>Ga0180009_10008093_pt1 | contig 10524 bp, 12 predicted proteins | sample OS_PC_MetaG_FD_123537 | JGI IMG/M metagenome (GOLD analysis project Ga0180009, IMG submission 123537) | Groundwater microbial communities from the Aspo Hard Rock Laboratory (HRL) deep subsurface site, Sweden - OS_PC_MetaG | ecosystem: Environmental > Aquatic > Deep subsurface > Groundwater... | reverse complement strand
GTCTGAAAAGCAAAACAGAAGACAAAAAGATAAAAAATAAGTTTTTCTAATTTAAGCATATAACTTTCCGAGTTCCTCCCTAACAACTCTTCGATCATCCCATGGTATATTTTGAGAACCAATAATCATTGTGGCTTCAGTGCCTTTTCCTAAAATTAAAACAATATCTTCTTCTTTTGCTAAACTTAACGCTTTATTAATCGCCTGACGTCTATCCATAATTTTTTCAAGATCAACAGGATTACTTATTCCTTTTTTAATGCTATTAATTATAAGATCTGGGTCTTCATCATAAGGATCTTCATTAGTTAAAATAATATAATCAGAATAAATTGAAGCAATTCTACCCAATTCAGGTCTTTTCCACTTATCACGCCCACCGCCAGCAGAACCAAAAACTGAAATAATTCTTTGATGGGGAAGTTTCTTAGCTAATTTAAAAACTTGTTCAAAAGAGTCAGGCGTATGAGCTAAATCAACGAAAACTCTAAAATTCTGGCCCTGACGAATTTCTTCCATGCGTCCTGGGATTACACTCACATCTTCTAACCCCTTTTTAAGATTTTCCAATTTTATATCCTGCGCAGTTAGTATTGCAATTGCAGCTAATGCATTATATACATTAAATTTTCCTAAAAGTTTTAATTGAAATCTTGTATCTTTAACTATAAAATTTGCTCCTGTTTCTCCTACCCTATAATCCGCCCCTAATATTATTTTATCACATTTTAATTTCTCACTTTCTGGTCTAATTGAAAAACCTATTTTTTCTTTTGCTTTAAATTGCAAAAAATAACTGGCGTTTGAATCATCAAGATTAACAATAATTTTTCCGTTTCTTTTTAATGCTTTAAATAATTTTCCTTTAGCTTTTTTATAATTCTCTAATCCACCATGAGCTTCTAAATGTTCTGGAGCTAAATTAGTAAAAACAACTGTATCAAAATCAATAAAATTATGACGATGTTGTTTAATTCCTTCTGAAGTTACTTCAATTAATGCATATTCACATCCTTTTTTGACCATATCCCTTAATGTCTTCTGAATAAACATTCTACCTGGCATTGTTAAATGATATGGATTAATCCATTCCTTATCTGCTACTTTAATAGAGAGTGATGAAATCCAACCAATTTTTAAACCAGCTCCTTCTAATGCCTTGCCAGCTAAATAAACAGTAGTTGACTTTCCTTTAGTCCCAGTAATACCAATAACTTTTATTTTTCTAGAAGGAAATCCATATAGAATAGCGCCTAATAAAACTAAAAAGAAATGATACCAGTTTATTAAAAATTTAGGAATAATTTTTTTTAATAAATTTTTCATAAAATCTTTCTTACTAAATTATACATTTTATACCAAGTTTTATTAAAAATTAAATCAAAAGCACCTGAATAATTAATTTCTTGTCCATTGAACCCTTTTTTAAAACGTGTTACACCAGGCCATTTTTTTTTATTAATACCCCAAAAATCATAAGATATAAAACCCTTATCTTTTGCTTTTAAAATTGTTTCCCATTGTAATAAATAAGGAGCCATTAAATTATGGTAATTATAATCAGAAGCACCATGAAGATAAATAGCTGTTTTTCCAAAAAAACAAACTAAATTAGCAGCAATAATCTTATTATCATACTTAATTGAAAACATTTTAATCATTCCATCTCTTCCTGAAATTTCCTGCATTTTCCGATAATATTCTTCTGGATAAATACTAAATTTATCTCTTTTAGCTGTTTCTCTTAATAATTCTAAAAAAATATCTAATTCACTATTATCTACTTCCTCGAAAATTAATCCTTTTTTTTGCGCTAATCTAATATTATACCTAGTCTTTTGATGCATCTGATCTAATAATCCTTCTTTTGATTTATTTAAATCTAGAATTATTGTTTTATTAGGCTGAATTTGTTTTGAAGATGGGGACAGTCCCCAAAGGGGACTGTCCCCATTTAAATCTCTTTCTGACTCAATTTTAAAAAATATGCTTTTTTCTTGTTTAGCTATTTTATGAATCTCTTCTAAAAAATATTTCAAATCATTATCCCCTACAGGACCTCTAGGGCAATATAAGTAATTCTTTTTAAAAGGTAAATTATGTCTTACTACTAATCCTTTTGAATTATTAGATTCTATTCTCCAAATTTTTCTACCTAACGATTCTTGAAATTCACCCCATTGCCATGATTGCAAAAAAGAACCTCCATTTTTAATAATAAATTGATTCCATTGTTCTTTGCTCATGATTATTTGCCTATAATTCTTAAAGCTTCTTTAATACGATCTTCTACTTTTTTAATTTTACCAGATACTTGTTTAAGAGCTTCTCTAGCCTTACCTACTGGATATCCTAAACTAATTAAAGCATCAATAGCTTCACTATCAGAATTCAATTGCTTAATATCATCAATAGAAGCAGAAACCTTATTCCTTAATTCTAAGATAATTCTTTCTGCTGTTTTACTTCCAATTCCTGAAACTTTAGTTAAAAGTGTTTTTTGTCCACTAGCAATCGCTTGCTTTAATACCTTTACTGATTCTAACATCATAACAGATAAAGCTGCTTTAGGGCCTATGCCACTTACAGAAATTAAAATTTCAAAGAACTCCATCTCTTCAAAAGTTAGAAAACCGTATAGATTTAAAAGATTTTCTCGTGGATATAGATGTATAAAAAATTTAATTTCTTTTTTATCATCTTTTATTCCTTTTAAAGTGGGTGAAGTGCAAAATATTTTATATCCAACACCATTAACATCTAGAATAATAAACTTATCTGTTTTTAATTCAATTTTTCCTTTCAATGAAGCAATCATATTATTATCTTACTTCACTCTAGAACATTTGACAATAAATATATAAAGCTTTATATTTAAAATGCTTGAAAATTTAAAATTTATAATTTAAAATTAAATTCATGCCTATAACAAAATCAGCTAAAAAAGCGCTTAAGCAAAACCGTAAAAAACGGGTTTTTAATCTTAAAAGAATTAGAAAAATGAGATCTCTAATTAAAGAATCTAACATTCTAATTAAAGATAAAAAGAAGGAAGAAGCACTTAAAATTCTACCTGAAACTTATAAAGCAATTGATAAGGCTTCTAAGCATGGAGTGATTAAAAAAAACACAGCTAATAGGAAAAAATCAAGATTAACTAAGGCTATTGAGAGTATTGACATAAGCAAATAGCTTTGATATTATATCATTGTACATGAGTACAATAAAATTACTCATCAAGAGCAAAAGCCTTAAACTACATAAAAGAAACAAAAAAATACTGCTCATAGCAGCAGTTATTTTATTTTGTCTAAGTTTCACTTTAATTGAGCCGACTAAGGGCATAAGCCAAGATATATTATCTAATTTAAATAATGAAAACAAACAAGATAGTACTGGAGAAAAGTGGGGGAGAATAACATATCTTTCTAAGAATTATTCAATTGAAGAGAATAATTTAATGACGAACACGCTTACCAGCTTAATTAACCAATCTAATTATACAGACGATTCGAATCAAAATATTTATGAAGATGAACAAGGTTTAATGGTTATGCAAAGTAGTGCACTATTAGCACAAACAAATCCAATTACATTCATCAGTCAAAAAGCTAGAACAGATAATATAACCTATATTGTTCAAGAAGGAGATACAACTTCAAATATTGCAGCTTCTTTCGGCATTACACTTAATACGCTTTTATGGGCTAATAAATTAACTAGTTTAAGCGTTATTAGGCCTGGAGATGAATTAGTGATTCTTCCAGTCACTGGAGTTCTCCATAAGATTAAAAACAATGAAACAATAAGTTCTATTGCTAAATATTACAATGCTGAAAGCGAAGATATTATCGCCTCTAATAATTTACCAGCTGATGGAAATATTCAAATAGGTCAAAAACTGATAATTCCTGACGGTCAAATGCCTGCCCCTGTTGTAACACAAGTAACAAAAACAGTATCACAAAGTTATGTCACTGGAGCAGGAACTGGTAAAAGCAGAAGTTATCCTTATGGCCAATGTACTTGGTATGTAGCTCAACAAACATATGTTCCATGGTCAGGCCACGCTAAAGCATGGTTAGTTAATGCAAGAAGCTATGGATTTAAAACAGGAACAACTCCACAAGTAGGAGCAATTATATTATTAAGCGGAACTAATTGGCTCTCACGTACATATGGACATGTTGGTTATGTTGAATCAGTTAATGGTGATTGGGTTACTTTCTCAGAAATGAATCATATTGGCTGGGCAATAAAGAGTGTTCGTACGATAAATAAAAATAGCGCAAATATCTTAGGATATATTTATCAATATAATAAAATATAAAAATATGCATAAAGATTTATTAAAAAAAATAAAAGATATTAAAGAAGATGATCCTTTTTTAATCACAGTAACTGTTTTCGGTAAAAAAAATTCTAAAGGAAAAGAATTAGATACTTTTCTTTTTGTTAATAAATTTCCTTTTATAGAGTTTGAAGGAACAAAAAAGATGATTAGCAATCTTATTGATAACGCGATTAAAAAAAATAAATAGCCTCTTAAGAATTTTCTTTACTACATATTAGACATTGCTTTGCTTCTGGAACAATCTTTAAACGCTTAATTTCAATTTCTTTTTTACATTTCTCGCAAATACCATAGTTATTGTTTTTAATTTTTTCTAGAGCATTATTAATATCTTTTAAACGCAACTCTAAAGTATGCTCTACTGACAAGAGGTTTTCATACTCTTCTATTCTTTCAGCATTTTCATCGTCATGAGAACGACTAATTCCAAAGAAAGGAAAACGAGTAAGCCAGTTCCCTTTTACCTCAGTATCTTTATTCGCAAAAGATTTAAGATCTTTTGTTAACTTCATCTTTTCTTTTTCTAAACTCTTTTTTAATTGTTTTTGCATTTTCTTATCCATATATTCTATATTAACATAAAAATAAAATAGCTACAAGAAATAAATTCGAATAAAGGACGTTCCTTAAAGCTTTAAGGAACGTCCTTGGATAGCTTAAATTAAAAAAGCCTGTTCAAAGAACAGCTTCCTATTGACTTTTTTTGTTGTATTGTTATATATTAGAGGGACCTTGATACACCCGAAAACTATAAAGTATTATATGGGGGTCAAAGTCCCTCATATCTTTCTATAAACGAGATGCCACCGCATCTTTTTTTTATTATATTTCCTCCTATGCGGAAAGCAATCATTTTTTACAGAAAAATAATCTATCTTTTGCTTTCTATTAGTCTCCCCTCCGAAGACTTTTTATTTTTATTAAAGAACTATTATTTGTTATAGCTAGCAAAAGATTTATCCTCGAATAGTTTTTAAGAAACAGATCTATTCAAGATATTATTATTTTACTAATTAAAGCATGATCATGTCAACCCCTATTTATCCACACATTATCAACAATCATTTATTAATAACCATATCTAAGATATTCTTTAAACAATCTTGTGAATTACTAATGATAAAGTAATCCCCTGCTTGAGCATAAACATAATTTAAGGAAGAAGCAGAGAATGATTTTAAAATATTAATTTCAATTTGACGATAAGCCTGAGAAGAAAAATTATAATCTTTTTTGAATTCTGGTTCAATCTTACTCAAAGCTTGGCTAAGTTGAGCCATAGAAACTTTACTTTTTAAGATTAAAGCGAATGGAAATTCTACTTCTGAATTAGAAGATAATAGAATAAAAGCAATATCTTCTCCAAAAAATGGCTGTATATCTGATTCAAAATCTAACTGTGCATTATTTAAATAATTATTAAATTGATTTATTGCTTTTTGTCCATAAAAGTTATTATTTGATAAAAAATTTCTAAAAGGAAAAATCTGTGGATAAAGAATATCTTTATTTATTACACTAAAAACAACTGTTTCTTCAGGAATAAGATTAGCAAAATTAACTTTTTTAGAATATGAAAACCATGAATTAAAGATTAAAACAATAATAATTATTAATAGAAAAATACTTAAAAACAACCATATCCTTGATGGCTGTTTTTGATTCATCTTTCCTTTGCGTAAATCAACATTTGAATTACTTGATATTTTATTAAAATCCTTATTATTTTGTTTTCTAATAAAAATTTTTACCATAAAAATTAATCAATTAAAGCATCTATAATAGCATACATACTATCTTTTGAAGTTGTAATCACCAATTTATCACCAATTATAGCATAATCAACGCTTAGATCAGAAGTTGGAAAATTAAGATAACGCATAGATACTTCTTTGTAAATATTATCCTGAAATTCCTCAGTAGCAGGTTCTAAGCTCTCATCTTTGAAAATAAGTGGCTGGATATCATTAGTTATTGTATCTTCCCAAGCCTTAAGATTTTCGACTAGATCAGGGCTCTGCCCCATCTTTATAATCAATCCTGCCCTATTTTCTTCCCCATTATTATATAAAAATAGATTATAGTTATCTCCATTGATATTACTACTGGCAATTACATTTCGAATATTCTCAGGAATATTAATTTTAGAAGCTAGAACAAAAAAATCAAAATCAGCATATTCTTCTCTTGTATATTTTATTAGTTTTATTAAAATGCTCTTTAATGTATCTTCTTGCTTCGTCCTATAAATAGATTCTAATCTATTTATAAATGATTCGTATTCTTTAATTGGCAATTCAATTGTTTCTATTTTATCCGAAAGAATTAACTGCTCAGGAACAGTTGGTTCAATTAATTTGCAATCTTCATTTAGTTGACATTGTTTTACTCCTTCTCCTTCTACTTCAACACATTGTTCATTTTGACATTCAAAATGAGTAATAGCTACTGGAACTATTCGAACATAATTCCACCAATAAAAATATATTCCAACTCCTATTATTAGAAAAACAATTATTAATCCAGCAATTAATTTAGGGGTATTTTTTACTAATCCTGCCTTTATCTCCTTTATTCTTTCTTTTCTTTTAGCTCTTTTAATTTCTTTCTCTCTTAATACTTTCTGTCTTTCAGCTTCTTCTTCAGCTTTTTCTTGAGCTATTTTTTGAGCTCTTTCTTGAAGTTTTATTCTTTCTTTTTCAGCTTTCTCTCTTAATACTTTCTGTCTTTCAGCTTCTTCTTCAGCTTTTTCTTGAGCTATTTTTTGAAGTCTAGCTTCTTCTTTAGCCCTAGCTTCGGCTTTTTCTCTTAATACTTTCTGTCTTTCGGCCTCTTTTTCAGCTCTAACTTCAGCTTCTTTTTGAGCTTTTTCTTTAATTTCTCTTTGAACCTTAAATTCTGAATCTCTTATTGATTCATTTATTGATTCAACTATAGGTAATCCATCCGGTGGAGAAGCTTTTCTATTTCCTCTTTTTTTTTCTTGAGCAATTATATCCCCCCTCATGGTTCTGATCAGTGGATCAGATTCTGACTTGATTATTTCTTCTCTTTTTTTTGTCTTTTTAAATCCATTAATATCCATGGATAATATAAAAATATTTATTAATTATTTCTTAATGTTAGACTAATTCGGCCATTGCTAGCGTCCTTAACTCTAACTGTTATAATTTGATCAAGTTTAAGTACATCTTCTACATGATTAACTCTTTGGTCAGATAATTCAGAAATATGTAATAATCCATCTTGTCCTGGAAGAACTTCAACAAAAGCTCCAAAGTCAGTAATTTTAACAACTTTACCTTGAAAGGTTTCACCAGCTCTTACTTCATGTGTTAAACCCTCAATTATTTCAAGTGCTGCCTGCGCTTTTTTAATATCATCTGCAATAATATTTACAGAACCATCATCTTCAACATCAACATTAGCTCCAGTTTGATTAATAATTCCATTTATAACTTTACCTCCAGCTCCAATAACATTTCTTATTTTATCAGGATTAATCTTAATCGTCAAAACGCAAGGAGCAGAATCAGAAAGTTCAGGACGTGGAGCTTTGATCGTTTTATTCATTTCTTCAAGAATAAATGAACGTCCTTGTTTTGCTCGTTCAAAAACTTCTTTAAGAATATCTAACGGAACTCCTTGTATTTTAACATCCATTTGACATGCTGTCACTCCCTTCTCTGTGCCTGCTACTTTACAATCCATATCTCCGTAATGATCTTCAGGTCCTTGAATATCAGTTAGTATCTTATAATTATCGTCTGAACCAAGTATTAGTCCCATTGCTACTCCTGTAACATGTCTTTTAATAGGCACTCCAGCATCCATTAATGATAAACTAGAACCACTTACAGAAGCCATTGAAGAAGAACCATTAGAAGAAAGAATTTCAGAAACAAGACGAATAGTATAAGGGAATTTATCTTTACTTGGAATTAAAGATGAAAGAGCTTTTTCAGCCAAAGAGCCGTGTCCAATTTCTCTTCTACCAGGTCCTCCTAATCTTCCTGTTTCTCCTGTGCAGAAAGGAGGAAAATTATAGTGATGCATAAAATTCTTTACAATTTCACCCTCTATATTCTCAACTGTTTGACCTTCTCTTAAAGAACCTAATGTAATCACTGAAAGAGCTTGAGTCCATCCTCTTTGAAATAAACCTGATCCATGAACACGAGGCAAAACACCAGCATTACATTTAATAGTTCTAACTTGATCTAGCTTCCTATTATCAGGCCTTTTTTCTTCTTTTAAAATATTCCTATGAACTAACTTATCAGTTTCATCTTCAAAAATATCTCTTATCTGACCTTCTTTCTCTTCAAAATCTTCAGATAAATGAACTATTAATTCTTTTTCTAAAGCAAAAAGATTCTTTGAATATTCAGCGCTTTCAGGCTGATAAACAACTTTTTCTAATTTATCTTTTAAGAATTCTTGTGCTTTTTTAATTAATTCAGGATCTATTACTTCAACATCTACAGCCAATTCATCTGGATTAATTTCTTTTATTATTTCTTTTTGAAAATCAACTATTTTTTCAATTTGAGGTTGAGAAAATTCCATAGCAGATAATAATATATCCTCTGGTACTTCTTTAGCACCACCTTCTAGCATATTAATCTTATTATCTTTACCAGCAACAACTAAATCAAAATCACTTTCTTCTCTTGCTTTGTAAGTAGGATTTAAAATTAATTTTTGATTAGTTCCATCTTCTCCAATTAAAGAACGGCCGACTCTTACTCCACCAACAGGACCATCCCAAGGAATACCAGAAAGACCTATGGCTAAAGAAGCTCCTATTAAAGCTGGAATATCAGCGTCATTCTCTTTATCAAAAGAAAGAACAGTCAAAACAACTTGAATGTCATTTCTAATTTTTTGATTAAAGCAAGGACGAATAGTTCTATCAATCATTCTTCCAGTTAAAGTAGCATCGTCTGTTGCATGACCTTCCCTTTTCATAAAACGACCACTTTTGATCTTACCTGCAGCATAAAGCTTTTCTTCATACTCAACAGATAAGGGAAGATAATCAACTTTCCTAATATCTTTATCAACTACACATGTAGCTAAAATACTTGTTTCACCGTATGTGATATATACAGAACCACTGGCTTGTTGAGCGAATTTTCCGACCTCAACTTTCAATTCACGTCCGACGAAATCTGTCTTAAATTGTTTATAATTCATAATGTAAATTTATTATTTTTTAATTAAATATTTATTTTTATCTTTTCCTAAATCAATAAAATCATCAACCACTTCTTGTAACTTAGCTGAAGCACTCTGCTCAAAGGCTATTACTTCTGTTTGAATTCCTTTATTAAGTCTTAGATATTCAACTAGTGGCACAAAATCTCCATCCCCTGTAATTAAAACAATAGCATCAACTAAACTAGAAAATTTAATTGCATCTACAGCCATACCAACATCCCAATCGCCTTTTTTCATGCCTCCTGGAAAGATTTGTAGATCTTTCATTTTAACTTCAAACCCTGATTTAGATAAGGCATCAAAAAAAGACTTCTCTTCGGGAGTCTCAGTATGAATAACATAAGCAACTGCTCTAATAAGCTTCCTTGGTCCAACTGCTGCCTTTAAAACCTCTTTAAAATTCACCCTTGCTCCAAAGATGTTTTTAGCTGAGTGATACATATTCTGAACATCAACCAACACAGCTACCCTCTGTTCTTTATGTTTTATAATCGACATTATTTTTTAAGCCCTAATTTTTTAATAACTTTTTTATAACGTTTTTCATCGTTATTCATTAAATAATCTAAAAGCTTCCTCCTTTTAGAAATCATTTTTAAAAGCCCTAAACGAGAATGATTATCTTTAGGGTGTTTTTTAAGATGTTTAGTCAATTCTTCAACCTGTTTGGTTAAAATGGCTGCTTGAACATCTGAAGAGCCAGTGTCCTTTTCATGCACTTTATACTCCTTAATTATCTTTGATTTTTTACTTGTTTTTAACATAAGATTATTGTAGCAGATAAATAAAAAAAAGGCAAATCTTTACCTAATTTTTCAACACTGGTGCTGTATTCTTAAAATAGTTCGAACGCATTTCGCCGCCTGTGGCGGCGACGAGAAGCCCCCAAAAATTCTGTCCTGAACGAAGTTGAAGGATTGAGCGGCTTCGCCGCGATCTTTGACAAT
>Ga0180009_10008092_pt1 | contig 10525 bp, 9 predicted proteins | sample OS_PC_MetaG_FD_123537 | JGI IMG/M metagenome (GOLD analysis project Ga0180009, IMG submission 123537) | Groundwater microbial communities from the Aspo Hard Rock Laboratory (HRL) deep subsurface site, Sweden - OS_PC_MetaG | ecosystem: Environmental > Aquatic > Deep subsurface > Groundwater... | reverse complement strand
GATTACGGTTTTCGATTGCAGAGGCCGTTGGAGCAGCCGGCGCAGGCTCCACCCCGCCTGCGAAAGGAACGGTAGAGGAGATAGAAAGCGCCACCCAGGATAGCGGCCATCAGGATATAATCAATCAGTGTCATGGTCAGATTCCTATTCCGAGGAGTGTGCCCCCCTGATACACCAGGAAAGCGCTCACCCATGCCAGCAGGATGCCATATACGACAGCTATCAGGAACACACTCCAGGTGCCGAACTCCTGTTTCATGGCGATGCCGGTGACAATACAGGGCATGTATAAAAGAACGAAAATCATGAATGAATAGGCGCTCAGCGGTGAAAACTGCTTCTGGATGACTGAGCGCAGCATGAGGCTTTCCGGCGCCTCCTCGGTGGAGATACTGGATATGGAAAAAGCCGAAAAAAGACTGGTAACCGCTTTTTTGACAGTTTGACCGAATGAAACGCCTATCTCAATAATATCCTCACCCACCGACGGTTCCGGACCTGTGGTGACTGCAGACCGCTCCACAGAAAAAATCTCACCCAGTGTGCTGATGACGATCTCCTTGGCGACGATGCCGGTCAGCAGAGAGGCTGTGATCTCCCACCGGCCGAAGCCCAGTGGTTGAAGTACAGGGCTGATGATCTGGGCCGTCTGACCCAGAAAGGAGTCCTTTTTGTGTTCCACGCCCCAGGGCAGGTTCAACGCGAACCAGATAATGATTGACATGGCCAGAATATAGGTCCCGGCTTTGATAATGAAATGTTTGACCTTTTCCCAGGTGTGGATCAACAGGCTTTTAATGGAAGGCAGCCGGTAAGGCGGCAGTTCCATGATAAAAACCGGTGTTGCCCCGCGAAAGAGTGTTTTCTTGAACAGGATACCAATCAGAATCGAGAGCACAATGCCAAGCATGTAGATGGAAAAAAGCACGGTGCCCTTGTGGTTCTCAAAAAAAGCCCCGATGATGAGCACATAAACCGGAAGCCTTGCACTGCAGGACATCAGGGGCAGCAGAAGCGCCGTCAGGATTCTGTCCCTCCTGTTTTCCAATGTCCGGGTAGCATAGACACCGGGTACGTTGCATCCGAAACCCATGATCATGGGGATGAATGATTTACCATGCAGACCGATAATATGCATGTACCGGTCCATGACAAATGCCGCGCGGGCCATGTATCCGCTGCCTTCCAGAAAAGTGATGATAAACATCAGGCTGAAAATGACCGGGACAAAAGCCATTACAAATCCGACCCCGCCCAGGATCCCCTCCACAAGCAGCGAGCGCAGCCAGTCGGAAGCATGCAGCCAGCCCAGGATTCCCGTTGTCCAGCGTGTCAGCGGACCGGTCACCACAAAATCGATCCAGTCAACAAAGGGGGTGGCAATGTCGAAGGTCATTTTGAACATCAACCACATGATCACAAAAAAGAGGGGAATGCTCAAAAACCGGTTCAGGACAATCCTGTCAATGGTCTCGGTGATCTCGATCTTGGGCATCAGGGGGCGTTTCAGCACCTCCTTGGTCAGCCCTGATGCCAATGCGTACCGGGATTCTGCCAGGAAAGACTCGACATCTTCGTTGTGCGCAGTCTGCAGGTGTTTAACCACAGGATGGGCGAAGAACAGCTCGGCATCGATTTGCAGCCGGTCCAGGATGACATGGTCCCGTTCCAGAATTTTATAAGCCAGCCAACGGTTCGGATACCGTTTGAGCACGCTGGAATCCTTCTCCTTGAGTTCCTGGGAGATCACTTCAACAGCGGCGTCGATATCTTTCGTATAACGCAGGACACTGGGCTTGAAGCAGGCCGGGTTTTCGATGATCTCATGCACACGGGCCAATAGATCACGGATCCCTTTTTTCCGGGTGGCGATGGTGGGAATAGCTTTAACCCCGAGTACCTCTTCAATCTGATCGATGTTCAGGCTGTAGCCTTTGGATTCCACCTCGTCAAACATATTGAGCACCAGAATGACGGGGATTTCGAGTTCCAACAGCTGAATCGTCAGCTGCAGGTTCCGCTCCAGATTGGTCGAATCCACAACATTGATGATGACATCGGGGCGTTCATAAATCAGAAAATCGCGGGCAACCACCTCCTCCTCGGTATAGGGGCTCAGGCTGTAGGTGCCGGGAAGGTCCACCAGGTGAATCTTCCGCCCCTGGAGGTCAATGATCGCTTCTTTTTTCTCAACGGTCACTCCTGTCCAGTTCCCAACCTGCAGGCGGGTCCCAGCCAGGGAGTTGATCAGGGTCGATTTGCCGGCATTGGGATTGCCAGCAACCGCAACCGTTATTTTGGGTGATTTATCTGGAGAACCTTCCGTGCTTTGGAGGGGCTGGGTCATTGATTTCTCAGGAAGGAGAGCCGTGCTGATCCTTTATAAAGATGTTTTGAGCCATTTTCTGGCCAACTGCAATTCTGGATTCATCGACCTTGATCAGGATAGGGCCCTGCTTTCCTTTTTGCAGGAGCTGGATGACTTTGCCGATCCGCAGTCCCAGATCTGCCATCCTGCCGTTTCTTCCGTCATCCGGATCTGATAAAAACCGCTTTTTCCAGCCTCTTTTATGCTGGCATTGTCTCTGTCTGCATCCGGATATCTCGACGATTTCGCCAAAATCTCCTTCGTTGAGTTGATTCAGTGGTACCATATGGATGGGCTCTCTATAAGTATAACGGTTCCAACTTTCCGCCGGGTCCGTTTGAATACTGTTTCTTTGCAGGATTGACGTCCGCTGTGTTTGTCTGTGATCTGTCAAAACCGTGTGATATAAGGTATACTGAAGCTTTTAATTGAGCCATGTGTACTTATAGTTTTAGTATATGCGAATAGATAAATAAGTCAAGCACAGACATTATCGTTTCGCATTATTTACCCGTGACCATCGAACAGTCATGATCCTGATCATTGTCCCCCGGTCCGGGAGTGCTGAATTCCCATGGCAGGCGCAAAAAAAACTGGGGGATTCCACCGATGGTGCAAACCATTCCAAATTGCGCTTTTCGGATTGAGTTTGCGGTGCTATTATGCTAGAAAGGTTCAAGATATTCAATACTTAGATTGTCATACGCTAAGATGGGCCATTGTATTCCGGAGTATCCCTTGACAATCTTAGCCAAAACCGGCGGACATCCAACTGGCAGACAGGTGGAAACCACATGATTAGAGATGTGCTCAGAAAATTGACCATGGTGATTTGGCGGGCGATGTTTGCCCAGAAACCGAAGCCGGTCAAAAAGTTCGTGAAACCCCGGAATTTTATCACGGAGCCAGAGGAAACCGAACCTTCCAACAGATATCTGAAGAGGGAGGATTTTAATCGCCAGAAAATTGACAAACATGTTGAACTGATACTGAAGCGCTATGAAGACCTGGTGAGCAAAACCCCTTTGACAGCCGATTTTATGGGCGAAGAGATCGATTATCCGAAAAGGAGAAAGCGATTTTTCTCTTTTCCCAAACCGGTTCCTGATTTGAACGAATTAACGGATGAGATCGAGCGTTTTTCGAAAGGGGACAGTGTCTCCAATCCCCGTAAAAAAATCAGAAAATATCTGAAGTATTATCCTTACGACCCTGAACTCCGGGCACTCAACGGAATTCAGATATACGCCGATACCATGCAGAGCGGGCTGGATGAAAAAAAGCTCGACGTCATGTATGAATCCCTGGTGGAACTGGGTCAGGCCATTCACAACGGGGCACTCAGTATTTTTTATGTCAACTGGGTCATCAAGATATATGTGAAGTATCTGGAGTTGCTGCAGCGGAAAATACTGGTGGAATATAATCAGGTCAGCACCAACTATCACTGGCAGATTCAGAAAATTGCGGAGGAATTGCATAAGCTGGCCATTCAGGTTACCTCGATGCTCACGATCAAGGGTCAATTGACCGGGATGTCCGTATTAAATTCGAAACTGAAAGGTTCAGCCTACATATACGACTGTATATCAAAGGAGGAGATCAGAGGGGCCTGTCTGGCCCTGGAAGGTGATGAGAAGAAGAACGTGAGTGTCGGTAAATCCCCCAAGCACATTCTCTGGGAAATTATTACCATCGCCACTTTTTTTGCCAGAACCCCGATGTTTACTAAACTGGTCTATTCAATACTGACAACGATTCCTGATTCTTCACGGGTTCTGATTTTGCAGAAAAATCTGGTAGCAACCGTGATGGCGGTATCAGAGTACCAGTTTTCGCTGTCGACCGGTGATCTTGGGAAGAAAATCGAGGCCGCCCATCGGATTTACACCCGGTGCGAAAATGTGATCAGCCAGCATCTGGGCCATATCAGTCCCAAGCGGCTTTACGAGGTGGATCCTTTTTTAAAGGCAGCCTGGATCACAAAAGAGTCCAACGGTCTGTTTGAAAGGGAGGAGTATCGGAAAATGCTCGAAAAATCGATGGGTTACCTGGCCATTGTGCTCGAGAACCCGGATACTGTCAAAGGGTCCTTTGAAATTGCCCGCCAGCTCCAGGATGATCTGCACGGCATTATGATGGAGTACGGCTGGTCATTGTTCTGATTTTCGAAAGTGAATGCTTCAGGCGTTACTTTTTTTTGAATTCTTAACCATATCTCAACTATGTCAATATTCGATCGATTTACAAAAGGCAAGAAGGCTGAGTCAGCCTATTTTGAACAGAAAAAAGGGTCGCCGAATGATAGTGGCGGCAGCCGGGAAGATTCTCTGCCCGGGCATCTGCCCCGGAGCGGGAAAAAACTGGACAAGGCCCTGATTTCAGGCCTGTTAAGAACGCTGAAATCTCATGACCTGAAAGCCGTTATCGGGGTTTTCTCCAATACGACAGACAGTTTTAAAAAGGAGACGGGATTGATGATCAACAAGGGGATCGTTTCAAAAAAAATCATCGCCTATCTCCAGGAAATGCGGATGAGCAATATCGAGGCGGCTCTTTCCCATGTGAAATCGACGGAGCCAGATGTGGAGGGTTTCTATACCATCGATGACCGACTGGCCGGAAAACTCAATTTGCCGGCGGATGTGGTTATTTTCCCCGTCTTCAGTAGTACAAACCCAGATCTGGGGCTGATTCTGGTGGCCCGCAAAGGCATCCCGGATAAAGCCAAGCTGGCAGGAAAGATCCGAAAAGCGATTAAATAGATTCGGCGAGCCACTGTCTGAGATTTTCGATGCCGTTTTCCTCAGGCATGGGAATCTGGTGATCACAGATTTCCAGAAGTCTTGGGGTTCCGGGTCCAGCCACAATACCGAGTCCGAAGTCCCGGATCATCTCCAGATCATTTTCCTGATCACCCACCGTGATGACCTCGGTGGCCGGGATACCCAGCTTTGCGACAAGCTGTTTGAGTGTCTGACCTTTGGAGACCTCTTTGTTGGTCATTTCCATGTAGCGGACATGGGAACGGAAAAGCCGCACCTGGGACTTTCGGTTCAGGATTCCGTCGAGCTTTTGCGTAAACGCATCCATCTTTCCCTGCACGTCATAAAAGACAATCTTGATCGGGTCCTCGTCCAGTTCTTCCTTTAATTTGGGTTTGATGTCACCTACCTCAAAATGTATGCCTTCGTCCGGCCAGGGGGTTGCGTCCGACTTGTAGATGTTGCCGTCAGGCATATGCAGTTTGACAGAAATATTGAACTCGGGGAGCAGCATCAACACGATCAGGGCGGTCTCCAGGGGGACACCGGAGATCAGTTCACGTTCTCCGGTATCGGGATTATCATAGACCGATCCGTTGCTGAAAACCATTGGCTCAGTGATCTCAAGACGATCGAGAAAGGGTTTGGCACTCTTATAACTTCTACCCGTCGCGACAGACACACGCAGTCCAGAGTTGCGAATGTCGCGGACCGCATCAACGGTGGATGGCAACAGCTCAAATTCGTGGGTCAGCAAAGTGCCATCCAGGTCAAACACAATCAGTTGATAGTTTTTCATCATTTCTGTTTATATAGAAGCGGATTGATCATCATTTCAGGTCGTGCTGAACAGTCATTCCGGTTTTGCCCATTGACATCAAAAAGGGCGTGCAGCGGGTCAACGCTTTCAGCACAAGGTCGGGCTCAGCTTTGATTCAGTTTGTATATCTGGGGGTTGAGGGACGGATCATTGTACATCTTGAACTGGCGATAGAGCTTGTAGTGACGGTCCCCGGCACGAATATCAGCCATCAAGCCACTCAGACACGCAAAGAGGTCCTCCCTCTGGATCCGGAGAATCCTGACTTTGTCCTGGGATTGCTGTCGGTGTTTTTCATCAACATCGGTGCGACGGGTCTGTTCCTCCATATGATAGATTTTCAGTGCCATAATGGAACCGCGATCAATCATGTTACCCGGCGTTTCAGAGTTCATCGGAGAGTTCTCGTTGATTGTGATGCCGTCTGCATTCAGGGAAGCAAGGATCATTTCATCAATCTGCTCAATCAGGTCGTTTCTTCTCTGGTTCAAAACGTCGATACGCCGTTTGACGCGGGCTATTTCATCATTGGTGACGGTCGGATCCCGGGCAATATCCTCTTCATGCCAGAGTTGATAGTTCTGCAGGTGTTGCTCTTCTATGAGCCTGAGTAAGCCCTGGCTGATACATCGTGGAGGCTGTGCATGCCAGCTGGACACCCGTTCTATCTGGAGTTGGTTGATTTGTTCCACGGATTCCATGAAATTCATATGAGTTTGGCTGATGTGGCGCTGATGAAGGATTTTTTTCGTTTCTGATTCGACGCTTTTGTTCCTGTTAATATAACCATTACGCGGCACATAATCAATCACGGATGACATTGAATGACCATTCGTTGGGGTGAACCTACTGTTATCAATCAGCAAAGCCGGCATCTGCAGTAAATTTCCATTGACATTCATGATTCTGGCACCTTAATTGGATGGTAAGTAGATTGAAAGAAAGCATTCCATTGCTGTCAGACCATGTGATTTAGTAAGTCTTTCTGTTTATGGTGGATCACATGAAAGAGCAAGTCCTCATTCAACCATTGGAGATCGATATGATTACCAGGAAAATATTTCCGTTCCTTGTTGCTGCTTTTTTGATGGTATCCTTCAGCAGTGCCGCGCAGGCAGAGTTTTTCTCGATCAGTGCCGGTGTCCCTGTCTCTCATAACCTGTCAAACAGCAATCTTGAAAGCGACGGCGTCAGTGGTTACCTGGTGCATTTCAAACTGCCGATCATGATCGGTCTGGGAATGGAATCCTATGAAACGAAAATCAAGTATAGTGATCCCAGTGTTTCGGATATGAAACTGGCTACCAATATGGTTGATATTTTCTGGTTGACCCCGATTCCCGTTATCAACGTTACATTGGGTGCCGGTGTTGGAACAGCCGATTTATCCTGTAGTGTTGCCGATGGTACCAAATGCAGCAGCTATTACGACAAGGGGGCGGTAACGCAGCTGTGGGCGCAACTGGGCATCAGTCCCATTCCGTTTCTTGACGTTCATGTGAGCTATCACAGTGTTTCTGGCGATGTGAAAGGCAAAGGCAGCAACAGTGACCTGAATGTTGGCGGAACCGTCATTGCAGTGGGCGCCAGTATCATCTTTTAAGACTTAAAGTGCAACGATCGACAGTCATTCATTGCCCGGATCAGGCCTTTTTGTTCCATAATCCCTGCAATTTCCAGCAAACAGGGTAAAAGGCCGAAAAACGCATCCGGGTGATGCCCACCGGCTGATTTTCGTTCTGTCTCTACATTCTCCAAATTCAACGTCTGAGGCTTTGTCCCTGCACCTGCAGGCTTGCCCTGTCTGCCCTCTCTTACTCTCCGCTTATCCATTGTTGTGCTGCTGACCCGCATGGAATTCCTTGTCATGGTAAATTATGACTGGCGGAATATCCAAAAGCAGGTTATTTTCGATAGAGCCTGTTTTTCATCCTGTCCTGAAACGCTTTTTCCTTCGACGGGAAACCATCTTGCCTGACCGGAATAGCTGGGTAGAGTGACAACATCTCCGCGGGACTTTATGCCTGTTGAATCGCGGACCATGACAATCCTCCTGATGACGGAAATTCATCAATGCAACCACTGAAACAGGGTCTTTTTGAACAACTGAAAGAGAAACGCCCGCTTTCCAGTCGGATCAAGTCTCCGCCGGAACCCTGTTTTCAGCTGGTTTTCAGAGAGAACCGGGCCGCTCTGCAGGTCGTGGATCGTGAGGGGCATCCGCTGTCTGTCGACTACACCCATTACAGCGGTTCGGTCAGACGGGTTCTGAAGTTGATCGAGCGGATATCCACGAGAAGGGACTTTGAAATCAGCCGGCAGGAATCGAGTTCACAGATTGATCTGGCCAATAATGATTTTTTGTTGTGGCACTTTAGAGACAGTTCGACGTTGATTGACGAACATAACACGCCGATCCGCTTCTGTGAGCAACCGGCTGAACTGGAAGTATCGATTACCGGCGAGAATCGTCTGACATGCATTTTTTATCTGCTGACAAAGGGTAAAAAGACCGCTGACTTTCTCCTGATCAGCGAAAACCTGGTGCTGTCAGCAGGCATGATTTACCAGGTATCGCCCCTGGGGGAAAATTTCTCCCTGATACCTGATTTTATGACCATGATCCTTCCTTCTGAACTGGGGAAATATCTGTCTTTATTGGTTTCCTATTGTGATAATATTGGGATCTCCTATAAAAGTTGTCATCTGGAAGAGGGCCCACAACTTAAAACGAAGCCAGCTCTGGTCATTGAAAAGGTTTGTGCTGACAATTCCCTCTACCTCCGGATAATAGATGCACTACCAGGGTTTGATCCTGATTTTGTGAGCCAGTATGATCTCACCCGGGTTGTTTCTGTCAACGAGATAGACAACGCGATTGTTGTGAGTCACTTGATTCATGCGGGGCACATCCAGGTTTATAAAACGGTCAAGACCCATCTCAACCGGCTGCAGAAAACTCTGGATGACCCTGATGCGGGCTATCATGAGGAGGAGGACCTGTTTATCATCGATGCGGATCTGGCTCAACAGTTGATTTATGAGGAGTTGCCCGGACTTGCATCGACATGTATGGTATTTGGCGCAGAGGACTTGAAGCGATACCGGGTCAGGACCCTCAAACCGGAGCTGAGTCTGTCGCTGAACCATGGTATTGAATTCCTGGAAGGGGAGATTGAGTTGCGTTTTGGCGATGAGTCCTTTTCCCTTTTTGATGCGTTGCATCAATATCGCAAAAAAGCCTATATCCAGTTGAGCGATGGTGACCGGGTATTGCTGGATCGGGATTATGTGCAACGCCTGGAGCGAATTTTTCAGAGAAAAAGGGGACGGGAAAGTGTCTCGTTTTTCGATCTGCCGCTGGTGGAGGAGCTGATCGGAGAGAAGCTGTCGGATGAACCATTTGTCCAGTCCCGGAAAGTGTTCGCCGGATTTAATGAGATTCACAATCATCCGGTGCCAATACCGGCAGTGTGTGTTGAGCTGAGACCTTATCAGGAAGAAGGGTATCGCTGGCTCGAATATCTGAGATGTCATCGGCTTGGTGGGTGTCTGGCAGATGACATGGGACTGGGAAAAACCCTGCAGGCGATCACCCTGCTGAGCGGTATTTATCCCGGAGAAGCGAGGCCCAGTCTGGTGATAATCCCCAAAAGCCTGATTTACAACTGGCAGAACGAATTCAGGAAATTCAACCCCGACCTCAATGTATATACCTATTATGGCAGTGAACGGGATATCGAAACAGTGCGGTGCAGCCAGGTGGTTATCACAACCTATGGGCTGGTCAGAAGCGATATCGAGAGCTTACGTCAGGAGCTCTTTTATTATATCATCCTGGATGAGTCCCAGCAGATTAAGAATATCAATTCACAGATCAGCAGAGCGGTGATGACCCTGAAATCTGAAAACCGCCTGGCCCTCAGCGGAACACCCATCGAGAATAACCTGGGTGAACTCTATGCCCTCTTCAGGTTTCTCAACCCGGCCATGTTCGGAAGTCTGCAGCGGTTTCACCGTCATTACCTGACACCCATTCAACATCTGGGCGATAAAACGGTCCTGCTCGAATTGAAGAAAAAGATATTTCCCTTTATTCTGCGTCGATTGAAGAAGGATGTGCTGCAGGATCTGCCGGATAAAATCGAGCAGGTTCTGTATGTCGAAATGGCGCCTGAGCAGAAGATTTTTTATGAGCAGCGGCGGGCCTATCTGAATGAATCGGTGCGACAGCAGGTAGCCAGCGAAGGGATCGAAAAGTCACAGTTTTATGTGTTACAGGCGATTACGGATCTCAGACAGATTGCATCGATACCGGAAGCCAAGAGTGAGGGGCTGATTGTCTCATCCAAAAGAGAGCTGTTGATGGAGCAGATTCTGGATTCTGTTGCCAATCAGCATAAGATCCTGCTCTTTGCCAACTTTCTAGCCATTCTGGATTTTCTGGCAGATGATCTGCAGAAGGAAAAGATCGACTTTGAGATCATGACCGGGGCAACCCGGGATCGAGAGCGACGGGTGAACCGGTTTCAGAATGATGCGGCCTGCCGGGTGTTTCTGATGACTTTAAAG
>Ga0180009_10008091_pt1 | contig 10525 bp, 10 predicted proteins | sample OS_PC_MetaG_FD_123537 | JGI IMG/M metagenome (GOLD analysis project Ga0180009, IMG submission 123537) | Groundwater microbial communities from the Aspo Hard Rock Laboratory (HRL) deep subsurface site, Sweden - OS_PC_MetaG | ecosystem: Environmental > Aquatic > Deep subsurface > Groundwater... | reverse complement strand
GGAGCAGGAGTGGGAGTTTGCGGCCAAGTCCCCCGATAATCGAACCTATCCTTGGGGAGCGACAGCGCCAACCACCGAGCCTTGCTGGAAGACCAACTCAAGCTGCATCGTGGGTTCGCACGCCGCTGGCCGCAGCGCAAGCGGACTCGATGACATGTCCGGCAACGTCGCCGAGTGGACCGCCAGCCCGTTCTGTCCCTACCAAAGCGGTGGATGCACGACCACGACACGGGCCGTGCGCGGAGGAGGCTGGAGTCTCGCGGTGGCCACCGAGGTGCAGACGAGCTCGCGCGCGGGCTTCAACAAGGGAGTTCGTAGCGCCACCATCGGTTTCCGGTGTGTAGGAGCCCCCGCCCCGCAGTAATCCCCACGACCCGCGAACTTTCCGCTCATTGACCAGCGCATCCTCACCACCCCTGGAACCGTGATTACTTCAATAGTCGCGGTGCTCAAGAGAACTGCGGCTCGAATGGAACGAGATCGGTGCCTACGGCGACGCCTGTTGCATCGTTTCGATCGCGCCGCATAGCGATCAGAACCGCACCAGCGCCCTGTCCGGATTGGTTGGCGTCAATGCCGGGCTCCTGGTCGGCACCCTGTCCGCCGGCTCCGTTTCCCCGTCGCCCGATCGCATGCGGTTTGTCGATCTCGGCGGGTTGCTCGGCCTTCTGACGGGCCTGGGTGCCTACGCCATCGCAGGCACCCCAGGACAAGCTGACGACGGTCGCGCGCTGTACGGCTCAATCGGCGCGACTACGGCGTCGGGGTTGGGCATCGCGTGGCTCGCCACCGCGAGCATGCCGCCACAACCCCGCCCGCGTGAAAACGTCGTCACCCACGTGCAGCCCACCATCACACCGTCCGCCGGTGGCCTCACGATTGGGATATCCGGCATGCTCTGACTTTTCGGCGCGCCAGCGTGTGCTAGGATGCGCGCCCGTTTCGACAGCCGTCGGTCGTCGACACCGTCCGATCCGACGCGAACCCACGAACTTCGTGTCCGCTGGTCCCCGGGCCGCGCAATGAGGTACGCAACATGAGGACGTTCGAATCTGCCGGCGTCGCCGTGCCGGAAATCCTTCTCCCCAAGCAGGGTCTCTCCCTCCAGAAGTGGGCCGTCGTCGCCTGCGATCAATACACGTCGCAGCCCGAATACTGGAAAGAGGCCGAGGAGCTCGTCGGCGGCGCCCCCTCGACCCTCGAGCTCATCTACCCCGAGGTCTACCTCGGAGAGACCGAGCCCGAGAAGCGGATCGCGCGCATCCGCGCCGCCATGGACGAGTACCTACGCGATGACGTGCTGGTCGAGCAGGAAGGCATGATCTACGTCGAACGCGTGGCCGCGGGCCGCACGCGCAAGGGGCTCGTGCTGTGCGTCGATCTCGAACGGTACGACTACAACAAGGGGTCGACGTCGCTGATCCGTGCCACGGAGGGAACGATCCTCGAGCGACTTCCTCCTCGCATCAAGATCCGAGAGGGAGCGCCTCTCGAGTTGCCTCACATCATGGTGCTCATCGACGATCCGAAGGACACGGTGTTGGGGCCGCTGACGGCGGGGAAAGCATCGTTGGAGAAGGTGTACGACTTCGACCTCATGATGGGAGCCGGCCACCTCGCAGGCTTCCGCGTCCAGGATCGTGCGGTCGAAGCCGGGATCATCAAGGCCCTCGAAGGGTTGGCCGATCCCACCAACTTCGCAAAGAAGTACGAATTGGAGCCAGGCCGCGCGGTGTTGCTGTACGCGATGGGCGACGGCAATCACTCGCTCGCCACGGCCAAGGCGATTTGGGAGAAGACGAAGGAGCGGGCCAAGGATCGCGAGGCTGTGATGGGCAGCTCGACGCGCTACGCGCTGGTCGAGTTGGTGAACCTTCACGATGCGGCCCTGGAATTTGAGCCGATTCACCGCGTGATATTCGATATCGCCGAAGGCAAGGACTTGCTCGGCGAGCTGCTCGGCGCGCTCTCCGGTGCGTTGCGCGAGGTTGGGACGGTTGAGCAGATGCAGGCGGAGGTTCGCAAGTCGACGCCGGCGGCGCAGCGATTTGGGGTCATCCGCGAGCAGGGCTACGGCGTGGTGGAGATCGGCAGCGCCCCCAGCAATCTGCCTGTGGGCTCGCTCCAATCCGTGCTCGACCCGTTCATGAAGGCGGGTGGGGCGCGGGAGATTGACTATGTCCACGGCACGGGGCCGGTCGACTCACTCGGTAAGAAGTCCGGCAACATGGGCTTCTTCCTGCCCGCCATGAACAAGCACGACCTGTTCAAGACGGTGATCATCGATGGTGCGCTGCCGCGGAAGACGTTCTCGATGGGGGAGGCGGAGGAGAAGCGGTTCTACATGGAGTGCCGCAAGCTGAGTTGATATCCGCGCCCTACTTGGCCGTCGCTACGAACTCCAAGCTCACCGGTGCCTCTTTGGCCACCTTCGGCGCCATCGCTTCGAGCGTCTTCTGAGCTAGCTTGCCGAACGCCTCTCGAGGGCGCACGTCGTGCTCGTCGAGCCCGACGACGAGCGGCGCCAGACTCTTGAAGCGCGCGGACACCGGCTTGTCGCCCGCGTACTTCACGGTCACTTCCATGTCCGTGGTCTTGGTGGTTTTTCGTCCATGCAGGCGAAACTCACCGGTCACCGTCACGGTGAGCTTTCGCTCATCGCCTTTCAACGCGGAGAGGCTCTTCTCGCCCTTGGCTTCGATCTTGGTGACCTTGAACTCGATGTAGCGGTACTCCTGGCGCTTGGCTTCAGGGGCTTCCGCATCAATTTCCAGCCAGGCCTTCGCGTGCTCGTTTTGCTTTTCGGACTTGGCTTCTTCGCCGAATTCTTCGCCCTCTTTCGGGCGCTTCTGCTGAAACAGCTCGAGCTTGAACAAGTCCACTTTCACCAGGCCGGACGACTTGGTGATGTCCTCGAGGTCGACGAAGACCTCACCGCTCATCGACCCGGGCGCCTTGCCGTGGATCTTCTCCAAGGGCGCATCCATCAAGAAGCTCACCTTCGATTCAGCTGCATCGACTTCGAACTTGGCGGCTGTCGCTGACGCCGGCTTCGCCGGGGCCAACGCGGAAGCCGTCGGAGCCAAATCCGTCGCCGGCTTGTCCTCGCACCCCAGGGCCAGCGCCCCCATCACCACTGCAGCAACCAACGGCAAGTACGCACGTGCAATCGTCATCTGTTCGTCTCCCTGGCTGTTCGATGCTGGGACTACGCGCAGCCGTGCGGAGGGTTTCAAAAAAGAAGGGAGGAAGACTGCCAAGCCGCTACAGATATTCCCCTTCACCTTGTTCGAGCGACATCAACGCTCACTCGAATCGAGATCGCGCCGTATGGCGCCGCGCTACGGAATTGCGCCAAACGCCACTTCCAACAAGGGCCGCGAGCGTTGACTTGAACCGTCCCCTTCGCCTACGAGGGCTGTGGACGGATGTTTGAACAATCGGCGCCCCATCTGCTGTCTGCTGCGTCGACCCCCACCGATATCGTGATCATCGCGGTTCTCGCCGCCATCATCGTCATCCTCGGGGTCGCGGTCGCCCTGTTGCGGAGAACCTCCCGGGTCCAAATCGGTCCCTTGGTCATCGAGCCGTCACCTGCGTTCGCACCGCGAGACAACGGCGAGACCACCGGTCCCTACCCCTTGCCCGGGTTGGCGACCGACGAGACCGAACCGTTCGATCTGGCAGAAATCAACGACGCGATGAAAGCGAGCGAAACGCTGCGCGCCATCAAGGCGCTACGGGCCGCCGAAGCCCAGCTCGCAGCGGAGAACCTGGCCAAGGCCAAGGCTCGCGAACAGAACACCGTGCGCACCATCCGCATGGGAGTGTGCCCCCTGTGCATCCTGTACGAGATCACAGGCAACTCCCCCAAGGCGCACCTGATCCCCTCCGACATGCGCACCGTCGACGTCGGTCGTTCCTTGAGCGGACAGATTCGCAGCAGTCAACCGAACGTGTCCCAACGCCACTTTCGCCTCAAAATCAGCCCACGCGGAACCCCGGGCCGATGGGCCGGCTACGTGGTCGAAATCGAGGACTGCGATTCGCGCAACGGAACGTGGGTCAACGGCACACGGGTAGAGAGCGGCACCAGGCTTCAACTCAACGACGGCGACATCATCGAAGCTGCCTCGGTTCGTTACCTTTTCTACTTCGTGCTGCGCGGCGACAACTGAGCGGCGACAACGGAGCAAAGGCTCCCGAGTGGTTCTCTAAGGGACCGCCACCGCAACAGCTGGTCCACCGAGCGCGACTTGGGTGGCACGGCCAAGCAAGAGTGCAATCGCCGCGAAGGGACTGCTTGGCCGTGTTTCATGCTTGCTTGGCTCTTCGCCGCCCACGGCCAAGCAGGAGCTTGCAGGCGTTCAAAGGCTTGCTTGGCCGTGCCACCACCTTCTCGACGCCAAGTGGACCAGGCTATTCGTTGTCGGTCCCTAGAGCTCCTGCAGGTGAAGCATCACGTTGGGATCAGGGCAGATGCCCAGCATCCGAACGCGTTCGGAACGAGCGGCCACACCGGGGAAGTCGCCTCGGCTCCGCCCTAACTCTGCGATGAGTTGGACGTGCACGTGGGGAGGCCAGCCGCCGTTTTCCTCATGCGTGCCGATGCAGGCGAACGGCTCGCCCGCCTTGACCGCGTCACCGTCCCTCCACTTTCGGAGCGAGCCTCGATCCAGATGACCATAGAGCGAATGGAAGCAGACGCCGCCGACAACATGCTCGAGGATGATGGTCGGCCCGTAGTCACCGCAGCTCGCGTTGTCCCCCAGGCTGTGAACCACCGCGTCGAGAGGCGCCATCAGCGGCGTGCCTGAAGCCACGAACAGATCCACGCCGAGATGGACACTCCGCGCTTCAGCACCGCCACCGAACAACCCGCTGTGCCGATACACGATCCGATCCTCGTCGTAGCGACCGACGGCCACGGCGGCACCCGCGTTGCGCAGAACGCCATCGAGATACGCTTGGAACGCGATGGGATCGGCCAAGTCCACATCATGGAGCGCCTGGTTTGCAGCGGTTAGATCCAACACGGCGAGGGGCTGCTCGAGCAGACCGGTGCTGATCAGTGGCTTGGCTCGCTCGCTGCGCAGTGCTTCGGTGACCCTGTGTCCCGGCGTTTTCACGCCGCGAGCGTAGCAGCCTGTCGTTCAGGCGCCGATTGAATCGGCCTCGCGTCGCTACTTGGGAGCGAAGGGGTTCTTGCCCTGCGCCAACAGTTTTACGGAGCCCGAGGGCAGGCCGAAGAAGTCCGGCCCGTTGGAGTTGAGCAAGACGCCAGCCCCGCCCCTTCCGGCAACACCGAGCACATCAGGAGCACCTACGGTCACCGGGTCACCACCACCGTTGGCACGACGCCACGCGTCGAGGTCGGTGAAGGCAAGAATCATCCGCCCCGCCGTTGGATGCTCCGTCGCCAAGAATTCTTTCGAGTCGGACCCCGAGACGGCCCGCAGTCCGATGAGCAACACGGTGTTCTCGTCCATGAGCGCGTCGCACACTTTTGCTCGGTGCGCCTCGTCGCCATGCTCCGCCGATTCCCAGAGCAACCTTCGCATCGCTTCGTTCACGAGCCAGGGATCCGACGCCCCGTCGCTGCCGTCCTGACGAATCACCTCGTCCACCCACATCTCGATGGGCTGTTCCAGCGCGTGCAACTGCTCCTTGGGTTGTCCTTCCGCCTCGATGCGTTGGACCACCCGTCGTTGGAATTCTCCCGCATCCGAGGTGGGGATGGGTGCGTAGGGAGCCCCTGTGAAAGCGGCGAACGCACCGGAAGGACGCTCGACTTCAACGAACGCCGTGCCATCGCTCGCAGGCTTCCGAACCTCGAATCCCAACTGGCCCATCAGCTTGGCGAAGGCCCGCGCATTGCAGAACCGCTCATCGGTTAGAACGACGTGTTGGTTTTCAGCGTTGAATCGGCTGCGAATGGCGGCGATTCGTGCGAAGCGAAGGACGAGCGCAGCCAGCTTGGTCGGGCTCTCGAGGTGGCCGGAGAGGCTGCCGTTCTGGACGATCCAGATGATTGAGTCGGAGCTGCTCTGCAGGTCTGCGTCGGCGGCTTTGAAGGCACGGGCGAGGTCATAGTGCTCGCGGTTGAACCAGGTCGTGGTGCCCGGCGCGGCTCGCATCGCTTCCTCTGCAGCCCCGAAGAGGTCCGCGAGCCGTTTCGCTGGCGATCCCACGCGCCCGAAGTTGGCGCACATCACGCCGCTGGGCCCCGTATGGAAGCCCGGCATGGGAGCCGCGACGTAGGCGCGAACGGCGCACCCGTCCGGCACCACGACCGCTTCGTTCTCTGAGCTCTTTCGAAACCACTTCCAGATGCCCATGGCGTCACCCTCGAATTCGGACGCAGCCTACATCCAGCCGCCACGCACTGACAGCTTGCGGCGCGACCAAACGCAAAGTCTTCACCACGGCCGGGAAATCGCGACGAGAACGAGGCGACGGGAGGAAGCTCGCCCAAACGTCTCCAGGCTGCTGGTTCAGCGGGCTGTGCTATGCTTGTTCATTCGGCCGACCTCCCGGCGAAGCCAGAACGCATGGAAAACGTTGTCTATTTCGTGGTGGACGCCTCCGAGCAGGAGGTGCGGGCCACTGCGTCCGCGATGGCGCAGACCGCGCGCGAGATCTCGCCGGTGCTGGCGCGGGAAGTGCGATTTCATGTAGAAAACGCGCTCCCCCGCGTGCTCGCCAAACTGCGTCTGCATGGCGCCGACGCCCTGGTCGTGGATGCGCGGCACGAATCGTGCGCCGTGGAGGAGAGCAAGGCGCTCGAGCTTCTTCGAGCGCTCTACCACGAGCACGAGGTTGCGGGCCCCATCGGACGAGCACGCACATGGTTGGTCGCCCCCCCCAATGCGCATGGTGCGCAAGTAGCCTTCGAAGCCGGCAGACTTCGCATCGCCGGCACCATCCCGCTCGCGGCCGATGACCCCGGTTGGACCGAGATCTGGCGCCAGCTCGACAAGGCGGTGCAGCAGAGTCGCGGCGGCAAGGTAGCGCTCTGCATCGGAGGCGGCGGCATCGAGGGAGGGTTCTACGAGGTGGGGGTCCTCCGCGCACTGCAGTACTTCTTGCCGGAATTCAGCCTTTGCGACGTCGACATCATCTGCGGCATCAGCGTCGGTTCGATCATTGGAGCGTTCCTGGCCAACGGGCTCAGCCCTGACGAGATCATGCGGGGGATGAAGCGTGGTGAGGGCCGGTTGGACAAGCTGAAGAGGACCGGTGCGTTTGACCCGAACTTCAAAGAGCTCGTGCGACGGATCGGACAGGGGGTTTCATCCGCGGCGCGTGGAGACTTCTCCTTGCAGACGTTGTTGAAGGTCGTGCCTTCGGGTGCATTCGCCGGCGCCGGCCTCCATCAGTACATGGAACGGCAGTTGACCAAGCCCGGGATGATCGACAGCTTCACCGAGCTCGGGCGAGAGCTGTACATCGGTGCAACCGACCAGGACACCGTGGAGCACGTGGTGTTCGGCACGGAAGGTTATATGCATGTGCCAATTCACAAAGCGGTCCGCGCCTCGGCCGCCTTGACGCCGTTCTACGCCGCCCAACAAATCGACGGCCGGTACTACATCGACGGCGCATTCACGAGGACCACCAACGTACGCGTGGCGGTCGAGCGAGGTGCCACGCTCGTCATCCTTCTCGATCCACTGGTGCCGATCATGTCGGAGCGACCCGGCTACGTTGCATCCAAGGGGGCGGTCATGGGCAGCATGCAAGCTCTCAAGTCAATGATTCACGGCCGGTTCGGAGCAGCAACGGAGCAATTGCGTGCACGATTCCCTCATGTCGCGCTTCACCTGTTCCAGCCCGACGGCGCAGCGTTGAGGCTGATGGCGGGCTCTCCGATGAAGTTTTTCTACCGGACGGAGATCGAGGACATCACCTACCGCCAAACGATCCGCACGATTCGTCAGCGTCAATTCACAGCCCTCCAAAGCGACTTCGCGCGCCATTCCATCGCATTCGTCGATCCGGACACGGGGCTCGACAACTTCAAGCGCGACCTGCTCGACGAAGCTGACGAAGTGCTCGTGGCCTGACCTTTTCGAATGTTTGGTCGCCATTTACGTCGAACGGGCATGTCTGTGGACATTGATCGGCGCCTTCCCTCTGGAACGAACCGTGTCATGATGAGGCTTGGAAGGAGAAGCCGGATGCGTGTGCTCGGACTGCTCAGTGTTGCCTGTGCCTTGACGTTGGTCACGGACGTGGCTGATGCAGAGGTCCGGGGCATCCAGAAGGTAAGAGGCACTAGGACTTTTGCGCCAAGCCAGTACGTGCCGATGTACCCCGGCGACAATGAGCTTCGGCTGCGAGGCCCCAACATTCAGACCGCCAACGCGATTCAGGTGCCGCCCGGGATCGCTGACGTCGCACGGCTCCAAGGCAAAGTGGTCGATTCCAGCGGAATCGGAGAAGTCACCGCGCTCATCCGAATCAAACGCGCGGTCCATGGTAAGTTCCGTGTGCAGCTGGTCTACCCGGGCGGAAAGCAAAGCGACACGTTCAAAGCGCGGGTGTTTCGTCGCGGCATCGTTCAGATGATCAGCGCTCCGCCCGGCGCCAAGGTCGGTCTGCCCATTCGTATCCGTTACACCGGCCAGGGCTTCGGGGTCGCAGCGTTGCGCGACGGAGGCCCGTTCTACACGGTGGAGCGGCTCGGCGGTTCCGATGGCGCCGCGCAGTTCGACGTCACGTTCAAGCGATGCGGAACGTTGCGGCTGGGGGCCGGTTTGTTGCACGACGCACAGGTCCCCACCTCCGAGGTCCTTTCGGGAGAGGCCGGCTACCTTGGGGCATCCAAGTCCACCATCGTCGTCGGGCCCGCAGACGGACAGAGCTGCCCGCCCGCGATCTCCGGCCCCGCCAAGCTGCCGTTCTGCCCGGTGGGCAAGAAGTGGGACGACAAGAAAGCCGGATGCGTCGGAAAGTAGGCGGAAGGAGATTCTCTGCTAGGCTCGTAGCGCCGTTATGATCGTCTTCGACAAGTGCGTGCAGGGGTTGGTCGCAGCGTCGTTCGTCCTCATCGTTTCCACGGTGAGAGCACAACCCGCCCCGGGCGCGCCGGCTACGCCCCCAGGCTACGCTCCGCAACCGGGTCCGCCCGGGCCGTACTGGGGTCCGCAGCCATCCGCGCCGCCCACCCCGTGGCAATACGCACCGCCCGCCCCGCAGCCGCCACCGCCGCCCCCCATCCACGACGGCTTCTTCCTGCGCTTCGGCATGGGTATGGGCATGATGGACGATAGCGCGGAGGTCGAGACGTTCGTTCACGAGTACGGGGTGAACACGCGCGGTGGGACCCTGGCCTTCGAGGTGTCCGTTGGCGGCGGCGTGCAACCCGGCATCGCCATCGCCGGCACCTACCTGCTCGACATCGTCGTCAATCCGCGCGTGAGCGAGCGCGGCACCGAGCACGATGACACGGGCGCGCTCACCCATGACCTGCTGGGCGCCACCATCGACATTTATCCGAATCCCTTCGGCGGATTCCACGCCGGCATGACCGTCGGTTACGCCACGCTGTCGATTGACGATGAGCATCGGGACATCAACGAAGGGATGGCCGAGGGTATCGGCTTCGCTCCGCATGTGGGCTACGGCTGGTGGTCCAGCGACACGTGGAGCCTCGGACTCCTCGGCCGGTTTCGATACTCCCGTATGGAGGCCGACGTGAACGACGGGCTGCCCACGGGAATTCAGCGAGACTCGGTGGTGGTTGGCACGGTGGAGCTGGCGGCCACGCTCTTCTAGAGGCACAACGAAGGGACGATGGGAGACTTACCGATGAAGCGGCGGCAACAGGGTGGAGGGCAGCTTGGCTTCGCTTCGGCGTACTTCGCACTGGGCCTCGCGTCGTTGCTCCTGTTGCCGGCGTGCGAGGAATCGCCCCCCGGCACGCAGGGCGAGCTTGGGCAAGGCTCCTTCACTTACGAGTGCTTGTCCCCAGAGGACGTCGGCTGTTTCGACGCTCCCTACGATGGCGCGAAATTGCCCGTCGGGATCGCGGTGGGCAGCAAGTTCGACTTGAACTTCCACGGAGATGAGACGGCGCGGATCGTATCGGGTTCGGAGTCCTTGGCAGAAGCCGTGAGTGATGGGTTTCTCGCACGTGCGCCGGGCACGGTGGCCATGTTGGCGGAGGCCACCGCCCGCGATCGCGTCGTCGACTTCGTCCATCTCGATCTCGTTGACGTCGCCGACCTCGAGCTCAGCGGAGAGGGAACGGACGGGGAGGATCCCCTCTTGGTGGGAAACTACTGGGAATGGACGGCGAGCCCGAAGTCGGATGAAGGCACCGCGCTGGCGGGCACCCTCCTATGCACGTGGACGTCGAGTGACACGTCGGTCGTGAGATTCTCCCAGACCCAGGAGACGCAACTCAACGGCGTACGGGGCATGGCCCCCGGAAAAGCGATCGTCACGGTGACCGTGGGTGCTGCGAGCAAGGCAATCGAAGTGACGGTGGAGTAGATGAAACCCAAGCGCACACTCGTCG
>Ga0180009_10008090_pt1 | contig 10525 bp, 10 predicted proteins | sample OS_PC_MetaG_FD_123537 | JGI IMG/M metagenome (GOLD analysis project Ga0180009, IMG submission 123537) | Groundwater microbial communities from the Aspo Hard Rock Laboratory (HRL) deep subsurface site, Sweden - OS_PC_MetaG | ecosystem: Environmental > Aquatic > Deep subsurface > Groundwater... | reverse complement strand
CCTATTGAGATAGACACAAGGTTTGGGTTATAGTAATATGTAAGGGGCATGATTGCCATTAATAAAGTGCCAAAAACAAGCATTGGGAATTTTCCATATTCCCTTGCATTCTTTCTTACAATAAATGGTGCAAAAAATGATGTCATTATAGCAATGAGAAAAATTACAGCAACATTTGTAAATCCCCTAAAATAACCATATTTGAATGTTTCATATATGTAGATTCCATAGTAAGAATTTCCTAAGGTCTGCACAAATCCTGTTATTATGCTTGCAACAAACAATATGAGTATAACTTTGTTTTTGACAAATACAAAAAGATTATCTTTTATATTATTGAATTGTATTTTTAGTTGGGTTAATGGGGTTCTTTTTTCAATAAATTTTACTTGTTTTTCTTTTATGAAAGACAAGACATAACCTGATATGATTGATGATATTGCTGCAATCTCAAATGCAATAAGATAGCCAAAAATCCTGAATTTAAAGCCAAACAATGAAATTGGTGTTCCTATTGCAGGAAATTTATCCATTAAAAAACCAGCCAATAAAATACTTGCTCCTGTAATCATAAGGCCATATTGCGCTATATTCCTCAGTAAGTAACTCCTTTCTTTTTTAAGGGCATATTTAAACATGTTTTGATAAAGCTCGCCATATGAAACAGCGCCTATGCTGCCAATAAGAAGTGCAAGAGCAAACAGTGGTACTGAATGGAGAAACCTTGCCATGGCCATGAATATAAATGAAAGGCCAAAGATTATGCCGGTTATTCCGATAAACCTTTTACTTATTTGCCTTACTTTTGAATATTCATCCAGAAAAGATGCAATAATAACACTTAGAACTACCCTTAGTCCATTGATTGTACCTATTACAAAATAAGATGCTCCTGTCTGGGAAAATAATATATTTATGAACTGCTGGGAGCCAAAACCATAGCTGATTCTGTCAAAAAACTCCTTGAAGAAAAATTTTTTGATTTTCTTTGACTCCATGGCTCTTTTATTAGCCTGTGTTTCCTCAGAATAACTACTGATTGCCTTTTCAATATCAGAAGTGAGATGGCTTCTTTCTGTTAATTCCAGCCCTCTTTTCTCTAGTGGGCTGTTTGCATTAACCTCTTTTTTTGTTTCTTTGGTAATTTTACTCATCAATAGAACAGCTTTCTTTTATGTATTTAAAGATTTCGTTTTAAATTTAATTTTAAGAAAGAAAGTTAATAAGAAGTATTTACAACCTTAATTTTGAAAATCATACTCTTTCTAACTAAAGAATGACTTAAGTCAGAGTGACTTTTACGAATAAAATAAAAATGGGCTCGGAGGGCCTTTCGACAACTCTTGCGAGCGTTAGCGAGCGCGAGGGACTTTTTTGCAAAGCAAAAAATGTCGCTCTTTGCGTGTCAACTGAGCGTAACCAGTTGCGTGCCAGCTTAGCAAGAAGCTGTTTCGAACCCCCGACCTATCGGTTAAGAGCCGATTGCTACTATTGCCCAAAATATGCCTTAAAAACACATTTTCCAGGCTGAGCTACGAGCCCATCACAAACACTTTAGAGAAAATATCAGATTATTTAAAAGTTTTTGCTTTAGAAATCACATCATTTTAAGATTGCCTGTTACATTATCTATTTTTTTCTCTTCATCAGGCCCTATTGCAAGGCAGGTTATTGTTCCTGGCTTGATAGCTGTCCTTCCAGCATCTGTTATTAATGCAGATTTTATTCCATTATCTTTTGCAATTTCTTTGTATTTGAAAAGCTCCTCTTTGTTTTTAACTTTAAGTACAACTTTTTTCATTCCAAGCAGGCGCCATTTCTTAACAATCTCCTTATCTGACCTAAAGGCAGCTTCGACAGAGGCATGAGCTACCTGTGCAGCCATCTTTCCCTTATTCAGCTTAATGTCCTCCCTTACCAAAATAACCTGTTTGTATTCCATGATTTTGAAATTAATATAATTGTTTTTATAGTTTTGCATTTTAAGATTATCTTAGTGAGTCCTGATATTTTTTTGTTTTTCATTAAACAAATATTTACAACAAAAATTAATTTCTTATAAAACCATTCTTTTGTAGCAAATTATTTATGTTATTTTATAGTCGTGAAAAAGGCATTTTAAAACATCAAAACCTTTAAATACTAACTAAATTTAATTTAGTATATGGCCGCTGCTGACTTAACTGATGAAGAGTTGTTAAACAGGTTTGAGAAAGAGATAAGTGTAGTAAGGACAAGAGCTGATGAATTAGTGAAACTAGTTAAGCAGAGAGGAGAATTGTCATTTGAGGATGCTGCAAAACAACTAAATGTCTCATCATCAACAATAGAGGCATGGGCCAACTTTCTTGAAGAAGAGAAAATTATTTCCATCAAATATAACTTTACAACACCATTCCTTACTGTTTTTCAGGAAAAAATAAAAAAGGAGCAAAAAAAAGAGAAAACAGTAAAAGAAACTGCTGATGAGAAAGAAGCTGAAAAACTCAAGCCAATTAAAAAACACGGGCTGTCAGAGATACAGATGATGCTTGCCGAGGCATACAGCTACCTAAAGAAAAAGGATTTTGAAAAGGCAAAGGAAATATATGCAAAAATTAAAGCAAAGTATGATGGCCTGCCAACTGAATTTCTTGAAAAAAAGAACGAGCTTAATACAAACTTAATAAGGCTGAGCAAGGATTTAGGGTTAAACCTTAGCAAGGCATCAAGAAATGAAATGGAAAAGAAATCCAGCCATATACAAAAGTTATTGAATATTCTTAATCAAAAAATAAAAAAAAGGGAAATATTAGATGCAATAAAAATTTATGGTCAGATAAAATCAGCGTATGATGATCTGCCGGATGGATTTCTTGAACAAAAGCTTATCTTGCAGAATAAGATAATAGACCTTTATGAGGTTCTTATCACAATCAGGGAAGAGCAGGACATGGGGGATATATCTGTAAAGAGATCTGAAATAATTAATCTTCTGGAAGAGATGAATCAGGCTATTAATGAAAAAAATACACCCCTTGCAATGAAGCTATATGAAAGGATAAGGGCACTTTATAACAGCCTGCCAGCTGGTTTTCTACAGGAAAAAGCAGAACTCCAGTCAAGGATACTTAGGCTGTATGAAAAACTTTTGTCATACTATAAGAAAATTACTGTTGAGGACATGGAAAATAAGGCAGTAAAAATAGAGGAATTATCAAAGGTAATGAATAACCACCTAATGAAAGGGGATATAGTTTCTGCCAGAAAAACATATACCCAGATTAAAGATATATTTTATACCCTTCCAGAAGGATTTTTAAAACAAAAGACAGAACTGCAAAGAGTTTTATTGAATTTATATGAAAGGTTAGCATCACAACTTGACAAAGATTCTTTTGAGGATTTCAATACAAAATATGAAAAAATAAATAAGATGCTCGAAGATGCATTTAACTATGTGCGGGCTAAGAGGTTTGATTTGGCTGATGAACTTTACAAGCAGATAATGCAAATATACAATTCTATGCCTTCCGGCTTTTTACAAAAAAAGACAGCTCTTAGAACAAGGATTCTGGCTTTCTACAAGGACATATCAGGTCATGAAGCATTAGGAAAACACCTAATTGAGGTTCCTGAACTTAAAGAACCCCTAGAAGATAAAAAACTGATGGAAGTTCCACTACCCCAAACAAAACAATTCAAGCCAGAAAAACCATTTTTACAAAGCTCTAAGAAAATTATTCCAAAATTACAGATTACTAAACCAGCTACTGTTTCAAAACTTGAAATGCCTAAGACTGTTAGACCTAAATCTTTCCCTCCTTCATTCCCGCCAATGCCTCTAAAATTTATTGGAAAGAAAAAACTATCGCCTGATGCAAGGCTAAATATTCCTCTACCCAAAGCTGTTGAAAAACCTGTTAAAGAGCTAAAGCCAGAATGGCTGAAGAATATGTTTAAAAAATATAAGGGGCCTGAATTAACACCGCCAACACCGCCGGATTTGACTCTTGTAAAACGGACAAAAAAATAATTTAATTAAAATAAAATTAAATAATTAAATTCAAAATTTAAATTAAAATAAAAAAATTAAATAAATTAAAATAAAAAATAAATTTCAAAAAATTAAATCATAATTAATAAAAAGTTAACTAAAAAAGGGGTGTAGTTATTGAATAATAAACAAGAAATAATAAAACTTGATTCTTACAAACTAAATGTTAATGATATAGTTGTTAATGTAGACATTACCTTGAAGAGGAATGAGTTTGTTCCAACCTATAGTGTTTCTATTTTGAACATTAGCAAGATAACAAACATTATTTTGCACAAGATAAGGGAGGAGTTTGTATCAAAGGTTAATATAGGGGATATCCAGATAACAGACACTGGAGATCCTGATATTATTAAGAACAAGTTCGGTAAGGAAATCCTTGTTTTAATAAAAAAATACTTTCCAGATATTGACAAAAGAACCTCTAACCTGCTTGTAAACTACTTAATACAGGAGAATATTGGTCTTGGAAATGTTGAAATCTTGCTAAGGGACAAAAACCTTGAAGATATAGTAATAAACAATGCCCGTGACCCTGTTTGGGTCTACCACAGGAAGCATGGCTGGCTTAAGACAAATGTTAGGATACCAACAGAATCAAAGATAAGGCATTATTCCACAATGATTGGCAGGGATGTTGGAAAAGAGATAACCTTGTTAAAGCCATTGATGGATGCCAGCCTGCCAACTGGTGACAGGGTTAATGCCACACTAAGCCCAATTTCAACAAGCGGCAACACAATATCAATAAGAAAATTTGCTGAAAAGCCCTGGACAATAACTGATTTTATTAAGGGCAAAACATTGTCATATTATGGGGCTGCGTTGATATGGCTTGCTGTCCAGAACGAGCTTTCTGTATTGATTACAGGCGGAACAGGCTCTGGAAAAACATCTATGCTTAATGTTATCTCTAACTTTTTTCCACCAAACCAGAGGATAATTTCTATTGAAGACACAAGAGAGCTAACATTGCCTGATTCTTTGCATTGGGTTCCCCTGGAAACAAGATTGCCAAATCCAGAGGGCAAGGGCGAGGTAACCATGCTTGACATTCTTGTAAATTCACTTAGAATGAGACCTGACAGGATGATTGTTGGTGAGATAAGAAGAAAAAAAGAGGCAGAGGTTCTGTTTGAGGCAATGCATACAGGGCATTCTGTTTATGCTACACTGCATGCAAATAATGCACAAGAAACTGTTGTAAGGATGACAAACCCACCAATAGAAATTCCTAAGCTTATGCTTCCTGCTCTTTCATTGATAGTTGTACAGCATCTTGACCGCAGAACCGGAAGGAGGAGGACATTACAGATTGCAGAGGTCTTGCCAACTGGTGACCCAAATGTTTTACTGCAGCTGGATGCCCAGAGAGACGAGTTAAAGCAAATAAATGAATCAAAGGTCCTTATGGATACAATAAACCTTTATACAGGGCTTACGCCTGATGAGATAAAGGCAGATATAAATGAGAAAATAAACATACTAAAATGGCTTGTTAAGAATAACATCACAAACATACATCAGATGGGGCTTATATTTGCTAAATATTACATTAAAAAACTAAAACATTAAAAGGGTGATATCTATAATTGATTTGATTAGCATTATTGTTAGGAAGCTTCCTAAATTAAAGCATGATATGACAGTTGCCCATATGAGGGAAACCCCTAAACAGCTTGTTAAAAAGGCATTGGTGTTTTCTATTTTTGCATCTATAGCTGCAACCTTTTTCATGTTTCTTATTCTAAGCAGCCAGATGCTTTCACTTTCAATGCTTCCATTTGTATTAATTTTTGTTTTTGTATTTGCATTTTTATTTATGCTCCAGACACCCAAGGTTTATATAAGGAGGAGAGAAAGGGAGATAAACAAAGAGGTTTTATTTGCAGGAAGATACCTTCTTGTCAAGCTTGAATCTGGAACCCCTTTATTTAATGCACTTATTGATGCATCAAAGAGCTATGGTATTGCAGGCAGATATTTTAAGGAAATAGTTGATGATATAAACACTGGAACACCGATAGAAGATGCACTTGAAAATGCAAGAAAGTATAATGCATCAAAAAACTTCAGGCTTATACTGTGGCAGATAATAACATCATTGAAAACAGGAGCAGAGATAGCAGACTCCTTGAGAAAGACTTTGAGCCAGATAACACAAGAAGAAATAATAGAAATAAAAGAATATGGCAAAAAGCTCAGTTCATTAGTTATGTTCTATATGATAATTGCATGCGTAATGCCTTCATTAGGCATGACAATGATTGTTATTATTTCAAGCTTTTTGGAGCTTGATATCACAATGACTCATCTTTTCTCAGTGTTATTCTTTTTGGCTGTAATACAATTTTTGTTTATATCATTAATTAAGTCAGCAAGACCAATGGTGAACCTATGAAAATAGTATTTTTAGAGGAATTTGGAAAAGCGATAATCCCTGAAAGGGTTAGACCAAGACTTAGGCAATATCTTCTTAAGACAGGCATAACAGAGGTGCCTTATCGAACCTTTGGTGCTATGTTCTACCTTTTTATCTTGCTTACAATATTCCTATCTTTCAAATATGCCTACCCTTTTATTGTTGATACTTTTTCATTATGGAAAATATTCCTCTTGTTCTTGGCTGTAATCGCAATAGGTTCAGCAATTGCTATTCTTACATTTGCCATAATATACTTTTATCTTGACCTCAGAATATTTAACAGGACGAAGCAAATGGAAGAGGTGCTGCAGGAGTTCTTAAAGTTTGTTTCAGAAAACCTCAAGGGAGGAATGTCTTTTGAAAAAGCATTGTGGTCTGCCATAAAGCCAGAGTTTGGAATACTGGCCTCTGAGGTAAGGCTTGCTGCAAAAAAAGTCATGACTGGCCAGGATGTTGATGAGGCAATAACAGAATTCACAGACAAGTATGATTCTCCAATGCTGAGGAGATCATTCAACCTTATTATAGAGGGTCTTAAAGGCGGGGGCAGAATAGCAGAGCTTATTGACAGGGTTATTGAAAACATAGAAGAAACAAGGATGCTAAAAAAAGACATGGCTGCAACAAATATGACTTATGTAATATTTATTACATTTGTTGTAATAGTCATTGCACCGGGATTATTTGCTTTGTCATACCAGTTGCTTGGCATCTTAGGAAACTTTGTTGCTAAAATTGGGGTAACAGAGGTAAGGGGAGGGATAACTCTTCCGCTAACCATTTCAACTATATCAATAAAGCCAGATGACTTTGTGGTTTTTTCAAGGTATGCGCTTGTTCTGATATCTGCTTTTTCATCAATGATAGTTTCAATGATAAGGAAGGGAAGCATTAAGGCAGGAGTAATGTATATTCCTATATTCATTGCTTTATCACTGTTAATGTATTCTATGTTCATGTTTTTGCTTACAAGGATATTTAGCAGCCTGATTTCAATTTAATTATATCAAAAAAAAACGAAAAGTTTATATAAAAGTGGAAGTATAATCAATATAAAGTCTTATTTAAAGAAAAAAAGGAGGAGATAAAATGGTTATGAAAAAAAAGGCACAGGCTGCCATGGAATTCTTAATGACCTATGGATGGGCAATCCTAGTTGTTTTAGTTGTTATAGGTGCATTAGCATATTTTGGTGTTTTAAACCCCCAGAATCTTTTACCAGAGAAATGCACTCTACCAATGGGCTTATACTGTAAAGACCATGTCATAAAGGGGGGAACAAATACAATAAGTCTTAAGCTGGAAAATGGCATAGGGAAGGGCATAATAATTACAAGCATAGATATTACAGGACAGATACTTAATGGCTGCACTATTAACCTAAAAACTACTGCTCCAGGTGGTGTTGATAACTATAATAACCTGGATGGATGGCATATTGCAAATGGTGATATGGGCAGTGTAACAATAACATGCGCTTCAGTAGCAGACTTCAGTGGCAAGACAAAGGGTGACATAACCCTTGTGTATTGTGATGACACATCCAGTGATGATGCTGACTGCACTGCGTTCTCCCACACAATGGAAGGAGAATTACTGGCAAGGGTCGAGTAATTATTTTAATTTTTAATTTAATTCTTTTATTTATTGTATTTTATTCAGAATCATATTAATCTTAAATTTATTTAAATTTACTTTGGAGTGGGCACAAAACTTTATATATTTAAACAGGATTTTCTAGTTAATATGGGAAAAGCACAGGCATCAGTGGAATACCTGCTTGTAGCAGGACTAATAATTCTTATAATTTTGCCTAGCATATATGTTTTTTACAGCTATTCACAAAGGTCAAATGAGGAGATAAGGCAAAGCCAGCTTAGCAGAGTAGGGAATAATATAGTTGATGCTGCAGAAAAGATATATTATCTTGGAGAACCATCTAAAGCAACTCTTGATGCAACAATGCCCGAGGGCATTCGCAAGATGGAGATATGGTGCAACCAGGAGCTTGTATTTTTTTTAGCTGATGGCTCAGAGATTGCATTCAAGTCAAGAGTAAACATAACTGCTGATAGCACATGTGCTGGCAGATGCTGCTATAATTTTACAAAAGAGGATTACTCTCCTGGACTAAAGCATATAATAGTTGAGGCAAAAGGAGATTATGTATTAGTTAGAGTTGAGTAGGATTAATATGAAAAAAGCACAATCATCAGTAGAGGTTGCATTATTGATTGGATTTATGTTTTTGGTATTCAACATATTCCTTCTTGTTATTGCCCAGAGAATGGTTGATGTTCAGAAGCAAAAAGATAGAGAACTTATAGAAGACATGAGCTCTGTTATTGAGAGCGAGATAACTCTTGCATCAGGAGTTGAGGACGGCTATTCAAGGACATTTCAGATTCCAAAAACACTAAAAGGCATTAATTATTCAGTAAAACTTATAAACTCAAGCACCATGAAAACAAACTATAGCAAGTTAGTGCTTAAGTATGTTAATTTTACAAAGAGTTATGAGACAGTAAAGACATTGCCAAAGAATGTTGACGGTGTTATTTACAAGGGAGAAAATAATATAGTGAAGAAGGATGGAACTGTCTACCTTAATACATAATAAAATACATAATAAAAGAGGGTTTTGAATGAAAAGGGCACAAACATGGTCATTGGATGTAATGGTAGCAGTAGGAATATTCATTGTTGTGGTTATTCTCTTTTTTTATATTATTAACCAAGGTTCAAAGACAAGTAAAACAGAGGAACTTACAGCAGAGGGTGAAACAGTCACAGATATTATGACATCATCAGGGCCAGAGGAAAACATAAGTGTTGTTGTGGAAAACATAGTTGAGCAGGGCAAAGTAGAGGAATTAGCTAACAAAAGCTATGATGAGCTTAAGCAAGAGCTTGGCATAAAAGGGGATTTTTACATACATTTTGAGGATGAGGATGGAAATATTATTTACATAGATGAAGAAGAAAACATTGTTGGCATAGGCAGTGATAAAGTGATAATAGAAACAACTTAAATGTTTAGGGCGGTTAATTTTTTGCTTTTCTTCCAGATTATGAATCCTGCTGGAATGATTATGATAATGCTTATCCACTGCGAGCCTGTTAATGAGAAGAAAACATACTTAGGATCAATATGTCTGAAAAACTCAACCACAAAGCGGAAAATGGAGTATAAAACAAGGTAGGATAGAATCATAAAGCCATTGAAGTTTTTCTTTTTGTTTAATCTCAAAAGTATGAGGAATATTATAACTGCTGAAATTCCGTGGTAAACCGGTGTTGGATGCCTTAGTGCATCTTTGTAGTAAACAGCCCATGGAATGTTCAAAATTACTGGATTTCCATAACAGCAGCCATTGAAAAAGCAGCCTATCCTGTTTGCAAGGTTTGCCAATGGCGCGCCCAAAGCAAACAAATCTGCATACTCCCAATAATTGATTTTTTTTAATCTTGTATAAATAACCGGAAGTAAGAATGCAAAGATGATTCCTCCATAAACAACAAAGCCTCCAGAAATCATTATGCTCCATCTTGAGGTGTCTTCCATCAACCATGACCATCTTGTGATTATGTAAAGCAGTTTTGAGCCAAAGAAAATACCGAGCATAGCTAAAAACCCAATCCAGGCAGCATGCTTAATATTTTTATTTTTCTTTTTGGCTTGGATAAGGCCAACAACAGGAACAACCAGGCAGGCTATGGCCAGCATAAGATTATAAATTGTCATCTTAAAGAAAAAAAAGTCCAGCAATAAACTAGGATGAGCAGTGTAAGGCAATGCAGGGATTATAGGAATCATTCTTAATCTCAGGAAATTAATCATTGGCCCTGTATATATAATTTATGATTTAATATTTAATGCAATTGGAAATTTCAACTTTCAAATCTAATAAAATTTGCATATACCAAATATGAGATCATAGTTTATAATACATAATTTTTTATATTAGCAGTTAAAATAATAGTTTCTATAGGTGCCTTAAAAAATGTTTAAATCCCTTAAAAAAATTATTAATTCTTTAGAGAACTCAAAAATTCCATTTATT
>Ga0180009_10008089_pt1 | contig 10528 bp, 10 predicted proteins | sample OS_PC_MetaG_FD_123537 | JGI IMG/M metagenome (GOLD analysis project Ga0180009, IMG submission 123537) | Groundwater microbial communities from the Aspo Hard Rock Laboratory (HRL) deep subsurface site, Sweden - OS_PC_MetaG | ecosystem: Environmental > Aquatic > Deep subsurface > Groundwater... | reverse complement strand
TACCCAGTCATTGTGATGTTGCGAGGTTACGTACCAGAAGAAATTTACCAAACTGGCACTGGAACTAAGGCTATTGCGGCTATATTTGCAAAAAATGGTTATGTGACAATCGCGCCTGATTTTTTTGGATTTGGAGAAAGTGATTTAGAAACTGAAGATTCTTGGGAAGCACGCTTGCAAAAACCAATTAGCGTCATTGAGTTATTAAAAACTATTAAAGATAATCCTGAAATTACAACTGATGCAGGGGTAACTAAATTAGATGATTGTGGCTGCAAGACTGGCCTTTGGGCTCACAGCAATGGTGGCCAAATTGCTTTAACTGTGCTTGAGGTTTCAAGACAACCCATGCCCACTAGCCTTTGGGCACCAGTGACCGTCCCCTTTCCTTACTCAATTTTATTTTTTAGTGATGAGCATGATGATGAGGGTAAAGGAATGCGCAAGTGGGTGAGTATGTTTGAAGACGATTATGATGTTTTTGACTTTAGCCTAACTCAACATCTAGATAAGTTATCTGGGTCTATTCAAATTCATCAAGGAACCTCGGATGATGCCGTTCCCAGTACCTGGAATGATGAGTTTGTGGACAAAATAAGAGTTGAGAATCAGCGACGCGAGAAGCTTCTAGAAGAAATCAAAACTAGCACCCAATCTGGCGAGCTGGAAACTCCACTTCCACCAATTGGAATCAGTTACTTTAAATATCCTGGCGCCGATCATAATATGAAACCTAGTTGGGATGCGGTTGTACAAAGGGATTTAGTGTTTTTTAATGAAAAATTAAAAAATTAAGCTTTTAGTTCTGGTTTTTCTGGTTTTTCTGGTTTCTTTAATCCCTTACCATGATAACCTTCAATTTTCCCAATTTTGCGATCCATTTGTTTAAATCTAGTCCCTGTGATTTCTTGATAAGCTTTGCCCAGCGTATCTATAGAACGGCCATATTTGACAAACTGATCTTTAAATCTACGCCATTCTTGAGTAAAACCATCAATGTAACCAATTACCTCTCGTAAGCGATCTTCAAGCATGAAGTTGCGGTAACTTTCGATGATGGTTCTAGCCACGATAATAAAAGTAAAAGGCGAGACAATAATAACTCGTTTTTCTAACGCTTCATCTACCAATTCTGGAAACTTTTGATTTACGAACGAAAACACCATCTCATTGGGGACAAACATAATTGCATAGTCCAGAGTATTTTGTTCAGGGCTAATGTACTGCGCAACTTTAGAAATTTTGATTTTTAAATCACGTCTAAACTGCCCAAGATGCTCATCTTTACCTTTTTTAGTCTCAGCTGTAGACATCTTTTGAATTTCACTATAAGGAAACTTAACATCCACTGATACAAAACGGTTATCGGGGAGCAATAAAGTAATATCTGGTTTAAGATTAGAACTACCTAAAAAAGTTTGGCGTTGGTAGTGAATTCCCTCCAATAATCCCTGAGAGGCCAGTAAATCTTCGATAATCCGCTCTCCCCAGGCTCCACGAGTCTGATTATTAGAGAGTACTTTAGCCAATTGAGAGGTTGAAATTTCTAGCTCTTTAGTAAGCTTGCGATGCTCATCTATTTGAGTGGTTAATTTATCAAATTTTTGGTTTCTGTCTTTATCAATCAATCTAATTTCCTTTTGTCTTTCACTTAAATCTTCCTGAAGCTGCTTCACTAAGTTTTCAATCATTTTCTGTTTATTATCTAGATCAATCTTGATAGCTTCTCTCTCGCCCTCTAATACTTGCTTGCTTTGCTCTGCAATTTTAGTGGTACTTAAGCTAAAAACTTTATGAATTAGGTTTTCTACTTCTTCTTGGGTGTTCTGCGCAGAGAGTTTTTTTTGTAAAAAAAGGTATAAACCAACAAAGCCAAAAACAATCACACCTAAAATCAGCAATAAATCAATCGACATAGTTAGAGTATACTTGATTTAAATAAATGCAAAAGGCCAAATCGAGATTAAAGACCTCCCAGCAACCTCAACTTAAAAGTATTAGGCCGCGTGGTTCTCTAGGCTTACCTAAAAAATATTTTAAACATTTACCGTTATTGTTTTTAAGCCTACCATTTTATTTTGGGGCTTATTATATTTTGACTGCAATTCACCCTACTCAAATTCAACATTTTCTAATTCCCAACACTTATCTACCACTGCAGTTAGTATTTTTTTGCGCAAATTTTTTTTTCTTTAGTTTCCTGATGCTCAAAACCCGGCGCGGTTTAGAGCTGAGTTTGCTGTTAGGTTTTGCTTTATTTTTAAAACTTCAGGGAATTACTAACTATTCTGCGATAGTGACGGGTCTATTGGCGATTTTTTTGGTGGTAGAAATTTTATTTTCTTTGCTTAAAAAAAAGTGATTTGTTTTGGTATAATGACGATTAGTTTGAGAGCTTTAGAAAATTGTTAAATGCAAACCTCCAGTAAAAAACTTTCTAATAAACAACAACAAGAAATCATAGAGCAGTTCGTGACTTTATTATCGGATTTGCGCCATCCTGATGAAAGCAGGGCTTTTTTTGAGTCTTTTCTGACTAAAACTGAACAAAGTGTGTTTGCCAAACGCTTAGGAATTATCTGGATGCTGCATCAAGAAAAATCTTATGGCGAAATTAAGAAAAAACTTAATGTTTCTAGCGCAACAATTTCCTCTATAGCGGGGCAAATGGAACAACAAGGGATTCAATTAATCATTAAAAAACTACGTGTCGATGACTGGGCCCAAAGATGGACAAAAAAAATCATGGGCTTTTTTCGAGTTAAATCCTAGGCTAGAATACTAGTATGCCTAGAGACACTTTTTACCTCACCACCACCCTTCCTTACGTCAACGCTGCCCCTCACATTGGTTTTGCTTTAGAAATAGTGGCTGCGGATGTAATTGCCCGCTACCAGCGGCTGATCAACAAAGAGGTAGTTTTTAACACTGGTACTGATGAACATGGTCAAAAAATTTATCAACAGGCTTTAGAAAACAATCAAGATCCACAAGCCTATGCTGATGAATATGCAGTTAAATTTGATGACCTCAAAAAATTATTAAATTTAAGTTATACAAATTTTATCCGTACCACAAGCCCTGATCACAAAGCTGCGGCTCAAGAATTTTGGCGTCGCTGTGATGCAAATGGTTATATTTATAAAAGCAAATATAAAACTAAATACTGCGTGGGCTGTGAGTTAGAAAAAACTGATTCAGAGCTAGAGGATGGCAAGTGTCCGCTGCATCCCAATAACGAACTAGACATGAGAGAAGAAGAAAACTACTTCTTTAAATTTTCTAAGTTTCAAAAACAACTTTTAGATCTTTACGATAAAAATCCTGAGTTTGTCAAACCAGTTGGCAAACAAAAAGAAATCACTAATTTTGTTAAAGAAGGCCTGCGAGATTTTAGTATTTCCCGTCTGAAAGAAAAAATGCCTTGGGGAGTCCCGGTGCCCAATGATCCCGATCATGTTATGTATGTTTGGTTTGATGCGTTAGTAAACTATATTTCGACGATTGGTTGGCCTCAAGATCAAGATAATTTCAAAAAATTCTGGCCAGTAATCCAGCTAGCAGGGAAAGATAATCTCCGCCAGCAGTCTGCAATGTGGCAAGCGATGTTGATGGCCGCCAACTTACCTAACTCCAAAAAAATCCTAATCAATGGTTTTATTGGTGTAGATGGTCAAAAAATGAGTAAGTCTTTGGGGAATGTAATTGCTCCTAGTGAATTAGTAGAAAAATACGGCATTGACGGTGCTCGTTTTGTGATTATTAATCTTGGTGTTTTTGGTGACGATATAGATGTTACTTGGCAAAAATTAGATGAAACATATACTGCTGATTTGGCCAATGGTCTGGGCAATTTATGCTCAAGAGTAGCGAGGATGTGTGAACAAAACAGCGTCCAGGGCAGTGTTGTTTCTCAATTTGAGAATAATTTTTCTAAGCTAATGGATAACTACGATCTAACCAATGCGCTTAATTGGATTACAGATCAAATCGCAATCACTGATCAATATTTAAGCAAAACTCAACCCTGGAAAAAAGAAGGTAATGAGCAAAAAGAGATTTTAATTGAAGCGGTCAAAAGGATTTTAAGTATTTTCTATCATCTCCAACCCTTCATGCCGGAAACATCTAATATAATTCTAGATCACTTTAGTCAATTAAAGATTGCCTCTTTAGCACCACTTTTTCCACGACTAGCTTAAATTATGATTATTGATACCCACTGTCATTACAACCTTCCCCCGCTTTATGAGCATTGGCAGGATCATTGGAAAAAAGCTCAAGATCATGGAATTACCCAAAGCATTATTCCTGGCACCAACATTGAAACCAGCCAAAACGCAGTTGAAATTGCCCAACACGATAAAAACTTATTTGCAACTGTCGGGGTACATCCCCATGAATATAATCAAATCCACCCTGATGATTTATCAGTAATTATCGCTCAACACGTCGCCGCCCTATCAATGCTGTTAGATGATGATAAAAATGTCATCAGCATAGGCGAAACTGGTCTGGATTACTATCGCTTAAAAGATGAGCAAAGAGAGATCGCTATTTTTAACCAACAAGCCGCTTTCAAAATGCATATTCAGCTAGCTAACAAATTTAAAAAAATTTTAGTTATTCATTCTCGTGATAAAGGGGGTGATAAAAAGAGAGACAACCAGGGCTACTGGGATATATTAAAAATTATCAAAAATGATTATCAACATAAAAAACCGCTCATCCTGCATTGTATCTCTGGACCCAAAGAGTATCTAAAGGAAGCGCTTGAGCTAGGAGCCTATATTGGGATCGGGGCAAATGTGACCTATCCCGATGCTAATGAATTACGAACATTGATAGCAATCGTACCCCAAGATCGACTTTTACTTGAAACAGATGCGCCCTACTTACCGCCCCAAGAATTTCGCGGTCAAACATGTGAGCCCTGGATGATAAAAAAAACTGCGCAGTTTCTTAGGCATCTCGGGATGAATTTAGAGCAAATTTACCAAAACTTTAATCAACTCAGGGTATAATACGTCCCTAATGATCAAAACTTACTTTCGCAGACATCCCATCCGGACCAAACGAGCCTTAGAGATTTTACCAGGATTTGTATCTTGGTCTCTGATTCTTTTTCCTTTTTGGGGTTCACTCATCTTTCCCGTGGCTGTGGCTTATTATGTAATTGCTTTTGCGGTCTATTGGCTTTATCGCTCGCTCTCAATTGCAACCCTGTCGATTTTGGCTCACTTTAAAATCAAAGCCGCCAAGCAATTTGACTGGATCAGCGATTTAAAAAGCCACTTTCCACGTCGATGGAAAACCATTCATCACATCGTCATTATCCCAACTTATAAAGAACCAATTCATGTTTTACGGCGTACGCTAGAAGCTTTATCCCAACAATCTTTTCCAACTCATAATATTCATCTCATGGTCTCTTTTGAAAATAGAGAGGGTAAGCCTGCTAGAGAAAAAGCCATTAAGCTTAAAAAAGAATTTAAAGAAAAATTTGGTCATCTCTGGATCACTTACCATCCAGATATCGAAGGTGAGGTTAAAGGCAAATCTGCCAATACCTCTTGGGGTGCTAAAAAAGCTAAACAGCTTCTGGTAGACAAGATCAATATTCCTATTGAAAACGTCACTATCACCAGTCAAGATGCGGATGCTGTTTTGCATCCTCACTATTTTTCCAACCTCACTTATGCATTTCTCAAAACCGATAAGCCTTATAATAGAATTTGGCAGGGTAATATCGTTTTTTATAATAATATCTGGCGAGTTCCGGCACCCATCCGGGTTATGGCCTCAATCTTTTCTGTGATGCAAATGTATATTCTGATGAGAAAAGATCGCCTCATTAACTTCTCAACCTACTCTACTTCCCTCAGACATGTTCATGAAATTGGCTATTGGGACACCGATGTTATTCCAGAAGATTATCGCCTATTTTTTAAATCATACTTTGCTAAAAAAGGAGATTTTGAGGTCGAACCTATTTTCCTCCCGATTTACCAAGATGCAGTCGAATCAAGCTCCACTATTGAAGCCTACAAAAATCAATATGAACAACTCAGGCGCTGGGCCTGGGGCACAAGCGACGATGCCTATATTATTCGTCAATATGTTTTAGCTGAAGAAGTGCCTTTCTTAGACAAAACAATTCGCGTTCTAAAAGTTATTGAAGATCATTTTCTTTGGCCAGTCAACTGGTTTGCTATTACTGTTTCAGCCATATTGCCACCACTTTTAAATGAGCAATTTAACCGCACTGTGATTGGGAAAACTCTGCCTCAAGTGACTTCTTTTTTACTAACATTGTCACTGGTGTCAATGGCAGTTATTTTTATTATTGACGCCCTCAATCGTCCTCCACGACCCAATAAACGCAGTCCCCTCTCTTACATAATTCAGCCTCTGGAATTTTTAATGTTGCCAATCATTGGCTTCTTTTTCTCAGCCCTACCAGGAATTGATGCTCACACTAGGCTAATGATGGGAAAATACATTGAGTACCGAGTTACGCAAAAGGTCTAGATTCTAACTTAAGTTTGCTACATAATAAAAATATGATTAATCTGGCAAGACGTTTTGATCGCTGGCTCCACTCTCACTTATTTCTTCTAGTCGCCTTATTACTCTTGATCGTCTTGCGTATTCCCAACTTTTTTGAGCCCTATTGGTACGGAGATGAAGGGATTTATTTAACCATTGGTAATGCCATCAAAAATGGAGAAAGACTCTACAGTGAAATCGTTGATCATAAAACACCCATCATTTATTTCTTAGCAACAGTGCCAAACCAACTATATTTTAGATTTTTGACTCTCGTCTGGATGCTGGTTTCTACCATCGCCTTCTACGCTGTGGGAAAGAAAATTTTTAAGCAACAGCTTCCCCTCATCATTTCAACCCTCTGTTTTGTAATTTTAACTTCTCTGCCTTGGTTTGAGGGCAATATACCCAATGGTGAATTATTTGTCATGGGTTTTGTGCTAGTAGGAGCATGGTTATTAATCAGAACCAAGCTTTTTGATTTCTTTGTTGGAGAGAGAAAAACTCTCAATACTATTAACGACTCTACTAAATTTTATTTGGCCGGATTATGTTTTGGTCTAGCCATTTTAACTAAGGTTCCTGCTGTGTTTGATGTAGCGGCTTGGTTAGCAATAATGTGGTTTATCATGACCAACAAAGCTGAATTACTTTTAAAATCTAAGGAAAAATCTCAATGGTGGCAGCTATTGTCAAAGGTAATCCTTCAGCTGTTAATTATCGTCGCTGGTATATTCACTCCAATCTTGATCTCGACAATTTATTTCGTGGCAGTGGGTTCGGGCCAAGATTATCTTCAATTTGGCTTACTTTACAACTTCCATTATGCGGCCAACTGGGGACTGCCATTTGATAACCCGATTCTTGAAAAATTCTTTACTTTACCTGGCAAACTTATGATCGCTACGGTTGTATATTTAATTCTAACGTTCAAATCCAAAAAGATTGAGCCGGCTAATCAATTAATTGCGGGCTGGTTTATATTATCTTTAGTTGGCGCCCTACTATCCAATAGGCCCTATCCACATTACTTTCAACAATTAGTTCCTGCTTTGTCTTTTCTAGTTGGTGTAATCATCGCCACCATCAAATCCAAAAAAAAATACAAGCTGCCTTCGCTGGCAATGAATTCATCTTTAATCGGTTTATTTATAGCTGCTCTGCTATTACTTGATTTTGGAGCTTACCCCACTTGGTCATACTACCAAAAATTCTTTAAGTTGATCGGCCAGCAAATAAGTCCAGCAGAGTATCGTCAATCATTCAATCAATTCATGACCGATAACTATAAAGCGGCCGAAATAATCACTAAATCAGGAGTTAGTGAAATATTTATCTGGGGGACAAATCCAATGTTATACGCACTCTCTAATACTAACCCCACGGGAAAGTTTACTGTCTCTTTTCACATTAAAGACCTTAAGGCCTATCAGGAAACTATGGATAGCATACGTACAAAAAAGCCTTTTTTTATCGTAGTTATGAATGATGAACATGAAGAGCTGCCAGGTTTGAATGAATATTTAGAAAATAACTATATTATTAACTCTGATTTTACCCATTTCAGCTTTTGGAAGAGACTGCCTGGTTCACTCTCACGCGGGGGATTATGAAATCACAATTTAGAATTCCCAAACACTTGCAAACACCATTCGCGCTTTCTTTTCTGCTTTCTTTGCTAATGATGCTCATAACTTTAGTGATGTATTTTCGTCTTCAACCACAGGTTCCTTTGTTTTATTCTCTCGCACGTCCTGCTCAGCACTTAGTAGCTAAAGAGTGGTTATTTTTACTTCCTGGTATTTCCTTTGCGATTAGTTTTCTGCACTTATCAATTGCCAGATTGGCCAAAAAAACCAACTCGCTTTTATTAAAAATATTTGCCTGGACTACTGCCGGAATTGGGTTTATATTGGGCTTGTCATTACTACGAATCATATTGATCATTCAATAACATTATGTGGCCTCTAGTTTTATCAACTGTCACTAGCTTGCTGATAGCTCCTGTAATTATCCGTCTTTATAAATCTCGTAACTGGGTTGACGATCCTCATGCATCGCGTCACGCCAAAAAAACTCATTTTTTTCCAGTCCCACGAGGAGGGGGAATGGTAGTTTATGCCGGTATCCTTCTGGCCTCATTAATTTTTTTACAAATTGATAAATATTTAATAGGGATCTTATTGGGCGGTCTAATCTTAGTCATCGGAGGAGTTTTAGATGATATTTATGATATTCACCCTCTATTGAGGTTAGGGATAAATTTTTTAGCCGCCCTAGTTGTAGTTGGTTCGGGTATTGGAATTGCCTATGTTTCTAACCCTTTTGGTCCAGGAGTCATCCATCTGAATCAACCGCAACTTCCGCTTTTTCTTTTTGGAAAAACTAGAACCATCTGGATTCTAGCTGACCTTTTTGCCTTAATTTTTATTGTCTGGAACATGAATATTGTTAATTGGGCTAAGGGAGTTGATGGTCAATTGCCTGGTTTTGTTAGCATTGCTGCCATTATGATTGGAGTGTTGTCATATCAATTTATTGATGATCCAACTCAATTTAACACTGCTCATTTGAGCTTCATCGTCGCAGGAGCTTATTTGGGTTTACTGTACTGGAATTGGTACCCTCAAAAAATGATGCCGGGTTACGGTGCAGGTTCTTTAGCTGGATATCTACTAAGTATCTTAGCTATCTTATCTGGCGCCAAAGTCGCAACTACTCTGATGGTATTAGCTATTCCTACCGCTGATGCCATTTTTACTATTGGACGAAGGATAGTGGCTGGGAAATCTCCATTTTGGGGCGACAGAGGTCATCTTCATCATAAATTAATGGATGTTTTAGGCTGGGGAAGGCAACGAATCGCAATTTTCTATTGGGCTTCAAGCTTTGGGTTGGGGTGGTTATCGCTTCATCTCCAAACATGGGGTAAGATAGTGACACTGATAGTGGTTATGAGTTTAGTTTTTGGTTTTTTAATCTGGGCTAAACTCAAACAATTAAATCAAGATGAAGACCTTAACTGACAACATTCTATTTTTAATTTTTAAATCCGCCCGACCACAACAGTGGATTAAAAATTTCGCTCTTTATGCGGCTTTAGTTTTCTCAGGATTCTTTTTCTATAATCCTGCCGACGATATCCCATACTTTGCTACTGTTACCCTGGCCGCCATTGTCTTTTCAATTCTGACCTCTAGCATCTATATCATCAATGATATTATTGATTATCAGGCAGATCGAATGCATCCTTTCAAAAAGAAAAGACCCATCGCTTCAGGTAAACTGCCTATTCCAATTGCATTATTTAGCTCAGTTGTTGGCCTGTGTATAGTCTTCTTGTCATCCTTTTGGTTCTCTTCTTTCTTTAGATTAATGATTGCCGCCTACTTTTTCTTGCAACTAACTTACGCCACTAAACTCAAGCACATTGCGATTTTAGATGTAGTCTCAATTGCTTCCGGATTTTTGATCAGGATTTATGCAGGAGCTGTGGTAGTTAATCTGCATATGAGCGTGTGGTTTTTGCTAACTGTAATTTCGGCTTCATTGTTTCTGGCCGTAGGCAAACGCCAAAGCGAGCGAACTTTACTCAATGGAACATTTGCAAAAAACATTGGCGAAACCCGCATCGCTCTAAAGCGATATAGTCAAAGACTTCTTGATCAATACACTGGCATGTTTGCTAATGCAACCTGGCTCTCATATGCATTATTTGCTTTTCAAGATGAATCTATCAGGCCAGATGTTAAATTTGCTACTTTTTATGGCATCTTACCCAGAACTCTACAATCACAAAAACTTTTAATGTTGACTGTGCCCTTTGTTATTTATGGGGTCATGAGATATCTGCAGCTGGTTTATGAGGATAATAAGGGTGAATCTCCTGAAAAAATTCTGCTTAGAGATATGCCGCTGCTCGCAACTGTTCTGCTTTTTGGTTTAAGCGTGATGACCATCATTTATGTGTTAAGTTAAT
>Ga0180009_10008088_pt1 | contig 10529 bp, 6 predicted proteins | sample OS_PC_MetaG_FD_123537 | JGI IMG/M metagenome (GOLD analysis project Ga0180009, IMG submission 123537) | Groundwater microbial communities from the Aspo Hard Rock Laboratory (HRL) deep subsurface site, Sweden - OS_PC_MetaG | ecosystem: Environmental > Aquatic > Deep subsurface > Groundwater... | reverse complement strand
TAATATTCCATTGTAGATATATTACCAAGTTTTATTTCATCGCAAAAATTAAAGCCGTTAACAACACATAAAGTGAGGGGTTTACACTCAACACACCTTACACCCTTAAGTGGCTTATAAAACATTTGATCGCAATCAAGATGTATTTGATTGCATGTTTCAGTTAACAAGGGAGTATCTGGTATTATTAATATGTCTCCTTTTATACCTATTGTTCTATCAGGCTCTGAAAGATTTAATAAAGCTATAATCTGATGTGGTGTTTGTGTAACAACTGCTGGGTTTAATATACCCTTATCTACAAATCTATCCTCAAAATCAGAACCATCATTTGCATCGCCAAGATAAACCGGAGGAAAACACATTTTTAAATAACCCGCTAAACATATCAAGATTAAAATACCTAAAAAAACTTCCCAACAATGTTTTGTTTTTTTAATATTAAATATTTTTTTAACATACTGAAAGGCTCTGAATAAAAATAAAGAAATTAGAATTGCTACTGCAGGCAAAACCGGCAGTATATACCTTTTTGATAACCAGGAAGGGGTTATTGAAATAAATAGTATCGGAATAAAAAACCACAGCAGAAGGTATGATATATTTATCTTCTTAAGATTAAAAATTGCATAAACTAATGATAATAAAAAAATTATAAAGAAAGAAAGATTTATTTGTTTTAATAACATAAACAAAATAAGATTAAACCTTTTTATAATAAACCAAAGGTTATAATTGAAATATGTTTTTATGAGATATGCCTTGTTAGCAGCTGATAAATGTGAAAATATTCTTTCCAAATTAAAAAAATACCAAAAGGAAGATACACCTAAGCAGACAACTAATGCTAAGATTAGATTAAATAATCTTGTTTTTTTTTGTTTTGAATTTAATTGATTAGGAGATTTTCTAAAAAAATTAGAAATCCACGGCAATAAAAAAATAAAATACGGAAAAATATAGATAAAATAAGTAAATTTTGCTAACATGCCTAAACCAGCTGAAAGACCAAATAACAATGAATATTTTATGTCCGTAAATTTCTTTGTTTTTAACAAGAAGTACCAACTAAGAGTCACCATGCTTGCCAATGGGAAATCTACCATATAAACCCTTGAAAAAGAAAATATGCCGGGTAAGAAAGAGGCTATAATCGCGGATAAAAGTCCTATGTTTTTATTGAATAAAGTTTTTCCAATGCCATATGTACTAAATATTAGTATTATAAAGAAGGTTATATTGCTAAAAGCAGCAATATCCTGTGATGTGCCCAAGAAGGCATAATAAGGTGTTGAGGCAAGGTGCATCAACGGGGGATAATTGCCTTCACCATTCATAAAATAATAAAAAAGATTAGTTGGATTTGATTTAATTATATTAAACATTCTCAAGCTAAACATGTGGGCATTTGATTCATCATAAATCATGTATGTATTATCAATTAATAAGATCGTATAGTTAAGAATAGCATGAAATAGTATAATGGATATTAAGATTATAATGTATTTATTAAGTTTGAATCTTTTCATTTTTTATCTGTTGAGTTGGTAATAGATTGATTGAAATTTAGAGTAATTGTTCTTAATTGATTCATTAACCTCTTCAGATGTACAATTGGTCATAAATTTATTATAGGAGTCAACAAATATTTCTTTCTCATTACTATCTAAAATCTGTAGAGTTTTAAATAGTTTCTCTTTATTGGCAATCATAATTAATCCATGAACTGCCCCCTTAATATAATTTTCTCTATAATGATCTTCTTTCAACTTATTTAACCCTAATATAAAGATTTGCTCATTATTAACAAAATTAAATCCTGATTCGTAAGCATTAGAAGCTGAATCAAATCTTTGCTTTAAAAATATTTGCTCATTAAAGTTATTATTTAAAACCGTGAGCCCATAGCTTAAAATGAAGATAAAAGTTATTATAATAATGATAATAAATTGACATATTTTAAAAATTTTAATTTGTTTTTTGAATTTAATCAAACTTATTTTATAGATTAATATGAATGACAAATAGAAATATAGTATAAATAATAATTGAATGTGAACTATATAATGATGAGAATGTACATTTGTAGTGTTAAAACCATATATACGAAGAGGAACATTAGAAATTAATACTAGTAAAAAAGAACTAATAAAATATAAACGTGTTATAAAGAAAGCAAAATCTAAAATATCCTTTTTATTAGTTCTAAAAAATTTCTTATATTTTAATCTCATAATCTCACTTATAATTATTGTTACAGCCATTATAGTAAAAATGAGGTAACTTTGAAATTCTGAAGATAAGTAGAGGTGGCTTCTAAAATGATAGGATTGAGTAAGACTTATTAGTGTTTTAATAAACCTTAAAAATATAAATTTAAAAGAGAGTTGAATAGAAGAGGAATTTATTAAACTATCAGCGAATATGCTTGGAAATTTGTAAGTTATATTATAAACAATAAAAGGTAAAATGCCAATCACAAAACCAAAACAGAATAATAAAAATAATTTAATCTTGCTATAATTTTTTACTATTTTTGTTTTTATAATTATATTGATTACAAATAAAAGATTAACAGTTAATATTGATAAATAACTATAATTTGAATATAAAGCAATGCCATTGAAAATGCCAAATAACAATAGAAATTTAATATTTAATTTGTAATAGTTAATAATAAAGAATAAACTTAAGATAATCATTAAAATAAACAGATTAGTATTTCCTATTATAATTGTAGACTTATATAACAAGTGGGGTGAGGATATAACAAATAAAGGGATTATTAAAAATATAAGAAGAAAATTATTCTTTTGAAGTTTCTTTTTTCCTAATTTTTGAAACTCAGATTTGAAAATCTTTTCAAATATTTTTAGTAGAATAAAAAACCAAGAGGCTGAAATAATAAGACCTAAAATTTTAACAGATAGGAATCTTGGACCACTTATGAAAAATATTGGGATTAATAGCAAAGAATTTATCAAACCTCCACCACTATGTGGAGAATCTAGATACATGAAAAAAGGGATTTTAAGTTTTCCAAAATGATATATATCTGAAGCCATACTTGCAAATTTTACTTCTTCCTCATAAAATATATATTCATATTTTAGGATAAAAATTACCCTTGTAATTATAAATAGAAAAATTAAGATTAACAATATTTTTTTAATATTTATTTTCATAAAATCGTAGGCAGGATACCCACAGCTTTAGCTGTGGGAGGAATGCCGTTACCTCCTTCGTGTTGTTCTGCAAGAGTAAAATTTAAATTAGGCTAATTTACCTCCTCATGGAATAATATTGCGTAATTGATTTATAAACATCCTTTCAGTTTTAAGTTCTTGTTTTCCTTTTAGTATGTTCATAACACTCATAAATGTATTAACCGGATGAAACAATAGTTTAGTAAAATGAAAGGACATATAACCAACCATTCTATATCTCCTTAATTCTTTGTCTTTTATATTATCAGACCATGATTTGCTATGTCCTAGATCAGTCATTGAAATTAAAGATTCAAAAAAATTATTATTAAGATTTATCTTATTTTTATCACGCAATTCATAGAATAACTTAGAGCCAGGTAAAGGAACGAATAAAGCTATAGAGCATTCATGCACCCCGATTCTAGCTAATTTCATTAGGAAAAATATGGTTTTCCTTAAATCTTTTTTTGTTTCTCCTGGCAACCCCATAATAAAATAAGCCATAGTTTTCAAGTTTACATCAATTGAATATCTAAAAACATCAATAATCTCATCCAAATCCATTGATTTATTTATTATTTCATCCAGAACCTTTTGAGAGCCTGATTCTGGAGCTAGAATTATATTAGTGCATCCTGATTCTCTCATCTTAGATAATATCCTTCTATTGAGTTTATGTGGTCTTATCCCGTTTGCAGCCTGCCAAAGTATGCCTACTTTCCTTTCTATCAATTCATCGCAGAACTTTTCAAGTCTTTTTAAGTCAGTACTCATATTCTCATCTTCAAAATGTACTTCTTTGATCCCATATTTATTTCTAAGATAGATTATTTCATCTACAACTTTAATAGGATTTCTGGGTCTCCATTTTCTTTTCCAGATATAAGGTGTATTACAAAAAGTGCATTGATGGGGACATCCCCGAGAGGATAGCATCAACATCCATTTATTGTATGTTAAAGAACCATGGGATTGTTTTGCTTCAAAATAATTATCTATTGGGATACTATCCCAATCTGGATAAGGCAAATCATCAATATTCCTCAATAATTCAATTTCATGATTTATGAAGATTGAATCATCATTCTTAAAACCCAATCCCTTTATCTTCGATAGCCCCATATCTTTCTGCCAATTATTTTTTGAAAGTGATTGACATAATTTTAGTACAGTTGTTTCACCTTCTCCTAAACAGATAAAATCAACATACTTTGATTTTAGGATATACTTGGGAATAGCTGTAATGTGGCTTCCCCCTAGTATAATAGACTTAGTTGGAAATCTTTTTTTTATTAATTTGCATAACTCCATCACTAAAAAATGATTTATTGAGAACATGCAAGATATGCCTATTAATTCAGAGTCTTTATCTACCCTATTTAATATGTTTTCTATATTTATTCCCCTATAGAAATGTTTTTTATATCTATAATGGTTCTTTGGATTTTCACCAAGTGCATCTATTAACTCTACATTAAATCCATTTTGTTTAAGCACAGAACTTAGATAAAGTAAACCTAACGGAGGAACAATACCCTCAACAAGCTGATATTTGGTTGTTAATTGTGGTGGGTTAATTAAAGTTATGACCTGTTTCATATTCACACATCCATTTAGCAATTTCATAATGGATTGATTCCTTCTTTTATTTCTTTCACATATTTTATATCCCAAGCAGGGTTGGCATATACTATTTTATATTTTTTATTAGGAAATGAAATCAAGAGAAACACCCATTTTTAGTGGATTTATTTTGTGAGTGTGTCATTCTTCATCCTTCTTTTGAGTTTTATTAAATCAATAATATAATCACTGATAGTTTTTATTATCTTTACTTTAGTATTAATGTTTTCATTCCATTCAACAGGCATTTCTTTTATTTTATATTCTTCTTTTTCTGCTAAAAGAAGAAGTTCGGTGTCAAAAAACCATTGATTATCTTTAGTCTTTTTGAGGAGATCCTTTACTACTTTTTTATTTACTGCTTTAAATCCGCATTGCAGGTCTTTTATTTTTGTCCGAAAAAGCTTTTGAACAAAAAAGTTATATAATCTTGAAAGAACTGCCCTTTGTAAGTGTCTTTTTACTCTTGAACCGTTTATATATCTTGAACCAATAACAATATCACAACCTTTTGTGACTTCATCTATCATTTTTGGAAATGTTTTTAGATTAGTTGAAAGATCAATATCCATATATGAGTAAATATCAGCGTCTATTTTCAACCAACTTGTTTTTATAGCATTTCCTCTTCCCTTCTTTTTTATAAATAAATATTCAATTTTTTTATTCTCTTTACAAATCTTTTTTGCTATATTCCCAGTATTATCTGTGGATCCATTGTTTGTTATAACTATCTTGAAATCAGATTTAAGATTGTTCTGGCAAAATAAAGAGATTTCCTTAATCTTATTATATAATATTTTTTCTTCATTGAAAACAGGTATAGTAATATTTACTCTCATCTTAAAATTTTAATAAATTGTATTTATTATTTGTTTGTGGCTCGTTTTTTGTTATATAATTTCAATGACCAAACATTCTAATTGGCCTAACTTAAATGCCCTTATATCATCTTCAGGAGAGCAGACTATTGGCTCTTCATGTATATTAAAGTTTGTATTTTTCCTCACACTTTTAAAATGTTTTAATTATTTATACCTACAAACATCATACATTTTAATAATCCTTTAAACATGCCGGAAATATAAGCAATATTTCGGGCAAAAATCACAAAAGCACTTTTAATAAGAAATATATAATTTCTTTTCTTCTTTAAAAATATTAAAAAATTTACGTTTAATAGTATAATTCCAAAGACAAGTCCAAATGAAAGGATTAAAAAGCCTGACATAAAAAAAGATGCTAATAAATTTAACAAAAGAATAAAAGTTAAGAATATTTCTACATAAACTGTAATACTATGATGGGTTACATTAAACAATAAGTTTGGATAATTAAGAAATAAACCAATAGTAGATTTAGTAAAGCCTTCTTGCTGTTTTAAATATTCATGTAAAGTAGTTCTGAATTTGTGATAAATTCCCAATTCTTTTTTCCATATTATCTTGCCCATTCTGCTCATATTGTAAGAAAAGAGTATGTCTTCAGCAAAAATAAATTTTTTTTGCTCGGGAAAACCACCTATTTCAATAAAAATACCTTTTCTGCATGATATATTGCTTGATGGTGCAGTTGAAACCTCATGAGGCATGTTCTTTAACCTATATACAAGTTCAAGGAAAGCATATTCCTCAATAAACTTCTTCCCAACGCTGCCATTATAACATGAAGCAACAGCTGCTATCTTATTGTCCTTATTAAAAACAGAGGATATGTTTCTCAGCCAAAATTTATCTCTTGCTTCACAGTCAGAATCTGTAAAAACAAGTATATCCCCTCTTGCTTTTTTTGCTCCAAGATTTCTTGCAGCACCAGGACCTTTATTTTTCTGCGAGATTATCTTTATTCCTTTTATTTTTTCTAAAATTTTTTTAGTATTATCAGTTGACCCATCATTAACCACTATAATCTCAAATTGAGGGTATACTTGTTTCTTTAAAGATAAAATACAGTTTACAATTGTCTTTTCAGCATTATAAGCAGCAATAATAACAGATATTTTTTTCATTAATCAACCTCTATATGGGAAAAAGCACGAAAAGCTTTAAAATTTTGTTTTAAATCCTCATTGGTTCTCATTTCAAAAACCTTTTTAATTATGTATGAGGGCCGCATGTAAAATTTTTGATAACTCAATTTGAATAATCCTTCCAATTCTGATTTTGTCATGGTATAAGGGATAAAAGATATAGTATGAGTATTCATATCTGAAAAAGATAAAACTTTTCCATAACTTTGGCTGTTTTTATAAATTTCCGTAGAAGGAAAAGGAGTCATAACTTTGAATTTTGCATAGTCAAGATTTAGAGTGCAAGCTAGCTTTATTGTTCTTAAGCCATCTTGATATGTTTCTCCAGGTAAACCAAGTACAAAACCTCCAAATGTCTTGATTCCTGCTTTTTTAGTAATCTGAATTGCTTTTTTAATTTGCATCAAGTTTGTTCCCTTGTTTACATTATTAAGATTTTTTTGAACAGCAGACTCTATTCCGTAAAGTAATTTCCAGCATCCTGCTTTTTTCATTTTTTTTAGAAGTTCTTTGTTTATTGTATCAACTCTAGAATTTGCTGACCATGTTATGTCTATTTTCTTTTTTATTAATTCATCACAAATAGATAAAACACGTTTTTTATTGCATGTGAAAGTTTCATCAAAAAAGATTATGTTATTTATTCCAAATTCTGTTACAATATCTTCTATCTCTTCAATAACATTCTGCACACTCCTTTCCCTATAAGGAATTTTCATCTCACGATAAAATGTAGTAGAATCACAAAATTTGCAATTATAAGGGCATCCTCTAGATGTTATCATGATAGTGTTTGGCAATCTTTTATATTGGCTCACTGCGGGAATGTATTGTGAGTTGTTTACCAAATCGCGAGCAGGGAAGGACAACGTATCTAAATTGTTGATAAGTTCTCTTAAAGGATTTCTAATTATTTTGTTTTTATTTTTCCATATAATTCCTTTTATCTTTTTAATATTTGCTTTATTCTTTCTATCTAATGAGTTGCATAACTCTAGTAAAGTTAGCTCGCCTTCCCCAACACAAACAAAGTCTATAGCAGGACATTCTTGAATGCATCTTTCTCTTAACGCAGTTGGATGTGGACCACCTATAACTATCATTGAATTAGGCAATTGAGCCTTTAATTCCTTAATAAAATTTTTTGTTTTTCCCCATGCAGCAGTACAAATACTTAAACCAATAATATGAGGGTTTATTTTTTTAGCATAATTTATTATTTCTTGAGTATTATGAAATGCTCCATCAATAAATGAGACTTTGTGATTTTTCTCTCTCAATATAGCAGCTATATACAACAAACCCAAAGGTATTAAAGGTCCTGGTATCAAACCAAATCCTTTCTTGATTTTTATCATAAAATCAGGGTATAACTCCTTAAAAGAATAAGGAGGATAAATTAAAAGCACGTTCATAGAATTAAAATATATTAGTTAATTTAAATATTTATCGGACTTATATAGGTGTGCTATCGTATTTTTAAGGCACATATGATAATCTTATTTTGTAATTATTATGTACAAGTTGGACTATCATGAATAAAATATTATGTAATAAGAATTAACAAACCCAAACAAAGGGCAAAGTAGAAAGATTCTTTTTAACTTACAAAATAGAATATACAACAAAGACTTTCAAGAACATAAAAGATTATATCAAGCACTTCAATGGGAAAGATATCATATGATTCTTAATTATATAGCTTCTGAAGAAATATGAAATAAGTTAAGTATGATGATTTTTAGGAAGCATCTTTTTGGATAACAGAAACCCAAATTCAAAACAAAAGATTTAAATATTTGGCAATATCTGTTCTTACCTAAAAATGTCTTTAAAAGAGGTTTTTATGAAAAAAAAGAATTTTATAAAAAAAATAAAGGAAAAAATCAGTGAGTTTTTTGAAGAAGAAGAATATGAAGATGAAAAGGAAGAAATTAACTTAAAGACTTTAATTGTTGTATTCTTAATTGGTTTTGTTATAATTATTTCTATCTATGCATATACAAATAAAGGTTTTAAATTTATGAAATCTGAGTTTGAAGAGGCAGAAGATAGGGAAGATATAAGACAAGGCAATAGTGAGGAGGTTATTCAGTTTGAAGATTATTTTATGGAAATAGAAGGTTTAGAAAATTCAGATTTTTCTGAAGGTATGAACCATTGGAGTACATCTGATGGTGGTAAACTCTACAAGGATTCTATATCAAAAAGAACATTGAATGAAGGAGATTATCACTCTCCCCCACAGAGCCTCCAAATAGATTGCTTCCAACCATCTTGTAGAATTCATTATGATATAAAACCTCACTCTATAATTATAGATAATCCACATAATCCTAAAAGTGGAATCTGGATGGGTGTTAAACCAAGAACCAAACTGAAAATAAGCTATTGGTATAAAGGTTCTGACCATGTATTCTATCTTATGTCTTTCGATAAAGAGGGAAATTTCAAAAACTTTCTGGAAGTAGAGGATATTCCAAGTTCAACTGAATGGGTTGAAAAAAAATTGATTACTATTATCCCTAATGATGAAATAGCTATTGGAACAGAAATAACCATAAACTCTGAAGGAACATTACTGCTTGATGATATTCAATTAGAAAAAATTGAATAAATCGCAAGAGAATTAATTAAGACCTTTATCCTAATAGGGTTATATTGCTTTTTATAGAAATATTCTTTCATTGTTGTTTAATATTTTAATTTATTCCCTTTATATATTGCCAACAGTATACAAATCTATTTAAATATTTTGATAGTAACACTTTATTGTACTTAAAGGGGGCTTATTTATAAATGAGGGTTTTACTGGCAAATCCGCCATGGACTGTTAACGGAATAAAGGGAGTTAGGGCTGGAAGCAGGTGGCCCCACCTAAAGATACAAGAAGAGGAAGATTATATGCCTTTTCCATTCTTTTTGGCCTATGCTGCATCCCTGCTTAAAAAGAATGGGATTGATGTTTTACTCATAGATGCTGTTGCAGAGGGTATAAAGGATAGTAAATTTTTAGATAAAGTCAAGGATTATAAACCAGATATTGTGCTTATTGAAGTATCAACACCTTCTTTAAAGATAGATTTAGACTGGGCATCGAAGATTAAGAAGATAGATAACAGTATAAAGATTGCCCTTGCTGGATTGGATATGAACATAAGAAGCCCTGAATTCTTAGAAAAAAACAAATTTATTGATTTTGTGCTTGTTGGTGAGTATGAATTTACACTATCGGGGCTTGTTAACTGCCTTAAAAATAAAGATAGTTTAAGCAAGGTTTTTGGCTTAATTTATAGGGATAAAGGTAAGATTATAATAAACAAAAAAAGGCCATTAACAGATATTGATAAGTTGCCCTGGCCTTTAAGAGAACAGCTGCCAATGCACAAGTACCATGACTGTCCTGGTGGAATACCCCAGCCAAGTGTTCAGGTGCTTGCTTCAAGGGGTTGTCCATATAGATGTATCTTTTGTGCTTGGCCGCAGATAATGTATCATGGAAGCAATTACAGGGCAAGATATCCTGTTGATGTTGTTGATGAGATGGAATTCTTAGTAAAGAAAAAGGGCTTTAAATCAGTTTATTTTGATGATGATACTTTTAACATAGGAAGAGAAAGGATGTTAAAAATATGTAATGAAATTAAAAAAAGAAAACTGGAAGTGCC
>Ga0180009_10008087_pt1 | contig 10530 bp, 10 predicted proteins | sample OS_PC_MetaG_FD_123537 | JGI IMG/M metagenome (GOLD analysis project Ga0180009, IMG submission 123537) | Groundwater microbial communities from the Aspo Hard Rock Laboratory (HRL) deep subsurface site, Sweden - OS_PC_MetaG | ecosystem: Environmental > Aquatic > Deep subsurface > Groundwater... | reverse complement strand
TTGCTTCTGTAGTGGCAAAGCTTGCTTTGCCTTTTACGCAGAGCAAGCTCTGCAACTACGCAGATACGTGAAAGAGACAGGGGTTCACCGAATATTACCTCGTAAAGTGCGGCTGTAGAACTAATTACCTCCCGAAAATTGCTGTTGCAATTTTCGGGTTATTTATTCAATGCTTCGTATATCGCTTCCGCCATGGTCGGGTGCGCGTAGATCATCCCGCGCATGTCGGCCCTTTTAAGCTTGAATGTTACGGCCGCGGCCGGCACGTGGATAAGTTCGGTGGCCGACGCGCCGATTATCTGCGCGCCCAGGAGGGTTTCGTCGGCGGCGTCATAGACCAGCTGGACGAAACCCTCGGTCTCGCCGTGGGTTACGGCCTTGCCTATGCCCAGGAAATACGCCCGGGAGGTTTTTACCGCCAGGCCTTTAGCCTCGGCCTGCGCTTTGTTGAGTCCCACCGAAGCCGCCTCGGGCCGGGTATAGATGCATTTCGGCACGAGGTTTTCATCAAAGGTCCTGCCGGCGCCCATAATGTTCTCAGCCGCTATCTCGCCCTGCCTTGAGGCTGCATGCGCCAGCGGCGAGATGCCGTTTATGTCGCCCGCGGCGTAAATATTATTCACCGCGGTCCGCATACAGGCGTCGGCCTTCACGCCTTTGCGGTCCCAATCGAGTCCTAGCTTTTCAAGACCCAGAGCCGAAAGATCCGCCGACCGGCCCGCGCCCACCAGCGCTTCTTCCGCAGAGATGCGCGAGCCGTCCTCCAGGACGAGGGTTTTCAGCCCGCCCGCCGTTTCCACGGCGGAGGTCTTTTTGCCCAGGTGAAATTTGATGCCGCGCTTTTCAAAAGAGGTCTTCAGGGTCCTGGCGATCATTTCGTCCTCTCCGGCCAGGATATTGGGCAGCAGTTCCACTACGGAAACTTCCGCGCCCAGGGAGTTGAAGAAGCAGGCGAATTCAAGGCCTATCACGCCCGCGCCGACAATAATGACCGATTTCGGCAGTTGCGGCAGATCGAAGACGCGGTCGGAATCGGTAAGCAGGGCTTTGGCCGCGTCGAACGGAGGCGGGAAAGCGGGCCTGGTCCCGGCGGCGATGACGGCGCAGTCGAAAGCTTTCTTCACCGGGCCGTCCGCCGTCGCTATGGTGACCTCGTTCGCGCCGGTAAAAGCCGCTTTGCCGCGCACAACCTCTATCTTTTTCAGCTGGAAGAGCTTTTCAAGCCCGGTCCGCAGCTTTGTCACGGCATCGGCCCGGCGGGCTTTTATCTTATCCCAGCTGAGCATGTCCGGGGTAAAGTCCAGGGTCTTTCCTTCGGCCGTCAGGGCTTTCAGCGTTTCCACGGAGTGGACGCGGCAGCCCACATCCAGCAGGGATTTGGAGGGGATGCAGCCGCGGTTCAGACAGGTGCCGCCGAAATCCCAGGATTCCACGATGACCGGCTCGGCGCCGAGCTCTTTAAGCCGCAGGGCGGCGGAGTAGCCGGCCGGGCCGGAACCGATAATAATGACTTTTTTAGGCATTGGGTTTCTCCGTTGCGACAGGGAATATTTTTAGAAGCCCGGCGTTTACGGCCCTTACGGCTTCAAGCAGCTTGCGGTTCAGCGTATAGGACATGGCCGGCAGTATCTCGGGACTGCCCATGGGCCCCTTGGCCGTGAGGGCGAGTTTATTGGAGCCGAGCCGGGCGGAAAAATCTATATCCACGGTGCGGGCCGGGCCGTTAAGTTCGTATTTGGAATTAAAATTCAGAAAATTAGTGTCCAGGTCCAGCCGTTTTACGCGCAGGACGCGGTCGTTGAGCGTGAAATCCAGCGCCAGGCTGTTCATTTCAATGTCTTCCACCCGGGGCGTCTCTTTGCCCGCTACCGAGGAGAGCAATTCCAGCGCGGCGTTTACCGATTTTTTGACGCCGCCGCTCTGGGCGGGGATGAACAAGCCTTCCGCTTTAAGCCCGGCGGTATAGTTTTTTTCCGCCGCCGGTTTATTGATATTGAACAATTCCCAGTTCAGCGCGGCTTTTTTAAGAGTGGCGGCGCCGAAAACCGCGCCGGTAAACTCCACCCCGCCGAAAGCGGAGGTCAGTCCGGCGTATTCAAAGTTGAGGCCGGTCTTAAAAGAGATTTTAGCCGTGAGCAGCTGCTTCTCAAGGATGGTCTTCGCGTCTCCGTTAAATGTCAATTCGAAGTTCCCGGCCAGCGCGGAGTAATGCAGCAGGGTGAAGTCGGAGTTCTCAAGCGCCAGCGAGCGGCCGGAGGAGCCGATATCTATTTCCACCGCGGCGTCCTTAAGCGTCAGCCTCTTCGCGTTCCAGGTGAGGTGCAGGCCTTTTGCGGTCTTGGGCAGCAGGGCCAGCAGGTCGTCAAAGTCCCATTTTCCGCCGGCTTCCCTTATTTTTATCACCGGCTTTTCGAATTCCACGTTCGCGAAATTCAGCCGTTTCCCCATCATCGTCGAGAAATCCGGCCGTATCACGGCGCGTTTGGCGCAGAAGAAGTTCCCTTTTGAGAAGTCAGGCGCGCGGGAGACGCAGGGTTCGTCTATTATGATGCCTTTGAGGGGGGAGAACGCTATCTTTTTGAATTTTACCTGGCGGCCGATTTTTTTGCCCGCCTGGGAATTTATCTGTTCAATGAGGTATTGTGAGAATTTTTTATATTTGACGTAGGCGAAGATGCCCGAAACCAGTACAAGGACGGCGATTATGGCCAGCGCGAGCTTATATCCGGAAATCTTCATTACTGCTTATTATATAAAAGGTGCCGGGTATCTTTTACGCTATCCCCCTCTTGTAACAGTTTAGTCAGATACTTTGTCACCCCCGAGATTTGTTGTCGGGGGTCCATAAAATAATGGGTCCCCGGCTGCGGATTTTTTACCCCCCGGTTGTTTGGCGGGGGCGGAGGGGACTAAGGGGGATTTGTTCCGCTCCTCCGTCCCGCTATAAGGTATTACCGAGCTAATGGCTTTTGGTTTAGAGCCGCAGGATAGCCCAGTCGGTGCCGCCGCCGTGTTTCCCGCGCGCTCCGGGACCGGGTTTCCGGGGAATCCGCCTGAGGCGGACGCCGGCGTGCGAACCCGCCTGAAAGGCAATGCTTTCAGGCTCAAACATTCACCGCCGTTCCGGAGGAATTCGCTCCAGACCCCGGGCTTTCCGCCGAAGGCGGACCCGCCGGACTGTTTGGCGGGAAACCCCTCAAAGGGAGCGCGCAGAAAACCCGCCGGCGGCCCCTCCAGTTCCTGTCGGTAAAATCGGCCTTCTATTTTTATTTAAGTGTTCCCCGCCCAGTAGATACAGCCAAACCCGCCCCCAAGGTCGCAGCCAGACTTATCGTATAACACATTCTACCTGCTTTTGCCCAATCGCTGCTTCAAAGGCTATAATACCAAAAGGCGGCTGGATAGTTGGTTTAGCTGGGTTTTTTCAGCCCGGACAAAACTGGACGGTATGGAGGGGGGCAAAATATGAAAGATTTAGAAACCGCCATAGATCGAATCGGACAGAAGATGGTTGTGTGCAACCAAAAGTGCAAAGGCATGTCATGCGGAGTATTGCCGCGTTGCTTGATTCTGGAGTCCGCAGGTCGCTCAGGTAAAGGCGGATGTGTGATGGTGGGAATAAATCCTGGCCATGCCCGCGCAGCCGAGATTGCATACTATAAAAAAGAAGGCGCCAAATATGAAACCACCGTGCAGTATTGGCATGATGCGATCACCCCCCATCCGTACTATGAGAGACTTCGCAAGCTTACGAAAGCATTTGGTTTAAACGGGCCAATCCTTTGGACTGAACTTGCAAAATGTGAAAACGCAGCCGGCATAAAGTTCCCACCATTGAAAGCATTGCGGGCATGTACGGGACGATTCCTAACCGAAGAGCTTAAGGCGATTCCTTTGGAATGGCCGCTCTTCGGTATCGGTTGTGAGGCTTATAAAGCATTAGCCTATCTGTATCCGGCCAGGACAGTAATCGGAGTGCCACACCCCACTGGGGCTTATGGCAAGCAGTTTTCGCGACTTTTACAACTCAATTCAGAATCAAAAGAGGTTGTTTGTCGTGCTCTTTCAAGTTGGGGAGAGTTGCTTTGGCTCGGGGATGTCGGTGGCAAAGTAGAGGCCAAGCACCACGCTTGATAATCCTTATGGTTCCGGTGAATAAAAATTAACTCTATAAAGGTAACTACTCAGGCTCTCCGTATTTTTCACGTATTTTTTGTAGTGGCAAAGCTTGCTTTGCCTTTTTGGGCAGAGTAAACTCTGCCACTACGACGACAGACCTGAGTAGTTACCTATAAAGGTAAATATTCGGTTAACCCGTCATTCGTGTTACCATTCCTGCGATCTTTTGGCAGGAATCCAATCAATCTTTATGGATTCCCGCCAACACCCGCGGGAATGGTAACATGGGGGAAAAGGGAGGGGAAAAGCAGGTGCCTTTTCAGAGGAAAAAGGTGTCAGGCTACTTTTTGAAATGAAAGGTGACCTGATATTTTTGATAAGATTGGCTGCGACCTTGAGGGCGGGTTTGGATTTATCTACGGGGCGGGGATAATTATTTTTATAAGGAATTTCTGCACGGGACAGGCGTGGGGTTGCTCTGGAGCCGCATAGCGGATGGGGGGCCCCGTTTCGGGGGGAAACCACGGGAGGGTTTCCTACGCGGCGGAATGGGCACCCCCACGCCTGTCCCGTTCCCCACAAGGGACTGTGCCCAAGGTGTCAGGCTGCTTTTGTAAGGTTTTATCACACACCATTGACTTAATTCCTTACATGTGCTATACTAGCTATTGGAAGCGGAGGGATGCATGATTGGAAAAAAGATTCGGGAATTGCGTGAAAATCTGGGCTTGAGCCAGGAAGAACTTGCGGCTGCGGTGGGCCTTACCCGCCCCATTATTTCGCAGATTGAAAGCGGAATCAGAAAAGTGTCAGCCGATGAACTGCCGGGTTTTTCCCGCGCGCTGAACGCTTCGGCGGATCAGCTTTTGGGAACCGCGCCGCTGCCTGATGTCTCGATAGCCGCCGAGAACCACGCTCATTACCAGACCAGTGCCGCGCATAAAACCATGCGGATAAGCGTGCCGCAAAAGAACCAGAACAAATTCCGGCAGGTTCTGCTTTATATCCTTAATAATGTGGGCGCTAAACCAAATATCGGCGAAACCGTGCTTTACAAGCTGCTTTACTTCATAGATTTTAATTTTTATGAAAAATATGAGGAGCAGTTAATCGGCGCCACCTATATAAAAAACCATTATGGACCGACGCCGGTTGAGTTCGCAAAACTGATTGAGCTGATGACGAAAAAAGGGGAAATTGAAAAAGTCAAAAGCGGTTATTTCAACTTTCCGCAGACAAAGTACCTTCCGCGAAAAACCCCCGATCTCTCGGTTCTGTCGGCCAGGGAGATAGAAGTTGTGGCTCAGGTGCTGAGCAGGCTCTCGGATATGAACGCCGCGCAGATCAGCGAATATTCCCATAAGGATGTCCCCTGGCTGACCGCAGGGGAAGGGCGCAAAATTGAATATGAATCTGTGTTCTATCGCACGCCGGAATATTCAGTAAGGGACTATGGAGCAGATATTTGAAAGCGTAATCCGGCGTGATGAATTTGAAAGAGATTTTAAAAAACTTTTAAAAAAATTCCGCTCTCTTGACGAGGATTTGCATAATTTTATCAAAGCCCAGCTTTACATCTTTCATAAATTAGCTGTTGATAATGGCGGTATTTTTCAACTGACTGGTCTGCCTTTTACCGAACCAAAGGTTTATAAAGCAAAAAAGTTCGCCTGTAAAGCGTTAAAGGGTAAAGGGGTTAAATCCGGAATCCGGATAATTTACGCCTATTTTGAACCGGAAGACCGGATTGAGTTTATTGAAATCTACTTCAAAGGCGACAAAGTAAATGAGGATAAGCGAAGAATCTTAGATCTCTATCCTTGCGGAAGCGCCGAGTTGTGAAAATAATCAGCAGTGTCCCAGAGTCGTACATGTGAAAAAGATAGAGTCTACCTGCGCGCCTATCCTGTCATTCCCGCGCGCCGTTGGCGGCTTGCCCACCGTCTGTGTGGCGGGGAATCCATAAATTCACGAATCGCTGTTTTTTAAATGGATCCCCGCTTATCCGCCTAAGGCGGACGGGGATGACAGTTTTGTTGTTTTTCGCTCCCAATCTTGCGTGTTCTGCGTCTTTTTGCGGCAGGACCCCGCTCTATCCTGCGCAACTTCCATAAGTATCTGAACTAATTCCATCCCTTTACTGGTAAGGATCCAGCGCGCGCTTGTAGTCGGCGCGCCAGGCGATTATCGTGTTGGTGTAGTTGTTGGCGGGGACGCGGCCTATTTTTGCGCCATACTGGCCGACGTTGTAGGCGGCCACGGCTTTCCAGGTGTTTCCCGGGAAAGCGTTCAGGTTGCTGCGGATGATGCGCGCGCTGACCCGGTAGTTGTTAGCCAGGTCGTAGGCCTGGGCGTCGTTGTCGATGCCCTGTGCCCTGAAGTTCGAGCGCAGCACCTGCGTGGGCCCGAGAGAGCCGTCGAAGCAGGTCTGCTGCGGCTGGCCGGGGGCCGTGCGCCACGATACCTGCTTCAGATGCGGTTCGGCCCTGTAGGCTTTGGGGGCGAAATGCGATTCCCGGGCAGCGGTCGCGGCGAGCAGGGCGGGATCTATGCCCTCGGCGCGCGCGGCCTGGATGATGTACGCTACATGTCCGGCGGGCAGTGACGGAGCCCTGCCGGCCGGGATAGTCGGACCGGCCGCGGGCGGGCCCAGGGTAGAGGAGAGGCCTTTGGCGTTGAGGTTGAAGTTGTTTAAATTCGCCACCGAGCCCGTCTCCATTGATGACGCCCCCTGGCCCACGCGCCCGCCCATGGACAGCACCTGTTGCGGCCGGAACATGGGCTTCACGGTCCCGGCGCCGGAAGCGAGCGCCGACAGATTTAAAAGGCCTTTCGCGCCGCGGACGATACCGGCGGCGGCCAGTATCCCGTCAATGGAAAGTTTCGCATTCGGCCAAGCCCTGGGCGCGCCTGCCGTCTTTCTGCCGGCCTTCGGGGGGAGCGCCGCCTTCTGCCGCGAAGGCCGCATGTTTCCGCCAGGCTGCGCTTTCACGGCACGGGCGATCGATGCGTGGGTATCCGCCTGCTTCTGCGCGGGAGGCATGGGAGCCGCCTCTTGTCCAACGGCGGAAGAACCCTGCAAGGGGGTCAGGTTGTCAGCCGGCGGTACGCTTGCCACGTAATCCGGAGCTTGCCCCGCCGCCGTTGATGCTTTATCAGCCATGGGCTCCCCTGCCGCAAGCACGCTGCCCTGTTCCTGCGCGTTGAAAAGCGTCGCCGTGGAAAGACCGACCGGGGCAGGTTCGCCGGGAACTATGCGGTTTAACAGGGACTTTATGGCCTCCCTCGACTGAAAGCTGTAGTGAAAATATTTGCCGCTGCCCTCCTTCATGTCCGAGAGCCCCCCGTATACAAGAAAGAGGAAGAGCGCCGCGCATATAAACAGGGACGTCAGCATGAGCGTGCCCGTTACTTTTTGTCTGCTATTTTTTCCTTCGTTCATACAGAAATAGCATAGCAGACAGCCCTGGATTTATCAAGGGGAATTGTTCGGGAAAAGGCGCCTTTTTAGGCTCCCTATACTGATTTACCGACCAGATTTTTTTGTATTATCTTTAATGTTCAGGAATTTCAATGTTTTCTGTAGCGGTCGCATTGCTATACGACAGCGGGATGGCAATCCCGCCGCTACAAAATTGCCCCCGAAGGGGGCCTAATTTATGAGAGAATTTAAGTGGCAGTATGCGGGGGCGGTTTTCCTGGGGGCGTTCCTGCTGTTCCAGGTGTAGCCGCTGCTGGCGAAGGCGATACTGCCCTGGTTCGGCGGCACCTCGGCCGTGTGGACCACCTGTATGCTGTTCTTCCAGGTGTTCCTGCTCGGCGGCTATCTCTACGCCCACCTGATCGCCACAAAGCTTACGCCGCGCAGCCAGGTCTTCCTGCATCTGGGGCTGCTCGCGGTCAGCCTCGGCTTTCTGAACATCCTGCCGTCCGACGCCTGGCGCCCTTCAGGCTACGAAGCGCCCGCCTGGCGCATCCTCTGCCTGCTCGGCGTAAATATCGGGGTCCCGTACCTGGTTCTTTCGGCGACCAGCCCGCTTCTGCAGGCTTGGTTCAACAGCGCCGAGCCCGGCCGCAAACCCTACCGGCTCTACGCGCTGTCCAACGCCGGCTCCCTGCTTGCGCTGCTCAGCTATCTTTTCATCTTTGAGCCGCTTCTTACGCTGAAAACCCAGGCCGCCGGCTGGGCCGGGGTTGCCGGCGCGCCGCAGAAAAGCCTGGCGCTGGATGCTCTTATCGCCGGCGCGCCGCCTGTGCGCCCGCAGCCGCTGGATATCCTCGTGCTGGACGCTTTTACCGGCGACGCTATCCCCCTGCATCTGCTGACGCGCGAGGCTTTTGAAATTTACTTTAAAAGACTGCGGCCCGGCGGGGTACTGGCCGTGCATGTCTCCAACCAGTTCATCGATCTGGAACCTCTTGTCCACGGCCTGGCGCTCGAGCGCGGGAAGAAAGCGGTTGTTATCAGAAATCCGCAGAATGAGAGCAGAGCCGTTGAGGAAAGCGCGTGGGTGCTTGTCACCGGCAATGAAAAGTTTTTAAACGATCCTCTTGTCAGGGAAAGCGTCCTGGCCTGGCCGGAAAACTGCAAAACCATTGCTTTCACCGACCAATACAGCAATCTCTTCCGTTTGTTAAGCATGGAGGATTAGCCCGAAAATGGCGGTTAAAATCGTCCGCCTTAGGCGGACGGGTTATGCCGCGGGGTTCAGGTTTTTGACAGCATCCGGAGGAGTTTTTCCAGCAGGGCTTTCTGCTGGTTGTGGTCGGAGAGTTTTATCCGGTACGAAAAATAGCCGCAGCCGTCTTTTACCGCGGCGGTTATGGCGCCCCGGATATCTTCAAGCGCTTCCCCGCCCAGCTCAAATGAAAGCGCCAGCACCCGGCCTTTTTTATATTCAAATTTTGACATCAGCTCGATGGTTTCCGGGCATATGGCCAGGATCCTGCCCCAGAGAGGGGGCAGGTCCAGCGAGGTCCGTATGACTGCCGGTATGAATTCCCTAACACGAAAATTGCCATTGAAATCGTTATTCATTGAGAAACCTGTTGTATAAAAATATCCATAGCAATTTTCGGAAGGCTAAAGGATAAAGGCTGAAGGATGAAGGAAAGAATACAGCGGGTACAAGGAGACTTTTTCCGTCCCTTAGCCTTTATCCTTCATTCTTTAGCCTTTCGGCTTACCGCGGTTCATCGATACTGAACAGCCTGCCTTTGCCGTTGTCTTCGGCGGTAAACCAGATCTTCCCGCCTTTGGGGGCCAGCGCCGTTATTTTCAGCGTCTTTGACGAGTACTGCCCTATTTCGGTTTTCGAGAGGGCGGTCTGCGGATCATCCGGGGAGAGCTTCACGAGCGAGCGCAGCCCTTCGTCGGCCACCCACAGGGAACGCGCGTCGCAGGAGAAAGCGGTTATGGTTTTGCCCGGGTATTTGAAAGTCTTTAACTCGGTCAATTCGTCGTTGGCCAGGCGTTTGGAGATCTTGTTCTCTCCCGGCCAGGCCAGCCAGAGATAAAGTCCGTCATAGCAGACGCCCGCGGGAGGGGCGGCGCCGGGTTTTGTTTTGGAAAGAACGGTGAATTTTCCATTGTTCATGCGTTTTTCTATGTCCCCGCCGGCCGTAGCCAGCCAGACGCCGGGTTCGCCCGCTGCCAGTCCCACCGGCACGGTATTGGGAAACGCGGCGACGCCGGTTATTTTTAAATCTTTCATGTCATGCGCATAAAGCGCCTGGGTGTACCAGTCGCTTATCAGTATCCGGTCCTTATCGAAGGCGAGCCCCGAGGGGTGGGAGTAAGGCAGTTCCAGCGTCTCAAGCGGCCTGGTCTCGGTCCGGTATTTATTGAAACCGTAAAACCAGCCGCCGGTGAATCCGAAGATAAGCGAGATCAGCAGTCCGGTCAAAAGGAGCACGGTTTTCTGTTTTTCAAACTGGCCCCTGTCCAGCCGGAGCGTCGTGCCGGACATGTTAAGCGCCTTCTTATAAACGGGCCTTATTTCCTCTTCCGTCCAGGGGCTCTGGGCGCAGTCAAAAGCGCCGGCTTTCATATAGGCGACGGCTTTTGACGCGTCGCGCTGTTTTATCAGGACCACTATAGGCATGAAAGGCGCCACGCGCGCTATTTCCCTTATCTGTATCTCCGCCGGGGGGTCCTCCCCGTCCACCACGAACACGGCCCTCGGCCTGGTCTTTTCAAACACGGAGAGAGCGTCGTTCAGGTCCTGCGAGAAGACGGCGTCGGCGCCCAGGTTCTTGAACACGCTTTCAAGTATAAGGCGGTCTTTTTGCGACGCGGTTATCAGCTGTACCGTATTGTGCATATAGTTAGGCTAAAGGCTAAAGGCTAAAGGCTAAAGGCTAAAGGCTAAAGGCTAAAGGCTAAAGGCTAAAGGCTAAAGGCTAAAGGCT
>Ga0180009_10008085_pt1 | contig 10532 bp, 9 predicted proteins | sample OS_PC_MetaG_FD_123537 | JGI IMG/M metagenome (GOLD analysis project Ga0180009, IMG submission 123537) | Groundwater microbial communities from the Aspo Hard Rock Laboratory (HRL) deep subsurface site, Sweden - OS_PC_MetaG | ecosystem: Environmental > Aquatic > Deep subsurface > Groundwater... | reverse complement strand
GCAAACAGGGAGAACTGCACGAACAGCAGCGACAGGCTGGTGAGGCTCATGCGCTCGGTCTGGCCGTAAAACCAGGCAAAAGGTGAGGGGCTCAGTTCGAGTACCAGTTGTTTTTGGCCGAATTGCAGTTTCATGATGTGCTCCTGAGTGGGGGGTGTTGCCTGATTACTTGCAATGCCTGTGCCACCTGGGCGCGTAATGGCCTGGTTCGAAAAACCATCAATAAAACAACCGCTTGAAAATCCACCCGCGGGGCGGAGGGGGGGCGATGGGAAAGCGGTTTGACGGAAACCCGTCAACCCGTGTCGAAATGGCCAACAATTGACGTCCCCCGCGCGGCTGGTTTTCAGCGTGAATATCGCTCGCCAACAGCCACAAGGTAGAATCCGGCTTTACGATTTAAGTGGTGCGTGTTCTGCGTGCCGCATCTTGTTCATGATCATCCTCAAAAATCTCAGCCTGCGGCGTAGCGCCAAGGTCCTGCTCGACAATGCGTCGGTCTCCATCAATCCCGGTGAACGGGTCGGTCTGGTCGGCCGTAACGGCGCCGGCAAGTCCAGCCTGTTCGCGCTGTTGAACGGCACCCTGCACGAAGACAAGGGCGACTTTTCCGTCCCGTCGCAATGGCGCATGGCCCAGGTGGCGCAGGACATGCCGGAAACCAGCGAGTCCGCGACCGATTTCGTCATCGCGGGCGACACCGCGCTGGCTGAGGCGCAGGCCGAAGTCACCGCAGCGGAGGAAAGCGACGATGGCGAGCGCATGGCGCACGCTTACATGGCGCTGCACGACGCCGGCGCGCACGATGCGGAGTCACGCGCACAGTCGCTGATTCTGGGACTGGGCTTTCAGGTGCGCGAACTGAATCAGCCGGTCAACAGCTTTTCAGGCGGCTGGCGGATGAGGCTACAGTTGGCCCGCGCGCTGATGTGCCCGTCCGAACTGATGCTGCTCGACGAACCCACCAACCACCTCGACCTCGATGCGCTGGTGTGGCTGGAAGCCTGGCTCAAGAAATATCCCGGCACCATGCTGGTGATCAGTCACGACCGCGAATTTCTCGACGCCGTGACCAATGTCACCCTGCACATCGAACACGGCCAGCTCACCCGTTACGGCGGCAACTACAGCGCCTTCGAAGACATGCACGCCGAGCAACTGGCGCTGCATCAGGCGGCGTTTTCCAAGCAGCAGGACAAAATCGCTCACCTGCAGGACTTTATCAATCGCTTCAAGGCCAAGGCCAGCAAGGCCAAGCAGGCGCAAAGCCGGGTCAAGGCGCTGGATCGCATGGAGCGCCTGGCGCCATTGCTGGCCAATGCCGACTTCACCTTTGAATTCAAAGAGCCGCAGAACCTGCCCAACCCCATGCTGTCGATCGACAACGCCAGCTTCGGTTATCCACCGCCGGCCGACGCGCCAGCAGGCACACCGCCAACCATCATCGTGCGCGGCGTCAGCAAATCCGTCTTCGCCGGCCAGCGCATCGGCATCCTCGGCGCCAACGGCCAGGGCAAGTCGACCGTGGTCAAGACCATCGCCCGCACCTTGCCGGTGGTCGCAGGCGAAGTGCTCGAAGGCCGCGGCCTCAACATCGGCTACTTCGCGCAGCAGGAACTCGACGTCTTGCGCCCCGCCGACACCCCGCTCGAACACATGATCCGCCTCGCCCGCGACACCATCGCCAACGGCGGCGCCGGCCAGTTCAGCAGCCGCGAGCAGGACCTGCGCACCTTTCTCGGCACCTTCAACTTCAACGGCGACATGGTCAAACAGGCCGTCGGCACCATGAGCGGTGGAGAAAAAGCCCGCCTCGTGCTGTGCATGATCGTGTGGCAGCGCCCCAACCTGTTGCTGCTGGACGAACCGACCAACCACCTCGACCTCGCCACCCGCGAAGCGCTGGCGATGGCGCTCAACGAATTCGAAGGCACCGTCATGCTGGTCAGCCACGACCGCGCCCTGTTGCGCTCGGTGTGCGACGAGTTCTGGATGGTCAGCAAAGGCGGCGTCGAGCCGTTCGATGGCGATCTGGACGACTACCAGCGATATCTGCTGGACGAGAGCAAGCGCCTGCGTGAAGAGATCAAGCAGGCCGGCAAAGTGGCTGATGCGCCGGTGGTCAAGGTGGCTGATGTGCCTGCGGCGGCGAAGAAGCCGGTTGTTTCGGGCAAGGTCAAGTCGCTCAAGCAGAAGCAGGAGCGGCTTGATAAAAGCATGGCTGCATTGCAGGCGGAAAAGGCTGCGTTCGAAGCACGCCTGGGCGGAACGCTTTCGTTTGAGGAGATTACTGAAACCGGCAAGCAGTTGCAGCATGTGATTGATGAGTTGGCGATTGAAGAGGGGGAGTGGTTGGCGTTGGCGGGGGAGATTGAGGGGTTGGAAGCGGCGGGCGCATAGACATCTGCCGCCCTTACGATCGTTCGCCTTTTGTTTGGCGCGTGATCGAAGTGTTTGCCTCCACCCCGTTCGCCCTGAGCTTGTCGAAGGGTTGGTTGTAGTAGTGAAGGTTTTCGCCTAACCACTGACCGTTGGCCGGGGTTGCCGGCAGCAAGTTACTTTCTTTTGCTTCGCCAAAAGAAAGTAACCAAAGAAAAGGCGACCCCGCTCATCCCCGAAACCCCGAAAATCAAGCCTGCCGGGTGGGCGGCAAAGAACTCGCCCCGCTTTTGTAATGCTGATTAATTTTTGTGAGCGGGACTCAAACACCTTTGCCGCTGATCCACCCGTCAGGCTCAATTTTCGGCGGGGCTGACAGGGGAGCAAGTCAAAAACAGGGTAGCGATGACTGTACGGTTATAGTAGCCATTGAGACTTAAACATCCGGCACATTTCGCCTGCGGCTAACGCACTACGCGAGCTATCGAACTTGAGGCAACGCATATGCACATCATCACATTTTTTGTATGTTTATATGTGTTCTTTTTCTCTATGGTTTTCTTCTTCGGTCAGATGTTCGTTGGGGTGTTCTCATGGATAGACACGCTAACCGGAGTGGCTGGTTGTGTTGGGGCAGTGGCAGGATTACCCATCAGTAAAGGCAGGACCAGAATGTTTGCATTTTGGTCTTGCATAGTAGGCCTTCTTGGCATCGTGCTGAGCGCCGCAGAATACTACGTTAACCTAACTCCTGGCGGCTATTTCCCTTGGGATTTTGTGGGCCCATATTTAGTAGCAATTTTATTTATCGCTTTCACAACAAGGCCAATCACAACGCACGTAAGGTGTGCTGAGTAGGGCGCCAATTGGTGAAGCGTAATGCATTAGATGCACTACGCTACACAAGCTCGCGTAGGGCGGATGAGCGCAGCGTTATCCGCCCTACCAACTCCATGTCCGAGAAGTAAAATAGGATCAGAAATCGTTGATGTGTCGCATCACAAGCGCACAAACCACCCCGCCACCACCACCCTGGTTTTGACTTTTATCCCCTCTCAGCCCCGCCGAAAATTGAGCCTGGCGGGTGGATCAGCGGCAAAGGTGTTTGAGCAGAGCCACAAAAAACAAAATCAAAAACAGCAAAGCGGGGCGAGTTCTTTGCCGCCCACCTGGCAGGCTCGATTTTCGGGGTTTCGGGGATGAGCGGGGTCGCCTTTTCTTTGGTCACTTTCTTTTGGCGAAGCAAAAGAAAGTGACTTGCTGCCGGCAACCCCGGCCAACGGTCAGCAGTCCAGGGTGGTTTCAATCATTATCAAGCCTGCAACCTGTGCAGTCTCCGTACGCTTGAACTTCGTCGTTGGAGCCGCTCTGTGTTAGCCATACTTTTGTATGGCTAATTGCCCATTGCCGTGCTAACGTAAGCGCATGAACAAAGCCCGGTTCGAGTGGGACGAAAACAAGGATGTCGAAAACCGGGCGAAGCACGGGGTGGCTTTCTCGCTGGCGCAATATGCGTTTGCCGACCCGCACCGCGTAATCGCCGAAGACCTCGCGCACAGCGAAGGCGAGCAACGTTATTTTTGTTTCGGCAAGGTCGAGGGCGGCATCCTCACTGTTCGCTTTACCTATCGCGGCGGGGTTATACGAATTTTTGGCGCCGGTTACTGGCGGAAAGGCAAGGCAATCTATGAGCACAAAAATTAAGTATACCGACGAGCCTGTTGAGGCCAGGGTCATTCTGGATTTTCTCCCGCCGCCCGAGGAGCTTGCGTTCCGCGAAGAGGGGGTCAAGGTCACTATTGCGCTGAGCAAGAAGAGTGTCGAGTTCTTCAAGTCCGAAGCATCCAAGCATCACACGCAGTATCAGCGCATGATCCGGAAGCTCATCGATTCTTACGTTGACGCCCATGCGGAGCCGCGAACCCCTCGCGACACACCGGTTACACGCAAGCGCGCGTAAGCTGCGCCCGGACTCTGGGTTATTGTTCAGGTTGTTTCCCGACTACCTTGGAAACACCCTCAACCACGTTAAAATGCCGCTTTCCCCGATAGTCGCTACTTTGCCGTGAAACCCACCTTTCAGGACACCATCCTTACCCTGCAACGCTACTGGGCCGAGCGCGGCTGCGCGCTGCTGCAACCCTATGACATGGAAGTCGGTGCGGGCACGTCGCACACTGCGACCTTTCTGCGCGCGCTCGGTCCGGAGCCGTGGAAGGCCGCCTACGTGCAGCCGAGCCGCCGCCCGAAGGACGGCCGCTATGGCGACAATCCCAACCGGCTGCAGCATTACTACCAGTTCCAGGTGGTGTTGAAACCGGCGCCGGCGGACATTCTGGAGCTGTATCTCGGCTCGCTCGAAGCGCTGGGATTCGACCTGAAAAAGAACGACGTGCGCTTTGTCGAGGATGACTGGGAGAACCCCACGCTCGGCGCCTGGGGGCTGGGCTGGGAGGTGTGGCTGAACGGCATGGAGGTGACGCAGTTCACCTATTTCCAGCAGGTTGGCGGCATCGATTGCAAGCCGATCACCGGCGAAATCACCTACGGACTGGAGCGCCTGGCGATGTATCTGCAGGGCGTGGAAAGCGTGTACGACCTGGTGTGGACCGAGGGGTTGACGTATCGCGACGTGTATCACCAGAACGAGGTCGAGCAGTCGACCTACAACTTCGAGCACAGCGACGTCGATTTTCTGTTGACCGCGTTTACCGCACACGAAAAGAAGGCGCAGGAGTTGATGGCAGCACAGTTGGCCTTGCCGGGCTATGAGCAGGTGCTCAAGGCGGCGCATACGTTCAATCTGCTCGACGCGCGCGGCGCAATTTCGGTGACGGAACGCGCGGCTTACATTGGCCGGATTCGCAATCTGGCACGTGCGGTGGCCAAGAGCTATCTCGAAAGCCGTGCGCGGTTGGGCTTTCCGATGGCGCCCAAGCCCTGGGCCGACGAAGTGCTGGCAAGCCTCGTGAAGAAGGAGGCAGCATGACGCCGCAAAATCTGCTGGTCGAACTCTTCGTCGAAGAGCTCCCGCCCAAGGCGCTGAAAAAGCTGGGTGAATCGTTTTCGGCTACGTTGACCGAAAGTCTGGTGGCGCAGGGGCTGGCTGATTCGGATGCCGTCGTCACCTCATTCGCCACGCCGCGCCGTTTGGCTGTGCGGATTGAAAACGTGCTGTCACGTGCGGCCGATAAAGCGGTGTCCACCAAGTTGATGCCGGTGAGCGTGGGCCTGGATGCCGATGGCAATGCCACGCCGGCGTTGCTGAAACGCCTGGCAGCACTGGGTGCGGATGCCGCAGCGGCCAGCCAGTTGCGTCGTGCAATAGACGGCAAGAATGAAGCCTTGTTTTACGACAGCATTGCGCCGGGCACGCTGTTGATCGATGGTTTGCCACACGCGCTGGAAACGGCGATGGCGAAATTGCCGATTCCCAAGGTGATGACGTATCAGCTGGCCGATGGCTGGACCACGGTCAATTTCGTGCGGCCGGTGCATGGACTGGTGGCGCTGCACGGCGCGGATGTGGTGCCGATGTCGGTGCTGGGTTTGCAGGCGGGGCGCAACACGCAGGGTCATCGCTTCGAGGCGCGTATCAATCCGGTGGTGATTACTTCGGCCGACAGCTACGCCGCGCAGTTGCAAGACGACGGTGCAGTGATCGCCAGCTTCGCCGAGCGCCGCGCCGAGATCGTTCGCCAGTTGCAGGCGGCCGCCGCACCATCCGGCTTGAAGCCGATCGAGGACGATGCGCTGCTGGACGAAGTCACCGCGCTGGTTGAACGCCCCAATGTGCTGGTCGGGAAATTTGAGGAAGCCTACCTCGACGTGCCGCAGGAATGCCTGATTTTGACCATGAAGGCGAACCAGAAATATTTCCCGCTGCTGGATGCGGCGGGCAAACTCACCAGCCAGTTCCTGATCGTTTCCAACATCTCGCCCGACGACGCGTCCGCCGTGATTCAGGGCAACGAGCGCGTGGTGCGTCCGCGTCTGGCCGACGCCAAATTCTTCTACGACCAGGATCGCAAAAAGACGCTTGAGTCGCGTGTCTCAGGATTGGCCAAGGTGGTCTATCATAACAAGCTCGGCACTCAGGGCGAGCGCGTGGAGCGGGTGCGTGCGATTGCCAAGTGGGTGGCGGAAAAAGTCGGGGCAGACGTCAAGGCATCCGACCGCGCCGCGCTGCTGGCCAAGGCCGATCTGCTGACCGACATGGTCGGTGAGTTTCCTGAGCTGCAGGGCATCATGGGTGCCTACTATGCGCGCCATGATGGCGAAGATGAGGCGGTGGCCCAGGCCATTGCAGACCAGTATCTGGTGCGTCGCGAAGAGACTGAAGCGGTCTCGAACCTCGTCAGCGAGGTGCTGCAGATCGCTGACCGGATGGAAACCCTGGTGGGCATCTGGGGCATTGGCCTCAAGCCGACGGGCGACAAGGATCCGTTTGCCCTGCGTCGCCATGCCTTGTCGGTGATCAAGTCCTTTCAATTGCTGGGCTTGATGGCGAGCCTGGACAACAAAGCATTGCGTTTGGCGCTCGACGATCTGATCGCGTTCGCGCTCACGACTTTCCCGGCGGACCTGCTTGCCGAAAATGTGGCCGAAGAGCTTAAGCTGTTCATATACGAGCGTAATGCCAATCAATTGGCGCCGTTTTATGGCGCCGAGGCGATTGCGGCTGTGTTTGCAAACATGCCGCCGCTGCATGAGATTACAAAACGCATCAAAGCGGTGCGCGAGTTCGCCACGCTGCCGGAGTCGCCCAGCCTGGCCACCGCCAACAAGCGCGTCGGCAACATCCTGAAAAAAGCCGAAGGTGAAGTGGGCGCGGCGGCCGACCCGGCGCGTTTTGTTGAAGCGGCTGAAACCGCGCTGTTTGCCGCGCTCAGCGAGATTGCACCCAAGGCCGATGCAGCGTTTGCATCGGGCGATTACACGACTTCGCTGCAGGCGCTGGCGGCGCTGCGGAAGCCGGTCGACGCCTTCTTCGACAGCGTGATGGTCAACGCCGACGATCCCGCGCTCAAGGCCAACCGGCTGGCCTTGTTGAACCAGTTGCACCAGACCATGAACCGGGTGGCTGACATCTCCCGCTTAGCCGCTTAAACTCACGCCATGAAGCTCATCATTCTCGACCGCGACGGCGTCATCAATATTGGCTCCGAACAGTTCATCAAGTCACCCGATGAATGGAAGCCCATTCCCGGCAGCCTGGAGGCGATCGCGCGGCTGACGCGCGAAGGCTGGCGCGTGGTGGTGGCAACCAATCAGTCGGGGCTGGCGCGCGGGCTGTTCGAGATGGCGACGCTGAACGCCATCCATGCCAAGATGCACAAGGCGGTGGCGCAGGCGGGCGGGCGCATCGAGGCGGTGTTTTATTGCCCGCATTCTGCTGATATGAACTGCGACTGCCGCAAACCGAGGACGGGGCTGTTTAACGAGATCGCCACACGTTATGGTCGCGACCTGATTGGCGTGCCCTCGATTGGCGACTCGCTGCGTGATTTGCAGGCAGCGGCCAGCGTCGGTGCACTGCCGTTTCTGGTGAGAACCGGCAAGGGCGAGAAAACCCTGCTGGCGGGCGGCTTGCCCGAGAACACCCCGGTATTCACCAATTTGAGCGAGGCAGTCGAACACCTGCTTGCTGCAGTGGCATGAACCTGCTTCGCTCGGTGATTTTCGCGGTCTTGCAGACCGTGTTGACGATATTTTTCAGTGTGATTGCGTTGTTCAGCTTTCCATTTTCTGCGCATGCGCGTTACCAATTGATCACCGGCTACAACCACACGGTGATCTGGCTGGCGCGTTGGGTGTTGGGGATCAAGTATGTGATTCTGGGCGCCGACAATCTGCCGACACAACCTTCCATCATTCTGGCCAAGCATCAGTCGGCCTGGGAAACGGTGGCGTTTCTGTGTCTGTTCCCCCCCATTTCGCCCGTGATCAAACAGGAGCTGTTGAAAGTGCCATTTTTCGGCTGGGCGTTCCGGATGCTTTCTCCCATCGCCATCGACCGCGGCGCCGGCCGCGAGGCGTTAAAGCAGATCGTCAGCCAGGGCAAGGAAAAGCTCGCACAGGGATTCTGGGTGCTGGTGTTTCCCGAGGGCACGCGCGTCGCGCCGGGCGAGAAAGGCCGCTACGGTATCGGCGGTGGCTGGCTGGCGGCGGATTCCGGCGCCCCCATCGTGCCGGTGGCGCACAATGCCGGCGAAGTCTGGCCAAAAAATGCCTTCATCAAATGCCCCGGAACCATCACGGTCAGCATCGGCCCGGCGATCGAAACTGCCGGCAAGAGCGCGGCTGATCTCACGCGTGAAGTGGAAGCCTGGATAGAAGGCGAAATGACGAGGTTGCCCCCTGCTGCCGCGCGCCAATAGCGGCGTTTTACAGATCGGTGACGCCGCCATTCCGTATCAGCTGCGTCGTTCCCGTCGCCGCCGTACGCTGGGATTGACGGTAACCGCGTGCGAAGTGCGGATTCATGCCCCAAGCTGGACGCCGCGCGGTGAAATTGAACACTACGTGATTCAGCAGCAAAGCTGGCTCACCCGAGCCTGGACGCGGATGCAGTTGCGCACACCGCAAGCTGCGGCTGAACCCTTGAACGCAGTGCGCTATCTTGGACGAACGCTCAGGCTCGACATCCGGCCCGCGTTGTTCAGTGAGGTGCGTCGACAGGGCGATACCTTGCGTATCGATGCACCGTACGATGCTGACACCCACGCCCTGATTCGCGACTGGTTGCGCGGGCGCGCGGCACGGTTTTTAGCCTGGCGGCTCGGGCGTATCGCGCAGAAACTGGGGCGCACACCCAGCCGTTTTGCGCTTTCCAACGCGCAGACGCAATGGGGCAGTTGCACCCAGCGTGGCCATGTCCGGCTTAACTGGCGGCTGGTGCAGGCGCCGCTCACGCTGATCGATTACGTTGCTGCACACGAGCTCGCCCACCTCGTTCATCTCGACCATTCGCCGCGCTTCTGGGCGCAGGTCGCCGTCCTGTGCCCCGACGCGCTTGCACGACGCGCCGAGTTGCGCACAATGGGCGCTTCACTATTTCTTGTTTAATGTCAGCCTGATTTAACTTCAGCCAGGTTTGATTTATTAAGGCTAACCACGATGCGAATCCTTCACACCATGCTGCGTGTCGGCGATCTTGATCGTTCGATTGATTTCTACACCCATGTGCTGGGCATGAAGTTGTTGCGCCGCAAGGACTACCCCGGCGGCAAGTTCACCCTTGCCTTTGTCGGTTACGACACCGAAGACAAGACCGCGGTGCTCGAGCTCACCTACAACTGGGGCGTGGACAAATACGAAGTCGGCAGCGGCTACGGCCACATCGCGATTGAAGTCGATGATGCCTACGCGGCGTGCGATGCAGCCACCGCCAAGGGCTGCAAGGTGCTGCGCCCGGCCGGCCCGATGTCGCATGGCACCACGGTGATTGCGTTCATCGAAGACCCGGACGGCTACCCGATTGAATTCATCCAGAAAGGTACAGCCGGGTGGACGCGGGAATCAGCCGCGTAACGATGAGGCCAGGGCTGCGGTTTAACTGATTGCCTTGGTAATCAATGGCACCAGCGACTCGGGCAACTTGATCTTTCCGGATAGCGCAAAGGTCTGGGCGTTCTTCGACATCTTTCCCCACGTCCTGCGGAGGATCTCCAGCCATTTCGCTTCATCGTAATCGGGCTTGCTGTGGGCGAAGGCCAGCAGGTAATGCTCGATGAAGACGAGGTTGGCGATGTCTTCCAGCAGTTGCGATTCCGGATTGACCTTGATGCCGCGCTTGCCCACGGCTTTCTTGACGCGTTCGATCATGGTGTCTTCATAGCCAGCCTCGCGCATCAGTTCGCCGGCGGTGTCGGCATGAAAGGTATACAGGCCGGTGCGCCACGCGTGATAGCCCTCCTTGGTCATCGGGTAGCTGTTGCGCGGCACCGTCCAGCGCCGGATGTGCTGGGCGCGCACAGCCAGTTGTGAGGCTTCGGACGCGTCCGGCGCAAAGCGGCCGATCATGTCCGACATGCGCTGACCGTAAAGCAGCTCTTTCGGCTGGCCTTCATCCTGGTTGGGGTCCTGGGCATTGGCAGCATCGAACCGTGCCAGGGTGTGTTCAAAGCGTTCCTGATTGTCGATCATGATTC
>Ga0180009_10008083_pt1 | contig 10534 bp, 7 predicted proteins | sample OS_PC_MetaG_FD_123537 | JGI IMG/M metagenome (GOLD analysis project Ga0180009, IMG submission 123537) | Groundwater microbial communities from the Aspo Hard Rock Laboratory (HRL) deep subsurface site, Sweden - OS_PC_MetaG | ecosystem: Environmental > Aquatic > Deep subsurface > Groundwater... | reverse complement strand
TGCACCAAAACGGAATATTTTTGCCATGTTGTAAAGAGCATTTTAAGGCAAAGGCCAATTCCCTTTCATCCAAAAGGTCTTTCAATTCTCTTCTTGAATTAGATATCCATTCAAAATCTCTCCAGTCTAATATTTTATTGTTATTAAATGCATCTCTAAAAAGTTTTAACAAAGGTATAAGAGCATTTGAAATTTTACTATCTACATTATTTATAACACCAAGTTCTAAGCAACGCTTGTTCAATGAATTAATTAGCTTTTCATGACCTTTAGACTCAAAATAATCTAGCCATTGCCAATTTACTAATCTTCTCGGGACATCACACTCTTCAAGCTTTAGTGGAATAATATATATTACATTTTCAGGTTGTTCATCGGCTTGGTCAAGAGCATATTTAATTTCTTTCTGAACATAGCCGGTTTTTGTAACAGATTTGTTGGATAAACATACAAGAACAACATGTGATTTTTTAACTGCCTGCGATATTTCATATTTATAATCTTCACCAGGCAATAATTTCTCTTCGTCCAACCATGGATCAAAACCTTCATTTATTAAACGCCAATATAGTTCACGTACTTTTTCTTTGTCTTCAGAAGCATGACAAAGAAAAACTTTGAGTTTAAACATTTCTAAATTTTCCATTTTTTATTAAGTTTTTTAATCATCTGTATATATAGCTGCTATTCTTTATCTTTTGCACCTCGTGAAGCATATGCTCTATGGCGGACTTCAAAGACAAACCTTTCTGTCCACATCGATTTTTATTTGAGACTAAAATACTCATTTTCGTAACGTAACCCGCCATAAAGTATTATGCATTCTTTTGTGTAGCTCGTTTTCATTTAATCGTAACCAAGTAATCTTTTTCTCTCTTTAAGATTAACTCCGCTAATGCAATTGTGTGTCTTGTCAATTAAATCTTCAACTGCTAAGTTTTCAAGAAAGTTATAAGTGATTAAAAGTTTTAATAGTTTTGGAAATGATATTGCGTTGTAAAAAAGAAGCATCATTTCGTATGAAGACATTTGAGCTTGAATAAAATCTATGTATTTCTTAGAGATTCCTTTGAAGTCAGATTTGGAGTTTTCAAACTGATGAACAAAATTTATTAAGTGGTACAAGTGTCTAAAATAATGCCCGATTACGTAATGATATCTTTGAAAAAATAAACCGTATGATGCTTCTAGTTTATTTACTGTTTTTGTTTCATGAACTTGTTCCCAGTAGTCTTTTGATATTTGATATTGTTTATTTGTAAGTCGCAATTTCACTCTCTCAAATATTAACATTGCTTGATTGTCTGCATCAGCCGTAAATTTCAAGCTATCAGGGTTAGTCAATTCTTCAACTTCGTGCTGATAATACTCAATTTCACTCTCGTCATAAGTGCCTAAATAGTTGTCATTATCGATGACATTCAAAATATTTGTCAATTCACTTTTTGAATATGCAAAAAACTCTCTTCCATTAACTGAATGTATTTTGGTTGAAAAATCATTATTTAGTGAGTTAAAACAAGATTTTATACTTACTGTAATTTCTTGTTGTGTTTTTAATAAATTGAAAAACGTTGTTTCAAAGCGAATGATCTCATAATTCTCTTGTTGATTTTTAATTGCGTTATCTTGCGCATTCAGAGTCCTCTGTTGTGCTATTAATGTTTTATACAAAAAGAATACAGCAACAAGTGAGAACAATGTTCCAACAAATCCACCAATGAAATTGCCATACAGTCCAAATAGCTCTGGGTCAGCATTAAAAGACCAATCATTAAATGGAGTCTTGAAAGTAAAAATTAGAATAGTAAGAACGCCCAATATCAGAGTGTAGATTGCAATTTTTACAAGATTCTTTTCAATAAAATTTATGAATTTCTTCATTTTTTTGTTTTTTTTGATTGTCTACCTGAAATTACACACAACAGCTGCGTTAACTTAATTGTGTTTATGAATATCATAAGGTTTAAGCTTAAAGACTTTTTATTCGTATTTCATCTCTAATTATCAAAACATTAAACATTTTTTAAGTTATTGAAAACGATATAAAATATTTTAGTTCCTATTGATATGTTGTTACTTTCGTATTGGTGAGTGTAAAACTAACAAAACTATTTATCGGTTTTACATTGACCTTTAATATTTTAACAATATTACTTTCTGTCATTTTATGCTCATTGTAAGCCCGGATTAACTATCCAGGCTTAATTCATCTGCCATTTGGCGTGCAGTTTTTTCAAAAGCAAACCAAGCTAAATGATTTTTTATTTGATGCGGAATTTCCATTGGCTCTCCGATAGATTCTTCATATTCGGTTTTCAACCAAATGATATCTTCATAGTATTTGTCGAAAAAGGCAGCCGTGTCTTGATAGTAGATCAAAGAGGATATCATGCCACAAATACACCCATGAGAAAGAAGGTCATTAAACCAGGACTTTAACGGGTAGCATTCGGCGACAGCATCCAGGGCTTCCTGGGCAACAATAGCACGAATAGTGTCTGGCTCTTGATCAATGATAGTTTTTAAGTGACATTCAAGAGAATCGTTACCGGTCTGTGTTTTCATCATTTTCAATTGGGTTAATAAATAAAAACAACGTTCCCAAGCCTTGAGCCATAAGGGAAAAAATCAAGGAGGAATCAGCCATAGGCAGAGCATTCCTTGATTTTTTACCGGCGAAAGGCAGTATTTTGTGGTTTTATGTTTGACCCATTGAAATGAAAACCATGCAGTGAAAGAATCGAAAAAGCGAAAAACATTTCTTGTCGGAATAGGCATGTGATATAGGTATTCCCCAATAACATTTTCCCCACGGCATGAATTTACCTGATCTCCTGAGGCAGTTTAAACAATACTGTCTTATTGAACGAGGAATGACTCCTCAAAATTACATAAGTATTGTCCGAAGCATGGAAATGCTTTCCGACTATGCAGGTACAGAGAACATTAAAGAGTTTAATGAGAATACAATTCGTGGATTTCTTGTGGATTTGAGTCAGCAAAGAGCCTGGTCACCTAAAACCTTTAGAAACTACCTTCAGAGGTTTTCTACTTTCTTTCAATGGTGTGAAAAGAAAGGATTCGTTGAAAACAACCCGACAAGAAAGATTGAGAAACCAAAGATTCCCAAAAGACTTCCACGCTGTATTACAAAAGAGGATTCCATTAAAATCCTATATCATGCTTCATGGTATCCCTGGTATTACAAGATCGAAAAAGTAAGAAATGAGGCAATCATTACTATGTTTCTCTATACCGGGCTACGCCTTCGTGAATTACTCAATTTGAAGTTTACAGATGTTTGTTTGGAAAGTGATGAAATACTGGTTCGACAAGGAAAAGGAGGAAAAGATAGGTTTGTTCCCATTCATCCACGATTGGCAATCGTATTGAGAGGATATATAAAAGAACGGAAGAATACCGGAAAAATAGGGCAATGGTTCTTCACGAGTGTTCGGTCAGAGAAACAGCTTAATGAAAAAAACATCTATAGAATTTTCCGAACTGTTTCAAGGGCATCTGGTATAAAGTTCACACCTCATATGTTGAGACATACTTTTGCCAGGCTCTCAATAGATGCAGATTTCAATCTGTTTAAGCTGAAAGAAATAATGGGGCATAGTTGTATCAGTACTACTCAAATCTATCTATCTGTTTCCCGCAAAGGAATAAAGCGAAGTTTTAATGAATTACAACTGTTTTAAATGCCCATAGGATGTTTGGTTATTTGTTCTTGTAGATGTGCTTTTGTAGCTGATAGGTAAATGGTTGTGGTCTTAATATCGGAATGTCCCATCATTTGAGAGAGGGCAAACAAATTACATCCTCCTTCCAGCATTAATGTGGCAAAAGTGTGTCGTAGTAGATGGGGATAAAAGTGAATTCCGCTTTTGTCCCGGATTTTCTCGACAAGTCTTTTAATAACGAGTTCTCCCATGACCGAATCTTGTCGCATTGCCGTAAAAAAGCATGGGCATGATTTTCCAAGCCTCTTTCGCTCTTTTAAATACTGTGTTAGTGCTTCAATTAAGGTGTCATGCAAAGGAATTATCCTGTCCTTGCTGCTTTTGCCTTGTTTCACAAATAAGGATTTGCTTGTCAGATCAATGTCATCCACCTTCAAATTCATTAGTTCCGCTTTGCGAATACCGGTAAACAGGAAAGTTGAAATAATAGCAATTGCTCTATGCTTATCAAATTTGTAAGTGAAGGGATAGTTTTTAACCCAATCCAAAAGTTTTGCAGTTTGTTCGGACGTTAGATGCTTTGGGATGCTCTTGGGTAGTTTTGGTCTTGGTATTTTCTTACAAGGATTTTCTGTAATGTAGCCCTCCTGTACGCACCAATCTAAAAATAAGCTTAAGGATTGAAGTCTAAGGCGTACCGTTTTTGCAACCCATTTTCTTTCCAATTTTCCATAAAGAATCCAATCTTCAATTTGGTGCTTTGTAAGCTGATCTAATCGTTCGATCTTGGCAAATCCAAGAAACCAACGAAAATCAGTTTTAAACCAATCAATTGTCCTGGGAGTATTTCCGTTGAACACAGAGGAGTATTGACAAAACCGGAGGTGAAGATTTTCAAGTTCAGACATGGCCAGTGACCTTAGGGTTTTGCCCTAGGGTCATTGAAGTGTCAAATAACACAATTTGTGTTCAGAGATTTCCGCTCTATATCTGGTGTAATGGTTGCGGAGGGAGGATTCGAACCTCCGACCTTCGGGTTATGAGCCCGATTCCGGGGTAAAAACCTCCGATTTTTCGCTCTATTACTACCGATTTAGACTTTCTCTCGGAATCTCTCAAATTTGATTCAATGCCCTAAGGGCTCCTTCATTTTATTTGGGAGAAATAGAAAGTCAAATGGATAATTCCTTTTGATAACTTAACGCAATCCAGATGTTAGGTATTAAGCCCATTACAAGGGCTGATTTTAACAAAAAACCTATTTAATAGGCATACTTTATTCAAGTATTCAATTAAAAATTGAAGAATATATTTCGGATATCCTTTTCACTGGTATAGAAAAGAGCCCGGCATCATCAAAACCCAAGCGCAGATCATCTCAGAGAAATGACTCTGTGGGAGGGTCTTTTTTTTTATCCCCTTTTTTTATGAAGTACCGAGTGAAAGTTCTCAAAACCATCAAAGCTGAGGAAACTGAAATAGGAGCGGGCGCGACAATTTTGCTTAGGTGTGCATCTAAACCCATGATTAAATTGTTACGGCAAAAGTATAATGAAGAAAATACTTGCTTAATAGGGGATATAAGATTCCTTTTTTCTTTTGATGGGATTGGGTTAAGTGATGAGGAAAGGTTTTTACAGTCAATGTAGGATTATTTTGTGTTCCAGGTTTGATATCATCCCGTGTGCAAGTGGTGTGCAAATAAAAAAACCACTTACATTTTTATCTGTAAGTGGCTGATTATATTGTCTCCCCGGCAGGGCTCGAACCTGCGGCCCGCTGATTAAGAGTCAGCTGCTCTGCCAACTGAGCTACGGAGAGAAACAATATGTTCCTGCTGAGAGGGTGCAAAAATAAAGCTTTTTACTCAATGCACAAATGGAATGTCCTGTTTTTTCAAGTTGAGGGGAAAGGGTCTGGCATTTCTCACTTCCCGTTAGGCGAAATTTACTGCTAATGACAACTTTTTGTAAAAAGATTGAATATTAGTAATATGTTGAATTTGGAATATCGAATACCGAACACTGTCCTGTCCGCCTACGGCGCGAAACACCGATTTCAGAATTAGGAAGAAGGGCGAATCAGCTTACGAACTAAACTTCATAAGGGAGAAGGGCGAATCAACCTACTAATCCAACTTCATCATTCATTATTCGTTAATCGATATTCGATATTCAGTCCCATTGCCATCATACAATGTGCGCCGATAGTCCCTATGTTTGTCATTCATTATTAACAACCAAGCCATCGGGGCTTTTTTCGGGGGTCTTTTTACTACCAATGACAACTTTTTGTAAAAAAATTGAATATTTGTAATCCTGTTCCGATTCGTTATAAAACTTAAAAGGGATTCTTGCGCTAGTCCACCAAGCTTGTAATTGCGTTATCTTTGCAGCGGATTGGTTTATTCAAGGTAATGAAAAAAGTTGATCGGGATAAAGATTTTGAAAGTGCACTAAAAGTGAACCAGGGCATTGAACAGCCTTCTTCGGTTAACCCTGCTTTTACCTCAGGGGTCGATCGTTTTAAGAAAGCAAAACCGTCTGTGCAGAGCTTCTTGTCGGGGATCAGATCCGGCGACCGTAATTTTCTTGGACAAGCCATTACTTTAATCGAAAGTGTTCGCCCTGACGACAAATCGCTGGCCGCAGAGTTGATAAATGCCTGTCTGCCGTTCTCCGGAAACTCCGTACGTATTGGGATTACTGGTGTTCCGGGCGTTGGAAAAAGCACTTTTATCGAGGCGCTGGGTTTGTTTTTAATAAAGTCCGAAAAAAAGGTGGCTGTGCTCGCCATCGATCCAAGTAGCACGCGTACCAGAGGAAGTATCCTGGGCGATAAAACCCGCATGGAGGAATTGAGTGTTCACCCAAAGGCTTTTATTCGTCCTTCGGCCAGTGCCGGAACTTTGGGCGGCGTGGCCAGAGCCACCCGCGAGGCCATGTTGCTGTGCGAGGCTGCCGGCTTCGACATCATCATCATCGAAACGGTTGGCGTGGGACAGTCGGAAACGGCAGTCGCTCAACTGGTCGATTTTTTTATGTTGCTCATGCTGGCAGGTGGTGGCGATGAATTGCAGGGGATTAAACGTGGGATCATGGAAATGGCTGACCTAATTGTTATTAACAAAGCAGATGGCGATAACATCATGAAAGCCGAAATGGCTAAAAGAGAGTATGAAAATGCATTGCATTTGTTCCCGCCTCTGGCCAATGGCTGGATTCCGAAAACCATTACGGCTTCGGCCTTAAAAAATACCGGTATTCAACAGGCATGGGACTTGATATCTAATTACCTTGATCACACACAAAGCAACGGGTTTTTCCGGTCGAACCGCCATCAGCAAAGTATTCACATACTGAAAGATACCATCACAGGAGCACTCAACGATCATTTTTTTAAAAACCCCGAGATAAACAACAAACTCAGGCTGATGGAAGAGAAAGTGCTTTCTGATCAAATTAATCCTTACGAAGCGGCTAACTTGTTGCTATCAGACTATTTCAACAAGCAGTAGCGGGCTTGGTTGCACATAAATACCCGATTGGGAATTTTTTAACACACGCATGAAATGAATATTTCTAGATTTGCAGCCGTTTTTCAGTAAAGAGTGTTATTTTTATGCCTTTATTACAACGACCATGATCGAGAATGCGAATACCAGAGTAAGTAATAACAGACATGGTAAACATGCTGTGGTAGATCTGCCGGAAAGAAACCTGTGGTTCGGCCTCAGAAAAATAATTGAAACCAAATGAATATAATCATTGCAGGGGATGGAGAAGTGGGGTTTTATTTGGCCCGTGCTTTAGTGACTTCAAATCACAACATTACGATTGTTGATCCGCATGAAGAATTGCTCAAGATGATTGAAACCCATGCTGATTTGATGACTATTGTGGGCGAATCGAATTCGGTTTCTGTGCTTAAGCAGGCCAACGTTTCGAAAGCTGATCTGGTAATTTCAGTTCTTCATGATGAATACATCAATATCCTCACGGCCATTTTGGCCAAAAAATTGGGAGCAAAGCAGACCATTGCCCGCGTAAATACCCTGGAGAACGTAAACGAAGAAAATAAAAAAATCTACAATGAACTGGGCATCGATTTCCTGATTTCGCCCGAAGACATTGCAGGACACGAAGTTATTAACTTGCTGCAACAACCCGCCGCCACCGAAATTTTTGAGCTTTCAGGGGGTAGTCTTTCGGTGTTTTTAATTCGCATTGAACCCGATGCACCCGTTGTAAACAAGTCGCTGAACGACATTGCAAATGAACACCGCATGCTCGATTTCAGGGCTGTTGTTATCCACCGCATTGAAAAAACGTTTATTCCCACAGGCGATACCGTTTTTCAGCCGGGCGATCTGGTGTACGTAATTACCAAACCTTCGGCTCTCGAAAAACTACTGGCCATGGGTGGGAAGAAAAAAATGGACATCAACAACATCATGATTGTGGGCGGTGGACGCGTTGGAAAAGTGATTGCCAAACGTTTGGAAAGTGACCTGAACATCAAATTAATTGAAAAGGATCGGGATCGTTGCCTGAAATTGAGTGATATCCTCGAAGACACTTTGCTTATAAATGGTGATGCACGCGACATAAACCTGCTTGAAGACGAGGGAATTGAAGGAGTAGACGCCTTTATTTCGGTCACCAACAGTTCCGAAACAAATATCCTCACCTGTTTGCATGCCAAGAAATTTGGGGTGAAAAAAACCATCGCGCTGGTCGAAAACCTTGATTACATCGAAATATCGCAAAGTATTGGAATAGATACCATTATCAACAAGAAACTAAGCGCATCAAGCTACATTATCAGGCACAGCATGGGCGATGAGGTGTCGTCATTGAAATGTTTAAGCGGGATTGCCTCTGATGTGGTGGAGTTGGTGGCCAAGCATGGGTCGCCGGTTACGAAAAAACCTATACGACACCTGAACATGCCCGAAGGGACCATCATTGGAGGCATTATACGGGGTAAAGAATCATTTATCGCGGTGGGTGATTTTCAGATACTTGAGGGAGACAAGGTTGTGGTTTTTGCTATCCCCGGAATAAGTCAGAAAATGGAAAAACTCTTTCTGAAATCGTCTTTTGGATTATAAAAAGTAAGCTCATGCCGAACAGAAATATCATCCATTTTTCGATTGTTATGAAAGTATTGAGCTTTCTGTTGATGATTGAAGCCGTTTTTATGCTCAGCAGCCTGCCTTTTGCCTGGTATTATGCCGAAAATTCATGGCCTATGATTTACGCTGCTGCGATTACCGGATCAATTGGTATCATTGGCTGGTATACCATTGGTAAAAAAGACCGCGACAGCATTGGCAAACGTGATGGGTATCTGATTGTGGCTCTCACCTGGGTGGTAATATCCATTTTCGGATCGCTTCCTTTTGTTTTTAGCGGGGCAATTCCCGATTTTACCAACGCGTTTTTTGAAACCATCTCAGGCTTTACCACTACCGGAGCAACCATTTTAACAGATATTGAAATAGTTCCCCGTCACATGCTCTATTGGCGGGCTATGACCCACTGGATTGGGGGTATGGGAATTATTGTCCTCACCGTGGCTATTCTTCCTTTTCTGGGTATTGGCGGCCTGCAGTTGATGATTGCCGAGATGCCCGGTATAACTCCTGATAAACTCCATCCGCGCATTACCTCTACAGCCAAAAGGTTGTGGGGAATTTACGTAATTTTTACCGCTGCCGAAGTGATTCTACTCTGGATTGGTGAAATGGACTTTTTCGAGTCGGTTTGTCATAGCTTTGCTACCATGGCTACCGGCGGTTTTTCGACCAAAAATGCCAGTATTGCAGCCTACGGAATTTATTCTCAATATGTTATCATTGTGTTTATGCTGCTGGCAGGTATTAACTTTACCCTGCACTATTTTTTCCTGCACCGCAGTTTTCGTAAAGTGTTTTCTAACGAAGAATTACGTTTGTATTTCTGGATTATCCTGGCGGTAACTGTTTTTATTACAGTAGGACTGCTGGTCTCTGAACATAGCGGTTTGGAAAGTGCTTTCCGCGACACCCTTTTTACAGTGACTTCCATCATCACCACCACAGGTTTTGTAACCGCTAATTACTATCTCTGGCCGTCGTATTTGTGGATTCTGATTTTCGCGCTGATGTTTATTGGAGGAAGTGCGGGGTCGACAGGAGGAGGTGTAAAGGTAATCCGACATTTGTTGTTGTTACGGAACTCGTGGCAGGAGTTAAAACGAAGCATTCACCCTCAGGCCATTATCACGGTGAAATACAATGGCAAGTCGGTATCGCAGCAGCTTATTTTTAATGTGATGGCCTTTTTTCTAGTCTATGTATTACTTTTCTCAGCCGGCACGATTTTGCTTTCATTGTTAGGAAATGATTTCGAAACCTCGATAGGGGCATCCATTGCTACACTGGGAAACATAGGTCCTGGTATCGGACATGTTGGGCCTGTTGACAACTACGCCTTTTTCGGTACTATCGAAAAATGGCTGTTGTCGTTTTTAATGCTGCTCGGCCGACTCGAATTGTTCACTATTTTGATTGTGATCTCACCGGTATTTTGGCGGAGATAATGGTTGATTAATTACTCAAGTTTCGCAGTTTAACTTATTTGGTGAAAATCAGACAATTAAATTAATATAAACATAATCGGCATTGATATACTGTTAATTACCCATTCCATTCTTATGCCGAAATTTTCTTTGTGGACCTTCTATGTTGCAAAACAAGTAAAACAGCTAAAATTACTAATTTTTTTTCATTTTTTCTTTCATTTGCCATCCAGCAGGTCAATAAAAGGTTCTGTCAAGGCCGGAGCGGAGCGGAGTTTATA
>Ga0180009_10008082_pt1 | contig 10534 bp, 6 predicted proteins | sample OS_PC_MetaG_FD_123537 | JGI IMG/M metagenome (GOLD analysis project Ga0180009, IMG submission 123537) | Groundwater microbial communities from the Aspo Hard Rock Laboratory (HRL) deep subsurface site, Sweden - OS_PC_MetaG | ecosystem: Environmental > Aquatic > Deep subsurface > Groundwater... | reverse complement strand
ACGTCGAGACCCGGACCCCGGCTCTGCTGCCAGGTCGCGGGCACCAGCTCGGCCACCACCCGCAGCACCGCCTGCTGGTCTACCCGGTCGGCCACCTGGATGCGCCAGCCGGTGTGGTAGGACAGCTCGTCCAGTTGCTCGCGGTGGCGCGCGCCGACCTCGGGCGAGATGAAGGACAGCTCGACCAGCTCGCCCTCTGCGTCGCGCTTCTTGCTGCGCCGGGTGGGACGGTGCGGCAGATCGACGAAGGCGGCGTCGATCGCGGCGAAGGTGGCGTTGATCTCCATCTGCCCCTGATCGTCGCGGGCCCCGCTCGCCACAGCCGGCGCCTGCCCCGCCGCCAGCTCAAGCGCGAAGCCGGTCTGCTCGAGGAGGCGCGCACCGAGGCGCTCTGCCTCCCGCGGCACCTCGCCGGCCAGGGTGAGCCGCACCAGCCGGCGATCGACGTGGATCGACGGGGGCCGGGCCAGCGAAAGCGGTGCGACCAGCTCCCGGGCCAGACGCTCGAGCGCGCCGAGGTGGGGCTCGGGGTGCAGCGCCACCTGCCAGCCGGTCTGCCGGGCGATCTGCTGCAGCAGGTCGGCGTGGCGCCCGGCGGCCACATCTGGAAACTGGAAGCTCAGCCGCAGGGTCCAGCTCTCCCGCTCGGCGCCCTTGCGGTACAGCCCGCTGCTCTCGCCCAGCAGCGACTCGGCCAGGGCCAGGGCCGCGTTCTGCTCCATGCGGGCCGGCTGCTCCTCCTCAGCCGGTGCCGCGACGGCCTGGGGGTCGGCGCAGCGGTAGAGGTAGGGGCGGCGCGCGTCCGGCACGAACCAGCGCTGGCCCCCGCGCAGCAGGGCATGCATCGCGCCCAGATCGGCCGGCACCCCGGCGCTTCCCAGCCAGCGCTCGGCCAGATCCCGCGCCGAGTAGGTCCGCCCCGTGGGCTCGCCGCTCCACAGCGTGCGGTGCAGCTCGGCCAGGGCCGGCTCGTCGAGATCACGGCCCTCGCCGATCCCCCGCACCGGCGGACGACCGGCCCGGCGCGGTGCCGGCTCGAGCTCGAGGCATCCGCCGATGGCGGGCAGCTCGACCCGGGCGCAGCCGGACTCGAGCAGGCCGCGGGCCAGCTGGCGCCGCGCCTCGTCGTCGCCGTGCACCAGCGCCACCACCCTCGGGCCGAGGGTGCGCACCAGCCCCGCCAGCTCGGCGGCGTCGGCGTGCGCCGACAGGCCGAAGGACCCCACCCGACAGCGCACCTGCACCGACCGCCCGTCGAGCGACAGCTCTCGCGCCTCCCCGGCGGCCAGCTGCTGCAGCCGCCTCCCCGGCGCCTCCTCGTCCTGGTAGCCGGTGATGGCGATCAGGTTGCGCGGCTCGCCCGCCAGCGCCGCGGCGTAGCGCGGGCTGGGGCCGCCGGAGAGCATGCCCGAGGAGGAGACCACCACGCACGGGTCGCCCTCCAGCAGCGCTTGCCGCTGCTCGACCGACTGCACGGCCTGGACGCGACCATCCGCGGTGGCGAACAGACCCCGCCCGGAGGCGGCGCGCTCGCGCAGCCTCGGCGCCAGGTAGTCGGAGAAGCCGTCGTAGATGGCGCAGATGGCGCGCACCATGCCGTCGAAGAACATCGTGGCCGGCGGAGCGTCGGGCCGCGCCAGGGCCCGGCGCAGCAGCAGCAGCACCTCCTGCGCCCGCCCGAGGGCGAAGGCCGGCACCAGCACCTTGCCGCCGGCCTGCAGCGTCTCCACCACCGCGGACGTCAGTCGCTCCTCCTCCGCGCGGCGGGAGGCGTGCAGGCGCGCGCCGTAGGTCGACTCGCAGACCACCAGGTCGGGGGACAGCCGCGGCCGCGGCATCCCCGGCACGGTGAGCTGGTCCACCAGCGAGACATCGCCGGTGATCAGCACCGTGCCCGCGTCGGACTCCAGGCTCACGGCCGCCGCGCCGAGGATGTGCCCGGCCGGCAGGAACGTGGCCCGCACCGCGCCGCCGCACAGCGCCTGCGGCTCGAGGAAGCGCACGGCGCACGCCCGGGCCAGCAAAGCCTCCACCGCGGGCAGCGGGTAGAGCGGGATCTCCTCCTCCTGCTCGCTCTGCATGATCCGCAGCGCATCGAGCAGCAGCACGCGCAGCAGGGCCAGGGTGGGCTCGGTCATCAGCACCGGCGCCCGCGGGAAGGCGCCGTGCACCAGCGGCAGGGCCCCGGCATGGTCCAGATGGGCGTGGGTCAGCAGGATGGCGTCCAGGCCGCCGACATCCGTGGCCCGGGCGAGGTCGGGCAGACGGTCGCGCCGGGCCGAGGCCCCCATGCGCACGCCGGCGTCGACCAGGATGCGGTGCGCGCCGGCCTCCACCAGCACGCAGCTGGCGCCGACCTCGTCGGCTCCTCCCAGGAAGTGCACGCGAAGCGACATGTGCCGACGTTGCCCCGACAGCGATCGCGGGTCAAGGGTGGGGGCGTCACTTTGCCAGGATCTCGAGCACCGTATCGGCCAGCTCCTGGCAGCTGACCGGCTTGTCCAGCACCGGGCCCAGCTCCCGGGCCCGGGCCAGCAGCGCCGGCGGCCCGCCCCCGGTGACGAACACAATCGGCACGTCCAGCCACTGCTGCCGCGCGCGCAGCGCGAAAGCAACGCCGTCGAGATCCGGCATCATCAGATCCAGGACCAGCAGGTCCGGGGGCGGGCTGGTCTGCAGCGCCTGCCGCACATCGGTGTGGACCACGACCTCGAGACCACGCGTCACCAGGCAACGCCGCACGACCTTGCCCACCAGCGCCTCGTCGTCCACCGCCAGCACGCGCCACGGCGGCTTGCCCGTCTGTCCCCACCGATCCATGAATATTGTGCTTTGTGTTGTGCCCGGGCAACATGATGCAGGACACGCACCTCAATGGCAACAGTTTCCGACGTGGGCTCGCGAAGGCGATTGTCACGTCGGCGCCACCGCCTTCAAATCATCGGCGATGAGCTCCTCCGACGAAAAGCCGTCGCTGCGCGCGATCATCGAGGCGGCCCTGAAGGCCTCGCCGCGGCTGAGCGTGCGCAACCTCGCCCGCCGGGCCGAGATGAGCCCCTCGGAGCTGAGCCGGATCCTGGCTGGCACCCGCAACCCCGGGCCGGCGGCGCTCAGGCGGCTGGCCCGCGCCCTCGCGCTGGAGCCGGCCTATCTGCTGCACGTCGCCGGCATCCTCGAGGACGAGGAGTGGCGCCGCATCGCGCGGCCCGAGGCGAGGGCCGGCAGGGGCAAGCTCACCGCGCGCGAGGCGGGGAGCCAGGCGGGGCGGGCGCCGCAGGAGTCGTACCAGGCACGGGAGACGCCAGCCTCGGGCGAGCCAATGGGCCTGACCCACGAGGAGTGGGAGGTCGTCTTCCTGCTGCGCAGCATCGAGTCGCGCCAGCTCCGCGAGGCCGTGCTCACCATCCTGCGGCAGCTACCCCGGCAGGGCCGCTGATCCGCCGCCCGGTGTCTGATCCCGCCTGCCCGCTGTGCGGAGCTCGAGCTCAGGCCAGGCCCAGCTGCCCCAGCAGGTCACCGGCGTCGGCCAGGGTGGCCTGCACCAGCGGGCCCGGCACCGGGGCGACGCAGTCGGAGTAGGCCCGGGCCAGGCTCTCGACCCGGGCTGCGCGTGCGGCTTGCTCCAGGCTCAGCGCCCCGCGTGGCACCAGCACCTCGTAGAGCAGCCGGGCTGGCGCCATGTCGTCGCCTCCGTCGGCAGCTGTCTGCTCCACCCACCGCGCTGCAACGGCCCGCAGCCCGGTCGCTATGGCGGCCTCGGCCTGCACGACGGCCTCGGCGCCGAGATCGGCCCCGGCGAGCTGCCGCGCCGCCTCGAGCTTGCGCCTCGCCACGGCGAGCCTCTCGCGGCGGGCCTGCTCGTTCCGGTCGTCGGCCGGACGCTCGAGCAGCACGCGCGCTCCCTCGAGCGGCGAATCGCTGCCCAGGGCCGACAGATCCGCCAGCGTCGATGCCGCCACCACAGCCACGCCGGCCCGCTCGCCCGCTGCCCGGGTCACCTCGTCGAGCCGGTCCACCGCCGCCACCAGCCTGCCCGAGGGCAGCGCCAGCACTTGCTGCAGGCGCGAGCCGAGCAGATCGGCGATCTTGCGCGACAGATCGGGCTGGCCCTCCGGCTCCGGCGCACCACGCTCCGGCGCCGCGTCCAGCGGCTCCTGCTCGAGCGGCGGCGGCGCGGCGGGTTGGTCGATCTCGCCGAGCTCGGCCTCCGGCCCGGGCTCCGGCTCGAGCACCTCCAGCGCCGAGCGCACCATCGAGAGGCAGGCCGCCGGTGCCTGGACCTCTTCCTGCGTCGAGCGGCGATCCAGCGCGGCCGTGAACAGCTCGCGCTTGTCCGCCAGCACACGCTCGATGGCGGACTCGAACGAGTCGTCCGAGACCAGCAGCAGCACGTGCACCGCCTCCAGCTGGCCGTGGCGATGCAGCCGGCCGATGCGCTGCTCCAGCACGGCGGGGTTCCAGGGCAGGTCCAGGTTGATCAGCGTGCTGGCGAACTGCAGGTTCAACCCCACCCCGCCGGCATCGGTGGAGATGAACAGGCGGCAGGCCGGATCGTCGCGGAAGCGCCGGATCAGCTCACCGCGCCGCGGGACCGGCACGCCGCCGTGGAGCCGCAAGTGGCCCACGCCCAGCCGCTCGGCCCGCGCCGCCGCCATGCGGCAGAAGGTCTCCCACTCGCTGAACACCACCACCTTGCGGCCGCGGTCCACGCACAGGTCCGAGATCAGCTGCTCGAGCTCGTCCAGCTTGGGCGCCCCCCCGGTCTGCTTGTCGACCAGCGAGGCGGCGTTGCAGGCCATGCGCGCCGTCTGCATCGCGGCAAACAGGCGCTTCTGCTCCTCGGGGGAGAGCGGGCGGCGCTCGGCCATGGCAGCCAGCCGCGCCGCACGGCTCACCCCCTCGTCCATCAGGTCGCGCTGCCGGCCGGTCAGCTCGACGCCGATCCGCGAGCGGATGCGCTCGGGCAGCTGGAGCCGCACCTCGCTCTTGTCACGCCGCAGCACGACCGGCTCCAAACGCCGGCGCAGCTCGCCGAGGTTGCGGTAGCCCGCGACCCGCCCCCGCTCCTCGCGCGCGAGGAAGCGCTGGTTGAAGGCCCACAGCGGACCGAGCACCCGGCGGTCGACCACCTGCATGATGCTGTACAGATCGTCGAGCCGATTCTGCAGCGGCGTGCCGGAGAGCACGAAGACGAAGGGCGTATCGATGGCCTTGATCGCCTCTGCCGTCCTGGTGCGCCAGTTGCGAATGCGCTGGGCCTCGTCCAGCACCAGCAGCTGCGGCCCGAGCTCCTGCAGCGGCGCCGCGTCGCGCAGCACCAGCTCGTAGCTGGTGATGGTGAACGGCGCACCCCGGCGGTGCTGCTGCAGGCGGACGGCTGGCGAGCCGCCCACCACCTGCGCCTCGAGCTCGCAGAAGCGGCCGATCTCGTCGGCCCACTGCTGCTTGAGCGAGGCCGGGCAGACCACCAGGACGCGCCGCACCTCGTCGCGGTCCCACAGCACACGCGCCGCGGCGATGGCCTGCACCGTCTTGCCCAGCCCCATGTCGTCGCCCAGCAGGGCGCGGCCCCGCGAGGCGAGAAAGGCCGCCCCCTCGACCTGGTACGGATAGAGCGTCGCGCGCACGCCCGGGACGCGCGTTCCGGCGGCCAGCACCGCGGCCCGTACCTCCTGCTCCCGCTGCCCGGCCCGCCGCTCGGCCGCGACGCGGGCCGACAGGTCCACGGCGTCGCCGTAGACCACCAGCCGGCGCACCCGCCGCGCCTGCTCGAGGAAGGCGGCGAAGCCCTGGACCGGATCGGCCACGAAGCGGCCGTGCTCGTCGAAGAAGTCGCGCGCGAGGCGCGACAGCGCCTCGGTGGGGAGGGGCGGCAGACGCAGACAGATGTGGGGCGACTCGCCCTGCTCCACCAGCACCTGGGCCAGCTGCGGCGGCCGGCGACGTGCCCGCTCGAAGGCCTTCGGCGCGCGCGTGCGCCGCGCGTGCAGCACCGCCTCGATGTGCTTGCAGGTCCCCAGCATGGCGCTGGCGAAGTCAGGGCAGGAGCAGCGGTTGATCCGCTCGTCGAGCGAGCGGATCTCCACCTCGTAGGAGCGGCCCGAGGGCGAGCCGACGCGGAAGCAGCCAAAGAAGGCGTCACCCTCCAGCCGCGTCACCCGAAACTCCTGCTTCGAGCCGCGGCGGCGGCGGACCTCGATCTCCTCCTGCTCCACCGAGACGGGCGCCTGCCGGGCACCAGGGCGGCCGATGCCGGCGCGGACCGCCAGCGCCGCCACGGCGTGCTTGCAGAACGGCTCCCAGTCGAAGGGGCAGCTGCACTCGGGCAGCAGCTCCTCGCCGTCGTGCTCGAGCGAGACCACGTACGGCTCGGAGCCCGTGCCCTGCACCAGGGCCTCGAGGCGATCACCGGCGACGACCATGTCGAGGACTCGCCCGGCGCGGGCGTAGGCCAGGCCGCGCTGCACGATGCGCGGGCTGGCAAGCCGGTTCAGCTGCGCCGAGGGGAGGGTGAAGCGGTCGCTGCCGCCTGCTCGTCTCGCTTCCTTGCGTCCCATGTGGGCCTCCTTTGCGCCGGAATAGATGGAAATCGCGCCCGGGTCAAGATGCAGATCCCACGCAACCGGACGGGGCCAGCTGCCGATAACCCCAATCATCAACAGGAGACGACAGATGGGACAGGTATCAGGCGCCGGCGGCACGCTCGAGGACAAGTGGGCACGCTGGATCCAGCAGACATCGGGCGGGCGGATGCCCCACCCCGAACCCCGGCACGCGGCGAGCGACAGGCCGAGCGCCAGGTCGTCAGCGCGCGAGGCGGGAGGCCTCCCCCAAAGAGCGGGCCGAGCGCGCGAAAGAGCCGCAGCGCGCAAGGACACGTTGACGCACAGCACCCGCCCCGGCGCCAGGAGTCGCGCCCGCGGCGGCAAGACCCGGCTGGAGCGCGGGTCGGGCGCGCGGACTGCCGCGGTGGACGATCTACAGCAGGTCCTGCGGGGCTTTCGCCGCTCGGGGCATGTCGGCACCAAGGTGGTCGGCGGATGGGACGGCGGCCTGCTGGGCCTCGCCGCGGCCGGCCAGCTCGACCCGAAAGCCGTGCGCGCCGAGCTGCGCCGCGCGGGCGTGAGCGAGCCCAGGTTCCGCGCCGCGATGTTCAACGCCCTGCGCAGCCAGATCGCCCAGCGGGTGGGTGACGCGCTCAAGACCGCCGAGGCGCAGGTGGCGCAGCTGCAGCGCGACCCGTCTGCGCTGATCGCCCGCCTGGGGCAAATGGTGGATCGCCCGCAGCGCGAGCAGACGCTGCGCCGCCTGGGGCTCGACGCCGACGCGGCCAGGAGCATCGCCGAAAACCCCGCGGCCTCATGCGAGACGCTGCGCAAGGGCCTGGACACGGTGCGCCACCAGCTGTCCGCGGCGAGGCAGGAGGCGACCCTGGGCTCGCTGTTCGACCGCCACAGCCCGGCGATGTTCCGGCTGTTCGCCCCGACCGCCGACGCGCTGAGCGGGCGCAAGGGCTCGTACCTGGCGCAGGTGAAGCAGGACGGGCTCCGTCGCTGCAACAAGGCGCAGCAGATCGACAGCGTGCTCAAGACGGCGCTGGGCGTGGCCGCGGCCATCGCCGGCGGGGTTCTGACCACCGGCGTATTGCTCGGCGCCGCGACGGGGGCGGGTGCCGCCGCCCTGACCGGCCTGCCCGACCAGCTGGCCGCCGGGCAGGACCTGGCGGCCGCGCGCGGGGCCGAGACAGTCGGCGCGGCGCGACAAGGAGCCGTCCGCGACGCCGAGGCCAACCACCGCAGGGCAACGGTCAACCACGTCAAGGGGACCGTGCTCGGCGGGCTGGGCGGCGGTCTCAACGGCTACGTCGGCGCCAGCGCCGGCGGACGGATCTCCGAGATCAGGGCCCCGGCCGCGGCCGTGATCCCGCCGGTGGTCGCCGACGGCGTGAACCGGGTCACGGACCGCTGAGCGGGCCAACCGCGGCGAACCCGGCTCCGGCACGAGGAGCAGACCTTCCGAGTGCTGGACGAGCAACCTCCTGCCCCTTGCCGTTGACCCCGCGCTGTCGCACGATGACGGTCATGCTGGCCGCGATGGCGAGCGAGGAGAAGGCAATGGACCTTGAGCTGCTGAAGGAGACCCCCCCGTGGGAATGGCCGGAGGGGACCGGAGCCGGGCTGCGGAAGCTGCTGGAGGACGACGGCGCGTCGGCGGACGACCGGCTGATCGCCGCCGAGCTCGCCAGCGACATCACCGTGGTCGACGAGCCGATGACCCGGGCCCTGCTGGCGCTGGTGCGCCGCGAGGACCTGCCCGAGGCCCTGCGCTGCCAGGCCGCGATCGCGCTGGGCCCCTGCCTCGAGGAGGGCGACACGATGGGCTTCGACGAGGATCCCTGCCTCAGCGAGGTCGCCCATGGCCGCGTGGTCGACGAGCTGCGCCAGCTCTACCTCGACGCCGGCGTGCCCGACGATGTGCGTCGCCGCATCCTCGAGGCGTCGGTGCGCGCGCCGCAGCCGTGGCACGCCGACGCGGTGCGCGAGGCCCACGCCAGCGACAGGGCCGGCTGGCGGCTCACCGCCGTGTTCTGCATGGAGTACGTGCGCGGCTTCGACGAGCAGATCCTCGAGGCGCTGCGCAGCGAGGAGCCCGAGCTGGTGTTCCACGCGGTCTGCGCGGCCGGCAGCCAGGAGCTGGACGCGGCCTGGGACGCCATCACGGCGCTGGCCACCGACGCCAAGGCGGACCAGGAGCTGCGGCTGGTCGCGATCGACGCCACCGTCGCGATCCGGCCGGCCGGGGTCCGGCGGGCGCTGCTCGAGCTGATCGACGACGACGACCAGGCGGTGGTCGAGGCGGCGGAGGAGGCGATGGAGCTGGCCGACGAGATCGCGGAGCTCAGCGACCGCGGCGACTGGGACGACGATGACGACGACGACGAGCAGCTGAACTGACGGGGTGGGCGCTACCCCGGCCGCAACCCGTAGACCTTGATCACCTTGAACAGCTCGCCCTCGGGCAGGCTGGCGTAGACCGGCGTCTTGGCCGTCACCACGAACAGGCGCCAGCCGGCCGATGGCATCCACATCAGCTGCACGGGCGACTCGTCGAGCACCCAGGCGAGGACACCGTCATCACGGGTGAAGTTGGGCGGGCGGAGCGCGTCGGGCTTGATGGGGCAGGCGGGCGCTCGTCGTCTCTTCGGTGGCATGGGACATACCTAGCACGCCTCGCCGCCGCAGTCACGGGTTGACCGCATCGATCCCGTTGCCAGGGATCCGCCGCCGGGCCCCCTCATCGAAGCAGCGCGGCCAGCGCCGCGACCACGTCCCGTACGCCCAGAAGCTCGAGCTTGCCGCGATCTCGCACCTGGCGGCGGCAGGCCTCGGGCAGCACGCAGCGCGAGAAGCCCAGCTTGGCGACCTCGGCCAGTCGGCGGTCGGTGGCGCCGGCCGCCCGCACCTCGCCGGCCAGGCCCACCTCGCCGAAGCAGACGGTGCCGGGGCGCACCGGCCGGCCGCTGGCCGACGAGGCCAGCGCCGCGACCAGGCCCAGATCGGCGGCTGGCTCGTTCAGGCGCACACCCCCGGCGACGTTGACGAACACGTCGTTGCTCAGCACATCGACCCCCGCGCGGCGGGCGCAGACCGCGAGCAGCAGCGCCACGCGGTAGGGATCGACCCCGAGCACGGCGCGTCGGGGCGTGCCGCTCGCCGCCGCGGTGAGCGCCTGAACCTCGACCAGCAGCGGGCGCGAGCCCTCGACGCACACCACCACGGCCGAGCCCGCCACCCCGGACGCGCGCTCGGCCAGAAACAGCGCGGAGGGGTTCGCCACCTCGCGCAGGCCGCTGCCGCGCATCTCGAACACGCCGATCTCGTTCGTCGAGCCGAAGCGGTTCTTGGTCGCCCGCAGGACGCGGTAGCTGCCGGTCTGCTCGCCCTCGAAGTGCAACACCGCATCCACCAGGTGCTCGAGGGTCTTGGGGCCGGCGAGCCCGCCCTCCTTGGTCACGTGGCCCACGAGGATCAGCGGGACGCCGACCGACTTGGCGTGGGCCAGCAGCGCCGCGGTCGCCTCGCGGACCAGGGCGGGCGAGCCCGGCGCGCCGCTCGCGCCGTCGACCTGCAGGGTCTGCACCGAGTCCACGGCCATCACGCGGGGCCGCGTGCGTGCGGCGGCGTCGAGGATCGCCGCCAGCCGGGTCTCGGCCAGCGCCAGCAGCCGGTCCCCGGTCACGCCGAGCCGCCTGGCCCGCAGGGCGACCTGCTCCAGCGACTCCTCGCCCGAAACGTACAGCACGGGCCCACAGCGCTCGGCGAGGGCGGCCAGGCACTGCAGCAGCAGCGTCGACTTGCCGATCCCGGGCTCGCCGCCCAGCAACACCAGCGAGCCCGCGACCAGACCCCCACCCAGCACCCGATCCAGCTCGGCGATCCCGCAGCGCAGGCGAGGCGCGCTGTCGGCGGGCACCGCGCACAGGGCCGTTGGCTCGGCAGCGCCGGAGGCCCTCCCGGCCCCGGGCCGCCGCGGT
>Ga0180009_10008081_pt1 | contig 10535 bp, 5 predicted proteins | sample OS_PC_MetaG_FD_123537 | JGI IMG/M metagenome (GOLD analysis project Ga0180009, IMG submission 123537) | Groundwater microbial communities from the Aspo Hard Rock Laboratory (HRL) deep subsurface site, Sweden - OS_PC_MetaG | ecosystem: Environmental > Aquatic > Deep subsurface > Groundwater... | reverse complement strand
ACTTCACGAAAAGATTACTATTGACCCGAACAATGATGTTGTCGAATCAGAAGAAATTACATCCGGGCAAATTGAGCCTGAAACTGTTTCTGATGAGCCTGAAACTGTCTCTGATGAGCCTGAAACTGTCTCTGATGAACCTGAAACTGTCTCTGATGAAGCTGAAACTGTCTCTGATGAATCTGAACCGGAAGAGGTCAATGCAACAAACGATCCGGTTGATAACCTTGTAGCTGTATTACGTTCAAAGGAAGATTGGGAGCAGATCATGTGTGGAGTCGACCTGATGATCAAAAACCTTTTCCTGAAACCCTGTGACGGAAAACTTATCCTGGATCAGGAGGAAACCAAGGCTTATGCAAATTTCCTGATCCTGAAAACTTACATTTCTGAAGCGCTGAAAAAATAGGCTTAGTCAGAGAAAAACGAATTAAAGGCATCCTGGAAATAAAACTCGGGATGCCTTTCAATTTAATATCCAACTAACGCACAACAACAAATTTATGCATTAACTCATTGCCTTCCACAACCATAAGCAAATAATAAATGCCGGAAGAGAGATCATCAACACTGAAAGCAATACTATGTTTGCCCGTCATGAAGGATTCACGGGAGACTGTTCTAACAGGCTTCCCTTCTGGATCAATGACCATGAAATTAATCTGAGTTATGCTTTTTGTCTGGAATGTTACGTTTAATCTGTCAGCCACAGGATTCGGAAATATACTCTCCAAAACAATGTCCGGTTCTTCCCATCCCGCCGGCGACTGAACCGTTATGTAATCCGTTTTCACTTCCGACTGTGTGTTGCTGCCATCGGAAACGGTCAGTTTCACTGAATAAATTCCAGGAAGTGTATAGGCATATACCGGATTCCTTTCGGTTGCATCAACGGTGCCGTCGTTGTCGAAATCCCATTCCCAGGAGGTAAGCAAACCCAGCGACAAATCGGTAAATTGTATCTCTGAACCGGGATATACAAGGGTGGAGTCGGCCACAAAATCTGCTTCCATTCCATTTTCCCCGAGAATGGTAAAGGGCTTGGGAGTATAGGCAAGCAGCGTGTCGTCGTCGTCAACCAAAGTATATCTTATAAAGCAGTTATTTGTGGAAATTGTTTGTGGAACAGTCCACTGATAACGGCCCCCATTGGGAAAATCACCGGTTAAAACCGTGTAAGGCCCCTTTCTGCCTTGTAGTGAATACTCGATCTTAACCCCCGATGACGATGAGACGGGGACTGCCGAGATCCAGTCGATAAACTGGACGGATCCCTGCCGGAACACCTCATTGCCCCTGGGATAAACATATTTGATATAATGAAGGAAGACAGGTGAGTTCTCCTTATAGCATTTGATGCGGTTAATATCATTGGGCCAGTTGCCGACCTTTTCCACCAATGTAATGTCGGGATAACCGTTCCGGTCAACATCTCCGCCGGCGCGGAATGCGCCACAATCACCGTTGTTTGATGTAAGGGTGTTAAAAACTTCGGTCCAGGTTACGCTCAATGGATCGTCTGTTACGGTCCCTTTCCAGATCGTCAGGTTTGCTTCGCCAAAAGCTGCAATGTCCATGGTACCGTCACTGTTAAAATCACACAACTGGGTTTCCTGGTAATCACCGGATGCCGGAAGTGTTCCGGCCAGACTGATCCACTGGTTGCTTCCCGTATCAAATTTCCACACACTGATGCCTCCATTATCGTTCACATAAGATAGATCCTTGCCCCCATCCTTGTCAATATCATCCAGATCGGGACCGGTCACAGGAAAAGAGTATTGTGGCAAATTATAATCGGCATTGTAAAAATTCCCGTCGCCTGTTCCGAAAAAAGCGATTCCCGCATCATGGGTAACCACAAAATCAGCATTACCATCATTATTGATATCCCCGAAGACAAAACGCATATTGGAGTTACCTTCCATTATCCCGAAACTCTGTACCCAGGTACCGTCGCCCTGATTGAGATATACATGCAACCCGGATCCTGAGCCAAAACTATTGGAACCAATATCAAGATCTCCATCGTTGTCCACATCCGCAAAATCAGTCCCGAACATCCCCCAGTCTTCCCCGTTGGTCGCCAGTCCGTCATCCCAGGGCGTCCAATTGATCCCGGTACCATCACCCAGTGCAACCTCTATCAACTGATCCCCGAAATCAGTGGAAGAATATGCGTGGTGCATCCCGTAACCCACATCCCAATGGCCATCGTTATTGGCATCACCGATGGCAATGCCACCATAGCCAAAATAACCGTTCATCTGTAATGACCAGGAACCGGTTCCATTTCCGAAAAAAACCATTATACCATGAGTCCCCCAGCGTTCAGAGGGGGTACTGTGATCGCCTATGGTTAAAATGTCCACATAACCATCCTGGTTGATGTCGGCAAATTCCAGTTCCGTCTTTCCGCTTTCCCATTCCGGATTGTTCATGCCATTGGAGCTTTCAACATACTGAAAGGCGGGTTCCGGCTGGGCGAAAATCAGTAAACTGCATGTTAACTGTAATAAAACAATGCAATATTTCTTCATAACTCTCAACAAAATTAAATGTAACAGGATAAAAGTAGGGAATTCTTTAGAATTTACCCCATGAAAACTCATATAAAACTTTCTGACATTTTTATTGCATTTAATATACGTTATTCATAAATTTATAGCGTTCGGAATTAACTTTTTTACCAGACTTACGTAGAAGCCTATAATCCACCAAATCTTAAAATTACTTTCCGGACATATTTTCTGAGTAACATGCTTCGGCAATAGTTATAACAGCTTAGTTTTTGATTTTACCGGTAACAAACAAACTGTATTATGAGTGAAAAGAAAAAGCTCGGACTTATCGGGGCTATAGCCCTGATCGTATCCAGTCTTGCGGGCAGCGGTGTTATAGCGCTCCCCCAGCAACTGGCATACACGGGGTCTATCACCCTGGTTTCCTTTATCCTTGTAACCATAGGTGCGCTCTTCCTTACCCTTGTTTATGTAAGGGCAGGAAGCATTTTCGATGATCCCAGCCCTACGGCCCTGGCAACCTATGTGAACCCCATTCTGGGAGCCAAAAGCGGCTTCTTTTATGTTTATGGTAATCTGATTTCCAATGTATCGATTCTTATTGCAGGCTTAGGTTACCTGGAAATGTTCATGCCACAACTGGGTCACCCGATCATCCTGGGTATTACCGTGATCGCTCTGATCTGGGTGTTTATCGCCCTTTCCCTGAGAGGGGCAGGTATCATAACCAAAATCGTTTCTATCACAGTTACCCTGTTGCTGCTTTCTGTAATCATTACCGCTGTCGCAGGATGGCTGGACTTTGACTTAACACAGTTCAAAGACAACTGGAACGTAAGCGGTAAAGGCAGTGGCAGCGCCATCATGTCGGGCTTTGCCATCCTGATCTTCTCCTATGTCGGGGTGGAAAGCGTTGCAACAAACAATTCATACATAAGCAATCCCAAAAAGATCGTGCCCATCGCCACGATCATAGGCTTCATCATTGTAGCCATCATCTACATAGCTTCCACAACCGTAATCGAAGGTATGTTCACCGCTAAGGAAATCCAGGATGCACCAGCCTCTTTCGCTTTATCTATCGAAACAATCACCGGTTCTCATTACGCAGGAGAGATCGTTTCTCTCGTGATGGCTATAGCTTGCCTGGCCAGCTTCCTCGTATGGAACCTTTCTTCTGCCAGCGCTGCCAAAACCAGTGCCGATAACGGCTTCCTGCCAAAAGCATATTCCTATACCAATAAACATGGTATTAACAGCAAAGGATTGGTGATCAACGGTATTATTATGACAGTCATCGAGGTTATTTTAATGATGCTTGGAAGCAATGTTGCAGTAGCTTTCAACATTACTGTAACCCTGTCAGTGCTGCTTTTGCTTTTCCCCTACTTCTGGTCAGGAATAGCTTTGATCCGCAAAGAGATGGAAACCGGTACAAGCAAAATCAGTACCTGGATCATCGTTGCCATATCCTCCACCTTTATCATTTCGGCCTTCATGTCGGCCAATATGGATGAGCTATGGCTGGTGATCGTGCTGGTGATCATAATGCTGGCGGTTTACAGCCTCAGAATTAACGGATCTGCCAAAAAACAGAATAACAATTAATCTATAAATATCCAGGAAATGAAAATCACAAAACATCAATGGCCGGTACTTATCGTATCCGCTGAATTCAACGCACAAAACGACGAGGGATTCAGATTGTCGGAATTGATCGAAGAACTTGAGGAAGTGGAGGATTGCAGTGTCATTCCTTCCTTCACCTATGAAGATGCAACGGAGATCATCCATTCCAGGTCGGATATCGGCCTTGCCGTTATCGACTGGAACCTGCCCGAAGAAGATAAGCAGGAAGAGTCTACGGCAACCGATCTGATCAATTATATCCATGAGCGGAATCCCAATATGCCGGTGCTTCTTCTGGCCGACCGGCTGGAAACGGAGGATATTCCGCTGGAAGTACTCCAGAAGATCAGCGGTTACCTGTGGAAAACCGCCGATACGGTCGAATTTCTTGCCGGCCGCATCGAAATGCACCTGGAAAACTATATCCACAGCGTATATCCGTCATTTTTCGGAATGCTGGTTAAATATGCACAAAATTACAAGTATGCCTGGCATACACCCGGCCATATGGGAGGTGAAGGCTTCCTGAGAAGCCCTGCAGGAGTGGCGTTTCATAAGTTTTTCGGGGAAAATACCCTGCGCTCAGACCTTTCCATCTCCGTTCCCGAACTGGGATCGTTGCTTGATCACAGCGGTGTCACCGGCGAAGCGGAAAGAAACTCCGCCAGAGTCTTCGGTGCCGATTATACTTATTATGTCCTGAACGGCACATCCAACGTGAATCAGATCATCTGGAGAAGCCAGCTTGTGCGCGACAACATCGCCTTTGTCGACAGAAACTGCCATAAATCACTCAACTACGCCATGGTCATCACCGAAGCCATACCTATATATATGATACCCCGGCGAAATAAACGGGGCATCATCGGTCCGGTGAAACTTTCGGAGTTCTCCATTGAATCGGTCAGGAATAAATTAATGGCATCGAAACTTGTACCCGATTCGATGAAGAATCTCACACCCAAAATGTCGGCTCTGACCAATTCTACCTACGACGGGGTGTGCTATAACGTGATACGCATCAAGCAGCAACTTGCACTCAGCGTGGAAAACCTGCATTTCGACGAAGCCTGGTACGCCTATGCCCGCTTCCACCCTATCTACAAAAACCATTTCGGCATGGCCGATGATGACCTGAACAAGGAACATCCTCCGGTATTCGTGTCACACTCTACACACAAACTGCTTACGGCACTTTCCCAGGCATCTATGCTCCATATTCGCAACGGCAGCCATGTCGATATCAATCCCGATGAATTCAACGAATCATACATGATGCATGGCTCCACCTCTCCTCAATACAGCATGATCGCCTCCCTGGACGTGGCAACAAAAATGATGGAAGATAATGGTGATATCATGCTCAATGATACCATCACTGAAGCCATACACCTCAGGAAAAAGATGGTCAGCATCCTGAAAGACCTGCGCCAGAAAGATGAAAACGATTGGTTCTTCGGTATGTGGCAGCCCCGCCAGGTGGTGATCGATGGAAAAACCAAAAACTTCGAAGACGTTCCTGCCGAAGTACTCGCCGCTAATCAGGATGTCTGGGTTATGAACAAAAATAATCCATGGCACGGCTTCGAAGATATCGAAGACGACTACGCCATGCTTGATCCCATCAAACTCACGATCACAACCCCGGGTATTAACGATCATGGTGAAATGGCCGAAGAAGGCATACCGGCCTCATTGGTCACCAATTACCTGATCAACAAAGGGATAGTGTGTGAAAAGACAGACTATTACTCCTTCCTGATGCTGCACTCCCTCGGTACCACACGCGGAAAGCAGGGAACCCTCCTGGCAGAGCTCCTGAAATTCAAGGATCTTTATGACAGGAACGCGCCCCTGGCCGAAGTCTTCCCGGAAATGACCGCTGCATGGCCGAAGAAATACGGAAAAGTCGGTCTTAAGGAACACGCTAACGATGTGCATCGCTATTTCCGTGAACATAAAATGCTCGACCGCATGCAGGAAGCCTTCCAGGTGATCCCCGACCAGGCTATGAAACCGGCTGATGCCTATCACGAGGTTGTTAAAAAGAATGTCGAATTCGTTGAACTCGATAATATGATGGGACGTATCCCCGCAGTCATGATCGTACCCTATCCTCCGGGAATACCCATTATGATGGGAGGCGAGGTCATGAATGAAAAAGCCGCCCCCGTATTCCGCTACCTGAAAATGCGGCAGGATTTCGAAAACGCATTCCCGGGTTATGAAAGTGATATTCATGGTGTGGAACGCATGGAAAGAAACGGAAGGAAGTACTTCAGGACAATGTGTATTAAAAATACGTGAGTAAACTGAAGGGTGAAAGGGAGGGATGAATTAAGGTTGCAGGAAGCAGGAGGCAGGTTGCAAGAGGCAGGTTGCAAGTTGCAGGGAGCAAGTTGCAGGGAGCAAAGGGTAGGGAGCGAGGGGCAGGGTGCAGGTTAATGGTAAGTGAACCTGAAACCTGAAACCTGAAACCTGAAACCTGCAACCTGAAGCTTTCTATTTCAGGTATATATTAAAAATCGAAGTTAAACCAAATTTTTAAACATGTTCGTAGAAAAATACAAAAACTTTCAGCGCTTTGTCCGCAGCCAGATTCCGGCTACGGGAAAGAAGCCCATCACTGAAGAAGCTTTTGATCAGTTTATCGCCAACATCCTGGCCAATGACTCCCTGGATATTCCGGGAAGGATCTATTGCCGCGACGGATTTGCTTTTGTCAGGGAGCTCAACCGGCAAACATACCAGATCCTGGCATTTCAGATCAATTCATTCGGAGAGGGTGCTTTCGGGGACAAGATCGTGAAACTCTGCACCCCTTTAATGATGACGGTTAAAACCCACAGCACTCATTTCTATTCAGGACATACGCTGAAAGATACGAACCTGAGTTTTGAAGATCTGTACCTGGGCAAACAGTATTCAGGAAGCAAAGGGCCTATGTGTGACCGGGAAAAGATTTCAGGACACGTAAGAGACCTTTTCCTGAATAACCAGCTCAATGCCAGCTACCGCCATGGAATCATTTTCAAACTGATTCAAACCAACTTCATATGCCACCATGTGGCGGAAACACTCAGTTATGCATTGGGAGCGCTCGACCTGTTCTGGTACACCAAGAAAAGCAATGTGTACCTTGTATCAGGATCATACTACAACGAAAACCGCCACAAGCTGAAAATTGAGATCCTCGACAACTTCTCCTATGAAAGGATGAAGTGCTACTTTGATATCCCCAGCTACGTGAAGATTGAAAACAATAACCTTAATAAGTTCAGCGAACAATACAATCTTATGCACTGGGAAGTCCTGTACAAACGCGAAAGAGAAAATTTCTACCTGCCTGCCGGTTACCAGAAAATCAACAAAAAGAGATTCAACAAGGCAGCCAACGTAATTACCACACAACATATCGTTGAATACATCCTGAAAACATATTACAACAGGATGAACCCGCACATAGTCACCAATACCTTCCAGACCCTGGAATACCTTTCCAGAGCCATACTTGCCAGAATAGAAGGCCGGTCCGAAGAAGGCACCGATTTCCTGAAATATGCATCGTCATGCATGGGACATTACCCTGAAAGGGATCTCGATCGTATCTGGCAGAAACAGGATGAAAAATACCCGCTGTTTATCAGCGACTATATTCATTCGATGTTTTTCAGACCACCGGTGGTGTGAGTAAATCATGCCAGCCAGAATCAATGGAGAATAATTCCCGACACTCTGTTAACGAGGCCGGTAGAAGGCAGAATCACCGGATCTGCATCTATCAAAAAAATGTATCTTTAACCATTGTTTTCCGTATAAGCCAAAAAGCCAATCTACTGACATACCATGAAAAGCCATCAAAACCTTAAATGCCTGGCATTGTTCCTGGCAATCATCCTTACAATTGTTGTTGGATGCAAAAAAGAAAATGAGGATAAAAGTAATCCTGCACCCACTCCCATCAATTCATTTGGTGACATCGTAGCCGACCCTGCGTTTGACTGGAGCATGCAAAAGGATATCCAGGTAAACATAACAGCTAAAGATAATAACGACGGGCCATTGGTTAATGTCCGATTCGACATTTACACTGATGATCCTGAAAACGGAGGCATAAAAGTATTCAGCGGTTTCACAGGAACAGGCGGAACACTTCAAACCACGTTCCCCGCAGCCAGTTACCGAGAAAGCTTTGTGATTACCACCCGGTATATCGGACTGCCCAATATCATTGAAGTACCTGTCTCCAATGGCATCCTGGAATATACTTTTGGAGGGAAAAACAAGACTGCTTCCCTAAAAGGAACTGCCGGAGTGATGAACCCGGATTTCCTGTATCTCGGAACCTACAATTCCCTTGGCGTTCCCGATTACCTGGAGCCTGTCGGGGATGTCATCCCCCAGGATATGCTCGATGATATTAATGCCGCCCTGCCGGAATATTATTCCGTTCCGGTATATCATCCTGAATATCTTGCAGCTAACAATGAAACCAGTTATGTATTAATTGAAGATGCCGATGTATGGGTCACTTTTGTTCATGAAGGAGCAGGATATACCAATACACTGGGATTCTTCACTTACCCGGTTGGAAATCCGCCAGCCACGGTTAACGATATTCCCGATGTTACCATCATCCTTCCCAATGCTTCTTTTGATGGATCGGGAGGAGGACTGTTTTCCGGTGACAAGGTTTATATCGGACAATTCACTGCCAATACGGTTATTGCCTGGGTACTCATCGCCGATGGCTGGGACAACGGCCAGGTGACCTATGGAAGAAACATGCTTTACAGCGAACCTTATCTGAATCCTGAAACAGACCCTCAATACCAGCAGCATAACGTTCAGCTCTTCGACTCGGAACGGGGCGTCATCCTGAATGGTTTCGAAGATATTGAAAGACCCGGGGGTGACAATGATTTTAACGACCTGATATTCTATGTCACAGCAAACCCGATCACAGCCGCTGAAATAATTAACCTCCCGCCACTTGATCCCGGTGTCCCCGATGGTGACGGCGACGGCATTGATGACCCCTTCGACGATTATCCGACAGATCCTGAAAGAGCATTGAATCTATACTACCCGGGAGAAAACGAATACGGATCCCTTATCTTCGAGGATCTCTGGCCGGCAAAGGGCGACTACGACTTCAACGACCTGGTGCTGGACTGCAACTTCACCCAGGTGCTGAATTCAAGCAACGAAGTCAAAGATATCCTGGCGGAATTTAAAGTAAGGGCAGTTGGAGCCAGCTTCCGTAACGGCTTTGGGTTCATGATCAACACAACACCCGGAAATGTTGTTGGAATAACAGGACAGAATCTTCAGGAAAACCTGGTAACCGTGAATGCCAACGGCACTGAAACAGGACAAAACGAGGCTGTGGTAGTGGTGTTTGACAATGTTTTCAACACCTTTCCCCATAACTCCATACGATTTATCAATACCAAGGAAAACTCAGCCTATGAAAACCCGGCTGAACTCAGCCTTGCCTTAACCCTCACGGATCCGGTTGCACTGCAAACGATGGGCGCCCCGCCATATAACCCTTTCCTGATCATTAATCTCGACAGGGGCCGGGAGACACACCCGGCAGATTACCCGCCCACCGCCCTGGCCAACCTCTCATACTTTGGGACAGAAGACGATAACAGCATACCGGCATCAGGAAGATACTATAAAACAATTACCAACCTCCCCTGGTGCCTTTATGTACCCGAAGAGTTTGATTATCCCATTGAGACCCGCGATATCACCAGTGCACATCTTAAACTGGTCGACTGGGTAAACAGCGGAGGAACAGCCTATACCGACTGGTACCACGACGAACCGGGGTACAGGAATGCGCAAAATATCTACACACCGCAATAAATCCGATAAACCGCATAGAAGCAATAGCTTACTTTATTCAAAGTAAGCTATTGCTTTTTATAATAACAGCCGGCTTTAAAGTTACCCCCCCTTCCAGGTCAGCCCCACCATTCAAATTCCAGTTCCCTTGTTTTGTATTGCGAAAAAAACATTATCTTTGCAACCCGTTTGTATTACTCACACAAACCCACACACACACTGATTCACCCATACTCACACACTCACACACTCACACTCAACACTCAAACCCACACCCACACACTCACACTCACACCCACACTCACACTCATTCACCCATACTCCCACACTCACACTCACACCCACACTCACACTCGTTTCCGGGGTGTAGCGCAGCCTGGTTAGCGCGCTTGACTGGGGGTCAAGAGGTCGGGAGTTCAAATCTCCCCACTCCGACAAAACTAAAAAGGCTTATTGTTAAAGCAGTAAGCCTTTTTATATGTATTACACGTATATCATATATTCCGATCGTTTGTGCAGGTATTATGT
>Ga0180009_10008080_pt1 | contig 10537 bp, 11 predicted proteins | sample OS_PC_MetaG_FD_123537 | JGI IMG/M metagenome (GOLD analysis project Ga0180009, IMG submission 123537) | Groundwater microbial communities from the Aspo Hard Rock Laboratory (HRL) deep subsurface site, Sweden - OS_PC_MetaG | ecosystem: Environmental > Aquatic > Deep subsurface > Groundwater... | reverse complement strand
AGTTTGAATCTAAATTAGGCAATCCGGGAGCCGCTGCCGTATATTTGCATTATCTTAAACCAGGAACAGGAGACAACAGAGGAATACTTATAGGGAAGATGCGAATTTTAGAAGACGCACACGCAAATAAACTTGATCGAGAAGGAGGGTTTAGAATCCCTGATGGAGCAACGGCAGCAGAGGTAGATAAACTAGCACAACGGTTGAAACCCTCAGCAAGATCCGCACTAAGGGCATCAGGCACTTATCGCAGAGCGATAATCGATGCAAGGCAACAATAACTTTGTAGTAAATTAATCATTCGACAATCATCTCCCGAAGCCGTTTTTTCCTATCTTTAATTGACGGGTGGGTGGAAAAGAGATTAGCAAATAACGAACCACCACTGCCTTTCTTTTTAAGCGGGTTAACAATATAAAGATGCGCCGTGGCGCGGTTGGCTACTTCAAGAGGCTCTTTATCGGCTGATATTTTTTCGAGCGCCAGGGCCAATCCGTCTGGATAACGAGTCAAAAGCGCGGCCGAAGCGTCAGCCAGATACTCCCTTTTTCTGGAAACAGCCAGCTGAATTAAAACGGCAAAGATAGGCGAGATAATTAAAAGCAGAAGACCGACCAAAAGTAAAACTCCTCCTCCACCCTCTCCATCAGAACGGCGGCGAAAAAACATAGTGCGCAGAGAAAAATCCGAAATCAAGACAATAACACCGACCAAAGTAACGATAACAGTCTGCAAAAGAATATCCCAATTGCCAATATGAGATAGTTCATGCGCCACTACCCCTTCGAGCTCAACTTTTTCCAATTTTTGTAAGATCCCAGTGGTAAAACAAACAACCGCATGGTCGGGATTTCTGCCGGTGGCAAAAGCATTGGGCGCGGAATCATCAATCATATAAATTTTAGGCATCGGAAGACCGGCCGTGATGCAGAGATTTTCAACCAATCTATAAAGCTCGGGGTTGTCTTTTTTCTTAATCGGGCCGCGGGCGCGCGACATAGTAAGAACTATTTTGTCCGAGTAATAATAAGAAATCCAAGATTGGGTGACGGCAATTATAACCGCAATCACTAAAATAAATTGGTTATCAAAAATATAAGAAAGCGCCCAGCCGAGCCCAATAATAAAAATTACAAAAAAGAAGATGAGGAAAAAAGTATTGCGCTTGTTAGAGTCAATCTCTTTATACATTTATCTTTAAAGAAATTTAAATGAAGTCAGAATCTTTTCAAAGACTTCGGCTGTGGCTGTTTCCCGCGAAGCGCCATACTCCCCGAAATTTTGGCTGATAATAAAAATTCGATCGCTATGCATAAAATAGACGAGATCAAGATTAGCACTATTATCTGTGTATTTATAAGCCGTCTCGCCAGCAACAGTAAATTTAGTGTATTTGCTTAATTCTTTCCCGCCCGCAGTCAGATATTTTTCGATAGTGGGGGTATGAGTATAATTGTCTTCGCTCCTAATATCAAAAGAGGTCCTCTCTCCGTAAGAAAACTGGGTTATTTTTCCGCTCTCAAGCTCAATTACAGCCGTGCTCTGGCCTGGGCTCAATTTTGTATCAGCCGGATAATCAAAGCTAAACTTATAAGTATTATTAGTATAGAGCTGATATTGTATGGCAGGAGACGGACTTGAACTGGTTGTCGCCTTGTCAAAATCGACTGTTTTAATCATCTTATCAAGGGTCTCTTTGTTCTCCTCAAAAGCCGCCAAGGAATAAGTCTTATTATTATTAACCACCACATAATTAAAAGAATCTTTATCAACCATTTGGTTACGGCACTTATAAAGCTCGGCTGAAACTCCGCCAATTTTTGTGTCAGATGGCTTCTCGCAGCTGCTCTCCGAAGAGTACTCTGATTTTCGATCTCCCTCAAGTATAGTTAAAGCTACATCATAAACCAATTCTGTTTCCGGGTTTGCTTTCAGTTTTTCTATGTCAGCACTTAAATCTTTATCATAAAATGAAACCGAAATAAACGAACCAGATGCAAGACTGGTTGGAAATTCAGCATACTGCCAATCCTTGGGATACTTAATCAAGAAATCATAAGTAGAATTGGAATATGTCTGCCAGTCTTTAGTCTCATCAACCGTGCCTTGACGATGCCAAGAGACAGTCTCACCCCACGGCGAACACCAAAGAATAAAATAAACTCCTCCGCCGACAATCAAGGAGAAAGCTAAAATTAAAGTGATTGCCCAAATTCCCCGGATATAACCCCTTGGTTTATCCGGCTCCAATCCTACTTCTTTTAATTTATCTTTGTCCTGTGTCATAAATTAACCTCTGGCGCCTCTTTGGCTTTTTCCACTTGCGATTCCTCTATCTCAAACAAGGACATCCTTTTATAACTGAAGATTGAAGCAATAATGTTTGAAGGAAAGGATTCAATCTTAATATTCAAATCCCTGACATTAGCATTATAAAATCGGCGCGCCGCTTCGATCTTGTCTTCAGTATCAGTCAATTCGCGCTGTAATTCTAAAAAATTGGTCGAGGCCTTGAGATCAGGATAATTTTCCGCGACCGCGAAAAGTGATTTTAGAGCATCAGTCAGCATATTCTCTGCTTTCTGCTGATCTTCCACTCCCTTGGCGGAAATCGCGTTGGCGCGTGTTTCCGTCACCTTTTCAAAAACCTCACGTTCATGAGCGGCATAACCTTTAACCGTCTTAATTAAATTAGGAATTAGGTCATAACGGCGCTTCAATTGCACATCAATATCTGACCAGGCCTCTTGGGTCCTATTTTTAAGCCGGACCAAAACATTAAAAATGCCGACCACATACAAGACCAAGACGACGACAATAATTACTAACACCCAAACAATTATCATTTTTACCTCCGATCTATTATTTAATTGCCTTTTATTTTATAAATCCAATAGCTGCCTATCTCCTCGCCCTCTGGATCGGTCTTAACTTCCAGAATTGAGGTTATTTCACAACTCGACCCGTCGACGGATTTATAGCCATAATAATACTTGTCCGTCATCGGATCAAGGGGCAGAGAATCTATAAATTTCGGCACGAGCGCGTTTTTAAGATTTGAAGTCTCATCCTTAGTCTTCTCTACCAAACCTAAAGTTGAAGGGTAATTACCATTCTGAACTTTGTAGGCCAAGAGCGCATCTTGGATTTTTTTAAGGTCAGCCTTGCGCTGCTTGTCCCTCTCTTGCGACGAATCAGAAATAAAGGCACTCTTCACCTCTTTCCAATCTTTCTCAATTATTTCTTCTGAAGAGGGAAGGGTAATTTGAATGTTGGAGCCAATATCTTTAAAATTAATAACGAGCTTATTGCCAAGACTTAAATCTTCAAGACTATTATTAGCTGATACTTCTAATTTATAGATCAAATGGTCTCTCTTCCCAAGATAAAATTTAATTGACTGATAGGATACGCCCCTAGCCAACCAAGAGATCGCAGGCAAATTATTATCAAGATAAATTTGAAAGGCCGGACTATTTATCTTTAATTGATAAACATAGCAAGCAACTCCATTTACCTTCTCAAAGCTGATTCTCTCGCCGCCGACCGCAAGATCGGCTAATTTTGAGGCGCTCTTTGTCTCCTCTGATGAAGAAGACATTGATTTAATCTCCAGCCAATCTTTATCAAGACCCATAATATTTTTTAGAGTTTCGCTTTTTAGATAAATATCAGAACTGTCATAGATGGTCGTTAAATCAATCGCCGAATCGCCAGCTAAGAGATTATTTACGGCCGTAGAATCAGAACTGACCTCAGTCGCAAAATTAAGCTCCATTTTATCCTTATTTTGAATCTTGGCATTAATCTTAACCTCGCCTTGAAGATCAAGATCTTCGTCCCAAACTCCCAAGGCCGAATCTTGAGAAGAAGTTAAAAAGAGATCAGCTTTAGTTGAACCTTCAAGCTTAAAGCTCTTGCCTTTCATTTTATTGAAAGAATCAGCCAGGGCTGCTTTAGAGTCCAAAGGCAGACCGCCCCACAACTTTTCTAGACGGATAGCGCCGTAATATTTTTCTATTCCCAGATTAAGAATTCCCCACTCATTGACAAATATTGTGCCGGTTAAGAGTAAAATAATAACAATTATGATAACTATGCCCCAACAACAACCCTTACTTTTATTTTCTGAAGGAATATTAAGCTTCTGTCCGCCTGCTTGAGGCTTGACCTCTGGCTCTGGCTTAGATGATTGCGGTTTAGCAAAAACATCCTCTACTTCTTCATTTGAAGAAGTTTTGAGGGGCTGCTCCGGCATCTTTAATGAATCTGAAGAATCACTCTCTTCTTGCGGAGGAGAAAAATTATCAACCTTGGGCGTCGGCTCTTGATTAACCTCAGAATCGCCAAAGGCTGGAGGAACTTTAAATTCTTTTTCTTCTTCTGCCACAAACCCTCCTTATACTAAATAACAAATCTCTCTGTCGAAGCCAGATCCCGCTTCGCGGGAAAATCACAAATATCAAATACATTATATCACATTATCCAGCGCCACCACCACCCCCGCCGGCGCCGCCTCCTCCGCCTCCGCCGCCAAAGCCCGAACCAGAGCCTATCCCAGAGCCGCCAGACGGACCAGAAAATGAACTTGAAGTTCCAGAATTAAAAGAGAAGATAGAACCAACAAAATAAGCAGTAGAAAATGATCGGGCAAAATTTGGGTCAGAACTCGAATACCATCCGGGCGGAGCTATCTTTAAAGCCAAAAATCTATTGGCCCATTCTTTTTCCACTCTCATCACCACCGCGTAGGGTAGGTACTGTTCAAAAACCTGCTCGTCGATTTCTCCCTGACCAAATCGGTCAGTCATAGTTAAAAACAGTTTAAAGCCTTGCCATCTCTCAAACTCAATTAAACCTAACCTTGTTTTTTTTGACATAAAGAAGGAAACGATGAAGAGAGCCGCCATCCCGACGACCAGCCCCCCGCCAATCCAACCAGCGCCACGATAAAAAGATGAAAGAATGATGCCAATTATAAAAAATGTTATGGAAAAAATGATTGAGACCGCTAAATATATCCCTCTTATTGTAAATGGATTAGTGATGAACCACTTCTTTCTCGTTCCCGCGTTATAAATTAAATTGTAAAGAGCTGGCAGTTTTTTATAAAATTTATCTTTCAAATCTTTAGTTGATTTTTTGCTGCTCGAGCCAAAAATATCTTCGGCAATCTTTTTCTCAATCTTATCTAACCCCATAAATTCTTTTTTCTTTTCTAAATGATAAACATTTGAACCCAAAAACCCCTCTTTTTTTTCTTCGCGAATATGAAGATAACCTCTTTGAGCAAGAGTAAGCAGTGTTGCCACAACTTCTTTGGTATCAACCTTTTCATCAGCCAAAAGACCAACGAGCGCTACTGGCAGTTTTTTGTCAGGCGGGGCAAATTCAGGTGCAATCGTGCCTCGGCCCGGCGCGTCCTTGCCTTTATACAACCAAAGAATAATGACTAAAATAATTGACAATATTCCCAAACCAATGCCAATTAATTGAAAAATTTTAGTGCGGTTTAAATGATACTCAACCATCCCTTTGGGCCAGCCAGCGACGATCGTAAAATCAGTATAAGGCGCAAGGGTCCGTCCCTTGTAATAAAAAGTTTTATTATCCTGCGCTCCGCTTGAGGGATTTTCCGCCGTCGTGTAAAGGGCGGCCTTGAGCCCCTCCGGATCTGATTCTTGCGGCAGATGAAGATAGACTTCTGCTTCCTCGACCTCGACTGACCGGTCAGCATAAATGGCATTAAAATAAAGCTCGTCCCAGCCTTTTTGGTAAGTAATAACCCCATGCATCAAATAACTTAAAGTAAAGGTCCGTTCTTCATCAGTGGCGGCAAAATACCAAGTCACCTTCTGAGAATTTGAAGAGCTGTCGATCTTTAATTCCGGATAATTCCTCAAAGTGTCGTCCTTGACTTGGATATCCGAAATATAATCTAAATCTTTATAGACCAAATCGCGATAAGCAAAACTATACTCGCCCTCAAAATTAAAGGTCTGGTGCTCTTCGACTTTGACCGTTGAATCTTTATTCACATAAATATCAACAATAATCTTGGGATAATAATAAGATTTAGCGGAAGCAAAGCCTGGAATTAAGAGAACTAAAACAAATAATGCGCAAATTTCGAGTCTTGTTTTCATGCCCCATCCTTTTCTACTTCTTTCTCTTCTTCTTACTCACAATATTCACCAAAACTTCAGTCGTAATACCTCTGCCTAGATTAACAACCACTTTATGTTCTCCGGCTTCTTTGATTGGTTTTGTAATTTTTATTTGTTTTGACTTTAAACCTAATTTTTGGGCAATTTCCTTGCCTTTGACCGAGCCGAATATCTTCCGGCCGGCAATCAAGCGAACTTCAATCGTAATTGGATTTGATTTTAATCTATCAGCTTGTTTTTGAAGCTCAGCCAATTCTTTTGATTCCTGCTCGCGCTTCTTTTCTATTTCTTTTTCAATCTTTAGAATTTCTTCCTTGGTGGCAATTTTAGCTAAATTCCGCGGAAATAAAAAATTGCGGAAGTACCCCCTTTTGACTTCCTTGACTTCTCCTTTCTCGCCTAAATTTTCCACCGAATTTACAAGTATAATTTTCATGCTCGTTTATTTTAATCTAAGTAATGACTATCGTCAAGATTGCGCAGCTTTTAATTAGATCACAAATAATCATCAATTTGCTTTTGGAAAAAATGTTCAATTTCTTCAAGACTTATCTTCTTGCCTAAAATTTTAGTTCCCTTAATTTCAGTTTGGACAATATCATCCGTATAGATTAATTGGGCAAGAAAAAGTTTTTCACTGAAGGCTTCGTCATAAACATCCTTGGATTGAACTATTATCTCCTTAAGAGTTATTAAATCATTTTTCAAAATAGAATATAAATCCAGGTAGTCGCGCCAACTATTGCGCCGATTAAGAGTATAGGCCTTGGTTAAAGCAATGCCTTGGGCAGACAATATCTTCATCGGGAGACAATTTTCCAGATAATATTTTTTTAAATTAAAGGGGTAGTAAATAAAAGAAATTTTGATTCCTTTGTCAGTTAAAAAAGTCAACTCGTCTTGATTATTAATTAGAATATCTTTGATTTTAAAAATTTTCTTCGCTTCCAGAATTAAATTCTTTTTTATTGGTCGCTCGCAAAAAATATCAAAATCAACTGAAACACGATGGCCAAGCTGTAGAGCCAAAGCCGTTCCGCCGGCTAAACAGCCCGAATCCTTAAAAGCCTTAAGTTTTTCAAAAATTTCTTTTCTTTCTTGACCTAAAATTTCTAAATGGAGTCCCATTATATTTTTTTCAAATATTTATCTTTATCTAAATTTTTTACGCCAAGAATGAAACAAACAAACTCTAAAATGTTAGGGTAATAAAGTCCTAATTTTGATCTTAAGAATTCTTGCTTAATTGTTTGACGGCCATAAATCTTAAAAAGCAGTCGCAGATCATCCATCGTGCCGTAAGAAAGAACTTGATGAATAATCAGATTTTTATCTCTTTCTTGATCAAGATTTTTTTCCGGCAAAAACCAAAAAAGGTTATTAAATTGATTAATATTTCTCTTCATTTTATGGCTAAATTATATCACAAATTCTTGTCTTTCGCAAATTTTTTTCAATCAATCTTTGGTGGGTCAATTGATTAGAAAATATCTTTTAATCGTTTTGTCTTTTTGGATATTGACCGTCTCTAAATCAACCTTTAGATTTTTGGATGTTTTTCCGTCAATAATTCTTACTTTCTGCTCACCAGTCTTGATCTTTTCAATCTTAAATTTTTAAGCAACTTCTTATTATAATACTTACATTTATTTTTCTCTACCACTGGCGAAGGTTGGAGGAAATTTAGTAAATTTAACCTGTTATCGAGAACCGTCCCCTCGCTGGTCGTCATTTTCCTGATGAAAAATCATCAATAATCTCACTTGTAATATTTTTAATCTTATTGGAAAGCAGTATCTTTTCTAAAATATCAATATTTGCACTTAAAGCAATCAATATATGTTGCCAAGATGCACATTTTACTCGTTGCCCTTTAATAAAAAAGAATTCCAATCCATTCTTGCATCTTGGCTTTTGTAGCCAATTTTGGATTTTGAGCATATTGATTGTTTCAGACCTTCAATCCTATCGATGATATTACGAAATTCTTTTATTTTATCCATCATGTGATTAATTTCTGCTGTTTTATTAAATACTTTGTTCATTTTCCCTCCTCAACAATTTTTATTTATTTCTTCGTCAAGCCATAAAGTTTATAAACCATCTCATTAATTTGTTTTTCGTATTCGCGGACTTTGGCTTGATTTTACACAAAACATAAGCGGTTGCCCGCCTCCTTTTTTCCTGTGTTTATTATAGCATATCATTAGAAAATCAAAATGAAAGATATTTAATATCTTTTTACCACATTAGAAATTATTTCTAACATCTCCTCCATTGTCCCTTTTGACCCGCTCAAATGGTCCCAAAGTTCTGGACCTATAAGCACTTCTTCTGGATCAAAAAATTTTTTAAACTCAATTAGATATTTAAAAAATCTTTCTTTGTCATAATCGGTAGATTTTGAAGCTGTTGGATCAAATGGAAAACCGATATAGAAATTGATTTTTTTGTTTCTATTCATTAATTTAAAAGCGGCTTTGCCATATAGAATCTTCTGTTTTTCACCTCTACCCTCTCCTGAATTAGGACGAACAGATTTGATCTCGATTGCTTCAACAATGCTATTATTTTCAATATAATTATCAGCTGTAAAACCGAGCGATCTGGTTTCTTGATCGTCCTCCTTAAAATCAAAAATTAATTCGTTTTCTCTTTTTAGATCAGGGACAATCTCTCCAGATTTTAATTCCCTGATAATATTCTCTATATTTACAGCTTGTGTCTTTTTTACATTTAGAGCGGATTGTCCAGTAAATTTTCTTTTGAATCCCCCAGATAGAATATGCGCTAAATCTTCAAATCCCGAGCCGAGAGAAGTATTCAGCCCATGCATCCAGCTTGATAAAGCAATTAAAAAAGGGGTTTTGATATTAAATTTTTTCAGCTTATCTTCAAAAGCTCTTAAGAAAAGATGATGAAATGGGGCATTCCTAACTTCCGAATCATCTTCGGGAAAATTACCCATTCTCCTAATTAGTATGTTTTTTACTAATTCTTCAATTCTTATTTTTTGTTCTCTGTCTATGGCCATAAATTATCCTTTCTTGACAAAATAGTATATGCTTTCTGAAAATTTTGCATTATCGCGCTCGGTTCTCATCAAGACTGGACGATGAAAAATCTTCTCAATTTGATAATTACATTCTTGAGCAATCTCTGGATATATATTATCACGATCATTTACCACCACAAATATCTTTGCTTTTGGTTTCAAAAATCTATTCATATTTTGGAAAACGCTAATAATATCTTTTTTATAAGCTTCTTTAGCTGATATGCTTCTGCCATTTGAGGCTGGGCCAATCTCTTTATCTGAATTATCTTTATAAACAAAAAGCTCATAAGCGTATTTGTGTTGATCATGATAATCAATTAAACCTACATAAGGCGGCGAGGTAAAAATGCCATCAAACTTTCCACCTTTATAACCTTTAATTTGTTTAAAATCAATATTCCTTGAATCTCCTTGGACCACTTTAATTTTTGCCTCGGTTCTTGAGTTGTCAAATTCTTTTATCCGTCTTAAGGTATCCCAACCATACCGATTAATAAATTTCATTGCTTCATCAATGGGTTGACATTCTCTCCTGTGTTTAATACAAAAATATTTTTCCCTGATTGGTTTTGTGGGCCGAGCTAAATCAAAATGGGTGATTAATCTAGCGCTGCGAGTTGCTCGGCTTAGAATGATTTTTAATAAATCTTGATTTTTGTAATTTTTTATTTCTTTTTTGTAAAAGAGTATTTCTTGCAAGGCCTTATCTGAAAACCATGTATTTAAATATTCACTCTCCGTCTTTAATCTTTTATATTTACGATCAAGATAAGTAGGTGCTATTTTGCCGTGGTTTAACCAATTACTATATTCTGTCGTTTTAATTAATATTTCTTTTACTTCTTTTTCAGCCAACTCTAAGTCATATTTTTTTGTTTTTATTTCTGCAATCAGGCAATTAAAATTAGATATTTCTATTCCGGCGGAGTGCATCCCGAGCATATTAGCTTCAACCAAGGTCGTCCCCGAACCCATAAAAGGGTCAAGAACGTAATCTCCTTTTTTGAAATACTCCTTCAAAAAAACTTCGACAAGTTGTGGAATAAATTTGCCAAGATATGGATGTAAACGATGCACATGTTTGGTTCTCTCATATTCTCTAACATTGACGAATGACAAATTTGTCCCATTGATAGAAGTCGCGACTTTATTTGTATTCTCAAAAGTTGTGGGCATAATGTCGTAATTACTACTTTTTCGCCTCTTCAATAGCTCTCTCTAATTGCGGGTCGCGGTCTGCCTTAATATCATCATCGCTCAAATCAACCTCGATATCAGGTTTTATCCCTTCGTTATTAATCGCCGTTCCATT
>Ga0180009_10008079_pt1 | contig 10537 bp, 14 predicted proteins | sample OS_PC_MetaG_FD_123537 | JGI IMG/M metagenome (GOLD analysis project Ga0180009, IMG submission 123537) | Groundwater microbial communities from the Aspo Hard Rock Laboratory (HRL) deep subsurface site, Sweden - OS_PC_MetaG | ecosystem: Environmental > Aquatic > Deep subsurface > Groundwater... | reverse complement strand
GTTAAGCTCACTATTCTTTTTACTAGATAAAAAATTGAAAATCTCACTTCACCCCACAAACCGACTTCTCGACTTGAAAAAACATAAAGTATTATCTTGTTTATATAGTTTATTGTTGTGTAAAAGAGGGTTTGAAACAAATAATTTTTAAACAAAACACATTTCCTTTGGGTTCATGTCCAAGAAAGAACTATGCATATTACTATCAAAATTAAGTGTCTTTGCAGACCCTTCTATGAGGCTTGAGCAGTATCCGACAGACTCGGAAATAGCAGGGGATTGCCTGTGGTTTGCGGATTTGCAGGGTGATATTGAAGGCAAAACAATTGCTGATCTTGGTTCGGGTACAGGTATATTGGGTTTGGGTGCTCTAGTTTTGGGTGCAAAAAAAGCTTTTCTCGTGGATATAGACACTAAATCCATGGAGCTGGCAATGAAAAACCTGGCTTTTGTCGAGGAGCAAACTGAAAAACATTTCAATGCAGTGTTTTCTGCAGGAGATGTGATTGTTTTTGATGAAAAAGCAGATGTTGTGATAATGAATCCTCCGTTTGGCACTAAAAATGAAAACATTGACACTCAGTTTTTGCTCAAAGCAATGACTATTGCTCCTGTTATTTATTCATTTCATAAGGCCAGCACAAAAGATTATATTGACAAGCTTGTTGCTGACTATGGTTTTAAAACAACTCATTACAAGGAATATGATTTTCCATTAAAACAAACCATGGAGCATCACAAAAAAAAGATTGAGAAAATAAAAGTTGGTTTGTGGAGAATAAGCAAAAATTAGCTGTTTTTTAGATATTGTTCAAACTTACAAATATTAAAGTTATTTCTGTGGGTGTTTTTATGTTAGAAAACTATTCTGAACGTGCATAGGATGTTATTTCTAACATCCGAAAATCTTGCGGAAAATCATGGTATGGATTTATAAATAAGATTATTCATCCGAAAATTTTCCGACGAGGAATCATAAATTATTTATACTCATAGCAATATTGTAAATTAAAAAATATATATTTATGGAGGGTGTGTAAAATGAAAAATGACAGTTTAATTCAATCAAAAGCCCAAGACATTGGGAAAATTATTGAAAGAGAGATTGCACTGCTGAACAGCCCAGAAAAAAATAGTGGCGATGCGATGAACAGAGAGTGTTCTACAATTCCTTGCGCGTATTTGGGGAAAAATATTAATGGTTCTGAGTTGGTCCGGGAATGTTCTACTATACCATGCGCATATCTTGGATCAAAGAAGGAAACAGAAACTTTGATGAGGGAGTGCGCCACTATACCTTGCGCATACCTTGGTAAAAAGTAATCAGGACATATTTTTTTATTAGAAATATTGTGTTGGGGGGGGTTTTTAAGTGGCTTTGGATACAGTTTATTGGGAGATAACAGGCAATTGCAATCTTTTCTGCAATCATTGCTATCAAAGAGGAAGAAAAGATTATCCTCAGTTAAATTTGGAAAGTAGTCTGGAAATGATTGATTGCTTTGCAGAAAATGAAGTCAAGATTCTCCTACTAACTGGCGGCGAGCCTCTAGTGAATTCTAACCTCTTTGAGATAATTAAGAGATCCAAAAGTTACAATATTGACACTGCAGTTCTGACAAATGGCACTTTGATTAATAAGAGAAATGCTGAGAAATTAGCAGAAGCAAATCCTGACACTATTCAAATAAGCATTGATGGATTAGCTGATAAGCATGATTATATCCGCGGCGATAATGTGTTTAAGAGAGTAGAATTAGCTATAGACAACCTGCGTGAATTCGAGATTAATCCATTGATGAAACTCACAATCACTGCAAGCAACGCAGAAGATGTGCTCTCTCTTGTAAATTACTGCCAAAAAAATGAATTGCGTTTGAATATAAGCTTGGGTGTAGAGATAGGGAATACTCAGCAGAATAATATCATGTTATCTCCAGAAAATTATTTTAGGCTTTTTCTGTATTTGCAACGTGAAAAAAAAGAGAGTTATAATAATGTTAACCTTCCAGATTTTGCTATTGAAGAATACTTGATGTATGGTAAGTCGATTTCAGCTTGTAGCGCTGCCAGAAGAGTAGCAGCGATTACAGTAGACAATTATTTTCTGCCATGTCCTTTTATGAGCGGTTTGAATCTTAGCAAAAAACAAGGTGCGTACTTGTTTGATAAAGACAGTCTTCTGACTTATAATCAGAATCCTTTATTCAGATTAGTTCAGAAACATAATGAAACAGAATTCGGCTGTCCATTGAGAAAATTTCAGTACGGTGGCCAAGATCCATATTCAGTGGATGCATTCAAGGAGTACATACGAAATGAAACTTTATAAAGAAAAAGCATATTTGTACGATTTATTCATAGCAAAGACAAAGAGAGACTATGCTACAGAAGCCAGACTTATAGCCAAACAATTGAGTGGCCTTAAAACTGTTCTGGAGTTAGGGTGTGGCACTGGTAAAGCATCTTTGGAACTAAGCAGGCTTGGCTTTGATGTTACCTGTTCTGATATAAACAAAGAGATTCTTAGGCTGGCAAAGCAAAAAACAACGCTTAAGTCACAGATTCTTGACATGCGTAAATTCAAACTTAAAAAGAAGGTCGATGCTATCCTATCCTTATTTAATACATTGTCTTATAACAAAAACGAGAGCGAGCTCAGGCAAAATTTGAGATCTTGTTATAATAGCCTGAACAAAAAAGGAATGATTGTGTTAGGTGTTACCAAACCTGAAGTGCTTTTAAAAAAAGGAAGAGACTTTGCTAGGCTTTGGAGACTAAATGAGAAAGACTTATTAATTCAGATAGATGAATTCAAAGGAAATAAGCTGCAGCATACATTCATACTCTTTAATCTTGATTCGGAAAAAGTAATGATTGATAAGCACAAAACAGTTATTTTTCAAACTAAAACGATAGAGAGAGTTTTAAAAGAGAATAAATTCAAAAAGATAAAAATAATTGACTGTGGCTATGAACGATATTTCTTTGCAGAAAAATAGGTTAGAATGCAGAAATATATTGATATTAAAAATATCATGAGATGTGATTTAAATGATATATGGACCAAATGATATTAAGAACCATCAGGTAGCTTATCAATATATGCTGGAATGGCAGCAGAAAAAAGAAAAGGAAAAAGAAAGATTCACAAATCGGAAAATCGCTGAAAAATACCTTTATAAATGGAGTTTCTTAGAAAGAATGTGCGGGGAATGCACATTTAATGATTATACAGTAAGGTATCGTGCAGCTAAAGAGTATCTTAAAGAAAAAGAATCCCCGCCCCCGGATTTGAACCGGGAAATTATTCAGAGATGAAAGTTATCTTATGATACGCTGCAGGCTTCGAAGCGTGTTCTGTCCACTTTGGGATTGCGTCCTCTTCTTTGAGGTAGGGGTTGCATATCCTGTGATTATCAAGTCACCTTCCTTGAGCTCCCCACCCAAAACCTCCTTAACCTCAGTATAGGTATTGTCAGTGATGCCCCCTCTGATAGCCACAGGCATAATTTTTCCTTCTCTATCTATCCAGATAATGTAGACATCTTTGAGTTGTTCTGCATTCAAGCCGGTAAGAGCAGATTTCAAGTCATTCATAGTCAATGGCGCGTAATTTTCAGAAGCAGCATTTCCCCTGCCCTGGTACTGGCTGGCAGACTTCTTCTCAACAGCATTCTCTCGGGTTATCAGCTTTTCAAGGCCGGTCTTGTCGCCTGTGTAATGGTTTGCACCATAACCTATTGCACCGGCCAGCACTATGCCTGCTGTCCACTTAACCCATCCTTTAAGTTTTCTACCATACCTCTGATCATCAGATTCAGAAGTCAGTTCTTCTTTCCTAAAGATACCTATCTTCACCACCACTCTAGTTTTATAATAAACTCAGAAAAGAATTGAATATAAATAAGTTTCCATTTGGCAGTTGAGATATGAAATTCGTGTTTTGTCATAGATATAATAGAAAAGAATCCCCACTCCTGGAAGGATAGTTTTGCTACGAGTTAGGTAGTTATTCTTTCGCAGTTTTCCACAAAAGTTCAAACTGTTTTTGATACAATTCTGCGACTTCTTGGCTATCAATTCTAATCACTAATGGTTGAAGTGTAAAGATGAAGTATATTATCTTGTTTCCGTAAATAGAATGAACAACCTTGTTGCTAAAGTAGTCTTGGGACAAAATTCTTGATTTTACATATGGATGTTTAGTAATAATTTTTCCCTCAGCAAATAATTGCCTGGATTGGAGCTTGTATTTTTTCCTCATATTCCAGAATCTCTCCCATATATATTCTGGTACTGATTTGATAAATTCCTCTTTTGAAAACGAGTTCATAACCAAAATCTCTTTATATTTATGTGAAATGCCATCATTTATTACATCGTTCAAGATGTATTTTATTCCTTCCACTCCTTCATATACTTCAACTTTTGATGATGTTATTATCTCCTTTTCTTTTAAAACAGCAACTTTTTTCTTTAATTCGGCTTTCTGTTTCACAATTTGTTCTTCTTTGGCTTCTAAAAGATTAATTAAATTATCAGGATCAGTTATCCTGAAGCGTTTCGTTTTCCCCTTTGTTACATAATTTATCAGGCCTTTTCCTAGTAAGATGTTCAAAGAATCATATACATGAGACCTGGATATAGGGGTGTGCTTTGCAATGTCATAAGCCTTTGCTTCCTTTAGCTTTAGCAGTATAAGATAAATCTCAGCTTCATTATTGGTAAGCCCCAAGCCTAACAAATCCGGTTTTTCTAACATAACTCTCAGTAGAAAGTTCATCTTTTTAAATGTTTCGTCCTTTCAATGGACAAATAACATTTATCTATCAGTATCTATATGCTAACAGCATGATTCGCCAAATAGAGGACTCAAAGACCGCGAAAGGATTAGAATGCAAATGTGAAGGAGTTAATTTAGGAAAACAATCGCTCAATAATCAAAATGCTAATCCTAAATATTCTGAAATATTAGCTATTGCGAAGACTAATTACGCATATTTCCAAGAAAAAATTCAAGGTCCCTATAGATTCGGCTGTATTTAAGTAATTCTTCAGGATGTGAAAGTATGAAATACGTTCAATTATCCTTTAATTTGACGGGCCGATGTAATCTAAGCTGCGCATATTGTGCAGTAAATGGTGGAGAATCAAAAACACCAGATACTAAACCTAAGGCTATAATTAAAGGATACAGAAAAATCAGAAAAATGCATCCTTCTGCTTGCATTGATTTAAATTGCATGGGGGAAGGCGAACCCTTATTAAATTGGGAGGGCATAGAAACCATTGATAATATAAAGCGTGATGATAAGAACACAAGATGTTTTATCACCACGAATGGTACTCAGCAAAAAAGAGTTCTGGAGCTGGCAAGAAGAAACTGGATAATCACCGTATCGTACGATGGAGTTCATAACGAGTCTTTAAGAGGGCAAAGTGAAATTGTCCAGAACACAATAAATACATTAGCCAAGACTAATGCAGACTTTCTAGTCAGAATAACCTTCGCACCAGAGTCCTTAAGTTCTTTAGAAGACTCCTTAGATAATGTTAAGCAACTGGGTGTAGAATATGTTGTCTTAGGCCCTGTTTTTCCTTTTGGAAAGTATAGAGCGAAAGAAGTGATGCACTTTGACATCAATAAATTATATGAAAGCATTACATATGCAGAAAAAATAGGTCTAAAAGCCATTTTATCAATCCAAGAACAATGTACTTTGGCAACAAAAGGCTATTATGCCATGCCTGACGGAAATATAAGCATATGTTATGTCAAATTTATTAAACCCACCATTCAAAACAGGAAAAAAGCTGAAATAAGAGGCTGTATTTTATACGACTACAACAATTTGATTAAGGAGGAATATTGATTTATGAAAGATCTACTAGAAGAAAGAGTCATGCTTCATAAAGACCATCCGAAATACTTTACGAATTATTTTAATTATCTTGGTCTAAAAGACATTGTTGTTTATCAAGGAGTATTTCGACCAGAAATTTCGCCTGTAACAATAGCTATTTGCAACTGGTTAACAGAAAACAAAGAGCAGTGTTATAAAAAAAACGTATGCGATTTGGGCTGTGGCTCAGGAGTATTCTCAATTATTATAGCAAAAAATGGAGCGAAAAAAGTTACTTCTATTGATACAGATCCTTCAGCGATACAAAACACCAGAGAAAATGCTAACCTGCACAAAATAAATAAAATCATTTGCATAAAGAGCAATCTTTTTCAATCCTTAAAAAAAGAGAGATTTGATTTGATAATATCAAATTTTCCATTAATTACAAGGAATAAAACTGTGGATACAAAATATTTGAGCGTTCTAACAAATGGAAGCGTTGCAGATGAACTCTGGAAAGGAATGAAAAAGCACCTTAAAAAAGACGGAATAGTAATATTTCCAAATGTTTATATTGAGGGTTTTAAGACTCTTTCTCATGATGACTTTGCTGTAAAAAATGGCTTTCACCGTCTAACAATAATAGAAAATAAATTGGAATATCGACAAACAATAATACATTTTCAACTTCACAAGTATTGTATGCCTTAAATCTTGGCTTGAATTTCGAGTCCGGCATATGACAATATATGAAATTCGTGTTTTGTCATAGATATAATAGAAAAGAATCCCCACTCCTGGCGTACTAATGATGGATGGAGTCCGGCAAGGGTATTTTACTACAAGAATATTGATTAGAGAAGAAAAAGCTAATTCCTCACCACTAGATGTTTTTGTTTTTTTTTACCAAATAATGCTCTCTTATACAGTCTGCATTTCCAACGATGTTTTTTGCTTGGTTTAAGGTTCTGGGGTTTGGCACTCCTATGAATTGATTTTTTGCATATTCTAAGAATTCATCGTCTTTTATTCTTGCTTCATATATCTTGTCTACTTTTTTGTCAAAATCACAGAATGTTTCAAATTGATTAGTGAACAGAATGGCCTTATCCAGGCATTTTTCAAACAAATCACTTAGCTCAACAACTTTTGCAGCTATTTCTTCATCTTGGGTCAACTCACTTTTTTCAGGGCAAAGATATGTTTTTCTTTCAATGGTGTATTTTCGTTTTAGAAATGTTTTGCCTAAAGCTTCCTTTAAAGTCAACAGGCGACTTGGTTTTTCAAATTGTTCTATTTTTGTTTTGATATATTTCTGCACAACAATCTTTTTTAATTGCTCAAAAGAATTCGTATAGGTATCCATTACCTGAGTGAATTCGGTTTCATAGGGTTTTATAGTTTCTAAGTGCGTTAGATTGTTTTGAATAGCAGATTCAAGATTTTGAGTATCCTCTGGAAACTCTTTCTGAAAATATTCCATGAGATTTTTGTAATCCTTTCTCTTTAATTCTATCAAAGTTTCAACATTCTTTTCCTCCTTAGGACCCATAACAGCAAATCCCATTAAACCAACAGTGCTTGAAAGCCTAGAAGGAACACGAGTAATATCCAAATCAATTATTGATTTGTATGCAGCATCTTCTGGTTTTGAAAATTCATTCATTCAAGCAACATAGTAATTCAGATTTATAAAGCTTTCGGTTTTATTACTACTCAGAAATGGTAAATGTCCCCACCCCCGGACATTCAGAAAACTGCGTTTTCTGGGCGAACAACGCAGTTGTTCATTTGAACCGGGAACCTTTCGGGATCAGCTGATCGTGTTTCATATATAGCCAAAGCGGCCTTTTCCGCACGATATCTACAGCCGAACGCTCTGCCGTTGAGCTAGGCGGGGTTATCTCTATGAAGATGAGATTTGTTTATAAAAGTTTTGTGTTTGTCATGTGTTTTTTGCATGACACAACAAAATATTTTATTTTGTGTCCCAAAAGCTTTGCTTTTGTGAATTCAAAAATTCTTTGGAATTTTTGTTATTTCACAAGCAAGATTTATATACTGAAGTCTTTTCCTTTGTGATAAAATGATGGGATCAATAGGCGCAATTTTTGGTTTATTCTCTGATTATAATATAATGACAAAGGCAGATGAAAAAGGATATTCTTTTGATGACAGTTTAGTGCTGAGTTATATTGATGAAGCTACACACAGAGGAAAGAAAGGTATTGAGGTGTTTGAAAAAATATCTTTAGAAGAAAAACTGAACCTCTGTTGTTTAAGTATATTACCTTTGTTAAAGCCTTTAGTCACCCAATGCAGAAGACTATATTATGATTCTGATTTCAGAGATGAATGGCATTCTAATTACAAGTCCTTGTTCTCAGAAAATTAAGAAAATAACATACTCCCAAAATAAATCCAGCTAAAGCTGGGGATTTCTCACGCAAACCATTTCACTTAAACTTTTCCCTCTTTCGAGGTCGCTTAACAGCTAAGAGTTTAATGTATGGTTTGCTAAACGAAAAACCCCTAACGATACAAGCAATCACCTTCAGAGTGAGGTGGTCGCAATGACTAAAAACATATATCTACACTTTAATCCAGAAGTGCACAAAATTGAGAGTAAAAATAGGAGACTTCATAAAGTGAAATCTCAAGAATAGGGGATTATTTTAATCTAGTTTTATTTTATCTATCTTATCCATCAGTTTTATTGTTTCGGAAAGGATATTTACTATTTTAATGTATGTTTCAATTTCGGTATGAGTTATTTTTCTATTTTTTTGCTTTTTAACCATTTATCCAATACTTGATATCCTCCAATATGAAAGTTCCATATTTCTTCAGATATATTATCAAAATATTGTTTTTCATTGAGATAAATTCTCTTTTCTTTATATTTAACATATTTTACATCATTAGATCCTGAAATTTCAAACTTAGCAATATTTCGATTAAATTGCTTCTTCATTAAGTGTAATTCGATTAACTCCGAGCCTAATTTTGACAATTTTTGAAATTTTTTGTAATCTTTAACAAAAGGTATCCTGGGAAAATCAATTTTTAAGAATTCTTGGTATTTTTCCCTATAAATTGGAGAGTGCAATACAACATAAATATATCCTAATACCTCTTCAGGATTTATTTCTTTGTTAGGATATTGTTCTGAAATGAATTTTAGGAAGTCTTCTGCGAGGTTAGAGTTTTTACCTGACTTTTTAATTATACTCTTCCCATTTAAGGTTTTCTGAATAGTTCCATTAGAATCATTATATGTCCAAAGAGGAATAACATAAGTTCTTGCTTCCAAAAAATTCATATCCATGATATCTTTAGTGATAAATATGTGGTGCCACGTTTTAGTAGATGACCTTCTAAGGATTATCCCTACATTGGGTTTGTAAAAATTTTTCATAAACTCTTCTCTTGAACATCCCCGGTCATATAGTGAAGGAGAATAACAGATTAATCTAGTATCAAATGGTCGATAAGAATAGTCAAGTATTCTATCCGAATACTCCGTTTTCTTGAATTCTTCCCTAGCTACATGTAAATTCCAATCTCTTGTATCTTTTAGATTCAATTCTTTTTTAATTGTAAAATCATCTAGATTCGATTTAAATTTATCCATCTTAATTTTTAATTCATTTAAAGTAAAATCTATAACAAAATGATCTCTTAAAGTAGAAACTCCACTTTTACAATCTTTAAATATTTGTGTAATGTTGTAATAACTAGAATATTTCCTATACGCTGTAAAATTTTTCTTAACAAAAAAATTGTATTCTTTATTGTATTCTAGTTCTTCAAATTTAGTACTAAAAATGGAATGGTCATTTAGATAATCATATTTATCTTTTCTTTTTCCAAATAAATCCGCGTAATAAACTTTATTATTTTTTTTCATTTTTAATCAATAATGCAATGGCAACTCCTTGTTGAATATCAAATACATTTTCATCTTTACTTCCATCGGGGCATGTTTCTTGTTTTCTAGAATCTCCGTGTAAATTCAGAATATATATCTTATCAAAAGTTCTTAACAACTCTTTTCTCATTTGTCTGTGAATTATTCCATCTAAATATGAATTATTTGTTATTATTCCTACAATTCCTTGTGGGTTTTGTTCAATTTTCCATTGTGCAAATCTAATAAACTTGATATAATCATCATCTAATGGTTGTATGTTTCTTTCATTCAAATCTTTTTTATAATCTTTCATCAATTTTTGTATAAACTCAGATTTATTTGAAGAACTTACAGAATAGGGTGGGTTTCCAATAATGACTAAAATAGGAGTATCTTTTTTAATTGTATTTGCTTTCAAAGTTTCATATGCTAATTCTTTCATAAATCCAGTTAATTTATTTAAGGTTTCATTGGGGTCAGATAAGGTGTTAGTGAGATAAACTTGTGCTCTTTCGTTTCCATGAATCTCGTGTCCTTCTTGTTTTAACAATAATCCTAGTTTTAGGTGGGCAATAACATATGGAGAAACAAGTATTTCGAATCCATAGAAATGTTTTAGCAAGTGATTTTCAACTTTATTGCTTTCAATTCCTCAGGCTGTCCCATAATTACCCCTTTCCTAATTTTATCTCTCGACGACAAATGCAAACATTTATATACTTCCTCGTCTATAAAATCGATAAAAACGAGGTGATTTCTATGGCTTACATCGCAT
>Ga0180009_10008078_pt1 | contig 10537 bp, 11 predicted proteins | sample OS_PC_MetaG_FD_123537 | JGI IMG/M metagenome (GOLD analysis project Ga0180009, IMG submission 123537) | Groundwater microbial communities from the Aspo Hard Rock Laboratory (HRL) deep subsurface site, Sweden - OS_PC_MetaG | ecosystem: Environmental > Aquatic > Deep subsurface > Groundwater... | reverse complement strand
CCACCCAAAGGGGTTACTTCTGCCTCGGCCTCTTGGTGAAGATACCTTATCTTAGCCCTCACCGTGATGGGCTGGTCTGGCTCAGCCATGGTTATCCAGTTCAGCCCAGATGCTATAAGCTCATCTTCATATATCTCCTGCTTACTGCCCACCACAATGGCGTCTCCTTCTTGGTCAATGGCTGTTACATATAATGGTTCTCTGGCTGATATACCTAGCCCCCTGCGCTGGCCTATGGTATAAAACAAGATTCCCCGGTGCTGTCCTAAGACACTCCCTTCCTTATCCAGTATTGGGCCTGGCTTTACTGCCTGAGGGGTGTACTCTTGAAGGAACGCCGGATAATCATTATCAGGGATAAAGCAAATCTCTTGACTTTCTGGTTTAGTCGCTACCGGCAGCCCCAATTCTCCGGCTATTTCTCTTACCCTTTCTTTAGTGAAATTCCCTATAGGCAGTAAGGTATGAGCTAATTGCTCCTGGGTTATCGGATAAAGAACATAGGACTGGTCTTTACGCTGGTCGATTCCTTTCTTGAGAAGGTATCTTCCTCTAGCCTCATCCTTCTCTATTCTAGCATAATGCCCAGTAGCCACGAAATCGGCACCCAGCCTCTTAGCTCTCTCCAGCAGAGCATCGAACTTGATATACTGGTTGCACCTGATACAGGGGTTCGGCGTCCTTCCCAGGCTATACTCTTGACAAAAATCGGCGATAACTTTTTGGGCAAAAACGTTTCTGAAATTCATCACATAGTGAGGGATGTCCAGCTTATAGGCTACCCTTTTGGCATCTTCTACCGCACTGATGCCACAGCAACCGCCAAATCTGTCAGCGTCACCAGCCTGCTCATCCGAGGGCCAAATCTGCATGGTAACACCAATTACCTGGTAGCCCTCTTCCTTAAGAATGGCAGCAGCTACAGAGGAGTCCACCCCACCGCTCATGGCAACCACTACCTTCACTGTGCCTCCTTCCTCGGCAATAGCGATGGGCTGGTCTGGATTTCTCTTTGAGATATTTCTGTGGATTCTCACCAAAGGTTCCCTTGCCGCCAGCGGCACAAAAGCACTCTTACCTGGCGACCAGGAGTTGATAACTCTTAATTTCGGCTGTCTCGGGTCTCCGTTTCCTAGACTTCTTTACTCATGATTTTCTTCTTCAGAGCTTCCCATTGAGCCTTCGTCAAAACGCAGACGTTGTCCTTCTCCCCTATCTCAACGCACTCTTCACTTATTTTGACTACAGGGCAACACGTAGTTCCCCCACACAATGTTACTATCTTCATCTTTTTGACCTCCTTTCTCCGCTACTTCTGCAGTTTTTGGTGCTCTTTTAACATGCACCTATCCATAACCACCACAAGCCCGACTTCTTTAGCCCGAGCTGCTGCCTCCTCGTTTATCACTCCTTCCTGCATCCATACTACCTTCGCCCCTATTTTAATTGCCTCCTCCACAATAGCCGGTACCTCTTCAGAGCGCCGAAAGATGTCAACTACATCTACAGGCTCGGGAATGGAGACAAGGTCAGGGTAACAAACATTCCCCAGTATCTCTTCTTCACCAGGGTTCACCGGGATTATCTTATAGCCACTTTCCTTCAGGTAGCTGGCTACCCTGTAGCTTGGTCGGTCAGGTTTTGCGGAAAGACCGACTACAGCAATCACCCGGCTGGAGTTCAGGACTTCTTCTTCTGTGCTCATTTTTTCACCTACAGAGATTTATATTTCTCAAGAGCACCATAGAACGCCTTCCAGAAGGGGTCAACTATGGGGTGTTCGAGTTTTCTCTCTTTTCCCCCGCTTACCAGAACCATCCCGCTCTCCGGTTCCGTCAGTTCCCCAACGATGGAAGACTTGATACCCTTTTGAGATAAAACTTCCACCACTTCCCGGGCTTTATGCTCCCGGGAGGCAATGATTAGTGTCCCTTCACTGATAGAGGCATAAGGGTCAATACCAAAATAAGAACATATCTCCGTTATACAATCCTCAACCACAATCTGGTCTTTCTCTACCCTCACTCCCAAACCAGCACCCTGCGCCAGTTCATATAAGCCACCCCATACCCCGCACTCAGTAGCATCATGCATAGCCGCTACCCCATTCTCTCTCACCCCAACGCTTACTGCAGCCATAGCATCCTCCACCACTGACATCTCATAGAATATCTGCTGTGCCCTCTGGCTAAAGCTAAGCCCAAACTCCTTCTCAATAAGCCTCGGGAACATAGCAGCGAAGATACCAGTCGCCTCAATAGCCGGTCCCTTGGTAATTATTATCTTATCTCCAGCCTTCGCCATCCTAGGAGTAACATACTCATCTTTCTCACCGACACCAATTACGGTAGCCCCACCCACCATAGGATAGTGGCAATTCTCATATCTGGCAGTGTGACCACAGATGACCGAGATTCCGAGCTGCTCGCACTCCTGATGCATGGTATCCCACATTATCCTTAGTTGCTCTTTGGTCATCTCCATGGGGAGGTTCAAATCTATGGATAGGAAACTGGGCTTTAGCCCGCTAGTCACCGAGTCAGAGGCAAGGATGTGAATGGCAAACCACGCAGCTCTCTCCCACCCATACTCGGGAACGATAAATACAGGGTCGCAGGTAAATGAGACTGCCTTGTCCCCAATTTCTGCTATTCCCACATCCACCCCGTGCTGAGGTCCCACCAAAATCTTCTCACTCCTAGCCCCCAGGCGGGGAAATACCAGTTCGTTGAAAATTTCAGGGGATATTTTACCAATTTCAGGGATTTCACTCACTGCCACTGTCCTTTCTCTTGCTTTTGGTAAGGTAGTCATCTATAGCCAACTTAAGCGCCTCTTCAGCCAGAGCGGAGCAATGCATCTTAATTGGGGGCAGCCCATCCAGAGCTTCAGCCACTGCCTGATTGGAGATTTCCTGCGCCTCTCTTATAGTCTTCCCCTTTACCATCTCGGTGACCATAGAACTGGTGGCAATGGCGGCCCCACAGCCAAAGGTCATGAACTTGGCATCAACGATGGTGCCATCATTTACCTTAATGTAAAGCTCCATGATATCACCGCACACCGGGTTTCCCACATGCCCGATGCCATCGGGATTTTCCATTTCACCCACGTTCCTCGGGTTTCTGAAGTGCTCCATCACCTTCTCGCTGTATAGTGCCCTTACGTCACTCATGTTCTCTTCTCCTATCTATGACCTTTCAAAAGTGGTGACATGGCTCTGAGCTTAGCTACAACCCGTGGCAGAACCTCCAGAACTCGGCCTATTTCCTCCTCATTAGTCCATTTCCCCAGACTAAACCTCAACGAGCCGTGTGCTTGCTCAGGGGGAAGCCCTATTGCCAGAAGCACATGGGATGGCTCAAGGCTTGCTGAGCTGCAAGCCGAGCCCGTAGAAGCAACAATACCATCCAGGTCAAGATTCAGGACCATTGATTCTCCTTCTACATACTCAACACTCACATTGACATTATTGGGCAACCTGCTTAGCGGATGACCGTTTAAGCGGGTGTGGTCAATCCGTTCCAGAAGACCTCTAATGAGTTTGTCACGCAGTTGGGTCAGCCGCTCCGCTTCCTCGGCTATCTCTTGTTGAGCAAGCTCCGCTGCCCGACCAAATCCCACAATCCCGGGAACATTCTGTGTACTGGCTCGCCGTCCCCTCTCCTGCTCGCCTCCGTGCATAAAAGGTATTAGCTTGGTCCCTTTTCTGATATACAGCGCTCCAACACCCTTGGGACCGTAGAACTTGTGTGCTGACATAGAGAGTAAGTCCACCCCAAGCTTATCCACATCAACTGGAATACGCCCCACTGTCTGCACAGCGTCAGTATGAAAATAGATTCCTGCCTCCTTGGCAATCTTTCTTATCTCGACTATCGGCTCTATGGTGCCTATCTCGTTGTTAGCATGCATTACTGAAATGAGGATAGTTTTATCAGTAATCGCCCTTTTGACATCATCAGGGGCAACCAAGCCATACTCATCTACCGGCAGGCAGGTTATACTGAAGCCCCTCCTCTTTAAAAACTTGCACGTCTCCATCACTGCGTGGTGCTCAATAGAGCTGGTAATAATGTGGTTTCCTTTGGACTCGTTAGCATACGCCACTCCCTTTAGGGCAAAGTTGTCTGCCTCAGTCCCGCCGCTGGTAAACACGATTTCCTCACTCCGGGCCCCAATAAGGTCGGCAATTTTAGCCCTTGCCTCCTCCATAGCTCCTCTTGCCTCCTGCGCACAGGAATAGATGCTTGAAGGATTGCCGAAAACCTCGGTAAAGCAGGGGAGCATTGCTTCAACTACTTCTGGACGTGTCGGCGTGGTGGCTGCATAATCAAGATATATCTGTTTCATTTCTCATCCCTCCACAATATCACCAATAACCGGGTCGACCCTCACCCCCCTACTTGTTACCCAGGCGATACCCTGCTCGATGTCTTTCTCTTCCCCCTCCAGCTCCAAAACTACCCAACCTCTATTTTCCGAAACATCGGCCCGGCGGATATTGGTCACTATCACGAACTGGTGACTGAGGCTATGGATAATAGGCTCCTTGATTAACTCTTCGGGAAAGGTAAACATTACCTGTCTCTTGACCATGTTATCTTCCTCCTCTGTGGTCAGTGTAGTCCAAGTAGAATATCAAAAGCTTCAAACTGGTACACCAAGCGCCTCCTGAACTGACTCCAGGGTGGGCTGGACGGTGAGCGGTTGAACGATGTCCGCCACAATCTCCTGGGTTCTCGGCCCGGCCCCGGTGATAAAAGCAACCGTAAGCTCATTCCTTTTAATTAAACCTGAAGTTGCCAGCTTCTTTAACGCGCCTACTACTACCCCACCGGCTGCTTCCGCAAAGATACCCTCGGTTTGAGCAAGCAACTTCACTCCGGCAATGGCTTCTTCATCGGTGACGGCACAAGCTCCACCGCCTGATTGCCTGACGACCATCAATGCATAATAGCCATCCGTGGGGTTCCCAATGGCTATTGAACTGACAATGGTGTTTGGCTCTACCGGGTGCACATGGAGAGTGCCCGCCTCAAAGGCATTAACGATAGGCGAGGAACCGGCAGCCTGAGTGAGATACATATGGGTATTAACTGGTTCGATTAAACCAAGCATAGATAGCTCATCCAGGCTTTTCCATATTCGTGTAAAGGAAAGTCCCGAGGCGGCGGGAGCTACCACACAATCAGGGGCACGCCACCCTAGCTGCTCGACCACCTCATAGCCCAGGGTCTTACTCCCCTCAGCGTAATACGGTCTGAGGTTAATATTAATAAATCCCCAGTTGTATCTTTGTATCAACCCGGCACAGAGACGATTGACATCATCATAGCTTCCATCAACCTTCACCAGAACTGGATTGTAAATTGCTGCCCCTACCAGCTTACCCGGTTCTACACTAGACGGGACGAAAACATAGGCTTTCATATTCGCCTTGGCAGCATGGGCGGCTACGCTGGCAGCCAGGTTTCCAGTTGACGCACAGGCTACAGTATCAAACCCGAACTCCCGCGCCTTGGTAATCGCAACCGAGACCGGCCTATCCTTGAACGAGTATGTTGGATTAAGGCAATCATTCTTGATGTATAGCTCATCCAGTCCCAACTCTCGCCCCAACCTATCGGCTTTAACCAACGGGGTAAAACCAGTGCCGATGTCAACTACATCATCATCGACAGGCAGTAAGTCCTTATAGCGCCACATACTCGGTGGTCCCTTGGTAATCCCTTCCCGACTTAGTCTTTTAGCCAGCGCCTTGTAGTCATAGCGCACTTCCAGTGGGCTGAAGCATAAATCGCACACGCTGCGAGGCTGCAGGGGGTACTCCTGCCCACATTTTTGGCAACGCAACGCTCTGGCATAAGACATATCCCACTCCCTCAGCTAGGCTCTAGCGCTTGGCGTAAATCCTCAATCAAGTCATCAACATTTTCCAGGCCTACTGATAACCTGATTAGTTCATCAGTGATTCCCACCTTTTCTCTGTGTTCCTCTGGCATTGAGGCGTGGCTCATGGTAGCCGGGTGCTCAGCAAGAGAGGCAACACCACCAAGCGACTCTGCCAGGGAAAAGACCTTGATTCTTTTCAAGAAGGTATTAACCTTCTCGATTCCCCCCTTTATTTCAAATGACACCACCCCACCAAACCCCTTCATCTGCCTTCTGGCAATTTCATAACCCGGGTGAGACTTAAGTCCGGGATAGAACATCCTCTTTACTGCGGGGTGCTCTTTAAGATAACTTGCCACAGCCATGGCATTCTCATCGTGTTGTTTCATTCTCACCGGGAGAGTCTCAATTCCCCGAAGTACCAGCCAGCAATCAAAGGGAGAGGCACAGGTTCCCATAGCATTGAGGAGAAATTGAACCCTCTCAGTCAGTTCGTCAGTGGTGGTTACCACGGCACCCCCGACAACATCGCAGTGTCCGTTGAGATACTTGGTTGTGGAGTGGACGACCAGGTCAATTCCATACTCAATAGGTCTCAGGAAATAGGGGGTGGCAAAGGTATTATCTATCACCGTCAATAAGTTGTGCTTCTTAGCAATATCAGCCATCATTTCGACATCAACTATATTCAGTAGTGGGTTAGACGGAGTCTCCAGCCACAACATCCGGGTATTAGGCTTTATTGCGTCTTCAATTCTCTCCCTTTTGTCCATTCTCAGGAAGGTAAACTCCAGTCCAAAGTCACGCATCACGTTCTGGAACAGTCTATAGGTTCCCCCGTAGACATCATCACCTGAGATTATGTGGTCACCTGCCTTAAGCAGGTGAATGACGGTAGCTTCGGCAGCCATACCGGTGGCAAAGACAAACCCTGCCTTCCCGCCCTCAAGCTGAGCAATGGTATCTTCCAGAACCTTCCTCGTTGGGTTTGCCGTACGAGAGTAATCATAGCCTCTTGTTTTGCCTACATCCTCAAAGGCAAAGGTTGATGTCAGATATATGGGTACTGAAATAGCGCCAAATCTCGCCTCCGGTCTCTCCCCAGCGTGAATGGCCAGTGTTTCAAATCTCATATTCCCCCTCCTTGGCTGAACTCTCTCGCAATCTTCCTCTTTATGTTCTTCAGTCCATCTTTAGGAACTTCCACTCCACTTAAGCTCTCAAGCCTCTTCAGGCGTTCTTCTAACTCTTCCTGCTCCTTTAAAACAAGTCCTATGGCTTCGGCTACTGGGTCAGGCAACTTCCCGTGTTCTAAGTTCAAGAGTGGCTCATGGCGGTCCTCTACGATTCTTCCCGGAATTCCCACCACCGTAGCTCCAGCTGGCACTGATTTTACTATCACCGAGCCTGAGCCAATCTTGGCTCCGTCGCCTATGGTGATAGCACCTAAAGCTATCGCCCCGGTTCCCATTACCACATCATTACCGATCGTAGGATGGCGTTTCTCCTTCTTAAGCGTGGTTCCACCCAGGACAACTCCCTGATACATCAGCACATCATTGCCTATTTCTGATGTTTCGCCGATGACCACCCCTGCCCCGTGGTCTATAAAGAAACGGCGTCCAATTTTGGCTCCCGGGTGGATTTCAACGCCGGTCAGGAAACGACTGAGATGGGAGATAAACCGAGCCGGAAACCGAAGTTTATGGCGCCAGAGAAAATGAGCCAGGCGATGAAACCACAGGGCATGTAGCCCCGGATAGTAAAAGATAACCTCTGGCACGCTTCTGGCTGCCGGGTCTTTATTAAATACTGTCTGGATGTCTTCCCTCAAGGTTTTAAACATAATGAGCTGACCTTTTCACTTAACTACTGTAGAGGGAAACAGTTGGAATCAGCAAACTAATCCACCTCGCCGTCTTAATTCTAAGTTATATCATATAATCTTCTTTAACTTTCTTCGTCAGAATCTATACTTGCCCTTAATCTATACAGCCGGTCCTGGTTGCTACAGCTCCTGGAAAAGCCAAGTAGTTAGATAGCGCTCACCGGTGTCAGGTAGGACCGCTACTATAAGCTTCCCCTCATTTTCCTGCCTTTTGGCCACCTCTAATGCCACCCAGGCGGCTGCACCCGAAGATATGCCCGCCAGTATTCCTTCCTCTTTGGCTAATCTTCTCGCCATTATTCCGGCATCTTCATTAGTGACCTTAATAATTTCATCAATCAAATCCGCTCTCAAAACATCGGGGACAAAGCCAGCCCCAATGCCCTGAATCTTATGAGCTCCTGGCTTTCCCCCGGAGAGAACCGGGGAATCAACCGGCTCAACGGCGACAGCTTTAAACTGTGGTTTCCTAGACTTGATTACCTCAGACACCCCGGTAATCGTCCCCCCAGTTCCCACTCCAGAGACCAGAATGTCTACTTTACCATCAGTATCCCTCCATATCTCCTCAGCTGTGGTCAGGCGGTGTACCTCAGGATTTGCCGGGTTTTTAAACTGCTGTGGCATAAAGAAGTTAGGGTTTTCTGCCACCAGTTGTTCCGCTTTTCTTATTGCTCCTGGCATCCCTTCCAACCCAGGGGTTAGTACTAGCTCAGCGCCAAAAACAGATAGAAGCTGCCTCCGCTCTACTGACATTGTGTCGGGCATGGTCAGGATAAGCTTATACCCTCTGGCAGCGCAGACAAAAGCCAGGGCAATACCAGTGTTGCCACTGGTAGGCTCAACGATTACCGTGTCCTTATTAATGAGCCCTTTCTCCTCAGCGTCAACAATCATTGACACTCCTATCCTGTCCTTCACACTCCCTATGGGATTGAAAGACTCGAGCTTCACCACTACTTCTGCCTTCATCCCCTTGGCTATTCGGTTCAATCTGACCAAGGGTGTGTTTCCGATTAGCTCAGTAGAGTCCTTGGCTATGCCTCTGGTGAGCTTGGGTATCTCTATTGTCTTATACTGAAGCTTCTCCACTTTTTTAATTTTCTCTGCCATGTCTGCTTCTACCTTCTACGTGTTTCTTTCGAGCTATTAATAAAGTAAACTTATATGTAGTACATACTCTCTTCAGACCGCTCCTTCCCTTTTTGCCGTTCAACCAAGTCCAGCAAAGTTGTCGACTCCAGAACTCCGTTAATTGCCTGCTTTAGTTCACTCCAGATATCCCGGGTAGCACATAATTCAGAGCGGGTACATGCCTCTGGATTGTTAACACACTCCACCAGACCGATTGAGCCCTCGAGAAGTTGAATGACTTCATCCAATCTTATCTCCTCGGGGGGCTTGGCTAACGAAACTCCACCTCTGGGACCTCTAGTACTCCGTACTATACCCCCACCTATGAGGGGAGTGATTAAATGCTCCAGATACCTTAGCGGAATCTGCTGCCTTTGAGCGATGTCTTTTAATAAAATTGGTTCCTCCCCCAGATGAAGGGCTAAATCCAGAAGTGCCCTGGTTCCATATTGCCCCCTGGTAGAGAGCCTCATTGACCTCACCTCTTTGTCGACTAAAGTAATCGACAAAGTACAGAATATCATAGAACAAGAAGGTTGTCAATGCACCTTGCAACTTTTTGAACTACGGTATGTTGTGTAGCAGTGCACAACGAGATTGCTTCGTCGCTCACGCTCCTCGCAAAGACGGCTTCTTGTCATTGCGAGCGAAGCGAAGCAATCTCATAGAGAATGCCGAAGTCTATACAACCAACTATAGAATCCACGGATTAAGGAGTTACTATCAGCCTTGACTATCTCGACTCAAAGGGCAACGACAAGTGCTACTATCCTGATTCCTTGTTTAACCCTGCTGTTCCTCTTCCTTGAGCAGGTCGCTAAAGACGTCAGCATGGTATACTTCGTGGTCTCTAAGCCGAAGGAGAAGCTTTTTCAGGTCTGCCTCATCAACCTCCTTAGCAGCACGGTCATATTCAGCAGCTACTTCCTGCTCAATTTTGATGTCAGCTCGAAGCATATCGGCTGTTCTGGTTGACCGGTCAACCTCGGTGCGTTCAATTTTTGGACTGCCACCACCATCAACCACTCCCTCGGCAAGCCAGCCCAGATGCTGCATCTCGTTGATGGCTTGGTCCTCCATCTGCTTCTTGACTTCTATGTTCTTGGTCATATAGGAATGGAACATATACTGGAGAATGACAGTGTACTCATGCTCAATACCCCAGTTAAGAATATCGGTAACCCTGTTCTGCCGACTGCCTCTCAAATCTCTTGCCCCTTCCTTCTGCGCCTTCTCCACGAAATGGCCGAACTTACCGTGGTGTGATTCTTCGTCAGACAGGATTCTCTTTAGTAGTCTCTTTATCTCAGGGGCATCTATAGCCTTAATGTGCTCCCTGTATTGGCTAATGGCACCTTCTTCCAACAGCACGTCGTTTTTCATCCAGCCGCTCACTGACTCACCATCCATCCGCATCTTACCCCGCTTTAGGCTGGGGACACCACCCAGTTCGACTATGGTCTCCACCAGCCAGTCCAAGTGGCGCATTTCTTCCCGGGCGAGTGCCTCAATCTCACAAGCCATCTCCCCCTCACCCATAGCGTAGGCATGGCTTAGATACTGAATGATGGCACCGTGCTCGTCCTCAATGTCCTGATTTAGTAAAGCAATGATTTTATT
>Ga0180009_10008077_pt1 | contig 10538 bp, 13 predicted proteins | sample OS_PC_MetaG_FD_123537 | JGI IMG/M metagenome (GOLD analysis project Ga0180009, IMG submission 123537) | Groundwater microbial communities from the Aspo Hard Rock Laboratory (HRL) deep subsurface site, Sweden - OS_PC_MetaG | ecosystem: Environmental > Aquatic > Deep subsurface > Groundwater... | reverse complement strand
TCCCTTATTTTTCCATTATCCTCTTTGAAAAATTTCTCATTATCTGTGTAAAGAACTATATTTGCTCCTTCAAAGCCAGCTTCTTTTATTTGTCCTTTTAACTCGTCAGTTATTGTTTTTAGAATATCCATCTTAAATTGTTAATCATATTTTTATATAATCAAAATCTTAATCACTATCTTCAAAACTTGCCTGAATTTTTTGTGATTTCACTTTTTTTATTCCCTCTTTTGTTATTGTAAAAACATCAATTCCAAAACCACTTCCTGTATCTCTTTGTGTTGAGGATTTTATTGCTTCTATTGCAAGTTCAACTCCTTGCTCAACACTTATTCCTTTTTTATATTGTCTTTCTAAAAGTCCTAAAACATAAGGCATACCAGAACCAAAATTAGCGTCATATTCTTTTACTTGAACAATACTTCCTGAAGGATCTATTGAATATAATTCTGTTGAACCATCCTCATTAACACCTGCAATTAAGCTTCCAACCATAAATTGGAGCATTGTAGGTTGTCTTATAGATTGGTAAATAATATTTGCAATTAAATTTGCAGCATTTTTAACACTTGGATGGGATTTGCTTCTTAATTCTTTTAATCTTAATTCTGCTGCAGCTAATTTTATTGATTTTTGAATATCAGATACCATACCTGTTCCTGCAAACAACACATAATCATTTACATGTTTAATTTTCTCAGAATCCTTATTCATAATCATATTTCCAGCAGTACTTTGCCTGTCTGCAGCCATTACAATTCCATCTTTGCAGACAATTCCAAGTATTGTTGTTCCTGTTTTCAGAATTGAATTTTTTAATTCTTCATCCATTTTATTTTTATTAGTTCAGAATAATCAATTTAATTTATTTAGAATTTATTCAATTTTAGTGAGGTTTTGGGGTTTATAAGTTTTGTGATTTTTGAGGAATTTGATATACAAAACCTTAAATACCCTGTTTTTTTGATTAAAATATGTTAGTAAATTTAGTGAGGAACAGAGAATTCTATTAATGAATATTCAAGGAGGATAAAATGGAAGTTAGTGAATCAAAGGTATATGTCGGAAATTTGCCCTTTAGTGTTGGACAAGAAGAGCTTAAAGAGCTTTTCGCAGAGTTCGGGGAGATAACTGAAGCTACAATCATATCTGACAAGTTTTCAGGTAGATCCAAAGGATTTGGCTTTGTAACTTTTGCAACAAAAGAAGAAGCAGAAAAAGCAGTTGCAGAAATGAATGACAAAGAAATGCAAGGAAGACAGCTTAAGGTATCTATAGCAAAACCAATGGACCCAGATAGACCAAGACCAGACAGAAATAGAAGTTTTGGCAACCGTTCAGGCGGTTCAGGTTTTAACAGACCGAGACGATTTTAATTTGTCTTAATCTGTAAATTAATTTTTTTTGTTTTTTTACTTTTTTAATTATTCCACGCACACATCTTCTTGATGGTTTCAAAATAAATACTTTTAGGAGGGTTTTCTTGACAAAGTTCTTCAAATTCAGATTTTATTTGAGAATTACTTCTTGGTTTTAGCTTTGTGTGATTTAAAATATTGCTTATTTCAACAAAACAATCTGGATTTCTTAATGCTTCTCTTCCTATCATTAATCCAGCAATTTTCTTGCCTTTTTTTATATTATGATTTATATTAACAAAATCTTCATAATTCTTAATTCCACCATTTATTACAATGGGAATCTTAAATTCAAGAATTTTATTAAGCAAAGAATAATCATAAGGCTTGAAAGATTCTTCTCTGGCATGCCTGAAATGAACTACTATTTCTGAAAAATTTGGATCTTTAATCTTTTCCAACTCTTCTAACAAGTAAAATATTTTATTATCCACTAATTCCTGGTAATTTAAACCTAAACGGGTTTTAATGCTAACTTTAAATTTATCCTGCTTTAATAATTCCTTGACTAAACTAGCAACTTTTTGTGGACGTTTTATCAATGAAGGGCCTTGGCCTAAATTAATTATATTAGGAGAAGGAGAACTGACATTTAACTGCAATCCATAAATATTATCTTTTTCAGGAGAAGCTAGAAGTTCTCTTTTTAATCGTGCAATAAATTCTGAACATTCTTTTTCTTTGCAAGTTGCAAGCTGAATCCATTGTTTTTGATTTTCTATTTTAAAAGTGTCTATCTCTTTCCATGCCTTGCTTCTTCTTACAAGATAATCCATAGACATAACACCAGTGTAAGAATCTGTAACACCTGGAAATAATTTTCTAAATGCCCAGCAACTAACATTTTCCATTGATGCCAAATGAATTTCCATTCTAAATTTGTATTCTTCCTTGTTGCCAATCTTTTAAAATAGTCCTGGCAGCCTGGTCAGAATTAATGCTGCCTCCCTTTTGGAGAATATTTTTCTTTTTTCCTATTTTTTCTATTAAATCTTCAGAGTCATTAAATTGCATTTTGTAAAATTGTTCAAAAGAATCTTTGTGTTTATTAAAAATATAAGAAACAGCAAGTTCAGGCTCTTTTATCTTGTAATAATCTCTTGCACCAACCAAAACATGACTTGAAATTTTGTTTTGATCAATATTTGAATATCTTGATTCAGGAATAACTCCTGGAGAATCTATTAAAACAATATCAGAACTTAATCTTAATTTTTGTATGCCTTTTGTAAAACCAGCTGTGGCTCCTGTTTTTGCAGAACTTCTTCCTATTAAAAGATTAATTACAGAACTTTTTCCTGTGTTGGGGTATCCAATAACACCAACTGAAACTCTTTCTGAATCTTTTACTCTAACAATTGTTTTTGAAAGACGTTTTATTTTATCTCTTAATTCTCTTCCACCATTTCTTTTTGTTGCAGAAACAAAAACATATGGCTTAATTTCATCAAGCTTGGATTTGTCTAACTTATCTTTGTTAATCAAGTCAGATTTATTTAACACATATAAAATTTTTTTGTCTTTTTTCTTAATTGATTGCTCTATTTCCTTATTTCTGGTTTCATCTATAAATCTTGCATCTAATATTTCCAAAATAATATCAGACATTTCAACCAGTTGCCTGAGAAATTCCGGATATTTTGTCCTTTGTCTTTTTGCGTTAGCCAAAACTTTCGCAGATCTTAATTGGTGTTTAGTAGGCATAAAGATACAAGGAATTAAGAGTTTAAAAATTATTCAAGATAGAAACATTTAAATTTTAATCTTAATTTATGTAGTTAATGAAAAAGAGCCTTTCTTGAAAAGAAAGCTTCGGGAAAGAAAATGGTTAAAAAAAGAATAAATTGGAAAATTTTGATTATTAGTTTGATTGTTGTTTATGCTATTGCAATTATTGGCAGTTTGGTTATGGGAAATGCTGTTAATACTTCTTGGTATGAAAATATCAAATCTCCTATAACTCCTCCAAATTATGTTTTCCCAATTGTCTGAAACATATTATTCTTTTTGATTGCAATATCTTTATATTTTGCATGGACAAGTGCTAAGAAAAAACAGAAAAATAAAATAATATTTGTTTATGGAATTAATCTCTTGTTGAATGCATTCTGGAGTTATTTGTTTTTTAACAAGCAGAATGTTTCAGGAGCATTTTATGAATTGATTGTTTTGTGGTTTTCAATTTGGATTATGATATTTATTACATGGAAGATTGAGAAGAAATCAGCATGGCTGTTATTTCCTTATTTATTGTGGGTGACTTTTGCAGGTGTTTTGAATTGGCTGATGATTGCTGGATAAATTTTATTTTTCCACTCTGCTGATACCGCCATCTTTCTTGAACCTGATAACATTTTCCACAAATCCTTCTATTTTTTGCTCATGTGAAACCAATATCAACTGCTTGACATTTAACTCCTGCAAAACATCTCTCATCTTGTCCAGCTGCTGTTCTGAAAACCCGTCTGTTGGCTCGTCAAGAATTACCAAATCTTTTGTTTTTATTTTGCTGAGGAAAGAATTGATAACCTGATTTAATGCAAGCCTGTATGCCAGTGCAATTGCTGTTCTTTCTCCTCCTGAAAGATAAGAATAATCCAAATCATAATCATCTTGCTCAATAATCGGGGTGAATTCATCATCCAAGAAAGCATTAAAATTATCAGAGACAAGCATGCAAAACCATTCGTTGAACAATTCTGAAAATTGCTTTTTTAATTTAATCATAACATTTTTCTCTATTGAAGAAATAAGGCAATTGAAACTTTTAGACAGCCAATCTTCTAATTTTGTCAGATAATTCAATTGCTCTTTTATTTCCTGTATTTTATTCACTTTTTCCCTTAATTCGCTTATCTGCTTTGAAAAAACATCTATTTCTTTTTTTAATTCAGCAACTTTTATTTCTGCCTGACGTTCCTGTTTATTAGCTTCTTCAAATTCTTTCTGTTTTTGCAGGAAAATATTATCAAATTGTTTTAATTCCCCAACAGAATTAATTAATACCTGGTTATGGGAAACAAGCAGTTCTATATCTTTGTTTATTGTAATCATATTTTTTTCTATTTCCTGAATCCTGTCCTGCTTTTCATTTATTGACTGCAGTTTAACCCTGAGAATTTTTAATTCATTTGATTTATTTTCGTTTTCTGATATTTTAACATTTATATCTTTGAGCTGCTTATTTATCTGCTCTCTTTGAATTTCACATTCTTCTATTTTATTTTTATTTCTTCCAAGTTCTGTATGTATTTTATTCAAAACATTTGCCCTGTAAACAGGATCAACTTCCTGAAGGCAAGTCGGGCATTTTTCAAGATTTGATATTTGCTGTTCAAGTTTTCTGTTTTGTTCGTTCTGAAAATAAAGTGTGCTTATTTCAGAATTAATATTTATGTTTTTCTGGTTTAATTTTTCTCTTTCTTTCTTTTTGTCAAGGATGTCTTTTTCAAGCTGGGAAATTATCTCTTCATCAAAAGTCAGTTTTTTTAATTCATCTATCTGATTGACTATCTGCTCTATTAATTTTTTATTTGAATCCATTGACTCTCTTTTGTTTAAAAGCATTAAATTTGTTTTTTCTATCTCTCTTTCAAATTTGTTTTTTTCCTCTATTTTCTTGTTTATTTCCTCTTTGTCTTCCTGAATTTTCTTTCTGTTTTCCTGTTTCAAGAAAAGTTCTTTTTCAACAGAAGATAAATTATGATGTTTTGATTCAAGCTCTTCTTCTTTTGTCATTATATCTATCTTGTCCTGTTCCAGCGACTCTGTCATTCCTTCTTTTCTTCTTTTTTCTTCTCTTATTTTTGAAGTTAAAAGAGAATTATTTTCCAGTATTCTTTTATATTTATCTATCCCAAAAACATGCCTTAGAGTGTTTATTCTTGTTGCAGGGTCCTGAAGTATAATCTGCTTCATCTCTTCCTGCGGAGTATAAACAGTGAATTTATAGAGGATATTCTGCTTTTTTGAAAACTCAAAAGGATAATCCAATAATTCAAGAACTTTGTTTTTTAATTCTGTAATAGAAATTTCAGATTTTTCTCCATCTATTGTTATTGAACCATAATCTTGGGATATTGTTTTTCCTCTTTTCAATGTCCGCTCTATGATAATATTTTTTCCTTCAATTTCAAATTCTAAAATAGTCCCCCCTTCTTTTTCTCCATTTCTTAGCAAAGATGCTCCTCGCTGTCCTGGCTGAAGTCCAAAAAGTGCAAATTCAATTGCTAACAGAACAGAAGTTTTACCACTTCCAATATCTCCTGACAAAAGAGTAGAGCCTGTTGGAAATTCCATTTCCATATTCTCATAACTTCTTATGTTGTTGAGTGTGATTTTTTTTAGGATCATTTTAAATCTCCAAAATTTTTTTTACTCCATCAAGCAATCTATTTTCAAAAATTATTGCTTTTTCATCTTCCTGCTTTTCAAGATTAAGAGCATTGATTAATTGCGGAATTAATTTGTTAAAATCAGAGGGATTTTCTCCAGAATAAGTTTTAATTATTTCGCTTTCTAAATTTTCTGTATCTTTTACTTTTATTTCAAATTCAACTTCTGAAGTTATTAAGTCATGAGTGTTTTTCAAAAGAAAATAAGCATTTCTTTTTTTTATTATTTCCTCTATCTGCTGGAATTTTATGTCTGACTGCTTTCCGTTTTTTAATTCCCCAAAAATTCTTAACAAGACTATTTTATCATTAAGTTCTCTTTTGTTTAGTTCTTCCATTATTTTTTCTGTTGCTGTTGTTGCATCATTCACTTCTATTCTTATTTTTTCAACATCTTTAATTTTTAATTCTACTTTTCTTAAAGGAGAAGAAGAATCTGTATTTATTATGTAAAAACTTCCAAATTTTAAATCCTCTAATTCCTGAAAATTATTTGGAAAAACAGGGCCAGGATAAACAAAATTATTATATTGAAAATCAATATGCAAATGCCCCATTGCATAATAATCTGCTTTTGGCAATCTGTCTGATTCTATTGCATCAACAGGAATTTTTCCCCTTGCTTTATCCAAAGTTGTGTGAAACATGAATATTTTGAATAATCCAGGAGCATCATTTAAAGCAATTCTTCTTAAATCATCAACTTCTAATCCTGCTTTTTTTCCAGGATAACCATAAATTGCAACTCTTTGATAAACAGAAGGATTTAATCTTATTATCCCATCTTTTTCTTCCCAGTCTTCCACGTTTTTGCAAAAGCCGGCTTTTTCAAGGACATCCAAGAATGTTTTTCCTGAAACAGAATAATCATGAGAACCTGCAATTATGAAGCATGGTATTCCTGCTTCTTTTAATTTTCTAAATTCTGCAAATGTTTCTTTAAGTATTTCTATTGGAGGATAAGCAGAATCAAACAAATCTCCTGCAATCAAGACAAATTCAACTCTTTCAGATATACAGATATCCATTGCTTTTTTAAAAGACAATAGGTTCAAATCCTGCAATGGCTGCTGTTTCCATCCTCCAAGATGAGCATCAGAAATATGCGCGAATTTTGGCATAATTATATTTTCTTACAATAGTATTTAAAAATAGTTGTTATTAAATTAACTAATGGTTGAAAAATTGGACAGCCTTAATAAATATATTAGACAAATGAGACAAGAATTATTGGGAGATTTGGAATTTAGAGAAACAAGCACGCAAAATATTTCTGAAGTAGAAGAAAGTGTGCAGGAGACCCATGAAATCAAACTTTTAGATGATTATCCAGACACCTGGAGTTATTTTGGATGATTTAAGTAAACTATTAATTAAATTTATTGATTAGAAACATTCTTTCTATAAATATTTTCTAGCAATTTTAATCGGGTTGTTTTTCTAGTAGAAATAGACTTCAAAAAATTTTGGTAATCAGGATAATCATTTAATCTATCTGATAATGCTCTTATTTTTGTATTAAAATCCTTTTTTTGTAAGAGATTATATAACCCTTCAAGAGTATGGATAAGAATTTCTCCGTGATTAGTTATAAATAAATCATTATCTTTAAATTTGATATCCATAATTCTGCCGCCATCATAATGCATATGGTCTGGATGAGGAAAGTCAACTTGTGCTGTAAATTTATGCAATCCTTCTACCTCTCCTGGGCAAAGTTTCCCATTTTTATAGACATGGTAAAAACCAGAGGAATATTTATAGAATTTAGATGCGTCTTCTGCTATAATGAGAAAATAACGAAGACTATCATAAGGACCCTGCCAACCATCCAGATTGATTGAAACATTAAACAAAGATTGTTCTTTCTCTTTGGCCTTTTTTCCAAACATAAATTATATATATTTTTAATATTTAAAAGATTAGTTGCATTATAAAATAACAATTAAGTAAGCTTCCAAACAAAAAGTTCTTCATAAAACAATTTTTCATTACCCAAAAATTCCTTGTTATAACCATTGAAATCAATTCCTTTTGTTAAACTGCTTGTAAGCAAAAATATTTTTCCATTTGGATTTAAATGCTCTTTCGCAGCTTTCAAAAATCTATTTACTACTTCACCCCCTTTTTTTCCTCCTGTTGTTGCGATTTTATAATCTTCTGGTTCTCTTATATCTTCAGGAAGATAAGGAGGATTAAAAACAATCATATCAAATCTTCCTGTGAATGCTTTGAATAAATCTGATTTTATGCAATTAAATCCTAGCGAATTGCAATGACTGACAGATGCTGGGTCTAAGTCACATGAAAAAATATTTTCTTTTTTTATTCCAAGATTGTATGCTGTTTCAAGATGAATTCCACTTCCACTTCCAATTTCTAAAAATGTTAAACCTATATTTTCCTGCAAAAGTGGAGGAATTTCTCTTTTAAGAATTTCTGATAAAAGATAAGAATCTTCTGCTGGCTGGTAAATACTCATACAAAATAGAAGTAATTGAAATATATTAAATTATCTAACCAGAGAACATTCCCACTAACTGCTCTTTAAAGATTAAAACAGCGATTAAAGCACCTAATAAAATAGCAAGAAGAACTATCAAAGTTATTATAAATATCTTACTCCCTTTTTCTTTCATACTTTTTTGCTGTTTCTGTGCAACATTTTCATAAGCTGAAACTTTTTGAATATTTTTTTGAGAAAAATTTTGCTGTTGCTGAATTGGTTGCATAAATTGAACTTGTTGTTGGATAGATTTAATTGGCTGCTGAATTGGCTGAATTTTTTGAACTTGTTGAGTTGGCTGTGATTGTAGTTCTTGAGGTTGAATTCCATTTAAAACCTGAATAGCTTCATCAATTTCCTGCAAAGGATAGCCTGAATTAATTAAAGTTTGTCTTGTAATTTCAATAGAATATCCTCTAACTATTGCTGATTTAAATGCTCCTAGAATATCTTGATTCATTTTGTTATAATAAGTAAAAAGAATGATTGTTTAAAAAAGTTTATAAATCAGAAAATTAAAGGAATAAAATGGAAGATATCTCATATATGATTAAATTTTATGAAAATGAAATTAAACCACAAATAGAAAAAGGTAGTTATGATGAAGCAAAGACTAATTTAATTGGATTATTAGCAGTATTACAAACTGAACAATTTACAAGAGAATTGGTTGGAAATTTAATAGAACATTTACCAAGTGCTATTGCTAGTACAGGAAGTTTAATAAAATATATTGAAAGAAATGAAATAGATTTGATAAAAAGATGTAATAAATACCTTGAAGCAGACTTAAAACAATTCAAAATGAGATTAGAAGCACTTACTAAATCACAATCTTAATTTCTGTCCATCATGCATCAGATGAATTTCTTTTCCAGGACGATAACCCATTTCTTTCGCAAGCTCAACCATAGGAGTAAGCTGCTGAATTGTTCCATGCGCAGGAATTATAACTTCTGGATTTATCAAAGAAAGCAAATCCCTTAAATCTTCCCTGCCGGCATGGCCCGAATTATGGAGCATTATTCCCCCAAATCCCCCAATAAAGTTTTCAGCTCCTGGAACCTTGAAATCATGAACAAGACCTTCATAATCAGAAGAATCTATTTTTACTATAGGATCAAATAAAAGATCTCCATTTAAGAGTTTATTTGTAAAACCATTAATTTTAATAGACTGATTTTTAATAAGTTCTGGACTTATATGTTTTTTCTTTTTTTTACAATTTTCATTATAATGCTTTATGTCATACAAGTATGTACCTTTTTTTGCTTCTATTTCATCCAATTCCAATTTATCTGTTGGCAGGGACTCTGGAGGAAATTGTTGTATTAAATTTCTTCTTATTCGTAAATTATTTTCTATTTGTATTTTAAATTTATCTGATAAAAAATCTTTTAAAATTGTCAAAGAATTTGCTCCCTGAACCCTGATTACATAAGAGTAAGTTTCACCTGTTAATTTTTTAGAATCAGCAATTTTTCTTGGAGGATTTTTTTCTAAATGATCAAATTTTGCGCATATTCCAATCTGAGAAAATAAATACAACAAATCAGATGCTAATTTTTTTGATGCTGTTTTTATTCTTATTCTAAAATGTTTTTTCCCTTTATCAATACAGCCATCTCCATTAATATAAGCTCCCAAAAAGTTTAGTTTGAATTCCTCATTTGCCGAAAAAATAAATTTAGGTATTTTCTTAGTCTTGGCTTTTTCTCCAAACCAAGATTTAAATAACTTCTTTAAAGTTCTTGCTCCAAAAGTTATTTCATATGATGTTCCTTTATCTATTATATGAACTTTAGAAGGGAAGGTTTTTTCTATTGAATTTTTAATTTCTCCAAGTATATCTTCTTCATTTTTATTAATTACAAGAGAAAGATGTCTTGGAGCAGATCCTTCTGCCAAATAATAACCGAGTAATCTTGCAAATGAATTAGTCAATTTTATTTTTAAAGGAGATATTAAGATTTTATCAAAATAAAGCAGGTTATTTTCTTTGTGATAGTGATTATTGTTTAAGATTATATAATCTTCTATATTAACTTCATCAATTTCTTTATACCATGAGAATCTTTTAGGTATAGCCAAATAATCACCATTCTTTAGATTATCTCCTGTTTCAGATATTACATTTCCTTTTTCTAATTTAAATAAACTATGACCAGAAGTAATCGAGACGCTTCTTCCAGATTTTGTTTTGATGTTAAATATTTTTCC
>Ga0180009_10008075_pt1 | contig 10540 bp, 4 predicted proteins | sample OS_PC_MetaG_FD_123537 | JGI IMG/M metagenome (GOLD analysis project Ga0180009, IMG submission 123537) | Groundwater microbial communities from the Aspo Hard Rock Laboratory (HRL) deep subsurface site, Sweden - OS_PC_MetaG | ecosystem: Environmental > Aquatic > Deep subsurface > Groundwater... | reverse complement strand
CCGTTAAGCAGGCCAGCAGAATGACCCGTTAAGCAGGCCAATAAGCATCCGTCGTTTAACACCGACATTATCTCATTATCTATTTAATCCATTTACAAAAGAATTGTCCCCACTATTCCGACCGGTTTTATTTTACCAATTCTTTTTTTTAAAAGCGCGAAGCTTCCTGTGCGCTTCTTCCCCTTTCCACCAGTCAGGAAGCAACGCAAAGGGAAGTTGAGGATCATCACGAAGGATGGACAAGTAATGAATTACTCCCCACTGATCCATGCTTCCATGCTCTTTGACATCGTATAACCATTCCTCATAACGCTTGTTCAGTTCTGCAATATTGTAAACGCGCACAATCAAATCTTTCAGGTGTTCCTCGCCAATTGACCCGCCTTTTCCCATATTCGAAACGATCATCGTGCCTTGTAATGCTTTTTCTTCTACAAATTCTTGAAGGATGTCAAACGGATTATAGGGCGTTACCCAGACAGACTCTTGAAGCCGCGCACAGCCAATGCGTTTTAAATACTCACGCAACAAAAATCGATCGCGACGTTTTCGCTCTGGAATGTCATACGTAACGATGTGCATTCTGCCATCCCACGTACGTTTTTCGTCATATTGCGGAATCAATGATTGTAATCTCTTTCTTCCTGCTTCTGTTATCTCCGGCCAAACTCTTCTTCCACGAACTGTCTTCTTCAAAAATCCTCGTCGGCGCGCCTCAGCTATCCCCTGTTTTATGGTTTCATAGTTGATTTGATGAAGAAATCGATCTGCTGTTCTTTGTGCCCGATATAATTGTCCAACGCTCGACTGCGGAACACTCAAAGCCGCGGTATAAGCCACAAGCCAAAGCGATACGTCAAAAGTGTGAGAAAATACCCCTTCGGAGATCTCAGCTATGGTCTTAGCCGCTTTCACGATAACACGCTTTTCTTTCTCCATCTTTGTCATACTTCCCATATAGTTACAACACTACCCACACCGTACCAATTTGAAAAATAATTGTCAATTGTTTTCCGGCCGGATGGATAATACCAAATCTTTTTTTTCGTTCGTGTTGCCGTACTCTATTTATTTATTCGTACTTATCTATACCCACCCATAAACATATATCGTGATGAAAAGATCTTACAGAAATTCTGTAATATCCTTATGGATGGTTTTAGCTCCGGAGGCTGACCGTGTCCGTCCGAGGCCTTAGTGGAGGATGGTAAACATTCAACATCGGGACGCTTATGGCTTTATCATCTGATTGAGGCATTTCCAGTGGCGAGGCTATCCAGCACATTTTTATCACCCAAGAAATTGATCGCTTGCTTGCTTCAGGTTTCGAGCTGTCTTCGGTGAAAGCGATGTATCAAACCCTAAGCGCTTTGCTTCCTTGATACGACGCTCTTCAGAGCCGATAGAACGCACTTCACCAAGTAATCCTAACTCCCCGAATACTGCTATTTTGGCGTCAATCGGTTTATTTCTGAACGAAGAAATGATGGCTAGTGCAATCGCCAGGTCAGCCGCCGGTTCTTCTATCCGCAGTCCTCCGCTTACATTGACAAAAATATCAAAACTGCCCAGGGGTATATTGAGCCTTTTCTGCAAGATAGCCACAATTAGCTGCAGACGATTATACTCCACTCCGTTCCCTACCCTTCGGGGCATCGCCAGCTGACTTGGGACGACAAGGGCCTGAATTTCCACAAGCATCGGCCTGGTTCCTTCCATGATCACGGTGACTGCAGAGCCGGGAACATTTTTTACCCGATCCTGGAGAAACAGAGCAGAAGGATTAGATACCTCTGTCAATCCGCTGTCACGCATTTCAAAAATTCCTACTTCCTCGATGGGACCGAATCGATTTTTCAGCGTCCGCAATATTCTTGCATTGGCAAACCGCTCTCCTTCTAGATACAGTACTGTATCCACCATGTGCTCGAGGACCTTAGGACCGGCGATCGCTCCTTCTTTGGTGACGTGACCGATGATGAGGATTGATATCCCTTGCTCTTTCGCGGTTTGTATGAGGAGTTCCGCGCTTCTTCGTATCTGCCCCACAGACCCTGCCATGCCGGCAAGATCACCGGTAGAAAGCGTTTGAATGGAATCAATAACAACAAGTGAATTGGGAATTGTGAATAATGAATTATGATTTTTTTTATTTTCTTCATGATTCATGATTCCTGATTCAGTATCCGCTGATATCGCTCCAATAATCGCTTCCGTATTGGTTTCCGCCAGTATTGCTATATTCTCCCCCCCTATCCCCAGTCTTTTTGCCCGCAGCTTCACTTGTTCGGTCGATTCCTCGCCGGACACATATAATCCTCCGATGTGTGCAAGCACATGAAGAAGCAGGGTTGATTTCCCGATACCAGGGTCGCCCGCCAGAAGTGTCACCGATCCGGGCACGATCCCTCCGCCTACTACGCGGTCAAATTCCCCGAATCCGCTCTTCAGCCGATTTTTCTCAATATGTCTTACTTCCGAAAGTTTTTGTGGTTTTGCATGTGGTCCCACCTGTCGCCTGTCGCCAGTCACCTGTCTTCCTACGTCTTTCACCGTCTCGACCAAAGAGTTCCATTCCCCGCACTGCGGGCACCTCCCATACCACTGGGGCGTCTCATAGCCACATTGTTGGCACACATATGATGAACGAAGTTTCACTGAAGGTATTTTACACTACTTAATACAAAAAATGTTATCTGTATCCAATCGGCTTCTCGGTGAGGGTCATCGACAGGCTGATTTTGTGCTGTTCAGGCCGGACATCCTCTACAATACATGTAATTTCTTCTCCTGCTTTGGGCTCCTCGCCCGGTGAAATTTTGCTGATATGCACGAGCCCCTCAATTCCTGGCGAGAGCGTGACAAAAATGCCATACGGCGTGACACGTGATACCGTGCCCTTTACCTGACTGTCTTTCTCAAATATCTCAAGAACATCTTCCCATGGATCTGGTAGAAGTTGCTTGACAGATAGGGTAATTTTCCCGGTTTTTTTATCCACACCGGCGACTTTTACCTTTATACTCTCCCCCGTTTTGAGATACTGCCCGGGATCATCTACTTTTTCCCATGCTATTTCGGAAATATGGATAAGACCTTCTACTTCCTGCGGTTTGCCTTCCTTGTCGACCGTGAACTTCGCAAATGCACCAAATGGTACAATTCCTGTGACCGTGGCGGTCACCGTGCTCCCTACTGGTATTGCATCCACAATCTCCTTCTGCCTCACTAAAGCCGCGTCCTCTGCAAGTCCCCGCTGGGAAAAAACCAGCCGGTTGGTCTCCTGATCTGCTTCAATAACCTTGACTTGGATGCGTCGGCCGGCAACTCTACTTTGTTGTTTCGCAAGCTCACTGTCGAGCTGTGACTGTGGTATATACCCCCGCAGTCCTCCATAGTCAGCCAGCACCCCGCCGCGCACCGATTCTTTTAACACAATATCTACCGGCTCTCCGCTCTTTTTGTACTCCGCAAGCATCTTCCAGCGTTTTTCAAAAATATGCTTTCGAAGCGAGAGAACGCTTTGCCCGCGGTCATTCTCCGCGACAATCACCTGGGCGACAACGGAGTCTCCGGGCTTAAGCGCCATAAGGGCGTCTTTATAATTTTCCAAGTCCTTATCGATTACGACACCCGGAGCCTTACTGCCCACGTCAATCGTCACCTCTTTTGAGGTAACCTGCAAAATTTTCCCCTCCACAACATCACCCTTCTTTACGCCTTTCAGGGTATAGCCCGTCACAGCCAACAACTCTTCCATGGTCTGGGGAGCTTTCGCTGGCTTCGGGTTTCGGGCTTCTGACTTTAAAGGAGATTCCGGAGTTAATTCTTTGCTTTTTACTTTTAACTTTTTACTTTTTACTTTGTCTTTTGCCATTCATTAAACCGCCTTTCATAGGAATGACATGTATTATACCCGCTTGATAGGCAAACCTCAACAGGCATAAAAAATCCCGCTCCGCTGGCTGGCGGATGTCGGGATAAAAACATTTTGACCCGGAACGTCTAACGTTTCACGTAAGTTTTACGCTTAAGTCCCCCGGCCTCGACCTATCTTCCCGGACCCTTGCGGATCAGGTATTGTCAGCGCTAATATGTTTCACTTCCCTGTTCGGAATGGGACCCGCCTGCCAAGCTTGCGCTAAGCTAGCGGGCACGGAAGGGTGGTTCCATACCGCTTGAAAGACCGAAAGGCTTAATCGTAAAACTTTTGTAGTAGTTGCACATAAGGGGCAATCCAAAATAGATTACCTCACTCGCGCGCTTAATTTCATTCGGAGAACAAGCCCCGATTGTTATCGGGGTCCCTTTATTCTCAATAACTTCGACCGATTAGTACGAGTAAGCTAAACGCCTTGCGGCGCGTACACTTCTCGCCTATCCCCCGATATCATGTTCGCCTTGCGGCTCACACCATCGGGGTTCCCTTGTTCAAAGACGTTCTAACCAACAGGACGGTAAAGTCCCGCTGGAGCGAACACCAGTGAGCTTAATAGCGGGAAACCCAGTAATCTTCTGGGGGTCTTGTGACGATTCTTCATCTTGGGGTGGGCTTGGCGCTTGAGATGCTTTCAGCGCTTATCCCTTCCAGATCTAGCTACCCAACGGTGCCGGTTTTCCGACAATTGGCACACCAGGGATCTGTCCCTCCGGGTCCTCTCGTACTACGGAGAGCTCCCCTCAAGAATCGAACGCTCGCACTGGATAGAGACCGACAAATATGTTATCCCGCCAATACTTCATATTTATGATGAAGACGGGACTGCACACATTTCTGCTGCAGTCTGTATGTCGCCATACAGTTCGGACTATATCTTACCAGCTTCTCACGAGAGGCTGGTTCTGACGTATAGTCTCTGAGGGTCTCCTTCGATAAACTCAGGATCTTCCCTGCTGATTGTCTGCACTTAAAGATTGTCACGTATAAATACGTACTTTAAGATTCTCAGAGTTTCCAGCATTTAGTCAGATTTATAACCTTTATAGGCTTCCCTTATTTTTCTCGAAATTCAAAACGTTAAGGGATGGACAGCTCATTTATAGTCATGTCACTGACTATAGGTCTACTGTCTCACGACGTTCTGAACCCAGCTCGCGTACCCTTTTAACCGGCGAACAGCCGGACCCTTGGGACCTTCTCCAGCCCCAGGATAGGATGAGCCGACATCGAGGTGCCAAACCGCCTCGTCGATATGGACTCTCGGAAGCGATCAGCCTGTTCACATTTCTCAAATAAATGAGTAATAATCCGAAACTTGCGTTCCGGTGTTGACTATATCTTCACCCCGCTGGTGTCGTTCTGACGACATGATAGCGGGGGTACGGCGTCTGATAACTCGTGATGAACTATTGAGCTATCTCATTCCGATTCGTTTTTAAACGAATGGAAATCAGTCGATACGGGGTCAACACAGATTCGGAAAACTCAGAATGACTCAGAAAATCTGATTTTCAGAGAGTCAGAAATTACCAGACTTCCAGATAGAATAAAGTTTGTTAATGCGCTTCGATAGAACTTTATATGCTTCACCAAGCTCCTTTGCTTCAAAAAATAATCTTTTAACTGTAATCGCAATCATCCGCAGATGAGTAACAAGCTCATCGCCTGACAAGTCTGTTACGTCCCGTAACATAGTTTTTATCTTATCAGATCTTCTGATTATTCTGGAATTCTGAATTTTCTGACATTCTGAGTATTCTGAGTCTTCCGATCTATGCGACTTCCCACGGTATTACCAAAAATTGCGCCTCATGAAGGGAAAAAGATATCCTAAACCCTTCCGCAATGTAGGCTTCACCGTTATTAGCCGTATTCTCTCTCTTCATATTGCTATGAAGAAGGACACAGATTGTATCCCCGGGGTAGCTTTTATCCGTTAAGCCCGGTCCCTCCCACGAGGGATCCGAGGATCACTAACACCCGCTTTCGCGTCTGCTCGACTTGTATGTCTCGCAGTCAGGCTGGCTTACTGCGTTTGCACGACAAGCCCTGGTTTCCATTCAGGGTTAGCCAACCTTTGTACGCCTCCGTTACTTTTTTGGAGGCAACCTCCCCAGTTAAACTGCCCACCAGACAGTGTTCTCTCCCGAGATTTTTATGTCGGGATAAGTTAGATTTCCCAATTTCGAAGAGTGGTGTTCCATTGGCGGGATGTACCGAATGGTACGTCCCTCCCACCTACGCTCGACAGTCAAAATAAGGTCCTCAGTGCCAAGTTGCAGTAAAGCTCCACGGGGTCTTTTTGTCCAAGTGCGAGTAGGCCGCATCTTCACAGCCATTTCAATTTCGCCGGGTAATGGTTCAAGACAGTCGCTAAGTCGTTCTACCTTTCGTGCGGGTCGGAACTTGCCCGACAAGGAACTTCGCTCAATACATTTGTTAACTCCGATTCGCATCGGAGATCAGACTATATCTTCCCCGATTTCTTCGGGGTTGTGCGTATAGTCGTTGAGGATTTCCCGACATAATGTCGGGGTCTTTCCTGCTGATTGACTCCACCGAACAAATTGTTACCTTTATAGGTATTGTCGGATACACGAGTTATTCCAGCATATAGCACAATTTTTCTCATATTCACTTTCCTTTTGCACGATGAATATAAGAGAGGTTTGACTACCTCACTATGGCAGCGAAAAATCTACCATAGAACAGTTCACTTTGTTATATATTACGGTTGGTTACGTAATCTCATGGTCGCCCATGAGGTCGGACTATATCATCCCCGATTATTTCGGGGGTTGACGTGTAGTCTCTGAGGATTCTTGAAGAGGAAATACATCGTCAATATCATATTTTCGAGTTCGTCCTTTTCCTTCGTTGATTGTTTCCCGAAGAAATAGGATTTTCTTTAATCCGGCCTGAGTTCTGTGCTCCCCTTTCTCCATCAAATCGGCAATTTTGCAAAAAATCGCAAAATTTCGCTTCTTTGATTCGGAAAGGACCGAATATTTTCGAAAATATGGAATAACGCGCTTGATTAAATCTTCCGGATTTGTAGCATCAAATGAATAGAGTCCGTCTCGCTTCCGAACCTTAATAATGCCGCACTTGAGTGTATCCTTCAATATTTGTAATATCGTCGGATCCTTCTGTGAAACATTAAAGCTCATCACGACTTGCCAGTTGACTTTATAGTCAGCTTTCCGCCGTAACGAAACGTTAAAACTCCCCTCACCTTCTACAAACCCGGCTAAGAAATAGCCAAGTTCTTCCTTATTCAAGTCTTTCCTGCTGATTTGCCGCACTGATCGCATTGTTACCCCCGCCTACCATCATATTAGCATAGATGGCGGGGGTAGCGTCAGATACTTCAACCGTTCGTCTAACGACGACGGTACGGCTCTTCCAGCATTTAGTCAACTTTTACAACTACAAAACTGTATTTTATAGTTACTGCTGCCGTTCACCGGAGCTTAAAAAATCGGCTTTCCCGATTGCTCGGGATCACCAACCTTTTTTAACTTACCGGCACTGGGCAGGTGTCAGCCCCTATACATTGCCTTTCGGCTTTGCAGAGACCTGTGTTTTAGTTAAACAGTCGCTTAGCGTCATTAACTGCGGCCCCGATTGCTCGGGGCAAGGCATCTCCCATAGGTTACGCCTAGTTTTTGTTGCCGAGTTCCTTGAACCATTGTCGCCCGCTTGCCTTGGTATTCTCTACCGGCGCACCAGTGTCGGTTTGCGGTACGGAAGAAACATGCTCCTCAACGAAACTTTTCTCGAAAGAAAAACTATGTATGTTGCCCGCCCCTTGCGGATTGGACTCCTATTCGCTCCTCAATTGAACGTGAAAACGGATTTCCCTGTCCTCACTGTCTTAGAGCTTAAAGGCCAACGAATCGACCTATACACACATCCTTCTTTGTCATTCCTTTGAGTCTTAATCAGCATATCTCTGTAACGGAATATCAACCGTTTCTACATCGAGCTACCCCTGCGTTAAGCAGGACTCGCCTTAGATCCGACTTACCCGAAGTCGACGAACGTTGCTTCGGAAACCTTGCGCATTCGGCATGAAGGATTCTCACCTTCAAACGCTACTCATACCGGCATTCTCACTCCCGCCCACTCCACCCCGCCTTACGGCGTAGGCTTCACTGTTGGCGGGACGCTCCCCTACCACGCTTGTGCTACGCACAAGCATCTCTGTCTTCGGCACTATGCTTAGCCTCGATCATTTTCGGCGCCACGGTTTTCATCCAGTGAGCTGTTACGCTTTCTTTAAAGGATGGCTGCTTCTAAGCCAACCTCCTGGGTGTCTGTAAACCATGACATCCTTAACCACTGAGCATAAATTTAGAGGCCTTAGACGAAAGTCTGGGCTGTTTCCCTTTAGACACACTCGCTTAGCCGAGCATGTCTGACTGCCCGAGTAATTTTGTCTGTATTCGGAGTTTCATTGAATCATCTTGCTTTCGCTTGATAATTCATTGAGTGCTCTACCCCAGCAAAAATTTTATCGGGCGCTATACCAAAATATATTTCGGGGAGAACCAGCTATCTCCAGGTTCGATAGGCATATTACCCCTAACCACAGGTCATCTCACAGATTTGCAGCTCTGACGAGTTCGGGCCTCCCCCAGCCTTTCGGCGGGGTTCACCCTGCCCATGGTTAGCTCACCTGGTTTCGGGTCTACCAATGTCTGCTTGATTGTCGCCCTGTTAGGGCTCGCTTTCACTTCGCCTCCCCCCGCTTAGCGGGGTTAGACTTGCAAAATCATTGGTAACTCACCGGTTCATTCTTCAATAGGCACGACATTATCCCGCAAAGCGGGACTCTGTCTGTTTGTTAGTTGACAATTTCAGGTACTATTTCATTCCCCTTCCGGGGTGCTTTTCACCTTTCCCTCACGGTACTTGTTCACTATCGGTGTGTTCATGTATTTAGCCTTGGATCGTGGTTGACCCAGATTCCCACAGAACCTTCGTGTCCCATGGTACTTAGGAACTCCCTAGGGGAGACTTGAGTTTTGCGTACACGACTTTCACGTTCTTTGGTCTGCTATTCCAAGCAGTTCTGCTACCCGCATCTCATCCCATGTCAGAAGCCCTGCAACCCCCGGTCGATCCCGTATAGCGGGACAATGACTGGGTTTAGGCTCTTCCGCTTTCGCTCGCCGCTACTAACGGAATCTCGTACTTGATTTATTTTCCTCGTCCTACTGAGATGTTTCAGTTCGGACGGTACCCCACCTACTACTATCTCAGTCTGCACACCATAGATCCAATAAGTCCTATTTGTCTCATAAGACTAATTTGGATTCACGGTGTGCAGACCGCCTTTATAGTAGATTGTCCCGCAAAGCGGGACGGGTTTCCCCATTCGGAAACCGCCGGATCACTGGATTATGACTCCTACCCGACGAGTATCGCCGCCATATGCGTCCTTCCTCGGCATGAACACCCAAGGCATCCATTGTCAACTTTAGCGTTACGGAGAACAAAAGGATACAATCAAAGCCATCTATTGACGGCTTCTTTTGTTCTTATGTTCTTCAATTCAACGAAATCAGCTGCGTAAAGAAGTAATCATGGATTACCCCTTACGATGCAACTACTCTCTTTATGATCAGGAGTTTCACCTGCATCATAAAGGTCGTTTACTTTTTAAAGTGCTACGCTCTTGTAATTAATGAATAGTTTTCAGTCCACAATCTTTCTATGAACTAATAACCATAAACTAATTACTCATTTTGTGGACCCGGGCGGAGTCGAACCGCCTACCTCATCATTGTCCCGATAGCGTCCGCGAGCCCGTTGGCGAGCGGAAACGATATCGTGATCCAGTAAATCTTTGCGTATCCCAATCTTTCTATTGTGGACCCGGGCAGACTCGAACTGCCTACCTTCTCATTGCAAATGAGATGTTCTACCAGGTGAACTACGGGCCCAAGCTCGCAGACACCGGGATCGCGAAAATCTATTTGCTCCTACTCACGCAGATCGCAAAGATTTTCGGGACAAATGATGTGCTATTTAAAGTGCTAGACCAAAAATAAACCCCGCCTTTGTGCGGGGCTTGCACCAAGAAGAAAACCTCAGACACTAAAATCTTCGCCGAAATGGCTTTACAAAAATATATGTCAGTTGGTTTCTTCTCATGAATGGTCTTGCGCAAGTGAGGTGAATCACCAACGCTTGAACTCGCCCTGCATCTTAAAGGCAAAAACTATTCTAATCTGCCTTGCACCTCCTGTCAAGACGCACGTTTCACTCCATATATTTTTTCCCGTGCCCTCTTGACTAAATCATAAAAAATCCACTCTTTTCTCTTCTGCAAAATCAGGTAAAGGTCAATAAAATCCCTAATCAATTTTATACGTTGCCGTCTCTCCTTACTCTTTATCCCCATAGGAGAAATTTTACCAACTCCGCTCTTTTAGGATCCAACCTCGGGCGGAGCCATTGCCAGTGTTTGAGAAGTGTTCTTCTATCGATTTTTTCTCCTTTATCCAAACCGTAGGATACCTGTTGCTCTAGTTTCCAGCGTGCGTACTTCCGGGGAAATTTCTTCAGTTTTGCCTCATCCACCGACCAGTT
>Ga0180009_10008074_pt1 | contig 10540 bp, 9 predicted proteins | sample OS_PC_MetaG_FD_123537 | JGI IMG/M metagenome (GOLD analysis project Ga0180009, IMG submission 123537) | Groundwater microbial communities from the Aspo Hard Rock Laboratory (HRL) deep subsurface site, Sweden - OS_PC_MetaG | ecosystem: Environmental > Aquatic > Deep subsurface > Groundwater... | reverse complement strand
TGTTTGTCTGCCGCAGTATTACTGAAAAGCTGGGGGGGAAAATGGAAGTAGAGAGCAAGTTAGGCCACGGAACAAGTTTTTGCATAAGGCTCCCCAAATATCATGAAGTAAAAGAGAGTCTGGACAAAGATGAACATGCCGACTTGTTAGATAAAATAAGCACTGATTGGAAAGAAACAGATGGGTAAAGGAGAGAAATCGCCATGATAAAAATACCAACAAGGGTTTTGCTGGTGGATGATGAGAAAGATTTTGTGGAAATGCTTTCCTTAAGATTAAACGAGGTGGGAGAAAAGGTCACTACTGCCTATAGTGGCAAAGAGTGTCTTGAAACCCTGGAGAATAAGGAAATTGATGTTGTCATTTTGGATATCAAAATGCCCGGCATGGATGGCATGGAAACCCTGAGAGAAATCAAGAAGAGGTTTCCCCTGGTAGAAGTGATTATGCTCACAGGGCACGGGAGTACCGAAACCGCTGTTGAAGGAATGAAATTGGGGGCCTTTGACTATCTCATGAAGCCTGCCGACTTTGATGATCTAACCACCAAACTGGAAGCCGCCAGAAAAAGAAAAGATGAGCAGGAAGAGCGGATCAGAAAGGCTGAAAGCAAGCTGCTTTTGAGAAAAAGCGGAGGCATATTTTAGGCATCCGGAAAGTTGAAGAGTAAGGTTATGGAAAAAGATCGCTATGCAACAATGAGACGGCTCATCCTGGCCAGTATGATAGTGGTGCCGCTCATCCTGTTCATCGTGATCATGGGGATCGGCTATTATTATTTCACAATGTCTATCGAGACCAGCACCATTTCCAGCATGAAGCGAATCGTCGAAGATCACCGTCACATGATCGATTCATTCTTGAGCGAACGTGAAGCTGATCTTGAATTCATCCTCCGTTCATACAGGTATGAAGAACTCACAGATACCGAGAACCTTGCCAGGGTCTTTGAGCGTTTACAAAAAAAATCCAATGCATTTGTTGACCTGGGTGTTTTCAATGAAAAAGGCATCCATGTGGCATATCAGGGGCCTTTTAGATTGACAGGCAAGGCGTATCAAGATGCAGACTGGTTCAAGGAAGTGGTAAAGAAGGGCTATTACATCAGCGACATTTTTTTAGGCTATAGACGTATACCTCACTTTGTCATAGCCCTTATGAGGGAAGATAATGGGAAAAAATGGGTCATTAGGGCCACCATTGATACCTATATGTTTAATGACATGGTAAAAAAGGTCCACATCGGAAAGACCGGTGAGGCCTATATACTTAACGCAGACGGCATATTCCAGACAGAGCGCCGTTCAGGCGGGAGCCTATTGGATAAAGACCCGGACAGCGTGGAATACCCGACACAACACAGTGGCACCGAAACCTTCATTAAAAAGGATGCGAGAGGGGATAAATACCTGTATGCGACAACATGGCTCAAAGATAAGAGATGGTTTCTAATTGTCAGGCAAGAAAAAGCAGACGCATTCAAGGCGCTCCGTTCAGCCGGATACCTGATTGCCCTTATCACTGTTATTGGCGGCGCCGCCCTTGTTGGCATCGCCTTTTATGAGACGGGTCGGATTGTCCGCCGGATGGAGCGAATAGATACGGAAAAGGAGGAATTGGGTCAGCAGCTCGTGAGAGCGAGCAGGCTCGCGGAGATTGGAGAAATGGCAACAGGGATTGCCCACGAAATCAATAACCCTCTTCAGGTCATGAAGAGCGAGCAGACACTTGTCGATGCTATCCTGTCAGATCTCAAGGAAAAAGGCGAGATAAAGGAATCAGAAGATCTAAAAGAAATCGAAGATTCCATGGCCCAAATAAAGCTGCAAATAGACCGTTGTTCGAAAATTACTCACGCTGTGCTCAAGTTCGGCAGGGAAAGCGAGGTCATTTCTGCGGATATCGACCTCGGGAGTTTCATCCCTGAGATTATCGGCATGGTTGAAAACAAGGCCAGCGTCGAGGGGATCACCGTAACACAGGAGATTTCAGAAGATATCCCCCCAATTCAGGGGGATCCGGGACAACTGCAACAGGTATTGATCAACCTTTTTAACAATGCAATCGATGCGATTGTGGAAAGGCATGGGTCTGAGGGAGGCGAACTGGATATTGGAGCTGGTCTGAAAAAGGATGGAAAGGTGCAGATTTCTGTCAGGGACAATGGGGTCGGTATCAGCCCTGAAAACCTGAAGAAGGTTTTTAGCCCGTTTTTCACCACCAAACCGGTGGGAAAAGGAACAGGGTTGGGACTTTCAGTGTGCTACGGCATTATAGACAGCATGGGCGGTGTAATGGAAGTCAGCAGCCAAAAGGGTGCTGGCACGACATTCACAATAGATCTGCCGGCCGTAACATAAGACTTCGTCAAATGGGAAACTTCTTCAATTGGTTCAATTGACAACCACTTAACTACTAAACTACTCAACCATTCAACCAAATCATAGGGGGCAAAACATGGCAAAAATGAAAATGATGCTGGTGGATGATGAGGAAAGATTTCTCTCCACTACCAAAAAGTTGCTTGCGAGAAAGGGTTATGACGTCCTGACAGTGATCAGTGGGAATGAGGCCCTGGAAATACTGAAATCGCGCAACATCGACGTGGTGATTCTGGATGTCAAGATGCCTGGGATGGATGGCATGACCACGTTGAAGGAAATAAAGAGGCTCTTTCCTCTGGTTGAGGTAATAATGTTGACCGGCCATGCCACGGTAGATTCTGCGGTGGAGGGTTTACACTCAGGGGCAACAGACTATTTAATGAAACCGACAGATGTTAATGACCTTATAAAGAAGGCGGAAGAGGCATTTGAGAAAAGGCAAAGGCTGGAAGAAAAGATCCGTGTGGCTCAAACGAGAAGGTTTATGAAGTCTCCGAGACAAATTATCAAAGATACCGAGAATCCGTGAGCCTTTACCCTAACGTTGCAGACCTGCACCGAGGAAAAACGCGCCAGAGTGCGCCAGATGTGGCTGAGCACAGCCTCGGACAGGTCGTAGCATACTTAACAGTATGTGAGATCCTGGTCGATGCGAGCACAGGCGCAGATGGTGTGCTCTGGTGCGAGCGTAGCGGTTTTTGCCGGTGTGGGTTTGCAACGTTAGGGTTTGTTCCGCAACTGAATACTGGCAACTGTCAACAGAAATTATCCAAAAGAATAGGTTGCCGCAAAACCGAGGTATAAAATGACTGGAACGAAAGCGAAGGCTGCTGGATATGACAAGTACGTAAACTGGAAACTCTTAGTCATACCTGTTGTTCTGTTCTTTGCTATCCTGCTTTTACCAACACCCTATGGGATGAAGGATGTGGGGACCGAAGTTAAGGTGGGACCAAAAGCAGTCGTAAATTTTATCACCACTGAGCTGTTTAACAAAAAAAGCTCAGATGCAGACCAATGGCAGCTCCTCACTGCCCAGATGATGGAAACAAACATGAGAATGGGCGCCCTTTCCAGGGATCGCTTTTTAAAAAGAGATCTCAAGTGGTGCAAGAAATACAAAATCCAGGGAGATTCTGAAAATTTAAAACGGGCACAGGCCTATATCAATGACAATGTCAGTGATGAAGCCTTTGGTGCACTAATGACGAAGTCCATGGAGCTCAGAAGAGATGGCCTTAAATATGAAAACCTTTCCGGCGGGGACAAGAAAACGGCTGATAAGGGGGCCTGGCATATCAAAGTTGCCATAGCCATGATGGTATTTGTGGTCTTTTGTTTTATGACAGAATGCATTCCCCTGCCGGGTGTTGCCTTTTGTATAGGACTTATCCTTGTGTTCACAGGCGTTGTCACACGACAAGAGGTTGCCATGCTCTACTGGGACGATGCCTGCTGGTTTATCATGGGGAGCCTCATGTTTGCGGCAGCCTTTGTGAAAACAGGTGTTGACAAGAGAATGTGCCTTATGATGTTCAAAAAACTGGCAGTTCCCAGTGCGAAATGGGTCACCCTTATCTTCTTTATCATTATTTCGCCCCTTGCAGCATTTATCTCGGACCATGCCCTGGCTGCCATGTTCCTTCCTATAGGCATGCTTCTTTATCAAAACAGCCTGACCCGGGAAGTTCCAGAGGACAAAGAGCTTGCCAAGATGCTAATGATAGCCATTGCAATGGCGTGTAACATAGGAGGCCCGGGGGCCCCGTCAGGTGGCGCAAGAAACGTGATTATGATGACCTACCTGAATGACATGTTCGGCTTTGATATTGGCTATTTTCAGTGGGTTACCTATTGTTTCCCCTTTATTTTAGTCATGATTCCAGTCACATGGTTTATGGTGAACTTGCGCTTTAAGCCCAGGATCACTTCTCTTGCCCCTGCCATGAATCAACTGCAAAGAGAAATAGGGAAGATGGGTGGGTGGAATAGCAAGCAGATATGGGCCCTCATCATTTTTGTCGTTATGGTATACGGCTGGTTTACTGAAAAGGCATTTTACAATATGGGTATTTATCCTGTTCGCCTTGGCATCGGAGTAATAGCAGTTGCAGGCGCAGTGGCCTATCTCCTTGCTGGCGTCGTCAACTGGCGAGACTACCAGGAAAGGGTGGACTGGGGTGTGGTCTGGCTTTATGCCGGCGCCATCATATTTGGGAGAACCCTGGACAGCACAGGGGCTGCCTACTGGCTGGCAAGATCTGTAATTGATGGCCTTGCTCCGCTCGGAATGGATGCGGGGCTCCCTCTCATGGCCACTTCAAACGGGCTAACGGCCGTGATCACAAACCTCATGGCCGACGGCCCAGCGGCGGCAGCAGTAGGCCCCATTGCCCTGAACATGGCCGGCCTTGTCCATCCGGGCACAACCTTTCTGCCCTTTATGGCTATGGGCACGGCAATAGCTTCCTCTTTTGCCTACTGTCTGATAATTGGAACGCCTCCAAACGCCATTGTCTATGCAAGCGGTTATCTCGAGCCCAAAGACTACCTGAGGGTGGGCATACCCATGTGGTTTATCGCAAACGTGCTTATTGTTCTGTTTACCGCCGTCTACTGGAGTTTCAGGGGTTTTGGCGGGTTACCCGGGTTTTAAGGTAGAGGTTCAGTTATGGAAAGAATCGATGAGGACAAAGCCGTGAACCAAAAGAAGACACTGTTTTACTCAAAAGGAGTTACCTATTTTAGCAAAAAAGCAGAACGGACTTTTTTCTTCATACTTACAATAATAATGCTTATATGGGGCATTTTTGCAAAGTTTGGAATCTTGTCTGGCTGATGAACAGGATAAGTGAAGAATATTTTTTTAATAAGGAAAGCTCATGGCAGAGCCCCTTGCAATAGCAGATAACGACAGGTTTACCTTTGGATTCTATTTTCAAGCCCTGACAAGAATATTGGGCTCTCCAAGGCAATTCTTTAGTGAGTTACCTGGAAATGTGGGGTTCGGGAAACCCTTTGGCTTTTTGCTAATATCCAGCCTGTTTTTTACCGGGGCAAGCCTCACCTGTATTAATGAGAAACCCGTTCTTATGGCCGGCATATTGCTGATAAACGCCGTTGGCATGCCTCTTATCGCGGCTGGTATCGGTTTTATAGCCATGACCATGACCATTGGTAAACGCGTGACATTTACAAGGCTCTTCGCCGTGTATGCCTTTGCCGCAGGAGTGACCCTGCTTGCATCCTGGATTCCTCTGTTTGTCTGGCTTACCGAGCCCTGGAAATGGCTGCTCATAGCCACGGGCATGGTCAAAGGGTGCGGATTTAAGTGGATGCAGGCGTTTCTGATTATTGGGCTTTCCATATTTGTTCTGGTGTTGTTCTTCTGGTCTCTAGGGCCGGTGATTCTTTACATCAGGGGGCTTGGTGCGTAAAATGAATGGGAGAGGAGGTTTATGTAATGAGTAGCACAAAAAAAGTTTTAATGGTGGATGATGAAGAACAATTTAGAGCCACCACCAAGAAACTCCTCAGTAGACGAGGATTTGAGACAATTTTGGCTGGCAGCGGTGAAGAGGCCATTGAAAAGCTTAAAGAGAATCCCGATGTGGTCATCCTGGATATAAAGATGCCGGGTATGGATGGCCATCAGGCCTTGCAGGAGATCAAAAAACACTCCCCTGACCTCCCAGTGATCATGCTCACCGGGCACGGGGCTATGCCCTCTGCCAGGGAGGCCTTAGTTGAGGGAGCATTCGATTACCTTTCAAAACCCTGCGATATGGATCTTCTGGCTTCCAAAATAGAGGAGGCGTGCCGGCATGGGAAAATGGAGTTGCCTCCTGAAGAGAAAAGCGTCATGGACGTGATGATTCCCATTGAAGAATATACAACCCTGAAGGGGGACCAAACCGTCAAGGAGGCTATTTTCAGCTTGAAAGCATCTTTTACTTCAAAGGTTTCCACCAGCCGGATTATGGAAACAGGGCACCGCTCCATCCTCGTATTCGATGACAGAGGTAGGGTGCAGGGTCTCCTGGCAATTGTGGACTTGCTCGAAGGGATCATGCCCGCCTATTTAGGTGCGCCGAAGCCATCCACGGCAGACAGTATCCAATACTCCCCCATGTTTTGGGGGGGTATGTTTACACGGCAGGTGGAAGAACTGGGCAAAAAGAAAATTAAAGATATCATGTCCCCAGCCCCCCTTACTATCGATGGGGACTCAAATCTCATGGAAGCCGCCGGGATGATGATCGAGAATAGGGCCAGAAGGCTGGCTGTTACAAGATCAGGGGAGATTGTAGGCGTGATTAGGGAGCAGGACCTGTTTTTTGAAATGGAGAAGACCCTGAGGGTATAGAAAAGGCCCAAAAGTCACTTCACTTGATCCCTCCAGCTAATCCAATTACCCAAATTTCCTTATCTTACATAGTTTTCTGGGGCGGCAAGGTTAGGATATCCTGATGGATAAAAGAAAACGTTCCGGAATAAGAAGAAATGTCATTGTGATTGTGTCTGTGGCGGCTGTCATTTTCCTGGTTGCAGGCACTGTATTGGGCCTGTGGTCTGCCAGGGAGATGAGGGAACAGGTGGGGGACCAGTTCAATGAGCAGCAATTGGTCATTGCTCGTAATGTCACCGATCTTATTGAACGGGAGCTGCACCTTATAGAAAAAGAGATGCTTTTGCTCAGTAAAGAAGTGTCCCTGGAAGGACTTCGCCCGGAAGACTACTATGAAAGTATACAGAAGAGTTTTTTCCGCGTCTTGGAAAGCGGTGTGTGGAGAATTGAAATAGTTGATCTGGAGAATCGAAGTGCCTATGTTTATATGCCTTATAAACATTACACCACAGATAAAGCGCCGGGTATACCGCTGGATGCTTTGCCCATTACCGAGATGCTTGAGGAAAAGAGTGTTTGGGTGTCTCAACCGCAAATCAAGCGTTCCGGAACAGGCCTGATACTTGCTCTTTGCCTGGCAGGTGATTCATCGAGATTACTTGTCTTTAACGTCAATGTCTCCTGGTTTCTGACCCCATTTTTGAAAAACATTCGCTCGGGGAAGACAGGTTATGCATGGATCATTGACGGAAATGGAAACTTTCTTTTTCATTCCGATGCCGATTTTGTGGGAAAGAGCGCCTTCAAGGCCAGGGAAGAGAAAAATCCCAACCTCTCCTACGAGAAAATCAACTTCATTCAGAAAGAAAACATGCTCAAAGGTCAGGCTGGCACCGGCTGGTATTTTTCCGGCTGGCATCGTGGCTTAACTGGAAGAATCAAGAAGCTGATTGCCTATTGTCCCATCATCGTCTCCGACAATCCACCTCAGAAATGGTCGGTGGCTGTGGTCGCTCCTGTATCCGAAATAGAAGGGGCTGTCCACAAAGGTCACTCGAGGCAATTCCTGTTGCAGGGACTAATTCTTTTCGTCATTTTACTGGGAGCATCGGCTGTTCTGTTCTTTGAAATCCGATGGTCTCGCGTTATAGAAAAAAAAGTTGCTCAAAGAACGGAGGACCTCAAGAAATCCGAAGAGAAGTACCGCTCCCTGGTAGAAAGTGCCGAAGACTTTATTTTTACGGTCGATTCGGAGGGCATTTTTCAATCAATGAATAGCTTTACGGCCAATTTCTTCGGTGGGCCGGCTGAAGAATTCCTGAACAAGGGCCTTTCAAGTTTGTTTCCTGACAAAGTAGCTGAAAAACAACTCAAGTTAGTTGGGCTGGTTTACAAACTCGGAAAAAGTGTGCGAGATGAATTTGAACTGAAAACCGGAGAACACGAAATCTGGATAAGTGCCAATTTCATGCCCCTGAAAGATGAAGAGGGCGGGGTTAATGCCGTGTTGTGTATTGCCAGGGATATTACAGAAAACAAGAATTTGGAAAGGCAGCTTATTAATACAGAAAAGCTGGCCTCTCTTGGGACTCTGGCGGCAGGTGTGGCCCACGAGGTGAATAATCCATTGGGTGTTATGCTTGGTTTCTGCGATATTTTGCTACGAAAAACCGATAAAGGGACTCAGGATTTTGAGGACTTAAAGACAATTGAAAGACAGGGGCTTCATTGCAAACAGGTGGTGGAGAATTTATTAAGTTTTGCTCGTCTTGGAGAAGGGAACTCGGAATACTCCGATTTAAACCAGTGTCTGGAAGAAATAATCAAGGTTGCCAAACACGCCCTGGACATGAACGATATTGAGCTGGTTCTGGAGTTGGCGGAAAATATTCCCCTGGTAAAGGGAGATTCGCGTCAGTTGCAGCAGGTCTTTTTAAACCTGACCAATAATGCCGTCGCGGCTATGGGAGGGGGGGGCACATTGACGATTCGAACATATTTTGAAAGACGTCTGCGCAAGGCCGTTGTTAAATTTCAGGACGACGGTATCGGAATTAGACAAGAAGATATAGACCATATCTTTGAACCATTTTTCACCACCAAACCGGAAGGGGAAGGAACCGGTCTGGGCTTGTTTGTCAGCTACGGTATAATCGGCAAGTACGGAGGTTCCATTGATTGTGTAAGCCATACTGCTGATTCCCCGGGCAAACCCGGTGGAACAAGCTTTACCTTGAAACTTCTTACCAAAAGGCGGGGTAGTTAATGGCAGGCAAGATTCTGATAGTGGATGATGAAAAGGACATGCTGGTCCTTTTACAAAGAATTATCTCCGAGGAGACGGATCATGAACTGGTCACTACTACTAATCCGTTAAAGGCCATAGAGTTGTTCAACAATCGAGCTTTTGATCTGGTCATAACTGATCTTAAGATGCCAAAAATGGACGGTATCCGACTCCTTGAGGAAGTCAAGAAGTCGCGGCCAAAGGCCTCTGTCGTTATCCTGACTGCCTATGCCACTATCGAAACCGCGGTGGAGGCCATTCAGAAAGGGGCATATGACTACATAACCAAACCATTCAGGAGGGAACGGATTCTGCTGACCATTGACAAGGTTATGAAGTGGCAGGAGATGGTAAGAGAGAATCTTGCCCTGCGCCAGGCCCTGGCCGAGAAGGACGGTTTTTCGCCCATGATAGGGTCAACTCCGGTGATGAAAGAGATGTTCGAGCGGATCAAACAGGTTTCCCCCACCATGGCCACAGTTCTAATCACTGGTGCCAGCGGTACTGGAAAAGAATTAGTTGCCAGGGCCATCCACCAGAATAGTTTAAGGGCAACCAAAAAGATTGTTACTATCAACTGCACAGCAATCCCGGAGCAGGTCATAGAAAGTGAGCTTTTTGGTCATGTAAAAGGGGCCTTCACCGGAGCCTGGAGAGATAAAAAAGGATTGGTTGAAGAAGCCCATGAAGGGACCCTCTTTTTGGATGAGATAGGCGACCTGAGCCCCCATATGCAAACCAAGCTCCTTCGACTTTTACAGGAGGGTGAATATAAACCGGTCGGGGGCGTGGTAACAAAAAAGGCGGACCTTCGTTTCATTGCTGCTACGAACCATAACCTGAAGCAGGATATTCAAGAAAAACGTTTTAGGGAAGATCTCTACTACCGCCTGAACGTCATACGCTTCGAAATTCCCCCTCTCAAAGAGCGAAGGGAAGACATTCCTCTCTTGAGCTATCATTTCTTGAAAAAATATGCCCGCATCAACCAGAAAGATATTCAGGACATCTCTCCATCGGCCATGCAGGCCTTTCTTTTCCATGAATTTCCCGGTAATGTAAGAGAGTTGGAGAATATCATTGAGCGGGGAGTCATCTTTTGCACCACAGATAGCCTGGACGTAAAAAACCTCTTCCTGGATAAGGAACACGAAACCTTCTATCCGGACCTGGATCAAGGCGCATCTCGTCTGTCATTTAAGGAGGCCAAAGACAGGATGATCCTGATGTTTCACGAGCAGTACATACGCTCACTCCTGCGGGAAAGCAAGGGGAACATAAGCAAGGCGGCTGAAATGGCCGGAATTCAAAGACAATATCTTCACCGGCTGATGAAGGAGTCGGGATTAATTGCGGAGGATTTCAAGAAAAAGCCGCAGTAGGAGGCTGCTGCACTCCAACGAGGATATTACTATTAGTTCATTTCCCTCTTAGGTGGTATCTGAAGACCCAGCTTCTGAAGGGCGTCCTCAAAACGAACTATGCCGATTGGCCGCCTGTTCCTGACTACGGCGATATGCT
>Ga0180009_10008073_pt1 | contig 10543 bp, 7 predicted proteins | sample OS_PC_MetaG_FD_123537 | JGI IMG/M metagenome (GOLD analysis project Ga0180009, IMG submission 123537) | Groundwater microbial communities from the Aspo Hard Rock Laboratory (HRL) deep subsurface site, Sweden - OS_PC_MetaG | ecosystem: Environmental > Aquatic > Deep subsurface > Groundwater... | reverse complement strand
TATGCTCATTTGCTTGAGTTGCCAATGACCAAATGCATGCTTTCAAAGAACATTTAATGCTTCAAAATTATGGAAACTGATTGACGCTAAACCATTTTGAAATTGGCTCTAATAGACAACCGAAAAGGCGGGTCAGTATCTCTGATCTGCCTTTTCATTGTTCAGAAACCCGAGCTGGTTTTGAACAGATTCGATTATATCGGCTCTCGTCAGAGTCATGGTCGATATTCTCCTATAAAAAAATGGGTATTAATAATTTGCTGGGGAATTGCTTACTGACATAACGCCTAAGTTGCTATTATGTCAAGAGATTGTCATTACGGTTGAAGAATCGAGGACTGATCTTAGGGTCATCGAAGGGTAGATTGTGCATTATGGTGTAAAACGAAATCTATGTGCGGATATTTCATTCCATATTGATAAACCTCAAGTGAACAATATTAAAATTGAGGATCTAACCCCTGAAGAGCTGGAGAAATTACTCGATGCGATAAACAGGATGAACATATCATCGCTAAGAATCTGATGAAATTAACGATCTTTACAGGGATGAGGCGAGGTGAGATGTTTAAATTGAAGTGGGAACACATTGATTTTCATAGGGGTTTCATCTCGATAATGGATCCAAAAGGCGGACCGGATCAAAAGATACCACTCAATGATGCTGCTAGATCTGTTCTCGAATCTCACCCAAAATTGGGGAGCCCTTATGTTTTCCCTGGCCGTGGAGGAAGGCAAAGAACTGATATCAACCACCAAGTAAACAGGATAAAAGAACGAGCAGGACTTCCAAAAGATTTCAGGCCTCTTCACGGCCTGCGACACGTTTATGCTTCAGCGTTGGCATCAACCGGTCATGTTGATATGTATACCCTGCAGAAGCTTCTTACACATAAATCTCCGCTAATGACACAAAGGTACGCACATCTTAGGGATGCGGCATTAAGAAAAGTATCTAATTTGGTTAATGATATCTATAAGAGTTCAGATAGTACACCACCTCACATCACTGCACCAATTGTCAAAACAGGAGCAGCTTGCAAGCTTTTATAGTGGGGTAGACATTGGGTAGACAAACAGCTTTTTTCATAAAAAAAGCGAATCAGCCTGATTGCTAACCCGCTAAAATTGTTTAACTTATCTGGTCGGGGCGAGAGGATTTGAATGCGCCCGAGGCGCACAAGCCTCCTTTGGAGGGTTGCTTAACCCGCCTTAGGCGGGCTCCGACTGAGACTCCAATTTATTGAGCCATTCTCGGCCTTTTCCTGACTTCAGGAACGCTTCTCGTTTCCGTGCTGCTTTGTAGTCCGGGTATTTTTCAGTATGCAATACAACGAATTCACCGATGACCTGGCTCCCTTTCGATCTATTGGATCGATGCTCTTTCAGACGTCTTGCAAGGTCATTGGTGATTCCAACGTACCGTTTACCGGTTCCCCCTTTAAGCACGTATAGTGTGATCACAGCATGACTGCTACGAGAATATTGGTCGGGGCGAGAGGATTTGAACCTCCGACTTCCTGCTCCCAAAGCAGGCGCGCTGCCAGGCTGCGCCACGCCCCGATCTAATCACAGGGGGTCTGTTTACCACGGATTGATCCAACTTACAAGATAAAGCGGGCGATCAGACAGCAAGAGTTCTCTGCACGATTGTGGTCCATCGAGTATCCAGTATCCAGCATCCAGTATCCAGTATCCAGCATCCAGTATCGAGAAACGGGCTCGCTTCTATTTCTTTTTTATATAGGTATCGATGGCATTTTTGATCTGATCGGCAAGCTCGGATAAAAAACTCGTATCCTTTAGAGATTTTCCCTCAAGCGGATGGGTCAGATTACCGATTTCAATTAAGACGGCAGGCATGTCTGCCCCTAGAAGCACAAGAAGCGGCATTCCTTCTATGGGATTCACGGTTATGATCCCATTATTCTGGAAAAAAGAATAAAAATGCCCGGCAAGTTCGATGCTTGCGGTTTGATGACGAATCTGGACGGTATCCCAGGGTTGGGGCTGGTTTCGGCCCTCATTCTCAGCCGGTTCCGCTTCGGCAGCCTCCGGGTTTTCGAGCAGCTCTTTGAAATAAAATACCGACAGGCCGGTTGCTTCCTTGAGATAGCTTCCGCCGGCATGGATGCTGATAAACAGATCTGCCCCCTCCTGGTTGGCCACAGCGGTTCTGTCGGGTATGTCGAGCCGGTAGTCGGCGTTTCGGGTCAGAATGACCCGATAATCCGGCTGCAGTCTATCGGATATCAGTCGGGCCAGGATCAGTGTGACGGTTTTCTCGTGATAGCCTTCAGCCCCCTTAGCGCCGGTATCGTGCCCGCCGTGGCCGGGATCGATGGCAACGGTGCCGAGATAGGCTCCCGGGATCGGTCTTTTGGCCGGAGCGGCAAAAGCGGTCAGGCTCAAAACCAGGACCCATACCAGAGCCGTCCATGTGGATCTTATTACCGGCAACTTGCCGGAAAATGCTGACATAACAGGCGGTTTCTTCAATTTTCCTTGACACCCAACAGGTTTAATATTATTGTTTTACACTAATATTGGTCAGAATGTAATTGAATCAAATAGAATGTCAAGCAGAAGGTTCCAGGCCCCCATTCACCTTGGAGGAATCCGTTCCAGTTGACTCGACGTCAAAAATCCTCTGAGGCGGCTTTATCTATGAATCAAGACGGGAATGCGTTCTGTTTTTTTGGGGGTGACGGAACTTATTTATTTCTGAGAGACATCTATTTTGTGCGAGAGTGGCGGAATTGGCAGACGCACTGGACTTAGGATCCAGCTCTGGCAACAGATTGGGAGTTCAAGTCTCCCCTCTCGCACCACCTCATATTTGACAGGATCTGCAGGATGAGCATGATTTCGACCGCTTTTCTTTAGGAAGCGGCAAGCCTACGGTTATCGAATCATGTCTGCTGTTTATCCTGTCTTTATAATACGGATATGGAACAAAGCCCGATGCCTCGGTTGCATCGGTTTGAATACGAAACAGGAAGGTTGAGCATGCATGTTACAGTTGAAGAACAAAGCAGTGTGAAAAAAACCCTGCACATCGAAATCCCGGAAGATCAAATCACAAAAGAAATAGACAATGCCTACGCGGAGCTGAAAAAGCGGGCGAAAATAAAGGGGTTTCGCCCCGGCAAAGTGCCCCGGGGTATGTTGGAGCGGTACTATGGAAAGGATGTCCATGCAGATGTTGCATCCCGGTTGATACAGGAGTCCTTTGTGGAAGCCGTCAGGGAAAACGATCTCAAGATTATCGGAACCCCCAAAATCGATCCCCCTGAATTGAAGGCAAAGGCGCCCTACAAATACAGCGCCGCAATCGAGATCAGACCCGATATCGAAGATATCGATTTCAAGGGTCTGGACCTCAAAAAGACCCTATACACCATCGGTGACGAAGAGGTGGACACCCAGCTTAAACTGCTGCAAAAAAATATGGCGCAGCACGAAAAAATCGAGGAGGACCGCCCGTTGACCGATGGCGATCTCGCTCTCATCGATTATGAGGGTTTTAAGGACGGAAATCCGTTTCCGGACCTTCAAAAAACCGAGAATTACCTGATCCGGGTCGGTAAAGGTCAGATTCTCAAAGATTTTGACGATAAAATCATCGGCATGAAGTCCGGCGAACAAAAGGACATCACCGTCACATTTCCAGAGGATTATTTTAATAAGGACCTTGCAAACCTGGAGATCATCTTCACAGTCTCCTTAAACGAGATTCGCAAGGAAATCCTACCGGATTTGGATGACGAGCTGGCGAAAAAAATGGGAAATTATGAAACCCTGGAGGATCTCAAGACCGCAATCGGCCAAAACCTCGACAGGGAATATAAAAAGCGGGCCGAGCAGGAAATCAACGAACAGGTGTTTGAGGCGCTATTGGAAAAAACCGATTTCGAAGTCCCGGAATCCATGGTAGAGTATGAGTTGAACGGAATCGTAAAGGATGCGGAAAATTACTTTTCCCATCATAACGTTCAGATGGAGGAGGCAGGCATCTCTCGAGACAAGCTTTCGGAACAATATCGAGATCTGGCTGTAAAACAGGTCAAGCGGCATCTGATCCTGGATAAAATCATTCACCAGGAGGACCTGACCCTGTCCGACGAGGATAAGGACGCCGGATTTCAGGAGATGAGCGCGTCCATGGGGCAGTCTGCTGAACAGATCAAAAGGTACTATGAGCAGAACCAGGAACAGCTTGAATATTTTAAGCAGGCGCTACTTGAAAAACAGGCCATCAGCCTTATTATTGAAAACGGCACCATAGAGGAAGTGGAGCCTGAAAAATCTAAACTTTCGGAAGAAACCGACGAAAAAACAGAATAAATTTAAACAACGCATTCTTTGGATTGAATGCCGCAGCGGAAAGCTGTAGGTTTATAACTAAGGAGGTCAGACTGTGCCTTTAATACCCATGGTTATCGAGCAGAGCAGCAGGGGGGAGCGGGCTTATGATATTTACTCCAGGCTCTTGAAGGACCGGATCATCTTTCTGGGAACAGCCATCAGCGACGAGGTTGCCAATCTTCTTATCGCCCAGTTTTTGTTTCTCGAGTCCGAAGATCCTGATAAAGATATCAATTTTTACGTTAATTCCCCTGGGGGTATTGTTACTGCCGGCATGGCGGTCTATGATACCATGCAGTACATTAAACCGGATATCGCCACCGTGTGTATCGGTCAGGCCGCCAGCATGGGTGCGGTCCTCCTGGCTGCCGGCACCAAGGGGAAGCGATACTCGTTGCCCAACTCGCGCATATTGATTCATCAGCCCATGGGGGGATTTCAGGGCCAGGCATCGGACATCGCCATTCAGGCAAAGGAGATCATCCGGATGAAAGACGCCTTAAGTAAAATCCTCGCACATCATACCGGCCAGGATCTGGAGAAGGTTCAAAACGATACGGATCGGGACTTTTTCATGTCGGGTTTGGAGTCAAAAGAATACGGACTCATAGATCATGTCATCACCGACCGGGATGATCTGGATCAACTAGAAGAGTCGGAGGAATAAGATGGCCAAAAAAGATGACCATAATGAAAACCTCTTCTGCTCTTTCTGCGGGAAAAGCCAGAAAGAGGTCAAGAAACTGATCGCAGGACCTGCCGTTTATATCTGCGACGAATGTATTCAGCTCTGCGGCGAGATCATTGAAGAGGAAAACGAAAAAACCTCAGCAGGCCTGGAACAGCCCCTGACCCCCAAAGAAATCAAAGCCCGACTGGATGAATACGTCATCGAACAGGAGCGGGCGAAAAGGGTCCTGGCAGTCGCCGTTTACAACCATTACAAGCGGCTCGACACCACCGTGAGTACCGGAGAGGTGGAAATTCAGAAAAGCAACATCCTGCTCATCGGGCCCACCGGCTGCGGCAAAACCCTGCTGGCCCAGACCCTTGCCAGATTCTTGAACGTACCCTTCACCATAGCAGACGCAACAAGCCTCACCGAAGCGGGGTATGTGGGGGAAGATGTAGAAAACATTATCCTCGCCCTGCTTCAAAACGCCGATTACGATGTGGAAAAGGCAAAACGGGGGATCGTTTATATCGACGAAATCGATAAAATCGCCAGCAAATCCGACAACCCCTCAATCACCCGGGATGTATCCGGAGAAGGCGTGCAGCAGGCCCTGCTGAAAATTATCGAAGGCACCACCGCCAGTGTTCCGCCAAAGGGGGGACGCAAACATCCTCAACAGGATTTTGTCAAAGTGGACACCTCCCATATCCTGTTTGTCTGTGGTGGAACCTTTACCGGCCTTGAACGGATCATTCAGCGCAGGCTGGGTGAAAAAATGATGGGCTACGGCGCCAAAATCGTTCGGCAGAAGGAAAAAAGCGTCGGCGAAACATTAAAGCATGTTCAGCCCGAAGACCTGATCAAATTCGGATTGATTCCGGAATTTCTGGGCCGCCTGCCGGTTATCGCCACTCTGGATGAACTGGGTGAGGAAACCCTGATTCGGATCCTGTCCGAACCGAAAAACGCGCTGGTTCGGCAGTTTAAGAAATTGTTCGAGCTTGAAGGCGTAAACCTGAGGTTCACGGACAGCGCCCTTTCAGGTATTGCCAAAGAAGCGCTCAAGCGAAAAAGCGGTGCCAGAGGGCTGCGGGCCATCCTCGAAACCTGCATGCTGGATATCATGTATGAGATTCCTTCCGTGGAAAATGTCAAGGAATGCGTGATCAGTGAAGACGTGGTATTGAACAAGGAAGATCCGATTCTTTTGTACGAGCAGTCCAAAAAACAGGCATAAAAGCAAAGCGTGGTTTAAACCGATATGATCCAGATACCCAAACTCTTCAATCCGGAAAATGCCGAAATCCCGAAAACCGTGTATCCTCTCCTGCCCTTGAGGGACATTGTGATCTTCCCTCACATGGTGGCGCCTCTGTTTGTCGGCCGCAAGAGATCCGTCAATGCCCTCACCGATGCCATGAACAACGACAAGATCGTGTTTCTGGCTACCCAGACACGGGCCGGCATCGACAATCCCAAGGAGGGAGACATCAGCCACGTGGGAACCATCGGAACCATTCTTCAGCTGCTGAAGCTTCCGGACGGAACGGTGAAAGCCCTTGTGGAAGGAAAAGCCAGGGCGCAAATTTCCCGGTTTCTGGAAAATAGAGAATTCTTCAAGGTGGAAGTGGAACCGGTTGCAGAAGAACAACTGCCCGAAGCTGCTGCCGTGGCGCTGAGACGGGTCGTGGTCGATAGTTTTGAAGAATATGCAAAAATAAACAAGAACATATCCAAAGAGCTGGTGAACAATGTCGCCACCATTGACGATGCTTCTCAGTTGGCAGACACCGTGGCCGCCCAGTTCTCGTTCAAAATTGAGGACAAGCAAACCCTGCTCGAGGCCATCAACCTTGAGGAGCGCATGTCTTTTCTGTTGAGCCTCATCAAGATGGAAATCGACATCTACAAGATGGACCAGCGCATCCGGGGCCGGGTCAAAGAGCAGATGGAAAAAACCCAGAAGAACTATTATCTGAATGAACAGATGCGCGCCATTAAAAAAGAGATGGGCTCTGAGGACGATGTCATGGAGGACCTCAGCGAGCTGGAAAAGCGAATTGAGGCCAAGAAAATGACTGAAGAGGCGGAGGAGAAAGTCCACGCAGAGTTTAAGAAGCTCAAGCTCATGACGCCCATGTCCGCCGAAGCCACGGTGGTCCGAAATTACATCGAATGGATCATCAGCCTCCCCTGGCTGGATAACACGGAAGTCCAAGACGACCAGGAAGAGGCGGAAGAAATCCTGGACGAAGACCACTACGGCCTGGAAAAACCGAAAGAACGGATCCTGGAATATCTCGCCGTCCAATCATTGGTCAAAAAGATACGGGGACCGATCCTGTGCTTCGTCGGGGCGCCCGGAGTGGGAAAAACGTCGCTGGCTAAATCCGTTGCCCGGGCCACGGGCCGGAAATTCATCCGCCTGTCCCTCGGCGGCGTCCGGGACGAGGCCGAGATTCGCGGCCACCGCAGAACCTATATCGGAGCCATGCCCGGAAAGATCATTCAGTCCCTGAAAAAGGTCGGTGTCAACAATCCGGTTTTCTGCCTGGACGAAGTCGACAAAATGAGCATGGATTTCAGGGGGGACCCTTCCGCAGCCCTGCTCGAAGTCCTCGATCCCGAACAGAACAATGCCTTCAATGATCATTATCTCGATCTCGACTACGATCTGTCCGACATACTGTTCATCACCACGGCCAATACCCTGCCGGACATCCCCTTGCCGCTCCAGGACCGGATGGAAGTCATCCGGCTGGCCGGATATACAGAATATGAAAAATATCATATAGCCAGGGGTTTTCTGGTACCCAAGCAGATTAAGGTAAACGGGCTTGAGGAACGACCGCCAAAGTACTCGAAAAATGCCATTCACACCATTATCCAGCGGTACACCCGTGAGGCCGGTGTTCGAAACCTCGAACGTGAGATTTCCTCGATCTGCAGGAAGATCGCCCGGAAGGTATCCAAGGACAAGAAAAATGAAATCCACTATAAGGTGACAGCGGGCTCCATACAGAAATATCTGGGACCTCCCCGGTTTCGTGTGGGACAGCTGGAGGAAAAAGACCAGATCGGGCTGGTGACGGGACTTGCCTGGACCCAGGTTGGCGGAGAGCTGCTCCTGATTGAAACCGCCATCATGCCCGGCAAAGGGGAACTGACGGTAACCGGAAAGCTCGGTGATGTCATGAAGGAATCGGCGCAGGCCGCGGTCAGTTACGTGCGGTCAAGGGCAGAAAAGCTGGAAATCAATTCCGAATTCCACAAGAACGCTGATATCCACATTCATATTCCGGAAGGTGCGATTCCAAAAGACGGACCGTCGGCCGGCATTTCCATGTGCACATCACTGGTCTCCGCGCTGACCAAGCGACCGGTGCATCGGGATCTCGCCATGACCGGTGAAATCACCTTGAGGGGCCGGGTGCTTCCAATCGGCGGGCTTAAGGAAAAAATCCTGGCCGCCCATCGGGGCGGTATCAGAAAGATCATCATTCCCAAAGACAACGAGAAAGATCTCAAGGATATCCCCCAGACCATTTCCAAGCAGCTGGAAATCACGCTGGTTGAACACATGGACGAGGTGCTAACCCATTCCCTGATTCTGAGTAAAGACGACAAGCTCTTTAAACAGGATGATGTCCAATTTGAAATACCCAAAGAAATGGAGCGGCGTACTTCTCTGAATTAAACCGGATTAATAGGACGCAGATTGACGCAGATCTGTTCGGATAATAATTATTCATAAATTTGAAAATCGAATTAACCGATGTTGGCCTGCCTGCCGTATCCGACTGGCGGGTCCGTGACCAAATATAATTTCCTGTTTGCGCTTGACAACACATATTGTAACTGTTAGCAGTATCGCTTTCGTGAAGAAGCTGCCTACGCACGACAGGTTCTAAACTCTGTCAGTCTTTCCACTATACGAGGGATCACTTGCCCTCGTCGTGGAGAACAACTGACGGGCGGGTAGCTCAGTTGGGAGAGCACCGGCCTTACAAGCCGGGGGTCACAGGTTCAAGCCCTGTTCCGCCTACCAGTTTTAGATAGCGCCGGGAGGAAACTCCCGGCGCATTAAAAGAGCGCAAATTTGTCTTGATCTTTCAGAACCGCACTGATAAATGTGCGGTTACATTTGGCTACCGGCCATTGGCTAAAAGCCAGATGTAAAAACAAAATTTTTTGCGGGGACGTAGTTCAGTTTCGGTTAGAACGCCGGCCTGTCACGCCGGAGGTCGCGAGTTCGAGTCTCGTCGTCCCCGCCACCTTTTATATTAAGCCTGTTACCTTCGATTCAGAGGCGTGACAGGCTTTTTTTGTTTATGCCTATCTATGTTTACATAATCCAGTCCGAGAGGGAAAACCGAGTGCGCGGAAAGTGCTGTTAAATAGAATGCAGATTTACCACTGAACCGTCAGGCGGTTTCAACTTCGAGTCCATATACATATTTGACCCAATCGCTTCCATAGGTGCCTTCGGCAACCACACGCAAAGGGAATCCATGCTTTTGAGGAAGGATTCTACCGTTGATGGTATAAGCTAAAAAGACGGTGTCCGCCAATACATCTTCGATTGGGTACCGGGCGGTTTTTTCATATTGAATATCGGGTCCCTTAAAATTGATCCGGGCGGCCTCCTTTTTTATGCCTGCCTGATTGAGCAGCGCCTTCATGGAGACCCCTTTCCAGCGGCCATGATTGGAAAACACACCGGGGCAGATCATAAGCACATCTCTTTCAATGGAAGGCAGTTCCATAATCTGATCATAGGTCAATCTAATTGGATTTTGGACAAGTCCGGTAATCTCAAGACGCCATGTGTCCATGTTTACCGCATGATCGACAGTTCCCATGGTTTCAAAATCTTTGAGCGGTGTGAGTTCGAGGTTTCGGGCGTCCAGGTCTGCCGGATCCTTGCTCTTGAGGCTCTCCCGATCTGTGGCCTTTGGCAAAATGATTTTATTCATTTTCGCATAAGCCGATCGGATGGCTGAAAACAGGGGGTGTATGAGAACCCCGATGCCGGTGATCCATTTTATGGAAGCTTTGAGAAACTCTCTGCGTTTTTTCATTTCAACTCCGTACTGCCGGATTAAGTGTCACGAAGTGGTAGTATATCAATGTGGTGGAAAAAATGCAAAGAAAGCTGTTGGGTTGAAAATGAGTTCCATATGGTTTTCAAAAAAGAAGGGGATTCCCATCTCTACCTGGAATTCCGATATAAGGATCAAAAAAAATGCAAGTTTTTTCAAGAATATCGCAACTTACTGTTTTTATGGAAACAGCGATTTAATTCCTAACCAAAAACACCAGCCTACAACCTTACCAAAACCACCGGTTAACGGTTACCATCTTCAATATAATTCCTTTTAATTCCCCAAAATTAATCAGTAAATTCCGGTTAGGAAATTGCATACAATAGGTAGAAAAATGTTAAAAAACAGCGTGTTAAGTCAATTTTTCACTTGACATTTTATTGATAGTGTGCGG
>Ga0180009_10008072_pt1 | contig 10543 bp, 9 predicted proteins | sample OS_PC_MetaG_FD_123537 | JGI IMG/M metagenome (GOLD analysis project Ga0180009, IMG submission 123537) | Groundwater microbial communities from the Aspo Hard Rock Laboratory (HRL) deep subsurface site, Sweden - OS_PC_MetaG | ecosystem: Environmental > Aquatic > Deep subsurface > Groundwater... | reverse complement strand
TTCTTCCTCTGGGACCCAAGGTAACAACAACCGCATCAGCAAGGGTTCTTACCCCGTTCAGCATCGCTTCACGGGCTTTCATGTCATATTTTATTAGTTTAGCCATCTTGTCTGACCCTCCATTTTAGTTTTTAGTCGATGATGCCAAGTACGTCATCCTCGCGCATGATAAGGTATTCATTACCCTCTACTTTTACCTCCGTACCCGAATATTTGCCAAATAGAATCCGATCGCCTTTCTTGACTTCAAGCGCGATTCTCTTTCCTTCTTCGCTGAGTTTACCTTTGCCGGCAGCAATCACTTTGCCTTCGATCGGTTTTTCCTTGGCCGTATCCGGGATGATGATTCCGCCTTTTGTTTTTTCCTCTTCTTTAACCCGTTGAACTAAAATTCGATCCTGTAATGGTCTGAGTTTCATGTTTTAAATTCTCCTTTTGGAAACATCTGTTTTATCCATGTGATGCGTGTCAATTCGGGTGATACTTAATACCAAAGCCATAGTGACCTTGTTTCCCACTGGTCAGTTTCCGGCACCATTTGAATTAGCCCGGGGTGTTCCATCGAAAGCCCTCGGGGTCTTTGGATCCAATGTAGTCTTTTAAAATAAATCAACAAAAGAAAGGGCGCAATGTGGTTGGCTGTTGCGAGGCCAGCGCCGGCTAAATTCAAACCGGTTTGTGTTTAAAAGTAGAAATAAGAAAAGTTGGGATATTCAATTGTGGAGAAAGATATGTATTAAATCCATTTTGTCAAGCGGCTTCGGAAAGGAAAGATGCAAGACAAATCAGATGATATGTATTAAGAAAAAAGATGATTCGTCGCGTTCAATCGATACCTCGCCCACCGACAAGAAAACCCGAATCCCGGACCTGCCCCAGAACCGGCAGATTCGGATCGGTACGGGAATTCAATACGATTGGAACAAGAACGTAAACGGATGATATGGTTATTAATATTTGATAGTTTTAGCTCGCTGATTAAATCGCGGGTTATCGCTTCAGTATATTATTCGATCTAAAGGTAGATATGTTAACCCCATCTTCACTTATTGGCCCTTCCGTCCGTCGATTTGTCTTTGTTATAACTGAGTCGGCGGCGCCTGGATTTGTCCGGAAAGGAAAAAATGTTTTGCCGCAGATAAAGGTCACCCGGCAAATGCTGCCAGCCCAATGCCTTTAATTTGCCCATCCGGTTGATGAAAGGCCGATGTCATTTGAGGCGCCGTTGCCGGCCGATATGGCCGGGTTGATTAGAGCCTTCCGTAATAAGACGAAACAAAACCTATCTTGAATGTCATTTTATAGATACAGTTAGCCATTCAACCTTTTGAAAATATGACTCAATCGATTATTGAAAGAAGGTTTTTTAGATGAAGATAAGCAGCAAAAGCACTGTTCCGGTTTCATGTAATCGTGACTGCGGTGCGGGCTGCCCGCTTTTGGCTCATATCCAGGAGGGAAAAATTACAAAAATTACAGATAACCCTCTGAAAGATGGGTTATTGAAGGGTTGTATCCGTGGGTATCGAATGCCGGCAACCTTATATTCCAACAAGCGCATAAGAATGCCATTACTTAGGAATGGAAATAGGGGGAGTTGCAGTTTTAGGGAAATCTCCTGGGAAGAAGCGCTACTTAGAATCTCCGAAAAACTTGATGAGATCAGAAATCGTTACAGTTCATTTTCGATTTTTCCCTTCGACGGCTCCGGGAGTTGTCGCGGGGCTGTCCATAATACGGGGCTTTTAACGAAGCGTTTTTTTTCCTTATTCGGTGGATTTATGGGTCGACCGGATTCTTATTCAAACGCTGCCGCGGCATATAGTGCCATGCATGTTTTTGGAACACGGATGGTCGGCTTTGATTCACCGACCCTGCAAAATTCAAAACTCATTATTCTTTGGGGCGCTAACCTTTGTGAAACCCGATTCGGTTGCCAGATTGAGTCCTGGATAAAAAAAACAAAAAAGAACGGCGTGCCCGTCATCGCAATCGATCCAAGACGTTCTCTGACTGTAGAGAAACTTTCCACTCAATGGATCCCGATCAATCCCGGAACCGATTCCGCGATGATGGCTGCGGTTCTTTATGTGCTAATCCTTGAAAGGTATGCGGACCTGGATTTTGCTGCAACATATTCTGCCGGCTTTGATGATCTCACAGCATATATTATGGGCCAAAACGACGGGATACCCAAAGATCCTTGCTGGGCACAGGGAATATGCGGTGTCGCGGCTAAAACCATCATTGACTTTGCAAGAAAATACGGAAAGATCAAACCTGCTGCACTTCTACCAGGCCTCTCGATTCAAAGAACCCTTGGGGGTGAAGAAACATATCGATTTGCGCCGGCACTTCAATTGGCAACAGGCAATGTCGGACAGCTTGGCGGTTCATCGGGGGGCGAATTCTGGGGAAAGCTTCCGATTCCCAACTTTCCTAAAATGACGGTTCCTGCTTTTGCCCCTTTTCCAAAGATACCTATCTATCAATGGCCGGATGCGGTACTCAACGGGAAAGCCGGAGGTCATTACGCAGATATCAAAGCAATATATAATGTAGGATCAAATCTTCTGAACCAGGGGAGTGATATCAGAAAGAATATTAGCGCATTTCAAAAAGTTGATTTTGTAGTCTCGCATGACCTCTTTATGACACCAACTGCCATGTTCAGTGATATCATTCTTCCCGCAACCACCTTTCTAGAGCGGGAAGACGTTGTCTTTCCCGCCGACAATTATCTTTTCTATAGCGCCAAGGCTTCAAACACTTTGCACAAAGCCAGAAACGACTATGATATTTTTTGGGATCTTTCCGAGCGGCTTGGATTTGGAGAGGCTTATTCGGAAAATCGTACTGCGGAACAATGGCTAAATAAATTCTTAGATGCGTCTGAAATTGGGGATATCGACTTATTTAAATCCACTGGTATTTTTAAAGGAGCGGGTCAGCGCCGGGTTGGGTTAATGGAATATATTCGGAATCCGGAAAAAATTCCATTAAAGACCCCTTCAGGTAAAATAGAGATACGCTCGGAAGCGTTTGCAAAAGCCGGGTTTTCAGCCACTCCCGAGTGTCGTGTTGCACAACCGGGTGCATCGTATCCATTAAGGTTAATCACACCTCACTCGAGATATAAAGTCAATTCTCAAAACTCAAACATGTCTTGGACTGAAAAATTATTGCCCCCATCAATTGAGATGCATCTTTTTGACGGGAAAGAGCGGAATATCAAAACAGGTGATTTTGTTCATGTTATCAGTACAGAGGGCGAGATGAAAATCGAAGTTAAACTCACCGAAAACATAATCCAGGGGACCGTTTGTCTATATCAAGGATTTTGGTCAACCCGGGATGAGAATGGAACGGAAATCGGCGGTTCGGCAAATATTCTGACTTCTACAATTCCGACACAACCCAGCAAGGGGTCAAGGACCCATTCGGTTTTTGTAGAGATCAAGAAAGTTTGAAAGCCTAATCTTTACCTCGTGAAAGACTTTTAAGACACTTCATTCAGGCATCTTCAACTTTAGGGGGCGGCGTAAATCTATGATGGGGGAAAGGTATCGCGTATGTGGAATGCCTATGATGTTCCTCAGTTAAAATGAAGAAAAGGGGTCGAGGAATGATAGGTGCTACAATTATTATATTTAGGCAAAAAAACAATTAATGGGTCTCCAGTCATATGCTGGATAAGGGCTTTCCCAAGTAAATTTAATAATCACTATAATCAGCAACTTTTTTTAACAATTGTTCTTGCCCTTCCTTGGATAAACCATGCTTTTTCATTAGCTTATCATAAGTCTCCAGCCTGTTTTTTATCATTGAACCTAATTTTTGGGCTGTTTGCGAATCGGGTGAAGCCGCAATCGCTTCTTGAAGCTCCGGTAAAACAGTATAAAATCCACAATAATTCAGATGGCCTTTGCTCAGGTGGCGACTGGTGCAATTCTCACAATTACCATGGTTAGGGCAGTCCAAATTAACACATGGACAAATGTCTGACATTTTCATATTTCTCCTCCGTTATCATGAATTTGGTTTGTCTTTTTAAAGAAAATCCTAACATAAAAGTGAATTTGCCCTGAAAATGTGGACAAAAAATTAAGCCGATTTATCGGATTTCTTTTTCTTTATTTCCGGGTGGCAGACTACATAGCACTTGGAGCAAGCGTTATATGCGAAGGCTGCGCGGCTTGCACGGTCCCAGGGGAATCGCTTTTCGCTTGCCAGTAAAAACTCTAACCGGACTTGGGCGGCGTTGTCCTCTTCGTCAATAACCGGCATTGGTAAATCCGAAAGCGCATAAAACCGATCCCCCATCACCATCCCGCCACAACCCCATTGACATCTCAGATACGATAGCCAGCCGTATTGATACTCTTTGCCTTCCATCATAATGACCCGATCCTTATCCTTACGAATGGCTTTTACCGGGCAGACGGACACACAGGGTTGCGAACACCCCTGGCAAGGATTTTCCTCAAGTATTGGATCTGGCAAGAGTTCTGCTTCAGTCAATACGCTGATAAGCTGAACCGCTCCGCCAAATTGGGGGGTTACCAAAAATCCACCACGGCCCAGACGACCCAGCCCGGCGGCCATGGCGACATGCTTGTGAGAAATTTCACCGAAGCCCTTTTCCTGATAATAGTATTGATTCGCCGGTATCGGCAGACTGATATAGCCCTTGTCTTCCAGCCAATTGGCCATGTCCAGGGCCATATCGTCCAGCCGGGCCTTGGGTTCCAGGCCGGCAAATCGTGAAAACGGCATGGGGCTGACTCCTCTTAGGTGGAGCTTCTGGACCGCATAATTAATCCGGTATGCCATGGATATAATACTTTTCGTTTCGGGCAGTAGCCGTTTGGGATGCAGTTCCGGCGGGGCACCGTCCATTCGTGCCATAGGAGCAATGCCCACGAGGTTCGCGCCCATGGAAAGCGCTTTTTCCTTGACGGCCTGTGTCAGGTCTTTCCCGGACGACCGGGTGGTCTTTTCTATCTTTTTTGTAGGAGAACTCTTCATTGTTATTTCCTCTCATTTCACGGAGTTCGAGTCTACACAACTTCAGCACGAAATCCGCGTTTTGATACATATTTTACTTTGTGCCCTATCCGCTGCCCAAGAATGCGGGCATTTTTTAGGGCCCTCAGTTGATTCTCAATAGGATTATACATACTGGTCCCTTTTCGCTCCAGCAAACCGTATTGGGCGACAACCGCACTGTATTCACAATCCGTTAAAGAGTCTTTACAACTTATGCATGGGTTTGCGCCGGCAGCAGTGACGCTGCCGAGGGAGATCATGCCGTAGTTCCTCATAAACTGTAAAAGTGCATCGGCAAGTCCGGCGGCCAGCTCCGTATTATTTCCCACAACCACAGTGGCCCCCACCCGGCCTCTGATGAGTTGGTGGTGGTGACGAAAAGACCAGAAACGCTCCATTAATGCTTTAGTGGCAGAATCGATCATCCCTGAAAACGCCCACCCACCAATCACTATTGCACTACAATCAAGAATTTTTTGTCGAAGGTCTTCCCAATCATCGTCAATCACGCACACATTATTGCTCCGGCAGCCGCCGCAAGCTTTGCATGGCCCGACGGTCAGTTCATGAAGGCGAGCAATTTCCCATGGCAGGCGGGAGGATGTTAAAATTTCCTGTAACAGGGTTTCTACCTTTCCCCCTTTTTGGGGCGAGGCACTTATTCCTAAGATCAAGGGTTCCATTTCATACTCCTGAGCCGTATCGGCAGAAACTGGGTTGTTTACTATACTCTTAGTGCTTTTATACTCAATGTCACCAACCGCTGGTTTTTGGGGCTCACAGTGAACTCCGGTCTATCATAAACCACAGTTATAGCCATCAAAAGGATAGTGGTTTTTTAGGAATTCGGCAGGCAATAGATGCAAATAACTTCAGCTTTAATTCCGTCATGGCCCGCTTCCAATGAACCAGCGCTAAAACGTCAAGAAACAAAGAGAGGGCATGATTATTGTCTTTACGGTTTTTTCAGACCATAGCGCTTATAACTTACCTTGTCGAAAGCAAGGTCTTCCTTCCGGTAAGGTGCGATTTCCTCTCCCGGGTAACCGATCCCTACGACACACTCAACATCAAGATTTTTTGGAAGATCGAGGAGTTCAGCAATGTAGTCTCTTGAAGATTTTCCGCTGCTGAAATTGTTGCCCCGCATCTGAGCCCAGCGGCTGCCAAGTCCTAATGATGATGCCGCATACTGCATGCTGACCGCGGCAATGGCACAGTCTTCTATCCAGAGTGGGGATTGCGACGGATCGGCACAGACGACGATTGCAACGGAAACACCCTTGATGAATTCTGCACCCATTGGTTTGGCGACCGAAAGCTTTTCCAGGAACTTTTTATCGTTCACCACAATAAAAGACCAGGGTCTGGTCGCTTTGCCAGAGGGCGCCCGCAGGGCTGTTTCTATGATTATTTGAATTTTTTCCGGCTCTACGGGTTGGGCTTTATACACCTTAAAGCTTCTTCTTTTCTTGGCCAGTTCAATAAACATGTTTTCTCCTTTCAAAAGATTATCGTTCAAAGTTTGCCGGGTCGTTTAAACAATGAAACGTGTCGTTAGAAAACCATGGGCACATACCCTTTTTTTATAAGATCTAAAATGATGGTTCCCACAAATTCCACACGATAACCTAACTCCTTGAGTTTATCACTTATGCCGGCAGTGTCAGAAAGACGCTTGCATGCGACAGGGGTTTCATAATCTAACAGTTGTGACGTAAAATCAGCCGTCTCTTCATCCTCACAGACAAGGACTTCATGGGCCCAAAAGACGACCTTAATGTCATCGACCCTTTTGTTTTGCTGAGCGTTGGTTGCATAAATGATACCGGTAAAGGCTATTTCTTTTTCACCCGTAGAAATAATAACCAATACTTTTGATATTCTATTTATCCTCCCTAAACATAATTTGATGGCATGATCCTGAATTTATAATCATTCGACATCTTTAACAGTTGGGATTTTAGACTCGCAGGGAACGCCGGTCTGACATAACCCACAACCGTAGCCGTCAAAATGATAATGGGTTTTTACATATTCGTCGGTCATCGGATGCATGTAACTTCTGCACTTGATTTTGTCATGACCTGCTTCCGAAAGGGCGCCGGCCGGGCACCGTGCGATACATTTTTTGCATTTTCCGGCCGTAAAAAACAGGCAGTATTCATGATGCTCCCGGTAGGGCCGCACGGTCGGCGGAATCTGAAAATTTGCGATCACCGAGCCAGTTCGCATGGCCTTTCCCTTCGGGGTGATTAGACCGTCGCAAAGGCCGAAAGTACCCAGTCCGGCGGCATAGGCCGCATGCCGCTCCGACCAGTTCGAAGCAAATACGTACTGCTCTGACGGCTTTCGTCCCCACTCAGAAGACAGCTGCGGTGCAAGCGCCTGGTATCCAGCTGCCTCTAAGTTCTTCACCAGGTGCCTGCGAAGCTTCACGTTGACCTCTTCACCGAAAATTCTTGCCCTAGCCCAGCTTTCGGAAGGAACCAAAGTCTCTTTGCGATTATCCGACTTGGTCGCATCCGTCTGTGGTAGAATATAGCTGATGACGGTAAGCTGTTCGGGCTGCACGGATATAGATGGGAATGTCATGTGAAACCATTCATAAGGAGTAAAATGAAACGAGCCCACATATTCCTTGTAAGATTCAAAAATAGGATCGGCTCCATTCGAAAAACCAACCAGAGGCTCCGCCCAGGCTTTTTGATTGTTTTTATCTTGAAGGGTATTGTCGTCAGAATTGAGAACAAAGCCCTTAACTATATTTTCAATCCATTTTGTCAAATTTTGATTATCCATACTCCCCCTTAATTTTTTTCTATTCATTGGATAAAGCAATGGTTAGGAAAAGCTTCATGCTTAAAATTCGTCAGGATTCGAATAATCCAAGCGTACGTAAGTCTCCTAATTTTCCACAATTACCACAGTCTGGAGATTTACAGCCGTCACATTTTTGTGTTTTTTCGATTAAATCCGATATCTTCTTGCGAGACAAGGACAACAGCTCTAATTCAAGATCCACTTTAATCATCGTTTCAGAAAGCATTTTTCTTAATTTTATCGTAAGATGCTGATTTTTGGTATTACGGGACTTGGTAAGGACGATAATTTCACGTATGTCACTTAGTGAGTAGCCAAGGCGCTTTAGAAGCTGGGCAGTTTGAATGATTGAAATAGTCTCTTTGCTATAGAGTTTGTGACCGCCGGCGGTTTTCGCGACAGGATTAATAAGCGCCTCATTTTCATAATGGCGGACTGTTCTTGGGGTGCAATTTGCCTGTCGGCACACCTCTCCTATTAGAATTTTGTCGGTCATTTAAAACTCCACAAAAATGATGTTACGTAACGTAATATATCAGTCAAGCTTAGTCAAGAAAAAATTAATATCTTTAAGGAGGCTTATTTTATTAGAAACTAAAAAGCCTATAAAACAAGATTTGCTATCCGAATCTGAAATATAATTAAAAGGTTATCTTGTTTTTGTAGGCAAGCAATTTTGCGTTTTAAAGACCGTCAAAAATAACAAGTATGGCTATCATATCTTCAAATCAGCCCGATGCAAGATGTCTGCCTTTAACCGAAACCTCCACTAAATCAGAATTCGTTGAAGATTTGTTTACCCCAGCTTAAATTTCCCTTGGATTAAATTACATTCTCCTATTCGGAATAAAATGATTGAAACATAATCAGAACCTTGGGATAAGTGTTGATAATGATTCTTGTGTGGACCGTTATGATTTTTATTTCAAGACAGAATTGAGGGGGTATGGGGCTTACAGTCGCAGAGAAATTAATCGCCGCAGCGCTTGTTGACGGTGAAATGAAGAAAGGAAGTCGCATCGGGATCCGGGCCGACCAGACCCTGTCGCATGATTTAAACGGTGTGATGTCCTACCTGGTCCTGGAGGCCATGGGCATTGAAAGGGTCAAGGCGGCAGTGGCGGTCCACTACATGGATCATAATATCATCCAGGCCGATTTTAAAAACGCGGATGACCACAGTTATCTCTACGACATCACCTCCAAGCTGGGGGTTACGACCGCCCGCAAAGGAAGCGGCATCTGCCATATGCTCCACCTGGAGCACTGGGCTGTGCCGGGCAAAACGTTGATCGGCGCGGATTCGCACACGGTGGCCGCCGGCGGCATCGGCATGTTTTCCATCGGCGTCGGGGGTTTTGACGGCGCCATGACCATGGCCGGAGAACCCTTTTACTTTAAAATGCCCCGGATTGTAGCTGTTCGTCTTACCGGAAGCCTGCCGCCGTTTGTATCTGCAAAAAACGTGATACTGGAGGTATTGCGGCGGATTTCAGTCAAGGGCGGGGTGGGTAAGATATTGGAATATACCGGACCGGGGGTTGCCGCCTTAAACGTTGCCGAACGCTCCACCATCACCAATATGGGTGCGGAAACCGGCGCGACCACGTCGGTGTTTCCCAGCGATGAAAACACCCGTCGATGGATGCGGGCCTATGGGAGGGAAGCGCAGTGGGTGCCCCTGGCAGCAGACCCGGATGCGGTTTATGATGAAGTCGTCGAAATGAATCTGTCCCAACTGGAACCGCTGATTGCTCTGCCGCATCAACCCGACCGGGTGGTGCCGGTGCGCGAAGTGGTCGGGACTAAAGTGGATCAGGTCATGATGGGTAGCTGTACCAATGCCTCCCTGCAGGATATTCTCGCGATTGCCCATATTCTGGAAGGTAACGCAATTCATCGCAGCGTGGATGCAGGGCTCTATCCGGCGACACGAACGGTCCTTCGCGAAAGTATTGCCCGTGGCGCCTATGAAAAGATAGCAGCTTCGGGGGTGCGGATGATTGAAGCGGTTTGCGGCGGTTGCAACGGCTGCGGATTTGCCCCCCAGACCGACGGAGTTTCGCTTCGGACGACCCCGCGCAACTTTTTGGGACGCAGCGGAACCGCATCCGCCCAGGTTTACCTGGTTGCGCCGGAGACCGCGGCAGCCTCGGCACTCACCGGAGTGATCACCGACCCGCGCGATTTAAAACTGCCGCCCTTTAGCTACGAAATGCCGGAGGTATTTATCGATGCCGGCGGCATCTTTCTGCCGCCATCGGCCGAACCTGAAAAAATAGAAATCCGGCGGGGGCCCAATATCAGGCCCATACCGGACATGCCGCCGCTGTCGAATGCAACCGGCGGCGAGGTGCTGCTCAAGCTGGGCGATAACATTACAACCGACCACATCTGCCCGGCCGGTGCGCTCTATATCCCGGTGCGCTCGAATATCCCGGAAATCGCCAAACACGCCTTTAAGGTCGTGGATGACACCTTTGCACAGCGCGCCCGCAAGGCCGGCGGCGGCATCGTTGTGGCAGGCGCCAACTACGCCCAGGGCTCCAGTCGCGAGCAGGCCGCCATGGTTCCCCGCTATTTGGGAATCAAGGCCGTTATCGCCAAGGATTTTGCCCGCCTGCATCTGGCCAATATGGTCAACTGGGGGCTTCTGCCGCTGGTGTTTGTG
>Ga0180009_10008071_pt1 | contig 10543 bp, 10 predicted proteins | sample OS_PC_MetaG_FD_123537 | JGI IMG/M metagenome (GOLD analysis project Ga0180009, IMG submission 123537) | Groundwater microbial communities from the Aspo Hard Rock Laboratory (HRL) deep subsurface site, Sweden - OS_PC_MetaG | ecosystem: Environmental > Aquatic > Deep subsurface > Groundwater... | reverse complement strand
GAGGCAGATATTGCCGGTGGGTTTTTAATACCGCGACTTCTTGATGCTGGGAAAACACCGGATCCATAGGGGGAAACGAACCCTTTATAAATTCGGCATCAATCTGCTTCTTGAACACCGTGGGTAAATAGCCATAGTAGAAAAATATTGAAATCACCCCGCTAAAACCTTAAGATATTTTTCACACCCCTAAATCAGTCTTTATTTTCCCAAGTGAGGCCTATTTTGAACCTGGTTAGTGGGCGAGTCTTCTATGGCTGGTGGATCGTAGTTCTCGGGTCCTTAATCCAAGTCGTGGGTGGAGGCATTCTTTACCAAAGCTTTACGGTCTTTTTCCTGCCCTTGAAGCGGGACTTAGGGGTGAGCAGTGCGGCGATTTCGCTTCTATATGGGGCCGCTCGTCTTGAGGGCGGATTGGAAGGACCTGTGGTTGGGTATCTGATAGACCGGTTGGGAGCCAGGACTATCATTATTATCGGGGCGAGCATGGCCGGTGTGGGTCTGATATTGCTGGCAACGGTCAACAGTTATCTTTCTTTCTTCCTGATTTACATATTTATTGTCTCTTTAGGATATAACGCCGGTTTTTTTCACCCTGCCTCCGCCGCGGTAACCAAGTGGTTTATCCGCCACCGAGGGCTGGGTTTATCTATCCTTGGTGCTTCCATGTGTGTCGGCGGGATGATCATGGCTCCGTTGCTTTCCCACATCATCCTGAGCTTCGGCTGGCGCACCGGGGCAGTCATTTCCGGACTCATTATTTTAATCGTCGCCCTGCCGGCAGCCCTCCCCATCCACCGTTCTCCCGAAGTGCTGGGACTTTCCCCGGACGGCAGGCCGCCCCGGGAAGACCATCCTGAGGACCCGCAAAAAGAACGTCATCAAATAGCGGATGTTGACTTTACCGTAAGGGAAGCCTTGGGAACCGTAAATTATTGGTTGCTGATGGCCGGTATCACCTTGCGACTGCTGGTCACCGTGGCCTTAAACACCCACTTCATTCCGATTTTAGTCTGGAAAGGGATGAATGAGGCGACGGCTGCCTATCTGGTAAGCCTTTTTGCCTTGTGCACAATTTTTACTACCCTATTGATCGGATGGATGGGAGATCGCCTGAGTAAACCCCTTTTATGTAGCGCGGGGATCCTGCCCATGATCTTGACCCTGGTGGGTCTGATCTTTAGTAAAGAAAGCGCAATCCTTTACTCCCTGCCCATCGGTTTATCGATTATCATGGGGACTATGCCTCTTAACTGGGCCATAATTGGCGATTTTTTTGGACGGCGGAGTTATGCCACTTTGCGGGGGATTATGGGAATATTTTACGGCGTTGCCACATTTGTATCTCCAATTTATGCCGGATGGATTTTTGACCTCACCGGGAGCTATTCCATCGTCCTCTTAACCTTCGCCATTGTTCTGGCGATCGCCGCCATCTTTTTTGCCTGGTTACGGCCCCCTACTTATAAACGCCCATTTTTTTAATTTGCTACCTTGAAGAGCTCTTCTCTCTCAGATCAGAATCGATCCCCCGTCCACAAAAATGGTCTGGCCGGTGATGAAATCGGAAGCCGAGGAAGCCAATAATGTGGCCATACCCATTCACCCTGCCCCGCTTCCCCGCAACTGGGAGCGAGGGTGGAGGGGAGTGGGGAGATCCCGTTTGTCTATTGAGGTTCTTAACATAATCTGGTAAAAAGAATAAACTGCAAATTTCAAGAGAGGAGTTTTCCATGGATGTGCGCATCGTGATCTGCGGTATGGGAAGAGTGGGGCGGACATTGGTGGGTTTGCTTGTCCAGAAAGACAAGGACCTGAGGAACCGGTACGGATTAAACCTTAAAATCGTGGCGGCCGTGGACATCGGGGGGGCTGCTATGGCACCGGAGGGCCTGCCATTAAAGGATTTGATGGCTCACCTTGAGAAGGGGGGGCGGATCGAAGATATGATCGGCTATGGGAAGAAAGGCTTTAGCGGAGTTGAGGCTCTATCTTCTGGGATTGCGGATTTGCTGGTGGAAACTACCCCCACCAACATCACAGACGGTGAACCCGCCATGACCCACATCCGTACCGCCCTGAGTAAGGGCCGGCATGTAGTTACAGCTGCCAAGGGTCCTTTAGTCCTCCGCTATAACAAACTGAAAACGCTGGCCGAGAAGGCGAAAGTCAAATTGATGATCAGCGCGGCAACCGCGGCGGCCCTACCGACTTTGGACGTCGGACTTTCCTGCCTGGCCGGGACAGAAGTTTTGACGGCGGAGGGGATTCTTAACGGGACCACGAATTATATCCTCACCCGAATGTACGAGGACGGTTGCCCCTATGCCGAAGCCCTGGCCGAAGCTCAGAAAATGGGGGTTGCGGAACCCGACCCCTCCTTGGATGTGGAAGGGAGAGACACAGCCAATAAAATCCTGCTCATTGCCAACGAAGTCTTTCAGGCCGGACTATCCCTTAAGGATGTTTCCGTAAGGGGGATCACCCAGGTCAAACCGGAAGAGGTTGACCGGGCGAAGAAAGAAGGCAAGGTGATCAAACTAATCGGAAAGGTGGAGAGAAAAGAAGGGAAAATAGTAGCTTCGGTCGCTCCCATGACCCTGCCTGCAGACCATCCGCTGGCCAGCGTACGGGGCACGGAAAAGGCCATTTCTTACCTTACCGACACCATGGACCGGGTGACGGTCTCCGGCGGGAAATCCAACCCCATGGGAGCAGCTGCAGCCATCCTAAAGGATATTATTCGGATCTATAGAGAATAAGGTATTAGATGATAGGTGATAGGAAATAGGCAATGGGCAAAAGGTGCAAAAAAAGCGAAACATATTTTAAGAAGGAACTATTATGAGGAAGAAAAAAAGTATTCAGGATTTTTATATGATGAAGGAAAAAGGGGAGCCAATCACTTTTATCACCAGTTATGATTACCCCACGGCCACCTTCGCTGAGAAGGCCGGAATGGATATGATCCTGGTAGGAGATTCTCTGGGCATGTGCGTCTACGGGTATGAAGGAACCATGCCCGTAACCATGGACCAGATGATTGTCCACAGCGACGCTGTCCGCCGGGGAGCACCGAACACCTATGTCATCGGGGATATGCCTTTTCTCTCCTACCAGACCACGGATGAGGCGGCGGTAGAGAATGCCGGCCGCTTCTTCAAGGAAGCGAGGGTGGATGCGGTCAAATTGGAAGGTGGGGTGCGCGTGGCCAGCCGCATCAAGGCTATTGTGGATGCCGGCATGCTGGTGATGGGCCACATCGGGCTTACCCCTCAAAGTTCTTCCCAGTTGGGCGGATTCAAAGCCCAGGGGAGAACGCTCGACAGTGCGCAGGCCCAGGTCGATGACGCCCTGGCTGTGCAGGAGGCGGGCGCGGCCATGATCCTTCTCGAGGCCATTCCTCCGGAGGTTGCCGGTTATATCCGGGACACCCTGACCATCCCCGTTTTGTCCATTGGCGCCGGCCCCTATTGTGATGGACAACTCCTTATCGTCAGCGACATGCTCGGGATCTTCGAAGCCTTCACTCCCAAATTTGTGAAGCGCTACGCTGAAGTGGCCAAAGTTTGCACCGAAGCCTTAACGGCGTATGTTCAAGATGTGAGAAACAGGGCTTTCCCGGAACCCAAACATATCTACCCGATGATTCCTGAAGAGTTGATCAAATTCAAAGAATGGGTAGCTGCCGGGAAGGGGAAAATTCCCCCCCACGGGGTATCTTGATAGTATAGGAAATTCCTTTTTGGACACGGATTCACCCGGAAAGTCGCTTAGCGCTATGCGCATAGCGTCTTTTTTGTATCTCCGGTGATCGGCGTAAATCTGCGTCATATTGAGTTTAAAAAAAGGAGGGGGAACCATGTTTGAATTTATTAAAAAAGCAATTTTCATCGGTGCCGGCCTGGCCTCCATGACCGCCGAAAAGATTGAAGAGGCAGTGGAGGAAATTGTTAAAAAAGGTGAAATATCGGAAAAGCAGGGGAAGGAATTGATCCAGGATCTAAAAGAGAAATCTGGGAAAGCCAAAAAAGATTTAGGGGAGAGGATCGACAAAGTTGTGCATGATACCCTGCAGAAGCTCAACATACCTACGAGAACAGAAGTGGAAGAACTGCGAGCAAGAATCGAACAGTTAGAGAAGGCAGCCGAGAAGAAGGAATAATCGATGCAGATCCACAAGATCGGTGTTGTCTCCCGTACCTACCGGCATATCAACCGGTACCGCCAGATCCTGACCATTTTATTTAAATACGGTTTTGGCGACCTGGTAGACCGGCTGCATGTGGGACAATACCTGGAAATCGGCATGCAGATGATTTCCAGGAGCCGCCGCGAACGAGTGGAAAAGCTGACGCGATCCGAGCGGATCCGCATGGCCTTTGAAGAACTCGGGTCGACGTTTATCAAATTGGCCCAGATCCTTTCCACCCGTCCGGATTTGATTCCCCCTGAGTTTGCGCAGGAATTAGCGAAACTTCAAGACCATGTTCCTCCTTTTCCTTTTGCGCAGGTGAGAGAAATTGTTGAGGCGGAGCTGAAAGCTCCGATCGAGGAAAAGTTTCAACATTTCGAAGAAACGCCCCTGGCAGCGGCTTCCATCGGCCAGGTTCATCGGGCCCGGCTGCAAAGCGGAGAAGAGGTCGTGGTGAAAGTTCAGCGCCCGGGCATTCGCCGTCAGATCGAAGTGGATTTAGAAATTTTGCTTCATATCGCCACCTTGATCGAAAGACACGTTGAGGAATTGGGGAACCAACGCCCTGCCCGGATTGTGGAAGAGTTTGCTCGCACCCTGGAGAAAGAGATCGATTATACGGTTGAAGCTTACCATACCGAACGTTTTGCCCATCAGTTTGTCGGCAATGCCACCGTTTACGTCCCCCGGATTTATCGTGAGGCCACCACCGAACGCATTCTGACCATGGAATATATTCCGGGGATCAAAGCCTCCGAAGTGGCCGCGCTGGATCAGCAGGGCTTTGATCGGAAAATTATCGCTTCCCGCGGGACCGATTTAATCCTCGAGCAGGTTTTTCAACATGGCTTTTTTCACGCCGATCCGCACCCGGGAAATGTCTTCCTCCTCCCGGGCAATGTTATCTGTTACCTCGATTTTGGCATGATGGGCAGTGTTGACCGGCAAGCGCGGGATAATTTTGCCGACCTGGTTTATGGTTATGTCTGCCGGAATGAGTCCCAAATCGCCCAGGCTTTGTTGAAGATTATCGAATGGGACGCTGAGCCGGACCGGCGGGCCCTGGAAAAAGACATCGCCGATTTTATAGCGATGTACTTGTATCACCCTCTCAAAGAGTTGCGGATCGCCAATATTTCCAAAGCGCTCCTGGCCTTGATCACCCGCCACCGGCTGCGCCTGCCGCCGGATATATTCCTGATGATCAAGGCCTTGGCCACGGCAGAAGGGGTGGGAGTGGCGCTGGATCCTGATCTGGATATGGTTGAAAAGGCTGCCCCCTTTATCAAACGGATTAAAATAGAGCGCCTGCATCCCAGGCGAATCATAGGTGAATTTCTTGATTCCGGAGGGGACCTCATCCAACTGCTCAAGGAGATTCCTGGAGAGATGAGCGACATCCTCAAACAGGTAAAACAGGGAAAAGTGAAAATCAATTTTGAACACCGGGGGCTGGAGAATTTTACCTTTCATGTAGATCGATCGTCAAACCGAATTGCCTTTTCTCTCCTAATTTCCTCCCTGATTATCGGCTCGTCTTTGATCATCCGGACCGAGATCGGGCCTTATCTTTTCGGTTTTCCCCTCCTGGGTCTTTTGGGATTTACCATTGCCGGGATCTTTGGCATCTGGTTGCTCATCTCCATCCTGCGATCGGGTAGGCTATAAAAGAATTAAGGGATGATACGTTAAAGCACTCTAAAAAAGAGGGAATATAGGAATGACGCCTAAAGAACGAATGCTGAAAGCTGCCCGCGGTGAATGGGCCGACTTCCTTCCTTGGGCTCCGCGGATTGACCTCTGGTACAACGCCAATTCCCTGCCAGGAACCCTTCCGGCCAAATATCGAAGAGGAGTGACCCTCGATGAGATTGCCGATGATATCGGAGGTGGCTATCACAAGATTGTACCCGATTTTTTAAACGCCCGATCTCCAGAGGATACGATTGACCGTGGTTTGGGTATCTTTCGGCTCAAGGGTATGCCCTATCGGGCCGAGTTGGCCGGGGTAGAAAGGGAAGTTAAAAAAGAAGGAAATACAACCTTCGTGACCTATCATACCCCCCTCGGGTCGATCTCGTGTGAAATCCTTTATACCGAAGAGATGAGGCGGGCTGGAGTTTCGATCACCTGGATCTCGGAGCATGTCATTAAAGATCCCAAGGATTATAAAATCGTGGGTTATATCTTTAAAAATATAAAGGTGATCCCCGATTATGAGAACTACCTGGAATTTCAGAGGCAGGTGGGAGATAAAGGATTTGCTGCCGCCCGGGGTTTGGCTGCGGCCGGCCCCATGCACCAAATTATGAGAGATTTTCTGGATGCTACTCAGTTTTACCTTGAAATGTACGATCATCCCCAAGAGATGCGCCGGCTCTGTGAAGACCTGGAGCCTTATTATGATCAGCTTTTTCGGGTCCTGGCCAACTCCCCGGCAGAAGTGGTTTTCCATGGAAGCAATTTCGACGAGATGATTACCTATCCACCGTTTTTTCGTGATTATATTATGCCCTACCTGCAAAGATTGGCCGATATGCTTCACCCGCGCGGAAAACTGCTGATTTGCCATTGCGATGGAGAAAATAAAGGTCTGCTTGAACTCATCGCTGAAAGTGGAATGGACATTGCAGAGGCGATCTGTCCTCAACCCATGACCAAAGTCACCATCAGCGAAGTAAAAAAGGCCTTCAAGGGAAAGGTTACCATTTTCGGGGGAGTCCCCTCGGTAGCCCTTCTGGAACAGAGCATGTCCGATGAGCAATTTGAACGTTTCATGGAGAATTTATTCCGGGAGATTGTTCCAGGAGATCGATTTATTCTGGGAATAAGCGATACCACGCCGCCGGATGCTAAGTTCGAGAGGTTATCCCGGATTACGGAGATAGTGCAGGAGTGGGGAAAGTTGCCGATGAAAATGCCAAGATAGCAAAGCGAGAAAAGCGTGAAAAAAAGAAAAAATAAAAGGAGGAGAAATGGTCAGTCAGGAAAAGTTTTACCAGGCACTTGCCGCCGGGAAAATGGATGAGGTGAAAGATTTGATTCAGAACGCTTTGGACAGAGGGGAATCGCCGGAGAGCATTTTGAAAGAAGGGCTAATCAAAGCGATGGATCAGATTGGAGTCAGATTTAAGAACAATGAAATTTACATCCCCGAGGTGCTCATTGCCGCCCGGGCCATGCATGCGGGGCTGGGGGTTTTGAAACCCATCTTGGCCAAATCTACGACCTCTGCCTCGGTAAAAATTGTTTTAGGAACGATGAAAGGGGATTTACACGACATCGGAAAGAACCTGGTAGCGATGATGATGGAAGGAGCAGGGTTCGAGGTGATTGACCTTGGCATCGATGTGCCTTCCGAGAAGTTTATTCAAGCCGCCAAGGAACATGGGGCGCATGCGATTGGGATGTCAGCATTGCTTACCACTACCATGTTGCAGATGAAGGCGACTATTGAGATGATCAAGTCTGCAGGGTTAGGTGATGGCATCAAGACCTTGGTAGGGGGAGCGCCGGTGACGTTGGAGTTTGCCCAGAAGATTGGGGCGGATGGGTATGCCGCCGATGCAGCATCGGCCGTGGGAAAGGTCAAAGAGCTTCTGGGTTTGAGTTAAAAGTTTCATTCTTCTTGCCAGATCCCCTTAATTTATGTTAGAAAATTTATGGCTTGGTAACAAGTCCTTTTTGTCCCATTTTCGTCATGCCCGCGAAACTTGTCCTCGCGAAAGCGGGGAGCGGGAATCCAGGGTTTCCTGACTAAAAATTGATTATCGAGGAGGGCGTTACGTGCAGGCTGCCGACCGATTAACAAAAATTCCACCTTATCTTTTTGTCACTCTGAGAAACAAGATCAACAAGGCCAGGGCCGAGGGTGTAGATGTGATCAACCTGGGCGTGGGAGACCCGGTAGATCCTACCCCCCAGAGCGTGATTGACGAACTTTGCCGCCAGGCCCAGATTCCCATCAACCACCAGTATCCCATCGACGAAGAGAAAGGCATGCTGGCTTTTCGCCAGGAGGTAGCCAGGTGGTATGCGAAAAGATACGGAGTAGAGCTAAATCCCGAGGGGGAAGTTTTGGGATTAATTGGCTCCAAAGAAGGTTGCCATCATTTCATCCTCGGCATCGTCAACCCGGGAGATGTCGTGTTAATGACGGATCCCGGATATCCGGCTTACCGGGCGAGTATCTATATGGCCAGCGCCGAGCCTTATGCCGTACCCATGCTGGCCGAGAATGGTTATCTTCCCGACCTCGATCAAATTCCTGCCGACATTCTCCAGCGAGCCAAAGCCATGTTCCTCAACTACCCCAACAACCCTACGGGGGCCTGCGCCACGCGGGCTTTTTTCAGTAAAGCGGTCGAAATGGCCAAGACCCACGACATTGCCATATGTCATGACAACCCCTACAGCGAAATCCTTTTTGATGGCCAGGAACGCCTGAGCTTTCTATCCGTGCCTGGGGCCAAAGAGGTAGGCATCGAACTCAATTCTCTTTCCAAGCCCTATAACATGACGGGCTGGCGCATCGGTATGGCCATGGGCAACAAAGAGATCCTTACGGCTCTTTGCAAGGTTAAAGAAAACACGGATTCCGGGATCTTTAACGCCGTCCAGTATGCCGCCATCGAGGCTTTGCGCAAAGAGGACGGCAATATTACCAGGATGATAGAAATCTATTCCCGCCGCCGGGAATTGGTCCTGAAGACCTTGGAAAAGATTGATCTGGGGCTTAAACCCCAAAAAGGAACTTTCTACCTATGGATCCCGGTGCCGCAAGGGACCACCTCCATTGATTTCACTACTACCCTTTTTGAAAAAGCCGCGGTAGTCGTCGCGGCCGGTACGGCTTACGGCCGGCATGGAGAGGGATATATCCGCATCTCCCTGACGGTTCCGGACAAGCGGCTGGAAGAAGCCATGGACAGGATCCAAAAAGTTTTTCAGGCTTAAATCCTGTTGCAAGTTTCGAGTTGCGAGTTACGAGTTTTAAATTGGTTCCCATTATTCCTGAAACCCGAAACCTGTAACCCGTAACCAGGGTTTTTATGTTGACTTACATCGGCATTGGATCAAACCTGGGGGATGCTCTGGACAATTGTCGCCGGGCCATCCAGGCTATTGCCGCCGATGGGAGAAATCAGTTACTCCAATGTTCCCCGCTCTACCGGACCGAGCCGGTGGGCAAGAAAGATCAGGGCTGGTTCATCAACGGGGTGATAGCCGTCGAGACTTCTCTCAGGCCTCGTGAATTTCTGGATTTCCTATTGGACATCGAGCGAAAAATGGGGCGAGAGCGGGTGGAGCGCTGGGGTCCCCGGGTGATTGACCTGGATATCCTTTTTTATGGTGCTGAGGTTTTGAACGAAGACGGACTACAGATTCCCCATCCGCAGCTGCCCGAGCGCAGATTTGTGCTTATCCCCCTCCGGGATATCGCTCCTCATTTTGAACACCCCTTACTGGCCAAGACGATATCGCAAATTCTCTCGGAACGACCGGATGAGGAGAAAGTGCTGCCCATTTTAGAAAGAGGTCAAGGGCCGTGTCCCGTTTAATTATTTTTCTGATCATTCTGGCGGCGATCTATTGGGTAATTAAGCGGGCCTTTTTTCCCGGGAAAGGAAGGGTCGGCAAAACCGACGAGGCAGGTGAAGATCTGGTCCAGGACCCTTTCTGTCAATGTTATATCCCCAAGAGCCAATCTTATGCCATTTCCCTGCAAGGCAAGAAGCTTTTCTTTTGTAGTGAAGATTGTTGTAAAAAATATATGGCATCCAGAGCCTTCCCCAAATCCTGAAATATTTATTTATTGCATAATAATAGACGATAAGTTATCGTATAATTCATTAAAGTTTTTTCCTGGAGTGGGGAAAGGGCGTGAAAAAAGTAAAAAGGAGTAGGCTTCTGAGAATAATCCCCAAGAAAATCATATTGATCATCATCGGAGGGTTAACTGCATGTTTCGTCGCTCCCTCTTTTTCTTCGGCCGACATCTACAAGTACGTGGATCCGGATGGCGTAGTCCATTTCACCAATGCGCCCACACACGGAAAGTTTAAACTAACGCTGAGGGAAGAACCCGTACAATTTCGTCTTGGGCCTACTTTTGTAAAATATGACCTGGCTATCTGGAAGTCTGCGGAAAAATACAGGGTGGATTACGCCCTGATCAAGGCGGTCATCAAGGCGGAGTCCAATTTTAATCCCAAGGCAATTTCTCGAGTGGGGGCCAAAGGATTGATGCAGCTCATGCCGAAAACCGCCTATGCTTTTCAGGTAAGGGATTCTTTTCATCCCGAGAATAACATTGAGGGCGGAGTCCGCTACCTGCGGTACCTTTTG
>Ga0180009_10008070_pt1 | contig 10545 bp, 15 predicted proteins | sample OS_PC_MetaG_FD_123537 | JGI IMG/M metagenome (GOLD analysis project Ga0180009, IMG submission 123537) | Groundwater microbial communities from the Aspo Hard Rock Laboratory (HRL) deep subsurface site, Sweden - OS_PC_MetaG | ecosystem: Environmental > Aquatic > Deep subsurface > Groundwater... | reverse complement strand
TCTTGCTGAGTTTTATTCTTTTGATCCCATTCCAAAATTAATTTTCTCTCATTTATTGATAACATGAACATATAAAAGAAGAACTAATATTTAAAGTTTATGCGTTATTTTTGTCTCATACTAAATTTTCAAAAGATTTATAAATAACTATTTCACAAACTATGATGTTAATAACTATGAGGGGGATTTTAGATGTATCGCAAAAAGGAAGAAGAAGCAATAGTACTCGACTTCTTGCCAAACGGCTACATAACAGATACAAGACCCAGTCATATGAAGACTCCTATAGTTCAGTCTATTGGTAAGGAGAATTTCACAATTCTAGAATTGGTGCCAAAAAAAGGTATTTTCTTGCAGCCTCTTGAAGAAGTTTACATTGGCGAGGCTAAAAGAGAAAAAATTCATCACATAAATGGTAAGATAGATTATGACAAGTTGACTCACACAGCCAAGTCAGGGATGGAGCATGCAGTCATCGCTCTGATTGATAAACACGAGAAGAAGTTTGTTGATTTCTTTAATACTGCGCAGCCGTTGAGCACTAGAATGCATATAATGGAGCTTCTTCCAGGCGTTGGAAAAAAGCATATGTGGGAGATTATCGAGAAGAGGAGAGTGCAGCCTTTTGTAAGCTTTGAAGACTTGAAGAAGAGGGTGAAGCTCATGCCTGACCCAAAAAAAGTTATCCAAAAGAGGATTATGCTGGAGTTGACTGGCAACGAGAAGCACTTATTGTTTGTTGACAGATAAAGGTATATAAGTTATAATAGATTTCTATTGTGAATGTTTAAGCAATCCTGGGCTGAAACAAGAAAACTAGAAAATCCTGATTGGTATAGAAAGTTTGCTTTCGAAACTCCAGGCAATGAAGATAGCATTCTTAATAATTACCTTGTTCATGCAAGCAACCCTGTAAATTTTGAATCATTGGTAAAAAAAGGTTTTATTTTTCCAAACTCTATGTTTAAAGATGAAGGAATAACTACTCTTTTGGCGATACCATATCCAAATGAGAATTCGAATGAAAGATTTAATGATTGCTATGTCCACTTTTCTGACCCAAGAAGCATAGTTCCAGAAACTTCAATAAACTTACATACTGATATTGAAGACTATAAATACTGGACACATAACTTTGATGAAAATATTCCTTTAAAAATATACTCTGTTAGATTTTATTATAACAAAGAGGTTTTAGCACAACAATCAGGTTTTGAAATAACTCCTGAAAATAGTAGTCCATATTATTTATATAGAATGAAAGGACTTGTTGATATATATTTAGGTTTAGAAGCAATTCTAATTCCAAAAGAGTTAAAAATTCAAATCCCTGATAAGTTAAGAGAAAAGATGATTGCTGTACAAAATCTGACGCATGAATACAGACACTTTGTCAACAACATGAATGAAGAGTTTATGAAATTTAAAGGTTTTTGATGTTAATTATAGTAAAAAATAATTTATAAAATGTAATTGTTTAAAAAATAAAATAATAAAAGAAAAATTTTAGTGCCTTCTTCCCTTTGCTCTTAAGGATGGTCTTATCTTCTCTGAGCCCATACCTTTATTTCTCAAGCCTCGACCTTTCTTACCAGCACTAGTTAGCCCTCTCTCTGCTCTTCCGGTGCTAAAGGTTATGAAACTTAGCTCCTTATCGTTTAATATTTGAGGGTGGAACTTGTCAACCATAATTATTTCATACCAGTAGTACATTCCATCTTGTGCTACTTTATAGCTGTTTAGCACTTCGCAGTTGACGTATTTCTTGTTTGCTCTCTCCTAACAAACTTGCTGGTAGTTCTTGGCAACAATTTTTTTCCTTCGCATGTGTTTTGGTCTTCTTCCAGAGGAGAATTTTTCTCTCATCCTTCCGCCTTTTCTAACACGCTGCCTAACTACTATTATTCCTTGTTTGGCCCTGTAGCCTAGTGATCTTGCCCTATCAAGCCTTGTAGGCCTTTCAATTCTGATTGTTGAAGGTTCTTTCCTCCAAAGAATTAGTCGCTCTCTATAAAGCTCTTTTAGTGTCTCTTTTGGTTTTTTCCAAGACTCTCGTATATATTTGTATATTCCCATTTTGACCTCCGTTGTTTTGGTTCTTTTGAATGATTCAGGCAAGTCACGCCCACATCTCATTCTATTCTTTGAGAAACACTGTTTTTTTATAAAGTTAACTAATTGGATAATTTGTTAAAACTTCCTTCCAGCACTAAATCTATTGCAATGTTTGTTTTTGTTGCTAGAAAATTGTAAAACTGGCTTTCTTCTTTTGAGATTGGGCTCGTTATAGTTTTTTTGTATGCATCTCGGTCTTGGTATCCTAAAATTGCGTTTTCTAGTAATTTTCGATATGTTTCTCTTTCTCCTCTGAATATCACTGCTGGTGGTAGATTGTCTTTTTCTAGTAATAAGTTTTGGATTGTTCTTGAAGTTCTGCCGTTTCCATCTTCAAATGGGTGAATTCTGGCTATTTGGAAGTGGGTGTAGAATGCAAGATCCATTGCTGATACATCTCCTTTTTCATAAGCTTTTTCTAAAAAATCATAATTGTCGATAAAGCGTTCCATTTCCAACGAAATCTTTGCAGGGTATGGTGGTGTGACTTTAGCTCCTGAAGGTCTTACTCCTATTATTCTATAGTCTAAGGGTTGTTCTTCTCCGTTTATTATTCCTGCAACTCCTTTTATTAGCATGGTTAATGATGCATCTGTGTTGTTGTATGCCCATTCTTGTGCTTTTGTTATTTGTTTTATGAATTGTTCAAAGTTTGGTTTTATTATGTAATCGCTTGTTTGTGATTTTTTTTCAAGATCTCGTTCGATTTTTATGCTGTGTTGTTTGGCTTCTTCTTCTATTGCTTTTAATTTTAATTGGTCGTAATTTTCTCTTTTATGTTTTTCAAATTTAGGACTATTAAGATGATTATTTCTAGTTAAGATATCTTCTACAAGTCTTGAGTTTATCAAATAAGATGTCATTACACGTCTATATTTTCAAGAGTATTTAAATCTTTCGATTTTTAACCACTTGTAAGAAGTTATTTTTCATTAAAATAGGAATATTTATAAATAATTAAAGAATAACTTTCTATTAACATGAAAAGAGTTGATTGTATTCATCATCAGTAAACCCCTTCTAAATAGTTTAAACTCTCTTCGAAAAAAAGCGCAAACATTAAAAACAACAAATTTATTCTTAAAAATGAAATCTTTGAAGTATTCATTCGTTCAGCTTTATGCTGAACTTGTTTCCCTCAAGGATTTCTTAAAGCCTTGGCGCAACGGTGTTCGTCCAAACAAAAACTATGGTTTTTGGTGTTCCAAAAAGCTTTGCTTTTTGAGAACGTTGACAACGAGGTCAGGCGTAAAGCCTGACGTCCAGCTTTATGCTGGACTTGTTTTAGTCAAGCTTTTTTTAAAAGATTGGCGGCGTTGGTGTAATCTGGTAGCATATGGGACTGTGGCTCCCCTGGTCCGGGTTCAAACGACGATTTCGCTCGTCGATGACGAGGGGTGGCGTAAAGCCTCCCGTAGAAACGTTCTGAAAGTCCCGGTCGCCGCCCCATTTTCTTTTTTTCATCATCATTCCTAGTCAGCAGACTTTTAATTCTATTCTCATATGCTGGCGGGAAGGTTAAAATCCTTTAGTCAAGCGGAGAACTCAAAAACTGTGTTTTTGGGTCTTCAAACAAAAAAATTTGGAGGAAATAAAATGAAAAAAGAAGAAAGAAACAAAAACAAAGAAGAAAACGTGAAAAACAATGTAGAGGCTAAGGTGCAAGAAAGCGCTGGTTGTATTCATATATAGTGGTTTAGAAGAGCTACCAATATATTATGGTAGACTCGCTGAGTTACAGCGAAAGGTGTCTGTGAAGTTTGTAGATGCCTGTAGTGCACAAGGGTTTAATCTGGTGGAGTTTCCTGAGATTATGCCTGCTTACTTAATGGATTCTAAGTTTGTGGAGCAGGATTGGATGATAAAGAAGCCAGGTACTGATGAGCCTTTTGTATTAACACCTGAGATAACTGCTTTTTATGCATCGCTGATTGGTCAGAACACAGGAATTGATGCTTTGAAAAACATAAGTTATGTCGCGACTTGTTACAGAGAAAATAGGTTTGTACAGCTAGGTCTTGAATCTATCAGCTCTAATGTTGAGTCTGACGTAAGAGTTATATCAACAGCTTATGATTTTCTTGAATCTCTTGGTCTAGCTGATTATTTTGAGATTGTTGTGAATGACTTGAGTCAGCTTAAACGTTTTGTTTCTGACGTAGGTGTTGATAAAGAGTATGTTATTCCTGTCTTAAAAATTCTTGATAAGTATTCAGGAATTATTAGAGCAGGTACAACTGACATTGATGAAGCTTTCACATCAGAAGTGTCAAGTTACGTATCAGACGCGGGTGTTAGGAAGGAACTCTTGAATTTAGCGAAGTCAAATCAGTATGATAAAGAATTCTCATCAGAGTTTAAAGAGATATTATCCGATCTTTCGGATAAGAAAAATCTGCGGGTGGGTGCTTCTTTAGCAAGAGGGCTTAGTTATTACAACAGTCTTCCTCCAAGAGAGTCAACACCCATCTTTGAGATATATTCAAAGACTGATCTTGAGCAGATTTGTGGTGGTGGAAGGTATGATGGACTCATGGGCAGGCTCAATCCAAAGCTTCAAAACACTGAGTTTGACAGCGGAATTGGTTTTGCATTTGGTCTTGAGAGAGTCTTTAAAGTGTTGATGAGCAAGTATCAAAGCTTTGAAAAAATGTCGGAGGTATTAAGATGAAAGAAGAAATAATTCAAAAAGTATGGGATTATCTTGAGAGTAAAAAAATAGATGAACCTGTTTTTTCAGATAGGATAAAGAGTCAGCTCTCAGATAGTTATCAGGGAGTTTTGAACTTGTTTGTTCCGTGGGGTCCAAAGTACAACTATGTTGAGAAAGGGATAACTGTAGGTCTTCCAGAAAAGCAAACGATTGCAGAGCTAAAATGTTTGGTTGATTTTTTTAAAGAGAATAATTACAAGCCAAACCTTTTTTTGATGTTTGCAGATAGTTATGGAACAGAGATAAACTCTTTGCCGGTTGATGTAGTCAAAGGCTATTTTTCAAATCTTGAGAAATACGTCGGCGATTCTTTGGATTGTAAACCTTTGTGGTGGTCAAAAATTAAGGATTCAAAACGTTATTTCGAGTTGAAAAATGATGTTGAAAAAAACTTTTTTGACTATGTTGACAAAGATGTTTACGAAGATAATCTGATGACTGCAAAGAAGTTTAAGGGCGGGGCAGACAGTGCAAAAATATACTCTCTAGAGCGTGTGACTGAAGGTCTGTTAATAGAGGAACTTTACTCTCCTATTAAATTAAGTCTTGTCAAAAAAGAGAAAGATGCGCTTGATGGTCCACTGAAAAGACTCTATGTTATTGAGAGTAGAAAACCTTGGATGAGGTGACTTGCTGTGAAAGAAATAAAAGAATTAATCAGAAGAGCAATTGATTTGCACGTACACATCGGGCCAGAACCGATTCCAAGGAAGTACACGGCAGACACTCTTGTCAAAGAAGAGAAAGGAAAGATAAAAGCAATTTGTGTTAAATCTCACTTCTTTCCAACAGCTCCTTTGATAAGTGATAGAATTTTTTTGATTGGTTCAGTAACCCTCAACAATTATGTTGGGGGTCTAAACCCTGATATTGTGTTGGCTAATGCAGTGTTTGGCAAGCAGATAGTTTGGTTTCCAACAATTAATGCAAAGAATTTCATGAAAAGACGAGAATATGAAATACCTGCCGAGTGGGTGTCAGACAGTAAATATTTGAGAAAAACAAGTGATATCAAAGGAATATCTGTTTTGAAAAATAAGAAACTGACAAAGGATGCACTAAGAGACATTGATGCAATCGAAAAAACCAATAGTGTACTTGCAACAGGTCACGTTAGCTGGAAAGAAGCAGAAATGCTTGCTAAAGAAGGTTTGAGAAGGAATATTAAAGTAATTTTAACACACCCACTCTATGGACCTATTAGCATGCCTTTAAGTGTTCAAAGAAGTCTTGCAAAAAAAGGAGCATTCATTGAAGTAACTTACGCGTCTTTTACTATTGATAAGATTCCAGTAAAAAGACTTGCAGAGCAAATAAGGTTGGTTGGACCCAAAAATTGTATAATTAGTTCAGATGTTGGTCAGACTTTTAGTAAGAGTCCTAGTAAATCATTATTTGAATTTGCAAATTTACTGATTGCTGAAGGAATAACCAAGAAAGAGTTGGAGTTGATGCTTGTAAAAAGTCCGACTAAAATAATAAATTATATAAATAAACACAGACGAGGTATTTATTATGAAACTTATGACTGCAAGAGGAGTTAGGGATTTTCCTCCTGAGGATAAGATTCTCAGGAACGAATTAGTTGACAAACTTAAGAGGGTGTTTGAGGTATATGGCTACTCGCCACTTGAAACACCAATTATTGAGCGTTATGAAGTGCTGTTTGCAAAGGCAGGCGCGGGACAAGAGGCTGATGCGACCAAGGAAACTTTTACTTTCAAGGACCAGGGAGATAGAGATATTGGTCTTCGTTTTGAATTGACACTGTCGTTTGCAAGATTTATTGGTATGAATCCAAATATGAAGATGCCTTTTAAGAGGTATGAGTTTGGACCTGTCTTTCGTGATGGTCCTATAAAGCTTGGAAGGTACAGACAGTTTTGGCAATGTGATGTTGATATTGTTGGTTGCAAGACTGGAGCTGTAGATGCAGAGATTGTTGCTTTGGTCTTGGATGTTTTTAAGGAGCTTGGGCTTGATGCTTATATAGAGGTTAACAACCGTAAGATTCTCAAGGGGATAATCAAGTTTGCAGGCATAAAGCAATCGCTTGCCGACTCTGTCATAATTTCTATTGACAAGCTTAGCAAGCTGGGAGCTGATGATGTTAGAAAGGAGCTTGAGCAAAAAGGCGTTGAGGACACTCAAGTTGCTAAGCTTTTAAGCTTGTTTGATTTGAGAGGCACTAATGAGGAGAAGCTTTCTTCTCTTAAATCAGTTATTAAGAATGATATCGGGGTGGAAGGGCTTTTTGAGCTTGAGGAATTGTTCTCTTATCTTTCAGCAGAGCAAAAGAAGAATGTGGTCTTTAACGTCTCTCTTGCAAGGGGTCTTGGCTATTATACAGGGACTATTTATGAAGGGTTTGTTAGGAATAGTGAGGTTACTTCATCAATTTGTGGTGGTGGAAGGTATGATGACATGGTTTCGCAGCTGCTTGGGTCTGATAAGGAGTATCCTTGTACTGGTATTAGCTTTGGATTAGACGTCATAACTGATGTTTTGAAGCTTTTAAAAATCAAGGCTGTCAAGACTGTGACTGGGGTTTATGTTATTCCTATAAAGACTTCAAAGGATTGTTTTAAGATTTGCCAAGAGTTGAGAAGTGCAGGTGTTTCTGTTGATATGGACTTATCTTCTAAGGGTATTAGCAAGAATCTTGACTATGCAAATTCTCTTGGCATCCCTTTTGTTGTTTTCGTGGGTGAGAGAGAACTTAGGCAGGGCAAGGTTAAACTTAGGGACATGGTTTCTGGAAAGGAAGATTTCTTGTCTGTAAAAGCGCTTGTTAAGAGGCTGAAAAACAACAAATAAATAACAAAGTTTATATACTAGTGACTATATACCTATACTAAGATATGACGCTTGCACAAGAACAACCCCACGATAGAATATTTTCCATTCTCTTCAAAGAGGACGAGCTTACATGGCAAAATATCATCTATGACCTTGTAAAAAATGAAGAGATGAATCCTTGGGAAATAAACATTTCTCTAATCGCACAGAAATTCATAGAGAAGCTAAAGCAGCTAAAAGACATGGATTTTAGGATTTCTGGAAAAGTAGTCTTAGCATCAGCACTTTTGTTAAAAATGAAGACTAACAGATTGCTTGAACAAGACTTGACAGTTTTTGACGCTTTAGTATCAGCATCGCAAGATGACCAGATGGGCATACTTGAAGAGCTAACACAAGGCTTAGAGGAGCAAGACTTTGAAGACCTCCCAAAAATCATTCCAAGAACTCCACAGCCAAGAAAGAGAAAAGTTTCAGTCTTTGACCTAGTTGAAGCATTAGAAAAGGCCTTGGCAGTTCAAAACAGGAGGAAAGATTATTTTATGCCTGACGTTGAAGTCGTCGCTCCAAAGAAGACAAAAGAGTTAACAGTTGTCATGAAAGACCTCTACGACAAGATAGCAGGATTTTTTTCAAAATCAACAACTGAACTTACATTTGAACAGTTGATACCATCAGACACAAAAGAGGATAAAGTCTTCACATTCATACCGCTGCTTCATCTAGACAACCAAAGAAAGATAGATATGAACCAAAAAGAGCACTTTGGAACAATATCAATACTTCTAAACAAGCAAGCAAAATAAATTTTTTGTGCAATAACTTTTTAAAACAATCCTGATTCTAAAAATTCTAATGGCAACGGTATTGATGAGTTTTAACAACAACCCAAACGTTGGGCTCTACGCATTTGTAACAGATAAGTTCGCGCTAGTCGGTAGAGAAGTAAACAAGAATTATCTTGATGAACTGGCAAGGATATTAAAGGTTCCTGTTCACAGCATAAACATAGCAGGAACATCACTTGTAGGTGTTTTTCTAGTTGGCAACAGCGACTTAGTATTAGTGCCATCAATAACCTTTGACGGTGAGCTTGAACAGCTAAAAAAGCTTGGGATAAATTATAAGGTGTTCAACACAGATTTTACATGCCTTGGAAACAACATAGTGATGAATGAAAACGGAGCCCTTGTAAGCGAGGATCTTCCAGAAAAAGATGTTAAAAACCTCTCAAAGATATTAGACATTCCAGTCAAGAGGATACAAATTGCTGACACCACAACGCCTGGCTCATGCATAATTCTTAGAGGCGATAAGGCTTTGATACATAGAGGCGCGTCCCAAGAAGAGATAAAAATCATTGAAAAAACACTAAAAGTAAAAACTATTTCAACAACTATAAACCTTGGAATACCATACATCAAGTCAGGAATACTATGCAATGATAATGGCATGATAATAGGCGAGGCTTCAGGACCTGCAGAAGTCATGAACGCAGAGGAAGGATTAGGATTTATAGACGGGTAAACATGAACCAGGAAAAATTATTGCAATACCAAATGTTAGAACAGCAGATGCAAGTAGTAAGCCAAAACCTGCAAAACGTTGAGCAAAGCTTAGCAGATGTTAATAGTATTGTTGAGTCATTGCAAGACTTTGGAAAGCTTAAGAAAGGCGACAAGATACTAGTATCGCTCTCAAACGGAATATTTGCAGAGGCAAAACTAGAGAATTCTAAAGATTTGAAAGTCAACATCGGTCGAAACGTCGTTGTCACTAAAAGTGTTGAGAAGACTGCTGAGATGATGCAAGAACAAGTAAAAGAGCTGCAGAAGTACAAAGAAGAGATACTGACATATTATAACAATCTTTATTCTCAACTGCAGAAATTGCAAGAAGAACTAATCTAACACCAAACATTTTTCTCAAGAAAGCATAAAAATTTATATATCATAAAAAGAAATTATTTTGCAATGTCAAATAACGTTGCAATCGCAGCAATCATTGAACACAACGGAATGGTTCTTGTTGGAAAGAAGATTACAACAGAACACGTCTTAAGCGGAGCCTGGCTCATTCCAGGCGGAAAAGTACAGTTTGGAGAGACTGAGGAAGAAGCACTAATCCGCGAGATGAAGGAAGAAGCAAATATTAACATAAGAGTTGAAAAGTTCATTGATGAGCGATTCGTCCCAGAAGCAAACATTAAAGTCAAATGGTACTTGTGCTTTCCGCTGACAAGAAACATAAAGCCAGGCGATGACTTGGCAGAAGTAAAGTTTGTTCCTAAAGGAGAAATCTTAAGGATATGCGATCCAAAAGCTGTTTTTCTATGGCCTCCAAAAGTAACAGAATATTTTAAGAGTTAAAAACAAACTATATAATCAAAGTATTTTAATATATAAACAACATATTCATACAATATGGGGGGAGAAAATGATTTTAAAAATAAAGAAATATCTATAATAGGTGTAATACCCCAATACCCAGCACATTCAAAACATAACATATACGCAAGGGTGAAGATGCCACCTGTTGGGATAATTTCAATTCTTAGCCAGATAAATCACAATCCAAGATTTAAAGAGGTCTACGCAATTGACGAGAATAATTACAGAGGACCAAGAGATTTTAATGGTTTAGTTGATCACAGCTTTTTGCAGCAGAAAGAACCTGCTAAGATAGCTATGTTATATGGCGGGATGAGCAACTCCATCCCAAGAATGTTTTCTGTTGCAAAACAATACAAGAATTTTGGCGTAACAACCATTGCAGGAGGAAGCCACGTAGATGCTCTACCTGAAGAAGCCTTAAGATCAGGCATTGACATTGTTGTCCATAGCGAAGGTGAAGAAACAGTCCAAGAAATACTCAAAACAATATTGAAAGGTGAAGAGATAATACTAAACCCTGAAGAG
>Ga0180009_10008069_pt1 | contig 10546 bp, 11 predicted proteins | sample OS_PC_MetaG_FD_123537 | JGI IMG/M metagenome (GOLD analysis project Ga0180009, IMG submission 123537) | Groundwater microbial communities from the Aspo Hard Rock Laboratory (HRL) deep subsurface site, Sweden - OS_PC_MetaG | ecosystem: Environmental > Aquatic > Deep subsurface > Groundwater... | reverse complement strand
TCTTCCGTTAATTCGATTTCATGGTTCAGCACGAACATACTGATGATATGATTCTCAAGTAAAAGCCCCAGGCTAGTCCGAAGGCCCTCATATTGTCTTGTCTTTTCCCGGATTAAAACGGCTACTTTCTTTCCCATATCAATCCTCTTACAGGATGAGGTAACGGTCGCACTTTTCGACCATTTCAGCGTTGCGCATCTGGGTAACAAAGTCTTTATCAACCAGACCCGGAATCCCTTTGCCTTTATAGCCGTTGGCGATATAGCTGACCTCGCAGATGCCCACCCGGGCCACCGCGAGCAATTCTGAAAAACCCGGCTGATGAGTCAAATGCACCCCTTCGCCCGTAAGGAAAACCTCTGTATGTTTCCCGGCTCGTTTGGCCGCTTTGGCAAGACCCAAAACGTGAGCCATGCTGTCTCGGGTGGCAACACAAATTCCCAGATTTTCAACCATAAATCCCCCAGCAAAAAGGATATTGCGCTATCATGACTAGTTCTATTTTTTTTGCGGGTCTATTTTTCAATAACAATTTTATGAAATTCCCCGTTCGGCTGTACCGAAATAACTTTATACCCCTGCTCACTGGCCGACCGGGGAACATTTCTTAAAGGCTCGCCCCCGGTTAAAAGAACCTCGAGGCGATCCCCGGGCATCAGCTTGGCCAATTTCACCTTGACTTTGACAAAGGTCATGGGGCACAGGTCTTTGGTAATATCCAGAAAATAATTCATGGGTTCTCTCTTAAACAAAGACCTTTGTGGCGTTCTTTGTATAGACCGGAATGGTCATTATCAACAATTTCTATCTCTTCTTTTTCAAACATCCCATTTTTTATTTTAAAAGACTTCATGCTATAATCGAGTAATGAAATGATCACGTAACTCAAATCCGCATCATAGGCCAGCCTTACATCTTCTGCCGAGGGCCGTGCCGGAGTTCTTGGGTGGCTGTGGTAAGCGGCACATAAACTGTATCCTGCCGCACGCATACTGCGGACCGCGGCAAATTGTTCGGCGGGATCCATTGAATAGTGCACTTCGGAGGCATCCATATTCGTTAATTCATAGTTCCGGATAACGATACCGTCCTTTTCGGCCAAATAGCCGCAGGCTTCCAGGGGCGCTTCTTTTTTGGCGTGGGCTATTATGCCTTTAACAACGGTTGGTTGAATTCTTAACATAACGGTATATTCACACTATCCCGGCCGGTTGAAATCACAAACGGGCTGCGCTTCATCCTTTATCTGAACGATGGCCGGATGATCACCGCAAATAAAGCAATCCGGATTGGGGCGTATCTTTATTTTTCTAAAGTCCATTGTTTTGGCGTTAAAAACCAACAGGGCATCGGTGAGTAAAGCTCCCACCCGGGTGATATATTTCAAACATTCAGCCGCCTGAATGGTTCCCAGCATTCCGGCAATCGCACCTAAAATACCGGCTTCCGAACAGCTTGGGATGGCGCCCCGGGGCGGCGGATTTGGGAAAATACAGCGGTAGCAGGCCGATTTGCCCGGAATAACGGTCATGGTCTGTCCGTCAAAGCGCAGCACACCGCCGTGCGAATAGGGTTTCCCTTTCAGGACACAGGCGTCATTGATCAGAAACTTGGCGGCAAAATTATCGGTACCGTCAATAACAAAGTCATAACCCTCAACAATTTGACCGATATTGGCCGCGCAGGCCATTTCATGATATTTTTTTACCTTCACCTCGGGATTTAAAGCCAGGATTTTTTCAGCGGCGGAATCAACTTTATATCCATTTAGATTTTTTGTAAAATGAATGATCTGACGCTGCAAATTGGAGAGCTCCACTTTATCCGCATCCATAATTCCGATGGTCCCCACCCCGGCCGCGGCCAGATAGAATGCCGCCGGAGACCCAAGCCCGCCGGCGCCTACAATGAGGACCTTTGCGTTCATGATCTCGACCTGGCCTTCAACGCTTATATCCTGCAAAAGAATATGGCGGCTATATCGCTCAAGCTGTTCTTCCGAAAAGTCCATTATATACCCGCCAGGCTTAAATTAATGTCTTCAATGATATCTTCTACGTCCTCAATGCCGACCGCGAGCCTTAGCATGGATTCACTTACACCCATTTCTTTTTTTTCTTTTGGGCTATATTCACAATAGATCGTAGATGCCGGATGCAAGATTAAGGTTTTGTTATCATTGAGATTGGTCGCTCGTTTTATGAGCTTCAGCCCATCCATGAAGGCATAGCACATGTCTTTATTTTCCAGTTCAAATGTCAAAATGCCCCCGAACTTGCCCTTGAATTGGGCCTTGGCTATTTCATGATATCTGGAGCTTTTTAACCCAGGGTAATTTACAGACCGGACTTTTTCGCATGTTTCCAGGTACTCCGAAATTTGAAGCGTGTTGGAACAGCTCTTGTCGATTCTCAAGCTGAGCGTTTCAAGTCCAAGGGTTTGTAAATAGGCATTATGGGGCGAAAGGCACGCCCCAAGGTTTCTGTATACCTCCCGTTTTAGCTTGGAAACTAAGGCAAATTCTCCATACTTCTTGACCGAATCCTCAAGTTTCGGGCATTTCTCCCAATCAAAGGTCCCATTATCAATGATCAAGCCGCCGACCGAAGTGGCACCGCCGGAAATATACTTGGTACTGGATAGAACTTCCACGCTCACGCCGTAGTCTTTTGATTTGAAAATATAGGGGGTGGTCAGGGTGCCATCTACGATTACCGGCACGGAATACTCTCCGGCAACCCTGGTTATTTCTTTTATGTTCGGAACCTGAAGCTGGGGGTTGGTGATTATTTCCAAAAATATCGCTCGGGTTTTTGCGTTTATGGACCGGCGCAACCGATCCGTATCCTCCATATTAATATAGCTGACCTCCAGCCCCCAGGGCTTTAAGGTCGTTTCCAGTAAGGAGTATGTATTGCCGAATAGAAATTTGGTGGTAATTATATTGGATCCTGTCTCGGCTATCGCTAAAATTATATTGGAGATGGACGCCATGCCCGAAGAAACGGCGATGACGCTCAGGCTATCCGCTAAAAGGTTGACCCTTTGCTCAAAATCTTCGATCGTAGGATTTGTTATTCTTGAATAGGTATGCGCGGGTTTTCGGCCTTCAAATGCCAGTTGAATATCCCGGGCGCTTTCATGTTCAAAGGCGACCGAATCATACAGCGGATACCGGAGCGCGCCATGGGGATCCTTTCTCAAGGTTTTACCGTGAACGGCTTTGGTCGAAAATCCCTTCACCTATCGCCTCCCGCCATAAAATAGAGAAATTCGACTTCATCGCTTTCTTTAAGATGGGTAGAGCCGAAATTCTCCTTTTTCACAAAATTACCATTGAGCTGAACCGAAACCATTTCAGGCATTTCCACCTCTCGCTCTCGCAGGAGATCAAGGATCGTAGTGGACTCTTTTTCGGGAGAATAACTTTCTCCATGGACTTTTATTATCATCAGAATTCCTATCATATTTATTGGGAAAGTGGAAAGCGGCTAATTATTTCAGTCCGTCCGTTTTCCCGGATTTCGGCTATAAAATATAATTAGGTCCTTCTTCACTTTTCACCAAGTCATAGAAATTACAACTAGACGGACAATTCATTATCAATGCCGCAAATGGTTCAATACCACGTTGTGGTTATTCGTCATTAAGTAAAAGTTCTCTGCCCTTTGTGTCAAGATATTTTTGAAAAATTTACGGATTTTTAGGGTCAATTCACCGTTTTCGATAAAAACGCACTTGTTAAAAGCGGGTTTGTCGAAAGATTAATTATCCCGTAATGAGTAACCTGATGGTGGACGCATTGACCGATTCTTCGGCGGACGGGGCCGGCAGACTTTTATATTCCTTTCCCTTAGAGGGGTTCTTCACCCATAAGGTCTTTTTTGTCGAGGCTGCTGAAGGTTTTGTTCCAGTGAATGGTTGAATAGCTTACGAAAGTTTCCATTCAGGTCCCTTTTTTAGGGCTTTGTTGATTTTAATACCACAATGTAGTAATTAAAAAACAAGTCAATAATAGCGGCGCATATTTAATTTTTTCACAAAAATTGTCCGCCGTATTCAAGACGGCCAAAAATAATACAAATTCAGATAATTACTAATGATGCTTTCTTTAAAAACACGGGCTAAAATAAGGGCTGTGGGCCTATTATCCGGCGGCCTGGACAGCACGCTTGCCGCCAAATTGATGCTGGAGCAGGGAATTGAGGTGTATGCCGTCAATTTTACCTCTCCCTTTTGCACATGCACACCCAAAAAGGCGGGATGTGCGGCCATCGTCACGGCGGTCAAAAAGCTGGGAGGGATATCGCTCAAACGGGTCCGGCTGGGAAATGAATACCTGGAAATCGTGCGAAACCCCAAACACGGATATGGATCAGGACTGAACCCCTGCATCGATTGCCGGATTATGAAGATCCGGAAAGCCGCTGATTATATGCGCACAGTCGGCGCGGCCTTTCTTTTCACCGGTGAAGTTATCGGGCAGCGCCCCATGTCGCAGCACAAAGCAGCCATAAGCCTTATTGACCGTGAGTCCGGCTTGCAGGGATATATAGTGCGACCCCTTTCAGCAATGGTTTTGGAACCGACCTTTCCGGAAAAGAAAGGCTGGGTGGATAGAAGTAAACTGCTGGGAATAACCGGAAGGTTGCGAAAGACTCAGATAACCCTCGCGACTGAAAAGGGCATTCATGAATACCCCTGTCCGGCAGGTGGTTGTTTGTTAACCGATAAAAATTTCTCAGATAGAATGAAAGATTACCTCGCTTTCACCGAGCAACCCACCCTGAAGGATATGGCACTCCTCAAAACGGGGAGACATTTTCGGCTTGCCTGCGGCGACAAGGTGATTGTTGCGCGTGATCAATCTGAATGCGAAAAGCTAAAAAATCTGTATAGGGGAATAGATCATCTTCTTATTCCCCTCGATTTTTCAGGGCCTACTGTGATACTTCAGGGAAACAACATCAAAGCAGCGGTCGAGAAAATGATTGCCTATACCAAAAAACCTATTCCGGAAACCGGCCAAGTCAGCCACTGGTGTAAAGGCATAGAACAGGTTGTCACTATCGGAGAATTTTAAAAAACAGGGTAACGCGTCATGAGAAAAAACAGAATAAAAGTCGCGGTTGGGTTAAGCGGGAGCGTGGATTCTTCGGTTGCCGCAGCGCTGTTAAAATAAAAAGGATATGCGGTCATCGGTATTACCATGGAGATATTTGATGGAGATATGGACCGCCGACCATCAAAAAAACCGACCTGTTTCGGGCCGGATGAAAAAGAGGATATTGAATCGACCGCCTCAGGTCATGCGGTCGCATATGGATGCCAATCCGTTAACAGGCTACTTAATTTATTGATTTGCATTCCACATTGTGGTATGGGGCAGATAAGCAAATTGAACGGCGTTTAATCCTTCCGTACCTTATCTTAAAGGAAGAATCTGTCAAATATACTTGAATCGAGATGTGTTTACGCAATGCTTCCAACAGGAATGCGCCAGAAAAGCAGGCCTGACACTCAAGGCCCGGATCAAAGGGGCCCCCCTAATAGACGGATGTAATGATTTTCTGATACATCAGGTTATATGACGATATAACTTTGCTTCTCCAATCGAAACAAGGAACAGGCTATGGTAACAATAAGTGATTTGTTGAAGACTAAAGGGCACAATGTATATTCCATTTCGGAAGACGCAACCGTTTACGAAGCGTTAATACTGATGGCGGATAAACAGATCGGAGCACTTGTCGTGTTTGAGGGTGAAAAGATAGTGGGGATTATCTCCGAACGGGACTATGCGCGCAAGGTCATCCTCAAAGGTAAGGTTTCCAGGGATTTACTGGTCCGGGAGATTATGGCGACTGAAATCGTTTGTCTCAGCCCCGATAAAACCATAGAATGGTGTATGGCTTTGATGACGGACAAAAGGATTCGCCACATGCCCATACTGGATGAAGGGAAGCTTGTCGGGTTAATCTCCATCGGAGACGTCGTAAAATCGATTATTGAGAGCCAGGAGGTCAATCAAGCCGTTATCAATTCACTTATAAACCACTCGCTGGAAGATATGAGCCTTGATGATCTTTTAGCGCGCATTCTCGAACTGATTTTTTCCATCCCCTGGCTGGCATTCGAAAAACAAGGGAGTATATTCCTTGTTGAGAACGATCCGGATACGCTGGTCATGAAGGCCCAGGTCGGACTTGGCGAGGCGATCAAAAATGGATGTGCCCGGCTGCCTTTTGGTAAATGTCTCTGCGGGCGCGCTGCGATGACACGTAAAATTGAATTCGCAGATTGTTTGGATGAGCGCCACGAGATCCGCTATGATAAAATTGTTCCTCATGGACATTATTGCGTTCCTATTTGTAATAACGACAAAACACTGGGAGTGATTAATACATACATTCGAGCCGGCCACCAACGCTCACAGAGGGAAGAAGAGTTCCTGATTGCTGTGGCCAATACACTGGCCGGAATCATTATGCGGAAAAAACTGGCGGAAGAGCTTGTCAATTCCGAAAGGCTGGCCGCCATCGGACAAACTGTAGCGGGTCTGGCGCACTGTATCAAAAGCATCCTGTTCGGTCTTGAAGGAGGCGTCTATATTGTTAATAAGGCCTTGAAAAAGGATAATATCCAAAAACTTGAAACCGGCTGGAATATGGTTCGCAAGAATATTGAAAAAGTTTCTAACCTTGTATTGGACCTGCTCGATTATCCCGATGAACGTATCCCCAAATATGAAAACAGCTCACCGAATATCATTGCAGAAGAGGCCTGTGAACTGATGGAGGCCAAGGTGATAGAAATTTCTTCAAAGGAAATAGAAATCATCAGGGATTTGGATCCACACCTGGGTGAGGTTTTGCTGGACCCCAAAGGTATTCATCGATGCCTGCTCAATATGGTTTCAAATGCCATTGATGCCTGTCTGGAAGATAGCGACGAGGGCAAACATTACCGAGTGCAAGTCACCACAAGACGGGAAGGAGAAAAAAAATTTATATTTCAAGTGTCTGACAATGGTTGCGGAATTGAAGATGAGGTCAAGGCACAGTTGTTTACCAGCTTTTTCAGTACAAAGGGATCAAAAGGAACCGGACTGGGGCTGCTGATTACGCAAAAGATAGTCCTGGAACATGGCGGCGCATTGAGTGTAAATTCAAAGCCCGGCCAGGGGTCGGTTTTTACCATGCTGCTTCCAGTCAAGCGCCAAAACAATTAGGTAAATATTCTAATATGTACTGATGCTGTATATTCTATGGGGTTTAATGGCTCTCAATATAAAAAAAACGATGTCCTTACGGATCTCGTTATCTATTTTGCATACACGGTAGACCATCTTCCTGAAGTCAAACTTGATAAGTTGATTTATATTGCCAACTTACACCATTATTCAAACCATGGAGAGTTGTTAACCAAAACTCGATATTTTAGCCTGAGCTACGGGCCGCACGCGCCATTGATTCGATCGGTCCTTAAAAAGCAACTTGAAGAGAAGTCTGTGTATTTGATGGAATCTCGAACATCCTCCGATCCGGTATATTCAAATCCCTGCTTGATCATAAAGGCAGATGGACACAATGGGAGAAAGCTGCCCTGTCTTTGGTTGGATACGTTAAAAGAGGTGGTAGAAACCTGGGGAGATAAACCCTATGAACACATCCTTGATTATACCACGCGAACCATACCCTATTTATCGACTGACTATAGAGGGGTAATTGATTGGACCTTAATCCGGCCCTATCAAGAGCTCAAGTACGCTTTGTCTTTGCCCAAGAGGCTCCAAATTCACAGCTTTGTGGAAGGACCTGAAAAGGTCATGTTTCAACAGCGGCCTCGGAACGAATGGTGTCTTTTATCCATTAACGAGGTAGCAGAGATATATCTTGCGCTACGCGGAGACCTTCCGGATAAACCTCCCACTCAGGGAAGCCTTGGTTTTAAATTTCAAGCGGTTCTGCATGCATTCGACAAATTGAGGGACAAAAAAGAAGGCGGCTCAGATAAATATCAGACCGAAATTGAAAAAGCAGCTCTACTTGCCGATTTGCTGCTAAACTCCATGAGCTTTAGAGGCTATAGCAGTAGAGTGGCATTGATTACCGGTTTGTTTTATTTAAAAAAATCCGGATTTTCTTTCGACGAAGGTGTACTGGAAAACCATTGGCCTAATGGAGATTCTTACGAAATACTCAAGGAATGGTTCAGCCGTGTTGGTAATAAGTGAGACAACGGGGTAGCGGGTGTTTATTGGTCGATATGATCAGTGCCGGAGAAGGGCATTGCATAATTGTTTAAAGTGGTTTCCCAAAACAGAAGGAGGTATGATAGATGGGCAAAAAAATCTTAGCCATTGATGATGAAGTCGATACCTTGACCTTTTATTCGGAGGTATTGGAGGATCACAACTTTATACCGATCACCGCGGAAAACGGTGTGGAAGGCCTTAAGAAGGCCCGTGAGGGAAAGCCTGATCTTATTCTTCTGGACATTATGATGCCCCATAAGAGCGGCATGAAGACCTATAAGGAATTGAAGAAAGATCCTGATTTAATGAATATCCCTGTCATCATCATTACGGGTATTTCAATGGCGGTAGATTTTAAAAGTCTACTTAATAGGGGGTCTACTGAAAAAATAGGCCCGGATGGTCATCTGGGAAAACCCATTACTGCAGACAATTTGATTAAGGAAATCAGGAAGGTTCTTGATTAAAACATCATCAGGTGGCATAAATAAAGATACGCTGACAGCGTAATCTGTCGGATTCAGGGCCGCCGCGAAGGATCGAACTTTATCCCCCGGCATGTCACACCTAACTATAAATTTAAGACATATTGCGTGCCCTTACACTACACTCGACTATAGACCAGTTTAACAGGGTGATTTTCTATGTTGATTAATAAAAAAACTTGACACATCCTGGCCATATCATATATTCCAATAATACGATATGGAGATGGACGATGAAAGAATTCATAAAGGTAATGAAAGCGGTCTCGGACCCCACCCGGGTTAAGATATTGAAAATGGTGCAGCGGCGCGTCATGTGCGTTTGTGAAGTCCAGGCGGCGTTGGGAACGGCGCAGTCGACGGCCAGCAAGCATTTGAAGATTCTGGAAGACGCCGGACTGATAACATCTTTTAGAGACGGTACGTGGATGAATTACAGTCTCGCGGATGGATCACAAAGCCCTTATGCCGCCAGCATGATCGGTAATGTCAAGCATTGGCTCGATGGAGAACCGGAAATTATGGATTTGATGAAAAAGCTGCCGGATATCCGGAGAGAGGAAATCTGTAAAAGCTAAAAAATTTTGTCCTTTATATATTGTGATATCGCGATATATAATTATTTGGGTTCCTGCCGGGGTTGATGGAAGCCCATCGCCTTCAGGCGAATAAACTAACTTGTTGTCGCTGAACGAATTGTCATTCCGGCCTCCGTGCCGGAATCCAGTGAAAAGGTAGAATAGATCTCTGGATGCCCCCGGCTAAGCCCATGCCTGGACAGGCTCCTCAAGCCCGGCATGACAGCTGAGTCGATGTGGGGTTTGATTTTAAGTAGATTTCTGGGGATGCCGTGACTTAAAGTCGAGGGAGCATTGTCAGTTTGCGGTATTAATAGGGAGTATGCTGAATGAAAGAGCGTTACAAATTAATTCTGATCGTTGGGATCTTCCTGATGGCGTATTATATCCCCTGGAGACATCCCACTATCCGGCAATCCGGGTTGGAAGCGTTCATGATGCTGCAGGAATACGCTCGCGAGCATGTATTGACCTGTCTGATCCCGGCTTTTTTTATTGCCGGAGCTATTGCGGTATTTGTGTCCCAAGCGTCGGTTTTAAAATATTTCGGCTCCCAAGCTAAAAAGATACTTTCTTACTCGGTTGCGTCTGTCTCCGGCACCATCTTGGCGGTGTGCTCGTGTACGGTTCTGCCGCTTTTTGCCGGAATTTACACACGGGGAGCGGGAATTGGCCCGGCAACAGCCTTTTTGTATTCCGGCCCGGCGATCAATGTGTTGGCCATCAGTCTGACGGCAAAGATTCTGGGCTGGCAGCTGGGTTTGGCCCGGGCCATAGGGGCTATTCTATTTTCAGTTATCACCGGTCTGCTGATGGCTTTTATTTTCCGAAAAGATGATGCCGCCCGCACCATGGGACCGATTTATGTGCCGGAAGCCGGGGCCAAAGAACGTACACTCGCACAGGATACGCTCTATATCGTTACGATGGTGTTGATCCTGGTGTTTGCGGCCTTTGCCAGGCCGGTAGAAGGATCGACCGGATTATGGCCAGCCATTTTTGCAGTCAAGTGGTATATTACGATTGCGCTGCTGATCGTTCTGGGTTTCATGCTCAAAGCCTGGTTTAGAGGCGATGAGCGTAAAAACTGGGTGGACTCCACCTGGGGATTCATGAAGCAGATTTTCCCGCTTCTGGCAGCCGGGGTCCTGGTGGCGGGATTCATGCTGGGGCGTCCCGGACATCCGGCTTTGATTCCCGATCATTGGATTCAATCCCTGCTGGGC
>Ga0180009_10008068_pt1 | contig 10547 bp, 10 predicted proteins | sample OS_PC_MetaG_FD_123537 | JGI IMG/M metagenome (GOLD analysis project Ga0180009, IMG submission 123537) | Groundwater microbial communities from the Aspo Hard Rock Laboratory (HRL) deep subsurface site, Sweden - OS_PC_MetaG | ecosystem: Environmental > Aquatic > Deep subsurface > Groundwater... | reverse complement strand
TTGGTTCTGACCTCATCAGGGGTACCCTCGGCGATCTTCCGTCCGAAATCAAGCACCACGATTCTGTCCGCCAGGTCCATCACTACTCCCATGTCGTGCTCCACGAGGACAATGCAGTTCACGCCATCGCGGAGGACAGGTGAATCGGGATACGTCTCTCCCTGGCCTTCGAAGATGTCAATGATGAACCGGGCGATATCCTCCTTCTCCTCCAGATTCATCCCGGCCATCGGCTCATCAAGCAGCAGCACTCTCGGTTCTATAGCCAGCGCCCGCCCCAGTTCCACACGTTTGCGCATACCGTAAGGCAACATGCCCACAACTTTTTTCCGGATGGGTTCGATTTCCAGAAAGTCGATGATATCCTCCACGGTCTGGCGGTGCTTTACCTCTTCACCATGCGCCGGCCCGAAATACAGGGCGCTGCTGAGGAAGTTCTGTTTCATCAGGACGTGTCGCGCCGCCATAATATTGTCCAGGGTGTTCAGGCCGGTATAAAGCTCGATATTTTGAAATGTGCGCGCCAGACCCAGCCTGGCCGCCCGGTCCGGTCGGATGCGGGTGATTCGTCGCTCTCCGAAGTATATCTCCCCTTTTTGCGGTTTGTAGAAGCCATTGATGCAGTTCAAAAGACAGGTCTTGCCGGCACCGTTGGGCCCGATAATGGCCAGGATTTCATTCTCCCGTATATCAAGGCTCACGTCTATCAGAGCTTTGACACCGCCAAAGGTAAGGGAGAGGTTATCGACTCGTATCTTGACGTTATTTTCGTTGCTTTTCTGGACCATTTTCCTGTGAAGAACCCGCCGGGTCCGCTCGATTCGCCTCTTCGGCAAACAGCCGGTCACGGTAATCGGTAATGCGGTTGCACTCGGGCCCGGTACATTTCAACTGCCCTTTAAGTCGTTTTCTTTTCCCCTTTATCAAGCCGGCAGTACCCTTGCCCGGTTCACTGTATTTGCCAAATCCCACACACCGCACCGCGCCGTCCCTCTGGACGATGACGGTTACCTCGTCGTCAACATCATCGCAGTAGATTGTTGTTGCCGTTACCTGCCAGTCTGCCATAGATAAATCGTTTTTCCACCTGAATACTGCTATTAATATTACTATTATCCAGCCTCGAATTTCAAACGTCTCCTGTTTGACGGTCATTTCCATAGCACTTGACATACTTCCAGTGCATGCATACAATACGGGCAAATAGAAAGGAGGCATAGACATGGTAACATACAAGCATGAACACACCCACATCACCACCCCCGAACCCGACAAAATTATCGAATTCTATACCAAGGTGATGGGCGCCAGCGTTATCAAAGAGATTGAGAGTGCCGGCCGGCGACTGGTTGACGTAGACCTTGGCGGCATACCGATCAGGATTTCCAGCGGCACCGGCGCGGATAAAGACTGGACCGGCTTGAGGTACGGGTTACATCATATCGGCCTTGAGGTGGACAATATGGATGAATTCATCGCCAAAATGAAGGCCAACAGCGTCGAAATCGTCACCGAGCCATTTCAGCCCGGGCCGGGAATCAAAGCCGCCTTTATAAAATGCCCGGACGGTGCGCTTTACGAGATTATTGAAAAAAGTTAGGGCTAAAATTATCACGTAACCCGTTTATTGCCTTAGCTTTCGCTGGGCGAGCGATGCGGCCACTTCTACCGCCGCCCTCAGGTTACCGGGGTCGGCGGTACCCTTCCCCGCCTTTCCGTAAGCCGGACCGTGGCTGGGCGTGGTGATGATGACCGGCGAACGCGCAAAAATTATCACAATCTCGCCGAAACCGGCCATTTTCAGAGCGATATTCGCCTGGTCATGGTACATGTTGACCACGCCATCGTATTGCCCTTTGAAAGCACGTACATAAACGGTATCGGCGGGAATCGGGCCGTAGACATCGAGGCCCTTTACCTTGGCCTCTTCAATGGCCGGGGCAATGTGGTCGATTTCCTCCCTGCCCACCAGACCACCCTCTCCAGCATGCGGATTCAGCGCTGCCACGGCGATGCGCGGCGATTTTACCCCGTACATTGTCAGGACTTCCTGCATAATCTCTATTGCATCGAGGACGTTTTCCCTGGTGATGAATTCCGGAATTCGCTGCAACGGCACATGTTCGGCAATGGTGATGCGAAAGATATTGCCGATTTTGGCCACCGATTTAATCAGAGGCGCCTCCAGCTTTTCATGCATCATTTCCGTCTCGTCATTATACTTCTTGCCGCCCAGATTGAGGGTTTCCTTGACCAGAGGGCCAAATACCACCCCATCCACCTTACCTTCCTTTGCCCACCTGGCCGACTGAATCAAAGCTTCGGCAGCCATCCTCCCGGCCTCGGGATGAGGTCTTGCCAGCGCCAGCAACTCGCCGCCCCCCTGGGCCAGATCCAGTGCCATAACGGGAGCATCGCTCGCCGCCGCCTCTTCGATGTTACGGAAAACGGGCAGGTCGAATTTCGCCCCCAGCGCATCGAAGCTGGCGCGCAAAACCTGCGCGTCTCCTACCGCCAGCAGGCGGCAGTTTTCCGGTGGCCCTTCAGTGATAACCTTGACCAGTATCTCCGGCCCGATTCCGGTAATGTCGCCCAGTGTGACGGCAATCAGGGGCTTATTCTTGTCCATCATTTATTACCCTCTTTCCTATTAAGATAAACCATTTTTATTTGGCAAGACGCTTACGGTTCTGTACCATAACGCTGGCCAGCTTGATGGCCTCGATGAGGCTGGTCGGGTCGGCGGTGCCTTTTCCCGCCTTGCCGAAGTTGGTGCCGTGGTCCACCGATGTCCTGATAATGGGCAACCCAAGAGTAACGTTGACCCCGAAGGTGATGCCGAGCATCTTCACCGCAATATGCCCCTGGTCGTGGTACATGGCAATGGCGGCATCAAACTGCCCTTCGTGGGCGCGCAGGAACGCCGAATCGGGCGGCAGCGGTCCGATGACGTTCATTCCCTGACGTTTTGCCTCCTCAATGGCCGGTGCAATGTACTTCATCTCTTCATCCCCGAAGAGACCACCCTCGCCGGAATGAGGGTTCAGCCCGGAAACGGCAATCCTCGGCTCGGCAATGCCCATCTGCTTCACCGCCTCACTGGTAAGCTTAAGCACGGTGAGTATACGCGGCGGTCGCACTCGCTCTATCGCCTGCTTCAGTGAAACGTGGGTTGACACATGGCTGACGCGCAGATTGCCCGTGACCAACATCATGGCGACATCGCTGACGCTGCAAAGCTCGGCCAGCAACTGGGTATGCCCATCATAGTGATACCCGGCCTTGTTAAGGGCTTCTTTGTTTATCGCCGAGGTCACAATGGCATCCGATTCCCCGGCCAGGGTTATTTCCGTTCCAAGCTTGATATACTCATAGGCCGCCTTTCCCGCCATCGGGTCGACCCGCCCTCTGGTCAGCTTATCGAGGTCGATATTGTGCAGGTCAATTACCTCGACAATGCCATCCTGAAATCTGGCCTCAGCCGGTTTATCAATGGCCTTCACCTCGCCAGGAGCTTTAGTGAAGGTGAATGCCTCTTTCATAGCCTCGGCGTCCCCGATTACCACCGGCCGGCACAGCTTCCTCACCTCCGGCTCGGCCAGCGCCTTGGTGATAATCTCGGGCCCGGAGCCGGCCGCATCGCCCATCGTGATGACCAATAACGCTTTATCTTCTTCGCTCATGGCATTTTACCTCGTTCCAAATAAGCTATTGACTTCACCACCGCCTCTTCCGTACCAAAGCCTCCCGCCTTGGTAACCACCCGCATCCCCTGATATTGCCCGCCAAGCAACTCTCCTGCCGGTACACCAGCCTCAACCTCGCCATGGACCTGAATGGCCGATACCTGTAAGCGACGGCAGGCCTCCACTGCGATATCGCCTCCGGAGAGGAACAGGCCAGCGAATCTATGGGACGCCAGAATGCCAGCCACAATCTCCGCCATAATCCTGGCCATCGATTGTTTCAGGGCCGGCACATACTGGGAAAAGGTTGATGAGATGGCCAGTCCCTTCCCCTCACCTATCAGTTTATCGGCTTCCTGTAATATGCTTTCAGATCTGCCGGAGAGAACCTCTTCTATATTTAGCTTTTCCACTTCCAGGTTCAGTACCGGAATGCCCAACTCATCACGTGCTTTGAGCAACTGGCTGGCGGCCACCTGATTGCGCGTACCCACCACCACCAGCGCCGGCCCGGTTTTTTGTTCTTTTAATTGCATCTCATCCAACTTGGGCACTTCAGTGAGAAGCAGGTGCAGTTCCCGCGCCAGTCCGCCGGAACCGCAGAGCAGCCACCGTCCTCCCGCAAGCGCAGCTGCCTGAGCGATATAGCTGAGATGGGACGGCTCCATCACGTCACAGACCACGACATTTTCCGATTTATTGCTGATGGTCTGTTTGAGCGCTTCTGGGCCGGCTTCAATCTCGTCAATAGAAACACAGCCAACCTGCTGTCGCATTGATTGTTCCAACAGGCGAGGGATGCTCGATTCTTTTACCGGAGATATCGGGTCGTTGGCGAACTGGGTTTCCGCCACCGGCACCCCGTTCACCAGCAGGACACCATTCACCGTGGTCCGTCCCACCGCGGGGAAAGCCGGTGCCACCACCACCTTCTCACTGGCCAGGGCCGCAGCCGCTACCTGCAACTCTTCCCCGATGTTCCCCCTGAGGGTAGAGTCTATTTTCTTGTATACTGCTCTCCCGGCCATACTCCGCATCGCCTGCCGCACCCGCTCGCGGGCAATCTCCGGGGCTTCGGCGCGGCTGTTGGTGGTAATGACCAGTACCGCAGCGTCGTTTGAAAAACCGGGGTCCAGAACCACCACCGTGCCAAATCCCAGACTGGCAAAATAGCCGCTGCTGTCCATGGCACCGGTCAGGTCGTCCGCCACGATACCCAGCTTCTGTGCCGCCACTGAAATCATCTCCAGTTAGGGATAAAGTATAACCTTGCCCACTTTACCACCCGCGGCCATTTCAATTCCTTTGGCAAAGTCAGCCAGCGGCATGCGGTCGGTGATGACCGGCATCGGGTCAAATTTCCCCGAATCCATCAGGTTCTGCATCTCGTACCAGGTATCCCACATCATGCGTCCGGTGCTGCCGAAGACCCTGGCCTCTTTGTAGATGATATTGGCGGTGAGGTCAAGTGTCACCGGTTCCGAGGGCAGGCCTACCAGGGTGACTCTTCCGGCTCGCCGTACTACTCCGAATGCCCCCTGAATTCCCCTGGGATTGCCGCTGATATCGATGGAGACGTCAACTCCCCGCCCACCGGTGGCATCGAGGATGGCCTTGACCGCATCCTCCTTGGCCGGATTGAGCAGGACGGCATCAGGGGCAAACTGGGGAACCATCTTCAATCTCGTTTCCGATGGCTCAACGGCAAATATCTTGCTGGCGCCCCAGGCATGGATGGAGCCGAGCCCCATAAGCCCGATGGGCCCGCAGCCGAATACGGCCACGCTGCGGTTATTGACCTCCCCTTTGAGGATGCCGTTAACGGCCACCCCCCACGGCTCCAGAATGGCCCCCAGGTCAGGATTGGTGCCCTTGGGGAGCTTCCAGCAGCAGACAGCCGGGATTTTGGCGTAATCAGCAAAGACACCGTCTACATGCACGCCAATGATGGCCATCTTCTCGCAGATATGCTGGAGCCCGGTCTTGCACATAAAGCAGGTCTCGTCCGGAATATGGGTCTCCACCGCCACCAGGTCGCCCACCGCGAAATCAGTTACCTGACCGCCGACTTTCACCACCTCGCCACTGCACTCATGACCGAAAATCATCGGCGGTTTGATTCTGGCCTGGGCGAAGGGAGTCCACTCCATAATATGGATGTCCGTGCCACAGATAGCCGCGGCTTTTACTTTAATTAGGACATCCCGCGGTCCCGGCTCCGGCACGTCAACGTCCATTAACTTGGCTCCGGGAGCTGCTTCCGTTTTAACAACTGCTTTCATAGTACTGAGTTTGCCTCCTTTCAGGCGATATTTTGACTATATGATATATAGTGTAACGCAGGTAAGCGGGAGACTATCGTGCTCCCAGTAACTTCATCAGGTCGAAGAGCGCGTAGTAGGCGGCTCTCCGCTTCATCTGGTAAAGTCGACCGGAATAGTTCTGGACCGTATGCAGGTCAGCTTTCTCGCTGTCAATGGCGATAAATACCGTACCGGGCACCATGCCGCTTTCCGGCTCAACGCCGCTTTCACCCTCAATACCTATGCCGACCGTGGCATCCAGTTTCTGGCGCGCCAGGACCGCCATTGCTTTGGCCATCTCGGCCTTGTCCTCACCGTCAGCCAACTTCGGGTCTAAACCCATCGCCACTTTAACTTCGTTGGACGCGGCAACTAACCCTCCCTTGAAATAGCGCTCATTGCCGGCCGCTGTGCCCAGCGTATGGGCTAGAAAACCACCGGTGAACGACTCGGCGACGGCCAGTGATAGACCCTTATCGAGAAGCAGTTTGCCCACCACAGTTTCCTGCGTATCGTCGTCCACCCCCCAGATGATGTCACCCAGAATCGACCTGACATCGGCCTCACGCCTATCAACCATGTCGCGCGCTTCTTTTTCCTTTTCTGCCTTCGCCGCGATGCGGATATAGATACCGTCGAGCTTGGCGTAGGTCGCCAGCGTCGGATTCGGCGACGGCGTCAGGTCGGCCAGCATCTCGTCAACTTTGGCTTCAGACGTGCCAAACGTTTTAATCATCCGCGTCAGGATGACCGAGCCCGTTTTCTCCTGCAATCTGGACAGAACCTGATTTTCCCACATGTAGTGCATTTCTCCCGGAGGGCCGGGCATGGCCACGATTATCCTGCCCTCTTTTTCCACCCACCAGCCCGGGGCGGTGCCCTGCGGGTTGACCAGCGCCGTGGCCGAAGAAATAAGCGTTGCCTGTTTGATATTACTCTGCGGCATCTCTATCCCCCGCCGGGCAAAGAAATTAATCAGTTCCTGCTTTATCTTCGGGTCCACTTCCATCTTCTCGCCCAGGAGCGCGGCTATGGCGTCCCGCGTGAGGTCATCCTGTGTTGGCCCGAGGCCGCCGGTGGTGATAATGATATCCGCCCTGCCCCATGCCTGCTTGAGAACGCCCTGCAGCCGGGCCATATTATCGCCAACGGCCGAAGTGAAATATAAGTCAATGCCAAGCACGGATAACTGGTTGGCTAAATACGGGGTATTGGTATCAACGATTTCGCCGAGGAGCAGTTCGGTGCCGATGGAAATGATTTCCGCTTTCATCGAATTTCCCGCTTTATTTTTTCCCCAAAGATTGCACCCAATTATACCAGCAATACCCCGGAACGGCAAATAAATCCGGCTGATTGAAATAGCCTCCTCTTCATCGGTCGTCTTTGACACGGGGCAGGCAGTTTTGGTAACCTTGCTGATGGTGATTTGTCAGACAATTACCCGAGTTTTTTAAAGGAGGACTTTATCTTTGGGACTGAACGCAACCTATAACATGAAGAAGAAACTGGAAGCCGGCGAGAACGTCTTCGGACAGCTCGTCGGGCCGGGAGGTAACCCGGAGAAAACGGTCAAGGCGCTCAAAGACCTGGGCGACGGATTTGTGATGCTGGAGACGGAACACAGCCTTGTCAACAAAGAGACCGTCTGGGAATACGTACGTGTCTGCCACGAGATGGATATGCCGCTGTTAATGCGGACCGAGGATAAGGCCGCCTTCTTCAGGTGCTATCTGGATGCCGGCGTGAACGGCCTGATGCTCCCTCTGGTCAACACCATGGAGGAGGCAGCCCACGCCATCGATATGTCCTACTTCCCACCCATTGGGCACCGGGGTACTGGCATCGGGCTGAGTCCATACCAGATTGATTCCCAGGACCTGACCAGGGTACCCTTCCGCTCTCTCATGGATTATATCAACAACAACACGATGCTGTTTCCCCAGACGGAGAGCCTGGAAAACATCAGCAATCTGCACCATATTTTAAGCCTGGAAGGCGTCAACGGCACCATCGTCGGGCCTTTTGACCTGGCGATTGACATGGGAGGCATGGACCCGAAAGCCGTGGCAGCAGAAGTGGTAACCGCACCCGCCGTTGAAGAGAGGCTGAAGCAGATACTTCAAATCTGCCGGAAAGCAGGCAAGGTGGCCGGCATCGGCGGCTTCACTCCTGAGACTCTGGCCAGATGGGCGAAGGCAGGCTATAACCTGCTTCTCGTCGGTTCTGTCCTTGACGGCAATGTTGAAACGGTGCGCCCAGCGATTGAAAAAGCGCGCGAGCTTATAGGCTAAAGGTTTCAATGCAAAATTACACTGTAGTAAAACAACCAGAGCAGGAGGAATTCTAACATGGGCAGAAAAGTGAGAGTGGCCGTCACCCGCGACCTTTTTGACGCAGAAGGGAAGTCGGTTAGCCCCGGACCCGGGCCGTCAGTGCTGGACAAGATGCCGGACGTGGAGTGGGATAAGTTTCAGGAGTACCTGACAGAGGTTACCCCGGAGCAGGCCAGGGGGTTCGATATGGTGATTTCCTTCGCTCCCTACTGGACCAGGCCTACGCTGTCCGCATGCGAACAGCTTCTTTCCATCCACCGCGGCGGCGTCGGTTACGATATGGTGGATGTGCCTGCCTGCACCGACGCTGGAGTCGCCCTTTTCATCGTTCCGGCGGCAGTACGCCGGCCGGTGGCCACCGGTATCATGGCAATGATGCTTGCCCTGGCAACACGCCTCCGAATCAAGGATATAGTAACCCGAGAAGGGCGCTGGGATGACGGAAGGAAAAAGTACCCCGGTATCGGACTGGCGGGAAAGACGCTGGGCTCGATAGGCATCGGCAACATCGGCCATGACTTGTTCCGGCTCGCCAAGCCTTTCGGCATGAAACACATCGCCTACGACCCCTACATCACCCAGGATGCCGTCAAAGACGTCGATGTGCAGCTTGTCGACATGGATACCGTGCTGTCCCAGTCCGACTTCGTGAACGTAAGTTGTCCACTGAGCGAGAAGACCCGTCATCTAATCGGTGAAAAGGAGTTAAAGAAGATGAAACCGACCGCCTACATCATCAACACTTCACGCGGTCCGGTCATCGACGAGGCAGCACTGATAAAGGCACTGAAGGAAAACTGGATTCAGGGTGCCGGCATAGACGTCTACGAGCAGGAGCCCGCCCCGGCGGACAATCCTCTGTTCAAGCTGGAAAACGCTATCCTGACCCCGCATTCCATCGCCATGACCGACGAGTTTTATATCACGATGTGGGAACTGATTGCCAAACAGATACGCCAGATGATTGATGGTGAAAAGCCAGAGAAACTGGTCAATCCGGAAGTCTGGGACAGGCCTGAGTTTCAAAATAAACTGAAAAAATTCCACCAGGAAATGAAATAAAGCGAGTTACCTTGAGCAAGGAGGCAGAAAATGAGTATGTTTGACCTCTCAGGAAGAGTCGCCATCGTTACCGGTGGCAACCAGGGAATCGGCCTTGCCATCTCCCGGGGCCTCGCTGGCGCCGGCGCGACCGTGGTTATCGCCAACCGACGTGCCGCCGAGGGACAGAAAGCAGCGGAATCACTGCAAAAAGACGGGTTCAATATTGTGGCCATCCCCACCGATGTGAGCCAGAAGGCCTCCATTGCCGCCATGGTGGAAAAAGTGATGAACCAGTTCGGGAAAATCGATATCCTGGTCAACAACGCCGCCGTGATGATACGGAAGCCGCTGGAGGACTTTGAGGAAAACGAGTGGGACACCATACTCAATACCAACCTCAGGGGCCTCTTCCTCTGCTGTCAGCTCGTGGGCAGGGAGATGATAAAGCGGAAAAAGGGCAAAATCATCAATCTCTCTTCCATCCTGTCGCAGATAGTACAGCCAGGGCGGGGGGTCTATGCCACAGGCAAAGCCGGCGTTTCCCAACTGACCCGCGCCCTTGCCCTCGAGTGGAGCAAGTACAATATCAACGTAAACGCCATTGGCCCCGGTCTGACCATTACGCCGATAAACGAGAAGTACTTCGGAGAAAATCCGGATGAACTGAAAAGAATCATAAACACGATACCGATAGGCCGGGAGGCTTACCCCGTGGACTATGCCGGCACAGCCGTGTTTCTGGCCTCGGACGCATCCGACTACGTTACCGGTCAAACGCTGCTGGTTGACGGCGGCATGACCATTGTCTAATTGGATTTAACTTCAGAGATTAAAAACAAAAAGGGGGGAGTGAAGAAATACTCCCCCTCTTCATTTCATATAACGACTAATCAAGCACCTGAGGGTTGACCGGGAATTTCGGCCTCTCCCACCTGACAAGATGCCTGGCCGTGGAGTGAGCCAAATATAATATCAATGTCAATGCTATCGGACCTGGCCCGACCATCACTCCCTTAAATAAAAAATACTACGAGGAAAACCCGGATAAATTGCAGCAGACGATACAGTCCATCCCCATGGGCCGGATGGGCGACACTTCGGACTACATGGGTGCGGCTGTCTTTCTCGCCTCGGAGGCCTCCAATTTTGTCACCGGTCAGACATTGCTCGTCGAGGGT
>Ga0180009_10008067_pt1 | contig 10549 bp, 5 predicted proteins | sample OS_PC_MetaG_FD_123537 | JGI IMG/M metagenome (GOLD analysis project Ga0180009, IMG submission 123537) | Groundwater microbial communities from the Aspo Hard Rock Laboratory (HRL) deep subsurface site, Sweden - OS_PC_MetaG | ecosystem: Environmental > Aquatic > Deep subsurface > Groundwater... | reverse complement strand
TGGATATCGCTTATCGAAAAATTTTCATCTGAAAATCTTGGGACTTCAAGCGGGAATTCTATTGTATGCTTATTTTTTTCGTTGTTTAGGTCGTTAATGGTAAATATCAAATTATATTTCGCGGGTGCAAGCGAAAAGCCAACCAGCCCCGTTAAAAATCTATTTAAGCTTTGTTGGATATCGCCTGATAGAACATTATCCACCGAATAGTTTCGCGAAGTAATAATCTTTGAATTATCCTCATTATTTAGAGTAATATTAACTTCAGCTTTTAAGTGTGCCTGACCATCGACCTCAGAAATATTCAATGCCCTTGCTGAAATAGAATAATAAACTTCTACATATAGAGTGTCCTCATTGAACTTAAATTTCGCATAATCTACAAACACTGAGGAATTATTTAATACTTGAGCATTTAATGAGATAGTAAAAAGAAGTGTAATAAAAAATGTCGTGATTATTTTTTTCATGATTAAAAAAAAATAAGGCTATCCGAAGTTTTACTCCGGACAGCCTTACATTTAATGGTTTAACTTATCTATTGATTTACAAACCAAGCTTCATCGTGAAGACATGCTGAGCACCAGTCGGAAAATCTCTGACTGCTCTGTAAGCATAGTCAACGTCAACAAATACTGATTCTCCAAAATTATAGCTGATACCTGCACCGAGAGTTAAGCCGTAAAGGTTCTCTTCAACTTTACTCTCTACGAGATAATTGTATCCGCCTCTGAGGAAGAATGTATTCAGGAAGCCGTATTCCAATCCAACTGAAAGTTGATCTTCGAATGAGTTGTTACTCGTAAATTTACCACCAAACATAACGAAGTTCTGTTGATTGATGTTATATTTATACGAAGAGCTTAATTCAAAGTAACTTGGAATTTGGAATGCTTCTGTTGATGGTTCATAAACTCCAAATCCTGCACCGGGTGCATTACCTGGAATTTGATTTTTAACCTGCAAATCTGGACCGGAATATGTCATATTAGTTCCGATGTTCTTTACAACGACACCCAACATTACATTGTTCGGGAATTTGTACTGAACACCGAAATCAAGCGCAGCTCCGGTTGCAGAGACGTTGGTAATTTGTTCGTAAATCACTTTTAAATTAACACCTGCAGAAACACGATCTGTAATTTGCTTTGCGTAAGACAATCCACCAGTAATAAATGAAGGTGAATAGTTAGAACCTGTTCCATCGGGCTGTTCAAATGTTGTAATTGGAATATCTCCAAAGTTCATCGATTTGAAACTTAAGCCAAATGTACCGAGGTCGCCAACTTTTGCGCTCAAACCAAAGTACGAGACCTTAATATCGGCAAGATAGTTCATGAAGCTGAACATAGCTTCAGATCTGCCAGCCATATCAAGACCAGCAGGGTTGTAATAAATAGCTTCAACACCGGTGATGTTCGATACGAACGTACCTCCGGTGGCTATGCTTTTGGCTCCAACCGGGATCAAGAGTTGATCGGCACCGGTGGTACCTTTGCGGGAAACATCTCCCGCTAAGGCACTGCTTAAGCCAAAAGCAAATAAAACCAGGATTATATTTATTTTTTTCATCTATTTTCCCTCGTTCTTTTTTCCAATTTTAATTTCCTTAATTAAAATCTTCTAATTTGCTTCTGTGGTTGGATGATTGCAAATTTTAAGACCTTATCACCTAAACCAGGCGAAGATACTACTGCCAAATACATTCCTGAGGCAGCTCGTAAGCCATCCTCATTCTTTAGGTCCCAATTCATGAACGGTGAAGCTACACCGGCATCCTTGTCACCTTCGTTGAGTGATCGCAATAACTGCCCTGAGAGTGAGTATATTTTAATCGAGACTTTCTCAGGTAAATTAGAGAATGTGACATAAGGTTCATCATTCTTGGGATTTATTGGATTGGCATAATATCCGACTGCCGGGTTATAAGCATACAATGGGTTCGGGAAAACATTTACATTGTCAAATAAACTCTTCTTATCTGCTGGAGTTAATCTTTGACCGGCTTGTGTTGTCGTGTATGTAAATTTATCTTTAGTTGTAATCGGATATGAAATTGGAACCGTTAGTACATCCGAAGCACTCCAGGTATCCGTAGAATTCTTCTTTTCAAAACCAAAAACATAAAGTGCATCAAACCAAGGGCTTCTAGCTTTTACACTATCGGTACTCTTGAATCCTGCAGCAGCTGAAGGTATCCAACCGTTAAGATTGGCCCAGGTTTTGGTTCCAGTTGCGGGAATGTATCCGATGTATGGATTTTTCACTGTGTCTGGCGCAGCTTCATAAGCAGAATTAAATACAATAATGTATTCCACAGAAGTAAGGAGTGAAGTATCCGGATTCCACTGTCCATCTGCTTTAGCGGCAGCACCTAATCTTTCAGTAAATCCAACTGCCAATTGCTTGTTAATACCAAGTTTCGTGTCTTTCATCCAAGCTTGGAATGGAACATCAACGAAGTAAGCACCGCCAGCGATTGTTAGATTAGAACCAGCGCTCAAATAAGCTGTACCAAGTGAGTTACTGATGTAACGATATGCTTTACCAGGTTTGAATTGGATTTCAACCTGGCCGAGCTGATCAGCAGTGGTAAGTGTCGATTTTCTGGTGCCAACACTACCAATAGGTTTAATCGCAGGAGCGGAAATATCAGCTCCCATGTAGAATACACCTGATATTTCTGGTTTGAAGGTCCTTGCCCAAGTTAATGAACTAGAGCGAACCGAAGTCTTAACTTCAGCGGGCACCCAGTTAATTCTGGGAATGACACCATCAACTATCGGTATTGTGTATTTATCTGCATCCGAAAGTATATTATTATATGAATTAGATGATTTAATCATCGTGTCATTCTTGGTCTTATTTACCAACCTATAATTCATAAAATATCTTGTCGAATCCGTATTACGGAAGAACGAGATTTCATAAGAATTACCATTTAATTTGGTTTTATCAATTTCCTCGAAAGTGGCTGTAGCTTCTGTTGCACCGGTTTTGGGAATATTAACTTCAAAATCATAAGGATCATTGAAGTCTCGACCGGGAACTATTCCCTCCTCGATCATCTTCTTGACATTAGCAGTTGCGCCAACAAATGCCGCTCCACTAATATAATAATTGCCAACCGGTTTGGCTGGATCGGATTGGACTAGTGCATCATAATTTAATGCATGACCGATGATAGCGAGGAAATATGGTTTTCCTTTAATGATTGGGCCGCCGGTGAATGGATCAGTAGTCAATGAATATTTGATTACTCCACGCGTTTTATCACCGAATATCTTTGGATCAAGTTGAATACCTTTATAATACTTGGTAGTAATTTCACCAGTTTGGGTATTCTGAACCAAAATATTTGAATAATTATTCGCTAAATCCCAACGTTCAATAATTTTTGCATTCTCGATTCCAGCAACTGCATCAGCAGCATTGTTAGTCCTGAATGCCCAGAGTTCAAACCCTTCGAATCGTTGATCATATGCAATTGTTTTAGTTTTGAAATTAACAGCATCAGCAGTATTCCAAATCAAGTCAATTGAATTCTCAGTGGTTCTGATAGTTGGTTTCACAGTAGGTGGAGCTGGAGCTGTTTTGAAGTTCCCATCGTAAATAAATTGGGCAAAATCAGAGATCTTCTTTGCTTCGTCGATACTTGCAGTTGCGGAAGAACCTCTTCCTACAATCAATGCAGCAGTTATAATGACAGGGTTACCACCAACTTCAAGTGTGAAAGGACCGGTATTTTGCATCTGGCGTTGATCGTAAATTGTATTATTGATCCATCCAATATTTTTAGCAGGATCGCCAGAGTAAGAATATCTTGGATCAACATTATTACAATTAACACCACCTGTGACAATCCCAAAAAGCCACGTACATGGATTCAAAGGCTCACCAATGCGATTGAATCCTAGCATATAATTACGAGCTTCTTGTCGAGTATTAGGATCACCATGGGTCGAATGACCCTGCATGTAATGTACAAAAGATGAAATACCAAGCTGTTTTTTACCCACGAGGGTATCGACTCCCAGGTATTGTCCTTTTACATTATAAGCTGTATCTGTAGCAGCCCCAGGGACAATCGGACCCTGGAAGAAATCGATCAAGAATGTAGGTGGATTTGCACCGTATTCTCCATCGGAACCGTCGTTATAAACATAACCTGCATTACGCCCTGCTTTTGGTTCTTTTGTATAGCCGCCGGCTGTTTCTGGCGCATCACAGCCGACAAGATCGTCGGTATAATCGCCCAAATCTGGATCAGCCCAAACGCCAAAATATACGCTATCTAATCGTGTTGTTCCTTTATTGTATAACATATATCTGACGAATAACATGTTGCCAAGTAACCCTGAGGAGGCAAACGCAAATATGGTTTGACGAATTTCAAGACCAACCGGGTCAACATCGTTGAAACGACGTAATCCACGAGCTACACCATCATTATATACGCACCAAACGGTTTCGTCACCAAGGAGATCTGGTCTATCTTCATTCGGATCCCACGCACCATTTCCATTAAGATCCTTAGGATCATACTTACCATCACCATCCCCATCATAGAATAAGGCGCCTAAAGAAACAGCATCACGCCATTCCTGCCAACTTGTGCTAAACGGATCTTCATCCGCCCTGACAATATACATTTTATTTTTTGCTTCGGTTGGAGAAGTTCCCACTGGGCCTGCTTGATAGTCAGTTATTCTTGAAGCGGTAGCAACTGCATTTGCCCAAAGGAGATCTCCTTTATAACCGCTTACGAAAAAGCCGCCGGAAAATAAGAATCCATGTCCTTCAAATTTTCCACCGGAGCTATATGGGGGGACAGCAACATCTGCCAGCACTCCGAAATTATTCATTGGCATCTCTATATTATTTATTGTCATAACATAGGCGCCAACTACTTTATTTAATCGTTGTGATTCACCAGATTTTCCTGAACCATCTTTCTCACGAGAGGCAAATCCAACAATCAGACCAAAAGCTATAATCACTATAGCTAATGTTTTCATTATTTTAATTTTATTTCTTTCCATATTATCTACCTTCTTTTTATTAGAAGTTTATACCAGAAAAATTAACTTTTAGACCTAATCTAATTTGTCTCGGGATACCCCAATTGCTGGGGTTCTTCTCTAACAATTCATAGTCTGACTGATAATAATCTTTGTATTTTGAACCTTTCTCTGCAAAACCTTGTAATATTTTTTGACCTGTCTCAGTTTGCAGATAACCTGTAGTGTAAGCACTACCGGTTGAACGATATACTGTAACAACATTATCAGCATCAAGTACGTTATCAACCCATAGATATGGAGTGATCAACATGTTTCCAAACAATTTAAAGGTTTTTTCAAGTTTAAGGTCAATTCTGAACATACCAGGCCCAATACGTGAATTCACATAACCTTTAGTATCACCGTAATTGGTTGAACCGGCTAATAAATCTTGTTCTTCGAGAGGCGTGTACGGCCGTCCGCTTGAAAATGTGAATAATACGTTCATACCTGTTCTTTCGAGGAAACCAACCTTACCTTCCGGAACAAAGATATCAAGATTGACTGTTCCAGTATGTCTCTGATCGAAATCAAGAGGGGCTATCACAACCGGAACTGAGTAATCTACGTTTCTGAAGGTGGAAACATAGGACGAACTCGTTGATGAACCTGTCCCTTCGGCAATTTGATATGTGTAATTAAGAGACATTGCAATGAACTGCATTCTTGCAATGTCAAGCGTTAAGGTTAAACCTTTGATCGTACCGAAATCTGTATTACTCGGACCGAAGTATGTATTTACTTCACCTGTTGGTCTTGTGAACCAGGTGGTTGAGTAGTTTACGAGTCCCTTAGTGTTTTTATAAAATGCACTTAAGCTAAGTGCAGCAAAGTTATCTCCGAAAATTTGTCGGAAACCGATTTCATATTGTGTAGTAACCTCGCTAACAATGGCACCATTTACTGCAGGTCTATTACCATCAACCAACAAAACCTCAAATTGTCTTTTGGTTCCATATATATCGGTCAAATTCGGAGATTGGATAAATTTCCCGTATTGTGCATGAAATACTGTAGTAGTTGTAACAGGGAAACCAATTCCAATTCTTGGGCTGATATAGAATTCAGGATCCTTAGCTTTATAATCTTCTGGATCAAGATCATCTGGATCTCCGAATCTAAATGGTTGTGTTGGATCTTTAATAATATCAGCTTTTGAATCGAAATAATCCAAACGCAGGCCAAAGTTTATAACTATGTCGCTCAACTCAAATCTATCCTGGAAGTAACCGTACCACATCATGGCTTTTTTCGGATTAACGAAGCTATCTGCAACTGTCCCTGATTCATTGCCGTAAATGTCATACCCCCAGAATGTAGGACGAGCAACTTCGTAACGTTTTCTTTGAGTCCACGCCGGTAATGTCTTATAATCGCGGTTACGCCCTGCAATAACTCTAGGATTAATCGCATAGTATTTGAACTCATGCAACTGAATTCCAGCACCTATTTCAAACAAATGATTTTGCAATTGTGAAGTAAAATCAAAATCAATTTGATATGAGTTATTATCGTTCTTTGAATAAAGGTTGTTGTATCCCCCTTCGTTTCTAAAGACACCAAATGTATCCTGGGAGACAAAATTACCTTGGGTTATTTTCCAGTAGTTCATCCAAGGATTGTACAGTGTGTCCCCATACCATTCCAAATTACGTTGGAATAATGGGTCCATCTGTTCATCATTGAATTTCTTCCAGCCGAAATTCAGATTCATAAAGGAACTTGCGCCGAAATTCTTACTAATACGAGCTGAATACGAATAATTCTCTTGTGAATAGAGTGGATTTCTCATAGAGTTACTTTTCACGAAATCGTATACAAATACTTTCCTATCGATAAGGTTTATATTTGCACCGAGCCGTAAGGTAACGAATCCAAGATCATGGAAGGTTTTACCTGTGAATCTCCAAACTGCACGGTCGTTATTTGGTCTGTGGTTCAATACGTTATTATCCTGCATCGTAACATTTTCTAAGGCTACAGGACCAAGAACTTGTTCACCAACAACCCATGGTTTTCCACCTACGGTTAATTGACCACCGGTTCTAATCGCAGAACTGATTTCCATCGGCACTGCCGGGGGATCTTGATCCAGGAACCATCCTCTTTCACCAGAAATAAAGAACGTATGTTTATTATTTCGCGGCATGAATGGTCCGCTAAGATTTAACGTGTAAAGGTTGTAGCCAAAATCATCTGTAAATGAGCTTGATAGAACATCTCCAAATACAGCATAGCTGCCAGTACCGGATTTCGTTGTTACGTTCACGATACCTGATTGAGCTTGACCGTATTTAGCTTCAAATCCACCGATTTGGAATGAAAGCTGTTCGATTGCGGAGTTTGAAACCTGTCCACTATGACCACCACCGTATGGGTGATTCTGAATAACACCATCGACGATATAAAGGACCTCGTTCCCTCTACCCCCTTTTACGTTAATTGTAGCAATTCCATCAACACCACCAGAACCTTCTGACATAACGACGCCAGCCTGTAAAGATGCAATCTTCTCAACACCTTTTACCGGTAGCCTCGCAATTTCATCTTTATCAACAACCTTGACGGTATTTGTTGCTTTTTGCTCAAAGAAAGTTCTTTGTGCTGTGACTGTGATCTCTTTTAATTCAGCGGTTGCTTCAGCGAGATCAACATTTAATTCTTTTGTGATACCGGCAACCACACGAACGCCGCTGACAGTTTCCGTTGCATAACCAACGAAACTCACACGAACATCGTATGTACCGGGGATTATATTGAGAATAAAATATTCTCCCCTTGCATTGGTGGCTGCACCAAGTTCCATCCCAACGAGGAGAATATTCGCACCAGGAAGCGGATCACCGGTACGAGCATCGGTGACCTTACCGGCTAACTTTCCAGTGGAAGTTTGTGCAAAAGAATTGCCAATCATCAACACGGAAAACGCCAATAATACGTATAAAATTTTTTTCATTTATTTCTCCCTCTCTATTGTTTTACTTATAGGAGTTATCGCCACGTAAATTAATATTTCTATTAAAGAAGTAAAGGGGAGAATATTTCCCTATTCTCCCCAGTACTGAAAATCAAGATCGCTCGAAAGTAATATTACTTAACAAGCATCATCTTCTTTGTTGAAGTGAAGTTACCTGAGGTAATTGTGTAGAGGTACATACCTGTCGGCATATCCTTTGCACTGAATTGTGCAGTATGAGTTCCAGCATTCTGGACCTCATTGATCAATGTTGTAACTTCTCTTCCGAGTACGTCGAATACTTTCAACGTAACTAACCCATTCTCAGGAATGGTGTAGCGAATTGTTGTGGATGGGTTGAATGGGTTTGGGAAATTCTGTTCTAGATCGAATTTTCCTACAACTCCTGGATTGTCATCGACTGAAGTTAATGTGAAAGTATTTCCAGTGAGATACCAAAGTGCTGCTTCAGCAAGATCACTTATATCACCGGTACCGAAAATCGTATACAAAGCATCTGCTCTGAATGTAGTGGGTGATGTCATGTAACCCCATGCTGACATTTGAGAAAATTTCTCATTAACACCAGGAGTATTTGTAATATTTTTAACAGTTTTTGCTGTTCCCCAGGCCCCTGCCATGAAGATATCACTAACTGTGTCTGCTGCAGTTTTAACATCTCTCCATTTCAACACACCAATTGTTCCAGCCCAATTAGTTGCGAATTCAATTTCGTTCAATGTTGATAGACCACCCGGTAATGACTGAGATGTTTTATTTACTTTACTGACTAACTCAGCATTCCAGGTAGTTCCAGTGCCCCAAACGCGATATATACCAGTATTGCTTGTCGCAACTGGATTAACGGTATCAACAAAGGTACCTGCAAAATGTAAGTTGCCTGCTACATCAGCAATTGCATCGACTTCATAGTTCAATGAATGAACTTTTCCGGAAAGAGCAGTTAATGTAAAAGGATCAACCCAAGTCCAGTTTGCATCCCAAGTTGAACCGTCGTTTGTTGTTTTCTTATAACCGAAGACATATTTATCAACACCAGGTTTTTTACCTTGGACCATAATATAGCCAACGCCATTTTTGTTAATGAAACCTTTTGTTCCATTCCAAGTGTCATTATGAAAATCGGCTTTTTTGGAAAGGGCAGATTTACTCCAGGTCAGGCCTTTATTTGTTGATTTATAAATATCGTTATTTATCGTGTCGGCGCCAACAGCACGATAGTCGATTAATGGAAGAACAGCATAGATATGTCCATTTGAATTGACGAACATTTCGTCACCGGGATAATAGGTGCTATCAATTTTCTGGTTCCATGGACCACCTGCCCCAATTGATTGATCTGAAGCAAATTGATAAAAAACCCAGCCTGGACTTAATTCAGCCCAGCCGCCAACCCAAGCTTGATTGCCTGGCGTAACATCTTTTGTTGGATTTGACAAAACCAAGTTTGGATGTCTTCCGAAATTGTAGGGAGCTAAGTTTGCCGGACCGATTTGTGGTGTCCAGTTTGCGCCACCATCGTCAGACGCCTGGTAAACAATTCTGCCGCTGCCGGCACCGGTTCTATCGGTTCTTTTAATGATAGCGATTAAACCGGAATGAGGATCTGTAAAGATCTGGTTTGTGAAAGAAGCTTGTGTGGTATAAGCATTCCACATCTTACCGATCAATACAGCAGTTACCGCATGAGGTAAGACTGGATTTGTACCCGGGAAATTTTTATCCAGGGTTAAGTTTTCGAACACCGGTTTTGGTGCTTTATCGAATACTTGTTGAGTTGCTGATTGAGCAAACACCAGCGAAGTGGTGAATAACAGCATCAATAAAAAAATGGAAGTTTTTTTAAGCATTGCGCTCTCCTTCTTTATGTTTGAGGTATAGTTTATTAATTGTGAAGATATTTTCTTCTTCATATATATTTATTTCTCTATGTAACCCTTCTTTTGGTACATTATAATATATGTAACCTTTTTTGTCAAGTGTTTTTTGCGATTTTTAGCAAATAAAAGAAATCTGAAAAACACTGTCAAGTGCAGAAAGTTTTGACAGAATTTCTTTGTCTCTTAGTAACTACTCAGCACTGATGATTTTTTGCCACTAAGACTCAAAGGCACTAAGAAGCACACCTGTGTGCCGAAACTTACCTGCCACAAAATAGCTATAGTATTGTCATGTAACTTTTTGTTTTTTGTGTCAAAATATTCTAGGATGTTTTTTTTTACCCATTTTCCATATACCATCTTCCATTTTCCGTTGCGGTTTACCGCGATAGGTATTGGCAGGGTTGAACTTTATCACTTCGGTGTGCAGGCACAAAGAACTATTAGTGAAACTTTGTGTCTTCGTGTCTTTTCCCGTAAAGGATGCCTTCGGCAGTGGCATATTTTGAATTACAATTTATGTGGCTGCTGAGTAGCGCGTTCAGTACGCCTTCGGCGAATTTTTTTCAAATAGAGTAACTCGAAATCTTCAATTTTTAACCTTTTGATTTATTTGAGGTTACAACGAG
>Ga0180009_10008066_pt1 | contig 10552 bp, 13 predicted proteins | sample OS_PC_MetaG_FD_123537 | JGI IMG/M metagenome (GOLD analysis project Ga0180009, IMG submission 123537) | Groundwater microbial communities from the Aspo Hard Rock Laboratory (HRL) deep subsurface site, Sweden - OS_PC_MetaG | ecosystem: Environmental > Aquatic > Deep subsurface > Groundwater... | reverse complement strand
TGGCTGGCCGCGCATCCCGAAGCCTATGTGGTGATTTATCTGAAAGATACGCAGAACCTGGACACGATTCCAGCCCGGCACAAACAGGCGTATCGCGGGGGGGCGGCCGTTCTGGTGAACGCGCAGGCAGCGCTCCGGCTGCTACCCGTTCACGTTGAATAGTCTCGCTTAAGCTTCGGCGGCGGCTTCGCGCGGCGGCAGCACCACTTCGCGCGAGGGCGAAATGGTCGAGATGGCGTGCTTGAAGATCATCTGCGCGGCCTGATCCTGGCCCTTGAGCAGCACCACGAACTGGTCGAAGGACTCGATTCGCCCCATCAGCTTGATGCCGTTGACGAGAAACACCGACACCGGAATGCGCTCTTTGCGCAGCGTGTTGAGAAAAACGTCTTGCAGTTGATTATGTTCTTTGGCCATGTTCGGCTCCCTGTCAGGTGAAGGCCGATTGATGCCGGCCTTGAATCATTATTAGTCGTTTATTCGATTTTTGCACTGGCGCGTGCATTGAGGATGGCATCGCGGATGCGCGTCTGCTGCACCTGCTTGACGATTTCACCGCGCACCGTGTCCAGCGGCGGGATCTGCGGCTTGCGCGTGTCGTCGAGGCGAATGACGTGGTAGCCGAACTGGCTCTTGACCGGCGTCTTGCTGGTTTCGCCTTTTTTCAGGGCCGCCAGCGCGTCGGAAAACTCGGGCACGAACGCGCGGCGGTCCGACCAGTCGAGAACGCCGCCGTTACGGCCGGAGCCGGTGTCGATCGACTGTTTCTTCGCCAGATCCTCGAATTTGGCCTTCTTACCGAGGTCGGCAATGATTTTTTTCGCTTCCGCCTCGGTCTTCACCAGAATGTGGCGGGCCCGGTACTCCGGCTCGGTGGCGTCGGCCTTGGCCTGGTCGTAGGCGGCCTGGATTTCGGCGTCGGTCACCGGGTGGGCTTTCACGTAGTCTTCCAGATAAACCTTGGCCAGCGTGTCCATGCGGCGGATGTCGAGGCTGGCGGCGACGCGGGCGTCCTTGTCGAGGCCCTTGTCGACGGCGGCACGCGACAGCAGCTCCAGATTGATCAGCGACTCGCGCACGCGGGCGTCGAGTTGCGGCGAGTCGGGCTGGCCCTGCGCCATTTCGCGTTTGACGATGTCTGCATAGATCGGGGGAATGGCCTTGCCGTTGACGACGGCCATGGGCGCGGTCGGGGTTGCGGGGGTTTGCGCCTGCGCCAGCGGGGCGAGGGCAAGCAGGATCAGGGTGGTGAGTAGGGCAGTACGCATTCGGGTTCCTTTTAGAGTTCTTCGGGGGTGAGGGCGGTGATCGACAGCGCGTGGATCTCGCGCTGCATCAGTTCGCCCATGGTTTCATACACCAGCCGGTGGCGGGCGAGGGTGGAGAGATTACGGAATCGGTGTGACACCAGTGTGAGACGGAAATGCCCGCCGCCCGAGGCCGCGCCGGCATGGCCCTTGTGCTGGGCACTTTCGTCTTCCAGGGTGAAGGTTTCGGGCTCCAGCGCGGCAAGGCGCTCGCGGATCAGGTCGGCCGTGCTCATTGGGGAAAGACTTTCTTGAAAGGTTTGACGCTGACGCCGGCATAGACGCCCGCCGCCACGTAGGGATCGGCATCGGCCCACGCCTGCGCGTCGGCGAGGGTGTCGAATTCGGCGACGATCAGGCTGCCGGAAAAGCCCGCAGCGCCCGGATCGGTGCTGTCGGTGTTGGGAAAGGGGCCGGCCAGCAGCAGGCGTCCGGCCTGCTGCAGGGCCTGCAGGCGTTCCACATGCGCGGGACGGGCGGCAAGTCGCAGATTCAGGCTATCGGGCACATCCTGCCCGACGATGGCGTAGAACATTATTGCTTTTCTTCCTTGTCCAGTTTGGCCTGGTCCAGCTCAGCCTGATCCAGGTATTTGGTCAGCATCATGCTCTGACCGACGACAAACACCAGCATCAGCCCCAGGCTGCCGAACAGCTTGAAGTTGACCCACGCGTCCGTCGAGAAGTTGAAGGCGACAAACAGATTTGCAAGCCCCATGACCGCAAAAAAAGCGCCCCAGCTTGCATTCAACCGACTCCAGGCGATGTCGGGAAGTTCCATCTGCTTGCCCATCAGGCTTCGGATGACATTGCGGCCGAACAAGGCGGCGCCAAAAATGATGGCCGCAAAAATCCAGTACAGCACGGTCGGCTTCCATTTGATGAAGCTCTCGTCGTGCAGCCACAGGGTGGCGCCGCCGAACACCACGATGATGCCCAGCGTGACCCACAGCATGGTCTCGACCTTGTGGCCGCGCAGCTTGACCCAGCCGATCTGCACAAAGCTGGCGACGATGGCGACCAGGGTGGCGAGGTAGATGCCGGGCTTTTCGCCGGCCGCCCCGGGCTGCGGCAGGCCTACGCTTGCCATGAAGTCGCGGGTGGCTTCGACGTTGGCGTCGCCGAGCTTGTAGGCGATGAAGAAGATGATGACGGGGAACAGGTCGAACAGCAGTTTTTTCATCTGGCTTTTTGTCGTTCAGGTGGCGCCCCGCCCTCTGTAATTCGGGCGGCCGCTTATTTTGCTATGATTCCCCCTCCTGACCAAGCGCTTTTGGCCCTGGTCGCCCGATCCCGATCATCGATGCTCAATATCGATCTGCATTGCCATTCCAACGTGTCCGACGGTGTCCTGCCGCCCGCTGACGTGGTTGCCCGCGCCGCGGCCAACGGCGTGCATGCGCTCGCCCTGACCGACCATGACGACGTCGCCGGCATCGCCGCGGCGCAGGCGGCGGCGGAGACCGCCGGGGTGGTGCTGATCCCGGGCGTCGAAATCTCGGTCACCTGGGGCGGGCAGACGGTCCATATCGTCGGCCTGCGGATCGATCCGACCCACCCCGACCTTGCCGCCGGGCTTGCCGGCATCCGCCGCGGCCGCATCGAGCGTGCCCGTCGCATGGGCGACGACCTGGCGCGGTCCGGCATCGCCGGTGCCTATGAAGGCGCGTTCGGCTACGCCGTCAACAAGGAAATGGTGGGCCGAACGCACTTTGCCCGCTGGCTGGTGGCCGAGGGCCACGCACCGGATATGCGCAGCGCGTTCAAGCGTTTCCTCACGCGCGGCAACCCCGGCTATGTCGAGCACGAATGGACCGCGCTGGAAAACGCCGTCGGCTGGATCCGCGCGAGCGGCGGCATCGCGGTGATCGCGCATCCGGGGCGCTATGCGTTCAACGCGCGCGAGCTGCACCTGCTGCTGGATGCTTTCCGCGCGCTGGGCGGCGAGGGCATCGAGGTCATCACCGGCAGCCACCACCCGTCCGAATACGGCAAGTTTGCCGACCTTGCGCGCGCCTTCGGTCTCAAGGCCTCGCGCGGGGCCGATTTCCATGCGCCGGGCGAGGGCATCGACCTCGGCCGCCTGCCCGCGCTGCCGCACTACTGCCAGCCGGTGTGGCAGGGCTGGCCCGAACTGGCCGACCATTTTTCCCCTACGCTGGCCTGAGACCGTATGGCGCAATTCTTCAATATTCATGCAGACAATCCACAGCCGCGGCTGATCCAGCAGGCGGTCGACATCCTCAAGCGCGGCGGCGTCATCGTCTATCCCACCGACTCGTGCTATGCGCTGGGCTGCCATGTCGGCGACAAGGAGGCGGCGATGCGCCTGTTGTCGGTGCGCGGCCTCGACACCGGGCACGACCTCACGCTGATCTGCAGCGACCTGTCCGAGCTCGGGCGCTATGCCCAGGTGGACAACACCCAGTTCCGCTTTTTGAAGGCCCACACCCCAGGCGCCTACACCTTTATCCTGCGCGGCACGCGCGAAGTGCCGAAGCGACTGCTGCACAAAAAGCACGACACCATCGGCCTGCGGGTGCCGGATCACCCCATCGTGCAGGCGCTGCTGGCCGAGCTGGGCGAGCCCATCCTGTCGTCCACGCTGCTGCTGTACGGCGAGGACGTGCCGCTGACCGAGCCGTGGGAAATCCGCGAACGTCTCGAACACCTGGTCGATCTCGTCATCGACGGCGGCGCCTGCGGGCTGACGCCCACCACCGTGGTCGACCTCACCACCGATACGCCCGTCGTCGTGCGCTTCGGCAAGGGCGACACGGCGGACTTCGAGTCCTGACATGGAGCTCTCGCTGATCCAGAAGATTGCGGTATTCGCGCTGCCGGTGATTTTTGCCATCACCCTGCACGAAGCCGCGCACGGCTATGTCGCACGTTATTTCGGCGATATGACGGCGGCCGCGGCGGGCCGCATCACTGTCAACCCGATCAAGCACATCGACCCGATCGGCACGATCCTGGTGCCGCTGCTGATTCTGGTGGCCAGCAAACTGCTGGGCGGCGGCGCGCTGCTGTTCGGCTGGGCCAAGCCGGTGCCGGTCGATTTTTCCCGTCTGCGCCGACCCAAGCAGGACATGCTGTGGGTGGCCGCTGCCGGGCCCGGCGTGAACCTCGTGATGGCGGTGTTCTGGGCGCTGATGATCCAGGTCGGCCATGCGCTCGGCAGCGGGTTTGCCAGCGCGCCCTTGATGCTGATGGGGGCGGCCGGCGTATTCATCAACGTCATCCTGATGGCCCTGAACCTGATCCCGCTGCCGCCGCTCGACGGCGGCCGCATCGCGGTGAGCCTGCTGCCGGTGCGGCAGGCGATCCAGTATTCACGCATCGAGCCCTACGGCCTGTTCATCCTGCTCGGCCTGCTGTTCACCGGCATCCTCGGCTTTGTCCTGTGGCCGCTCATCAGCGTATTCATCGGTCTCATCGCGCTGGTCACCGGCCTTGAACCCATGCAGCTCGCAGGCCTGATCAATGTTGTGCTGAAGTGAACAACGCACTGACCCCCTAATCCCTAGCCCCTATCTCCTAGCCCCTACTCCCTGACATGTATTCCGATCGCGTTCTCTCCGGCATGCGCCCCACCGGGCGTCTGCATCTTGGCCACTACCACGGCGTGCTGAAAAACTGGCTGCGCCTGCAGAGCGAGTACCAGTGCCTGTTCTTCGTCGCCGACTGGCACGCGCTCACCACGCACTACGACACGCCGCAGATGATCGAGGAAAACGTGCGCGACATGACCATCGACTGGCTCGCGGCCGGCGTCGACCCGGCGCAGGCGACGCTGTTCGTGCAGTCGCGCGTGATCGAGCACGCCGAACTGCATCTGCTGCTGTCGATGATGACCCCACTGGGCTGGCTGGAACGCGTGCCGACCTATAAGGACCAGCAGGAAAAGCTCTCGGAAAAGGACCTTTCCACCTACGGCTTCCTCGGCTACCCGCTGCTGCAGTCCGCCGATATCCTGATCTATCGCGCCAACCTGGTGCCGGTGGGCGAGGACCAGGTGCCGCATATTGAATTCACCCGCGAAATCTGCCGCCGCTTCAACCACCTGTATGGCCGCGAGCCGGGGTTCGAGGACAAGGCGCGCGCCGCCGTCAAAAAGCTCGGCTCGAAAAAGGCCCGGCTGTACGAGGAATGCCGCACTGCCTACCAGGAAAAGGGCGACGACGAAGCGCTGGAATCCGCCAAGGCGCTGCTGAACGACGCGCAGAACCTGTCGATGAACGATCGCGAGCGCCTGTTCGGCTACCTTGAAGGCTCCGGCAAGATGATCCTCGTCGAGCCCGACGCGCTGTTGACCGAAGCCTCGAAAATGCCGGGACTCGACGGCCAGAAAATGTCCAAGTCCTACAACAACACGATTGCACTAAGAGAAGACCCCGAGACAGTCACCAAGAAAATCCGTACCATGCCCACCGACCCCGCGCGCGTGCGTCGCACCGACCCGGGCAACCCCGCCAACTGCCCGGTGTGGCAGTTCCACCAGGTGTATTCCGACGACGCCGTGCGCCAGTGGGTCACCGCCGGCTGCACCAGCGCCGGCATCGGCTGCCTCGACTGCAAGCAGCCGGTGATCGACGCCGTGCTGGCCGAACTCGCGCCGATCCGCGAACGCGCCGCCTACTACGAAGACAACCCCGACCAGGTGCGCAACATCCTCGCCGATGGCTGCGAGAAGGCCCAGGAACTGGCGCGCGACACGATGCGGGATGTGCGCGAGGCGATGGGGCTGACGTTCGGGTAAACCGCGTTGGCTATACCAATGCGATCCGGTTTCTATTTCCGGGCGCTCCACTGCTTAATAATTGAGCGGACATGAAGAATGGGTTGGTGGTGCTGTAGTGCACGACCTGAGCCCATCTCCTGGCCCTGCGCCTCTCCCAGATCAGGTTCGCTGTCGTTCATCCGGCGTCCGGGTGCGTGCTCCGGGCCGGATGGCGTTTCAGGCGACTTTCCGCAGGGCAGGGGCTTCGGCGCGGGGCAGGGTGCGCGTCATCCGGCTTGGGGTCCGTGCATGGCGGGGCGCGGGGGTGATGTGCATCTGGGGCTGCGCCGCAATGTCGGCTTCGATGCGGAACACCGCGACGGCTTCGACGAGCTCGCGTGCCTGCGAACTGAGGCCGGTGGCCGCGGCGGCGATTTCCTCGACCAGCGCGGCATTCTGCTGGGTGGTTTCGTCCATCTGGGTGACGGCTTCGCCGACCTGTGTGACGCCGGCGCTCTGCTCGCTGCTCGCTGCGCTGATTTCACCCATGAGGTCGGTGACGCGGCGGATGCTCGCAACCACGTCCTGCATGGTGGCGCCGGCGCGGTCGACCAGTGTCGAGCCCTGATCGACGCGCGCAACGCTTTCCTCGATCAGGTGCTTGATCTCCTTGGCAGCCTCGGCGCTGCGCTGCGCCAGCGTGCGGACCTCGCCCGCGACCACGGCGAAGCCGCGGCCCTGCTCGCCGGCGCGCGCGGCTTCGACTGCGGCGTTGAGCGCGAGGATATTAGTCTGGAAGGCGATGCCGTCGATGACGTTGATGATGTCGCCGATCTTGCGGCTCGATTCGCTGATACCGCGCATGGTGTCGACCACCTGCGCCACCACGTCGCCGCCCTGTTCGGCGACGCCGGCGGCGCTTTTCGCCAATTGGTTGGCCTGCTGGGCATTGTCGGCGTTATGCCGCACGGTCGAGCCCACTTCTTCCATTGAGGCGGCGGTTTCTTCCAGTGCGCTGGCCTGGCTTTCGCTGCGCGAGGAGAGATCCTGGTTCCCTTGCGCGATTTCGGCGCTGGCTGTGGCCACCGATTCGGCGCCCTGGCGCACCCGGCCCACAACCTTCGTCAATGCAGTCTGCATCTCGTCGAGCGAGGCCAGTAGAGGGCTGAATTCGTCGCGCGCGTCGTCGTGGATGTGGACGGTCAGATCGCCATCGCGCACGCGGCTGGCGACTGCCTGCGAGATGGCCACCCGGCGTTTGAGCACGCTGCCGATGTGCCAGGTCATGGCCAGCAGGCCGAACGCCACCGTCAGTACGGCAGATACGACCAGGATGCGGGTGCTGTCGTTGCCCGCCTTGATGATCTCGAGCTCCTTGTCGAGGTGCTCGGTCTGGTAGGTCTTCTCGGCTGCCAGCACGTCGAGCAGAAGGTTGCGTGCAGGGATGGTCTCGTTGACCAGCATCGCGAAGGCGGCATCCTTGTCGCCGGATTCGATCAGCCCGATGTTCTCGCCGCCGATGCGCCAGAAGGCGTCCATCAGAGGCGCGACCTTGGCAAACAACGCGCGTTCGGCCTCATCAAGGATCCCGGACTCGTATGCCTTGAGCGCGTCGTCTATCTGGCGGCGCTTGTCGGCAATGTCGGCGAGCGTCGTGCGAAGATCGTCTTCCGTGGTGACCAGTATGGCGTGGCGAATCTGCAGGGAGACGCGGGTGATGTTCAACTCGACCGAGGCGATGCGCATCAACTGCGGCATACGGATTTCGCCGGCCCGGTCGGCGAGGGCGGCATCATTCTTCAGGGCGACCCAGCCGCTGATCGAGACTGCGCCGAGCGCGGCGATCAGAAGGAAGGAAACCAGGTAAAGCCGTTTCGCGATGCTGACATTGAAGATATTGCGCATGGTCTTGTCTCGGTTGGTTTCGATGGTATTTCCGGCGTGGTTCACCGAATCGAGTTGCCGGTACACCCTGCGGCGGAGTGCGTACCGACCGGATGGATGACCCGTAACAAGGATATCGTCTGTCCTAGACAAAACTTTAACAAAACTGGCAATAAAAGTATTTATGTACGATGTTGAGTAGACAAAATCAGGCGTGGCACGCGAGCAGGACTGAACACCATGGCGGCCATCGCCGGGCATTTTGCTGTGCATTCCTCGACGGTGAACAGAATAGTGACGCGTTATGAAACTGCTCGGGGAGCGAGATGCCTGGCCCGGCGGGTATGCGGACGTGTCGTTTCGTTTACTGCCTGAAATCCACGCGCCCGACAACGCGCGGCGCTTTGCCGGCCTGCAGTTGCAGCAGCACGCCCTCGCCTGAGCCCACGCCGGAACCGGCAATCGCCTGGATGTTGACGAAATGAGTCACCAGGATGATCAGCGGGCTGTCCACCGGTTGCCGCGCGAAAAATGCGTTCAGCGCGACCAGACTGCTCATGCGCTCGTGTTCGCGCTCGTAAAACGAGTTGAGTGCGGGCAGAGGCGTCACGGAACCGAGATCGAGTAATCGAGCGGTCTCCAGGCTGCGGCACCATTGGCTGGAGTAGACGCGCGCGTCCCGCACCCCCTGTCGCCGCAGCCATTCGCCGATCGCTGTGGCCTGGGCGCGGCCGCTGGCATCCAGGTTGCGCTGGGTGGCGCAATCGTCCAATTGAAACTGGCTGGGATCACCAAAGCCGGGGGCATGCGCGTGCCGCAACATCAGGACGTGACCGCCCTGTTGCAAGCGCGTGGCGAGGTCGATTTCACTCGCATTGGCGAGCGCGGGCAGCAGCAGGCCCAGTAACAGCATCCACGCGCCAAGCCGTCGTATCCAATATGTTCGCAAGGGGGTCATGGCGAATCCTTTCCTGAATGGTTCATGCCGCTGATAGCGCGCGAGCGGCCCGCCTGCTTTGTAGCACCGATTCGAAATGATCATCAAGACGCGGCACGCGGACAGGGCGCCTCAGCTGTCCGTGCCCGGCTTCACCGTTCGCAGTTTCTTGGTTTCTCCCCGCCGCTGCTTGCTGTCCAGCCGCCGCTTCTTCGACGCCAGCGTGGGGCGCGTCGGCCGGCGCGGCTTGTCGACTTCGCAGGCTTCGCGGATCAGTTCGAGCAGGCGTTCCAGCGCGTCGTCGCGGTTGCGCCGCTGGCTGCGGTAGCGTTCGGCTTCGATGATCAGCACGCCGTCCTGGGTGACGCGACGACCGGCCAGGGCGATCAGGCGGGCGCGCACCGGGTCGGGCAGCGAGGGGGAGCGGGCGACGTCGAAGCGCAGTTGCACGGCAGTCGACACCTTGTTGACGTTTTGCCCGCCGGGGCCTGAGGCGCGCACGAAATCTTCCTGGATTTCGCGCTCGTCGAGCTCGATCTGGGCGTTGACCCGGATCATGCGAGGGCCGGGGCGACTACCACTTCACCACGTGCACGTTGTTGAGCGTGCGCCCGAGAAAGCGCTCACCGATGGTCTGGAAGCGCAGCGGCAGGTCGGTGACGTAGAAATCGTAGCGCGGCTGGGCGGGACCGGGATTGGCCAGTTTTTTGTCGGCCAGCACCGCGGCGACCTGCTCGGCCATGGCTTCGGCGGAGTCGACCAGTTGCACGCCGTCGCCCAGCACCTGCCGCAGCAGCGGTTTGAGCAGCGGGTAATGGGTACAGCCGAGCACCAGGGTGTCGATGTGTTCGGCCTGCAAAGGCTTCAGGTAATCCTGTGCAGTCAATCGCGTCACTTCGTGGTCGAGCCAGCCTTCCTCGACCAGCGGCACGAACAGCGCGCAGGCCTGCGAATGGATGCGCGAATCGGGCGCGTATTCGTGGATGGCGCGCGCGTAGGCGTTGCTGTTGATGGTGGTGGGGGTGCCGATGACGCCGATTTTCTTGCCGCCGCGCGCCGACACCGCGCCGGCGTCGATCACGTCGAGCACCGGCACCGGCGACAGGTCCTTGACGATCTGCGAGGCTACCGCGGCCATGGTGTTACAGGCGATGACCAAGAGCTTGACGTCTTTTTCCAGCAGGAACTGCGCGATCTGGGCGGTGAAGTGGGCGATGGTCTCGACCGATTTCACGCCGTAGGGCACGCGCGCAGTGTCGCCGAAGTAGACAATGTTCTCGTAGGGCAGGCGCTCCATCAGTGCGCGCACCACTGTCAGTCCGCCGATGCCGGAATCGAATACGCCGATCGGGGAGTTTGCGTTCGTGGACATGGGTGGCAGGATGACGGAATGAGAAAGACGGCATTTTACCTGCAGGGCCCGATCCAAAGGCGTTCAGCATGAGCGGCTGCGGCTGCGATTCGGTCTGCGGCACCGCGCCGCCCGACCCGCGCTATCGGCGCGCGCTGTGGATCGCATTGGTGCTCAATGCGCTGATGTTCGGCGTCGAACTGTTTGCGAGCTTTGCCGCGCAGTCGGTGTCGCTGCTGGCGGACGCGGTTGACTTCCTCGGCGACGCCGCCAACTACGGCGTCGCCTTGTTCGTGCTGGGCCTGGCTCCAGTGTGGCGCTCGCGCACTGCGCTGTGGAAGGGCTGGCTGA
>Ga0180009_10008065_pt1 | contig 10552 bp, 8 predicted proteins | sample OS_PC_MetaG_FD_123537 | JGI IMG/M metagenome (GOLD analysis project Ga0180009, IMG submission 123537) | Groundwater microbial communities from the Aspo Hard Rock Laboratory (HRL) deep subsurface site, Sweden - OS_PC_MetaG | ecosystem: Environmental > Aquatic > Deep subsurface > Groundwater... | reverse complement strand
GACCGTCCAAAAAGCTGACTAATCAATCTGTGTTACATATTGTAACGTAGATTGTTTAGTGTAGCGGTCAATCTGCGAGATTTTACAACAATTAATATTGCTGTTGTTATTAGAACTCAGCCTCATTTTTCCAAATAAAATTCATCCCATTTGGTGAATCTACATTCGAATCAAAAGCAATCCATTCCCCGTCAGGACTCCAAGAGGGAAAGTAATTACTCCCATTAGTAGTAAGCTGCAAAACATGTGTAGTATCAAAAACACCGTTCGAAAATGGCATTTTATAAATTTGTGCCCCTGATACAAAAGCAATCCATTTTCCGTCTGGAGACCATACAGGCGTTTGCAAGTTAAATGGTAAAACCCTTTGTTGATTTGTACCATCGATATTAATTAACCAAAAGCCAGTAGAATCATAATTGAAATGTTGACGACCTATGGATTATATTTGCTCATGCTAATTTCTATCGTCGAATTACCCGAATTTCAAAAACGATCTGAAAAGATTCGTTCAAATGCGGAGCGCATAGATAAAGAGCACGGAGTAGAAATAGAGTTCATTCGTAAGTCGGGAGTAAGAAAAGAAACAAAAGCGAGCAGGCTGCTCACTCTACAACTCTAATCCTTTTGCGTAACGTGAGTTACAAAGTAAATATTAGGATGGATTTTTTTCAGACTTGAAAGCCGCGAAATCAGGAAATAAGTATTGTATGTTTTTGCGAAGCAAAATGAGTTGATATTTTTCAAATGAATTTCCAAAAGCCGAATTATTCCGGTTTACGATAATTGTGTTTTCCAAAACTTTATTTGATCTCGTACAAGATCCGGATTGGGTGAACCGATGGTTTGTTTTCGGTATAGAGCATCTTTTACGGAAAAAAAGTTTAGCGCAGATTCGTCAAATACGTCATATATATTCTTTAATTCAGGCAGAGAAAGTTCATTTAATTTTTTAGTGTTCTCTTCAGCGTACTTTACTACTTTTCCAACAATTTCATGCGACTTTCTAAATGGTACATCCTTTGTTACAAGCCACTCAGCCAAGTCAGTAGACAAAGAAAAATCACCGTCAAGCTCATTATAAAATCGCTCGTTATTAATAGTAATTGAAGAAATGACGCCAGCCATCATCTTCAAACTAACATTATACGTATCAAACGAATCGAATAATGGTTCTTTATCTTCCTGCAGGTCTCTATTATAACTAAGCGGAAGACCTTTAACTGTTGAGATTAATCCTACATAATTGCCAAAAACTCTGCCTGCTTTACCGCGAATTAATTCTACGATATCGGGATTTTTCTTCTGCGGCATTAGAGATGAGCCTGTTGAGAACTCATCGCTCATTGTAATAAAATTCCATTCGGATGTTGACCATATTATCAACTCTTCACTCAAACGGCTAAGGTTCATCATTCCTATGGAACAAGCGTTGAGAAAATCTATTATATAATCTCTGTCCGACACACTGTCCAAAGCATTCCCGGTTAAACTCGAAAAATTAAGTTCATTTGCAGCGAACTCGCGGTCGAGAGGAAGAGTTGAACCTGCTAGAGCTCCGCATCCAAGAGGAGATTTATCAGTTTCACTGAAAACAAAATTTAGTCGAGACTTCGATCTTTCAAGCATTTCAACATAAGCAAGAAAGTGAAACGCTAAAGAAATTGGCTGCGCTCTTTGAAGATGTGTATAACCCGGCATAATCGTATCAGTATGTTTTTCCGCTGCATTTAATAGCGCATGCTGTAATGAATTAATTTGATCTCGTAATTCCTTTATTTTTTCTTTCATCCAAAGCCGTACGCCGGTTGCAACTTGGTCGTTTCTGCTTCTGCCCGAATGAAGTTTGCCCGCAGTATCGCCAATTTTTTCAAACAATCTTTTTTCGATTGCAGAATGTATATCTTCAAACTCATTTGAGTCCGGATACCATTGCTCTGTCTCAATTTCAGCTTTTATTTCAGCTAACCCGGCAACAATATCATCGCATTCTTGTTTTGTAAGTATGCCGATTTTTTTGAGCATATTCGCATGTGCAATGCTCACTGAAATATCCTGAGCATATAACCGCACATCGAAACTTAGAGAACTCGAAAAGTTGAGAGCGTCATTATTCAATTTTTTGATAAACCTGCTGCCCCATAGCATCCGTAATTTCCATCCTATTTGTTTTATATAATTTACTAATTGTTTTGTACGGTAAACCAATAATATTTATGAATCCTTCGGAATCTTTGTGATTGAACGTATCAGCTTCTGTATAAGTCGCCAATTCTTCATTATAAAGGCTGAAGGGAGATTGTCGTGAAAGTACAATAATATTGCCTTTGAATAATTGCAGTTTTATTTCACCGGTAACAACCGTCTGCGTAGAATCGACAAACGCCATCAGTGAATTAAACAACGGAGTAAACCACAATCCGTCATAAATCATATTTGAAACCTGAGTAGAAACATTTTGTTTGTATCTAAAAGTATCTTTATCCAATGTCAACTTTTCTAATTCGTGGTGAGCTTTCAGCAATATTATTGCACCCGGCGCTTCATAAACTTCGCGGGATTTAATTCCCACAACTCTGTTTTCGATCATATCTATTCTGCCGATACCATGTTCACCGCCCAAATTATTTAGATACGTCACTATTTCCACTTCTGAGCAGTTTACGCCTTCAATTGCTACCGGTATTCCTTCGTTAAAACTGATGGATACAGTATCTGGTGTATTTTTAGCTTCTTCAAGATTTTTTGTGATTTGAAATGCATCTTCAGGAGGCGCAACGGTTATATTTTCAAGAACGCCGCATTCAATAGCAGTGCCCCATAAATTTTCATCGATAGAGTAAGGCGATTTTTTAGTAACGCTTACAGGAATTTGGTGTTTAACCGCATAGTCAATTTCAGCTTCTCTGCTTTTAAATTCCCAATCCCTTAATGGAGCAATAACTTTTAGATTAGAATTTAGCGATTGAATTCCGACTTCAAATCTTACTTGGTCATTACCCTTACCTGTACAGCCGTGTGCAACAATACCCGCATTTTCCTTTTCCGCAATTTCAACCATCATTTTTGCGAGAAGCGGACGACCGATTGCGGTTGCAAGCGGGTAATCGCCTTCGTACATGGCGCCGGCTTTTAAAGCTTTCCAAGCATAATTTTTTATAAATTCTTCTTTCATATCAAGAATATAAGCTTTTGAGGCGCCTGTTTTGAGCGCTTTTTCTTCTAAATTATCCAGTTCTTTTTTTTGACCCAAATTACCCGTAACGGTAATTATTTCAGCATCATATTTTTCACTTAGCCATTTAACCATAACGGAAGTGTCGAGACCTCCGGAGTAGGCAACTACTATTTTGTGTTTCATTTTCTTCACCATAAAATTAAGTTTTTTCTTCATTCATAATTTTGTTTACTAATTCCACAACTTCGGGAATTTTATTTATGCTGGATGGTACAATCATAATTGTATCGTCTCCGGCAATTGTACCTAGAACAATATTCGAATTTAATTTATCGATATAATGTGCAACGCCTTGCGCTCTGCCTGCAAGAGTTCTAACCAATATCAACATCTCGTTAAATTCTACGGAAAGAATCTCGAAAGAGATAAGTTTCCGAATTTGATTCCCGGCTTCCTCAACGTTTAATGTATATTTATTCCCATCGGAGATTACGGTTCTAATAACGCCAAGCTCTTGAAAATCGCGGCTTAGTGTTGCTTGAGTAACCTCAATACCTTCACCGGCTAATAATTTCACTAATTCTTCCTGGTTGCCGATGTGGTGATCTTTTAGAATCTCCTTAATTTTGTTATGTCTTAAAGTTTTGTTTTGCATAATTATTTCTCTATTTGGGTTATTATTTATCCAAATGTAAGGCTTTCAAAATACTTGTAAAAGATTCGATAAATTGAATAATGTGTTTTTTTGTGATTATAAATGGCGGAAGAAGTCGCAATGTGTTTCTGCCCGCAACGCACGCAACTACCTTTTTTTGCAGAAGCAGTTCAACAATCTGTGACGCCGGCGCCATTTCGCTAAATTCAATACCGATCATTAGACCAAGCCCGCGCACATTTTTAATTAATGGCGAGTTAATTTTAATAAGTTCATTTAAAAATAAATTTCCGATGTGAGAAATCTCTGCCATTGTTTCTGCGGATAGCAAATTAAGGACAGAATTAGCGGCGGCAACCGACAAGGGATTTCCGCCAAATGTTGAGCCGTGATCCCCCGGTTTAATGCATTCGGCTATTTTACCGGAAAGGATTGTAGCTCCAAGCGGCAGCCCGTTTGCAATTCCTTTTGCAGCAGTAATTATATCGGGATGCACATTATACCATTGATGAGCAAAGAACTTCCCGGTTCTACCGATTCCGGTTTGCACTTCATCAAGAATTAGAAGTAATCCGAACTCATCGCAAATTTCTTCTACTTCTTTTAGATAACCAGGACTCGGCAATATAATTCCGGCTTCACCTTGAATAGGTTCTAACATTATGGCAATAACGTCCTTTGTTAATGAATTTCTTATCGCTTCAGCATCATTGAAAGGCACATATTTAAAACCCGGAGTTAGCGGGTGAAAGCCTTCCCACAATTTAACTTGTGCGGAAGCGGATAAACTTCCCATCGTGCGTCCGTGAAAACCTCCGATAGCGGTGATGATTGAGGTTTTTTCTCCTCCGTATTTCCTTGCGAATTTGATTGCGGCTTCGTTAGCTTCGGTTCCCGAATTGCAGAAGAAAACCTTTTCCAAACCACTCTTATGTGCAAGTTTTTTTGCAAGTATTTCCTGTTCGGAAGATTCAAAAAGGTTGGAAACATGCCATACCGAATTGAGTTGTTCCTCAACCGCTCGTTTTATTATTGAGTTCGAGTGACCAAAACCGGTAACCGCAATGCCGCACAGGAAATCGAGATATTCGCCGCCTTCGTTGTCGTATAAATATACGCCATCCCCGTCGGTGAACTCCACCGGTAATCTTTTGTAATTTTGAAGCAAATTTGATTTAGCTTCAAGCACTAAGTTTTTTTGAGGATACAACCCAAGTACCTTTTGATTTAGTTAAAGGATTCAATTGGTGCAAATCGTTACCGATCCAAATTTTTGATACACCTTGTTTAATTAAATCTATACAGCTTTGTAATTTTGGAATCATCCCATCTGTAATTTCACCGTTATTAATTCCAGTGTGAATATCATTTTCTGAAATCATCATTTGAGTTTTTCCATAAATTTTGACGCCGTCAATATCAGAAAGAAAAATAACCGCATCGGTTTGTATTGCGTCTGCAAGAGCGATAGTAAAAACGTCGGCATTCACATTCATCAAATGCCCGTCTTTGTCTCTGCAGATGCTTGAGAATACGGGTATTGTTTTATTCAGCATCAAATTTTTCAACCACTCTGTAGATGACTTAATTTTAGGAATGCCTACGTAACCTAATTCCGAACTAATGTATTCGGCTTCGAATAGACCGTTATCAACACCGTTATATCCGGCGGCATTTATTCCTTTTGAAAGTAAGTACGCAACTATCTTGGCATTTATCAATCCGTTTTGAACTGCCGCAACAACATCCATCATATCATCGTTGGTAACTCTGTGCCCATTAATAAATTCGGATTTACATCCCAACTTGAGCGACCAATCCGAAATTATATTTCCCGCGCCATGAACAATTACCAATCCATCATACTCACCCAAAAACACACGGATTTGGTTAATCCAATTCGGATTGGTTAGGAGCTGCTCAATTGATTTACCGCTAAGTTTAATAACTGCTGTTTTCATTTTTCGTACTCCTATGATCGATAATTTGCATTGATTTTAATGTATTCCTGCGAAAAGTCGCACGTCCACCAGTTTGTTGATGAATCTCCTTCATTCAGATCAACCGTAATCTCAATTTCTTTATTAAGTAAAATTTGTTTTGCGATTGATTCATCGAAGGCTGCATCATAACCGCGTTTTAGAAGAGCATATTCCCCAATTTTAATTGAAACTTTTTCCGGACTAAAATTTATTCCGCTGTTACCTACTGCAGAAAGAATTCTTCCCCAGTTAGCATCTGCGCCGTTAATTGCTGTTTTTACAAGCGGAGAATTAACTATTGCCTTTGCGGCAATATCCGCATCTGATTCGGATTTTGCCGAGTTGACTATAACCGAAACGAATTTTGTTGCTCCTTCGCCGTCTTTAATAATTTCCTGCGCCATTTTTTTACAAAGATCATTTAGAGCAAATTCAAATAATTTGTAATCTTTACTTCCTCCGTTTATAGAAATTCCGCTTGCGCCGTTTGCCATCAGCACGACCATGTCATTTGTGCTTGTATCGCCGTCAACGGAAATTCTGTTGAATGATTTATTAACCGCTTCGGAAATTGCAATTTGTACTAATGATTTTGGCATCGCGGCATCGGTCGCAATAAACGCAAGCATTGTTGCCATATTTGGCATTATCATTCCGCTGCCTTTACAAATTCCGCCGATTGTAACTTCTCCCTCAGAAAGTTGAACTTTACACGCTAATGATTTGGCATAAGTATCTGTTGTTAAAATAGCTTCAGCGGCAGCGTTACTACTCCCGATTTCATAAGAAGGCTGCAAATTGTCGATACCGTTCATAACTTTTTCAGTATTAAGTTGAACGCCTATAACGCCGGTTGAAGAAATTAAAACTTCATTGGGATCCAAACCATATTTTTCAGCGCAGTATTTTTGGACTTCGAGCGCATTATTAAATCCTTTTTCGCCTGTACATGCATTCGCATTTCCTGAATTAATAAGGATTGCTCTTACGGGCTGATCTTTTTCTAAAATTGATTTTGAAACCAGTAAAGGCGCTGCTTGAACTTTATTCAAAGTGAATGTACCCCCCGCATTGGAAGGGTAATCGGAAATGATTATTGCAAGATCTTTTTTATATTTTTTTAATCCGCAAAAAACTCCATCGGCTTTAATTCCGCTGACTGAAGTAATTGATCCGTTTGAGATATAAGTAATCATGGTAACTATTAATTAGTTAAACTAAAATGTTTATTAATCTGAAAACCGGCAGTCTCATCTAATCCAAGCATTTTGTTCATATTTTGAACTGCCTGCCCCGACGCGCCTTTTATAAGATTATCGATTACAGAAGTAACAATAATTCTGTCAGCGCCGACTGCAAAGTGCATATCACAATAGTTAGTGCCAACCACCCATTTAACTTCTGGAGGGATTTTCCTAATTCTAACAAAAGTTGAACGCTCAAAAATGGAATATACGGCAGCATCAACTTCATCTTGTTCAAGCGGTTCAGTTAAATGAACAATTGAAGTGCAATGAATTCCGGTAGCAATAGGCAGCAAATGTGTTGAAAAGCAGAAAGGTGTATTACCCAAACCCGATTTGATCAACTCCTGCAAAATTTCGGGTTCATGTCTGTGTTTGTTTAAATTATATGCTTTAGCGTTACCGTGCATTTCAGCCATAAGCAACTCCGTTTTGGGAGATTTACCGGCGCCGCTTACTCCCGAATATGCTGCCGTAGAAATTGATAAAATACTTTCGGAAAAATATTTAACAACCGGTGTTAACGGTAGAAGAGCTGCAGTCGGATAGCAGCCCGGATTCGAGATCAAATTATATTTGTACTCGTATTCTTTGGTTAAATCTGCCAGTCCGTAAAGTTTTTGAGAAAGCAGATCCGAAACCGAATGCTCGAACCCGTACCATTGTCGATAAAGTTCAGGTTTATCAAGTCTGAAGTCGCCCCCGATATCAATTACTTTTTTCCCTGCTGAAACTAATTGTGGAATATACAGCAGCGATTCTCCATGAGGCAGAGCTGTAAAATATACGTCGGAAGTAAAATCTAAATCATCGGCACTTAATATAACGCTGTCCTCTACAAGTCCGAGTAACTCAGGGAAAATATCGCAAATCATTTTACCTGCGGAAGATTTAGCATAAACAATAATTTTATCCACATTGGGATGTATGGAAAGAATTTTCAATAATTCTTTACCTGTATAGCCGGTTCCACCAATTATTGCAATATTTATTTTCGCTTGATTATTCATTGTTTTGTATAAATATAAAATTGAGTGGTAAAAATATTACATAAAACTGTTTTATGCAAATGTTAATTGCATATATATGCAAAATATTGGAAAAATATATAGTCGTCTATAAAAACTGAAACATGGTTCCGGGAGGGAAAAACTCACCTAATTGTTGTTGAAGAAAGACTTGAAAAGAAATATAGAATCTCAAAATTCCAACCGAGTCGCATGCGCAAATGAAATTATTTGATTTACTTGGACGGGAAGTTAAATTGATTATAGACAGAGAATTCTCAGCGGGCACTCATGTTATCTCAATTGAGCCTGGCGCAATATCCTCAGCCGTCTATTTTGTCCGAATGTCCACAGGGCAGTTCCAATTATCAAAGAAGATAGTTTTTCTTCAATAGGAACATTGCAATTTCTGTATTTATTTGCGACAATAAATTATTCAGTCATTTAATCAGCCAGATGCTAACGAGAGATATTCCAGCCGCAAGTGCCGGTGAAATTCATTCAGGAAATGGTTTGGACCAAGACTTATTGCATGGGGAATTTATTCTTGATAATATATAAATCTACTGCAAAAAGGTTTTTAATTCAAATCAAGAATTAGGAACGCAAAATTTATAATGCACGAAAATTACAAGTAAGTTTGTTCCGTGGTTTGCAAAGAAATAAAGTTACATGATTTTATAAGTTCTCTTGCAATTATATATTTTTTGCCGTAATTAAGTGCAAACGTTCTTAAAGAATTAGCTAAGAGTCATGAGATGGAAAAAGATGATATTAAAAAAGAGTCTAAATCGAATCAAGATAATCTTTCAGTAAAAATGAAAGAAAAAAATTTCTTAGATAACCTAATAGGTGATTTGTTCGGTGGAACAGCGGCTATGCTGGTTGCGCTGCCTTCGGCTATTGCTTTCGGATTAATAATATATGCTCCTCTCGGATCATCGCTTTCCGGTAAGGCTGCCTTAGTTGGAATGATAGGAACAGTTGTGCTAGGGCTGGTTGCGCCGCTTATCGGCGGCACAAAACGGCTCGTCACCGCGCCATGCGCCCCGGCTGCGGCGGTGCTTTCAGTTTTCGTAATGGAGCTCGTTAGTCAAGGTAATATTGCCAAAGAAATTATTCCAATTTATATAACGCTTGTTGCAATATTAGCCGGAGTATTTCAAATTTTGGTCGGATACTTGGGTGGAGGCAGATTTATCAAGTACATCCCTTATCCCGTGGTTGCGGGATATTTAAGCGGCGTGGGCGTTCTGATATTTTCGGGTCAACTCCCAAAGTTTTTTGGATTGCCGTCCGAGATCGGATTCTGGAAATCATTTATTTCTTTCGAGCTATGGAATTGGGAAAGTATTGTAGTCGCAATTGTTACTATAATTGTAATGCTCTACGGATCGAAGCTTATAAAATTTCTCCCTGCCGCTATACTTTCGCTTAGTGCGGGAGTAGCGACATATTTTATTCTGGCAATATTTAATCCGCAGCTTCTATCTCTTACAAATAACGCGATGGTTATTGGCGAAATCTCTGCAACTATCGGGGATTTAACAAATCTCATAACTTCACATTTAGGTATGTTCGCAGATGTTGAACTCGCAAGTCTTGCCGGAATATTTGTTCCCGTAATTACATTGGGCGTTTTGCTTTCTATCGACACTTTAAAAACATGCGTTGTTCTCGATGCGTTGACGTTTACACGTCATAATTCAAACAGAGAAATTATCGGTCAGGGAGTGGGGAATTTAGCGGCTGGAATAGCATGCGGAATTCCCGGCGCTGGAACTATGGGTCCCACAATTGTAAATCTGAGCAGCGGCGGAAAAACTCAGTTCTCCGGTTTGATAGTTGGCATTACATCCGTAATCGTTCTCCTTTTACTTGGCAGCTACGTTGCATGGATTCCGATTGCTTCTCTTGCGGGAATATTAATGGTAGTCGGAATAAGAATGATTGATAAAAAAACTTTCCCGCTTCTAAAATCGAAATCAACATTTTTCGATTTCTTCGTTACGTTTGCTGTTGTATTGGCAGCAGTAAGTTATAGTTTGATTATTGCCGCCGGAGTTGGAATTGGTCTTGCAATTTTATTATTCCTCCGCGAGCAGATGAGAACATCTGTCATAAAAAGAAAAGTATTCGGCAATCAAATTTTTTCTAAAAAAGTTAGACTCGAAGATGAACTTGATATTCTTCTGAAGCATGGCGATCAAACATTAGTGCTCGAACTTCAGGGACAGTTATTTTTTGGAACAACAGATCAGTTGCTTAGTGAACTTGACCCGTTGATTCAAGAATTCAAATATATTATTATCGATATGAAGCGTGTGCTGTCTCTGGATTACACTGCGGCGCATCTTCTTAAACAAATTAAAAGGCGGATAAAAAAACAGAAGGGCTATCTTATATTCAGTTCTGTGCCGATTCATCTTCCCACCGGAAAGAATATAAGGAATTATTTGAACGAACTTGGTCTGAATGAAAAGAAG
>Ga0180009_10008064_pt1 | contig 10552 bp, 8 predicted proteins | sample OS_PC_MetaG_FD_123537 | JGI IMG/M metagenome (GOLD analysis project Ga0180009, IMG submission 123537) | Groundwater microbial communities from the Aspo Hard Rock Laboratory (HRL) deep subsurface site, Sweden - OS_PC_MetaG | ecosystem: Environmental > Aquatic > Deep subsurface > Groundwater... | reverse complement strand
TGCTAATATATAGCAACTTGCTTTCACTTGTTTACTTAAAAATAATTTTCTGATTTTTGTTTTGGGAGTGTAGCACAGTCTGGCTAGTGCATTCCGCCGATGTCGGAAAGGTCGCAGGTTCAATCCTGTCACTCTCATAATAAAGTAAAGTTTCAGAAAACCAAGTTAAAAACAGCAAGACATAGCTTAATTCTAATGATTACAATTAGCTTATTAAAAAAGTGATTAGCAGCGTCTATAGTGGCACAGCGATACCTTTAAAATCACATAGTTATTATGTTATTTCATGGCTTTTTCTAAAAAGAATCAGTTGGAAAACAAGGTTGAAGACGTTAAATCTTCTGTTTTTAATAAGCATAATTTGAAGTCTATTTTTTCTCATGATTCTGATTTGTCTATGAAGAATCATTCTTTTGGCGGCCGACTGCAATACTTGACTATTTTGAAGGAGTTGGCTTTGTTTAAGAAAAAGGATTTTGAAAAGTTTTCTGAAAATGATGTTAAAAGTTTTTTTGCTGAACTCAAGCCTTTGGGTCCTCATAGGAATCGTCTTGAAAAGTTGTCGCCTAAGTCTCGTTGGATTTATATGTGTTTAATTAAGAATTTTTTTCGTTGGCTTTACAAAATGGATGAAAGTTATCCTAAAGTTGTTTCTTGGATTAAAAGAAAAAAGTATGTTGGTTATAATAGGAAACTATTGCCTTCTGAGATTTTGTCTTCTGATGAAATTTTTGAGTTGGTTCGGAGTGCTCCGTTTACTCGTGATCAAGCGTTTATTTTTGCTTTGTTTGAGTCTGGTTGCAGGATTGCTTCTGAGTTTTTGCGTTTAAAAATTAAGGATTTGCGTGTTAATGGTCGTTATGCTTGTTTTGATGTTAAAGGTGAATTAAAGACTTCTTTTAGTGAACGCACTTGTTATTTGATTCGCAGTTGGCCTTTTGTTCGAAGTTGGTTGAATGCTCATCCTTTCAAGGATAATCCTGAAGCTTTTTTGTGGATTTCCATTAGGGGCAAAAGTTTTGGTGAACAACTAACAATTCATGGAGGCAATCATATTTTGCAGAGAGCTAAACGTAATTCTAAAATCAAAAAGCATGTTTTTCCTCATTTGTTGCGTCATAGTCGTGCTTTGGAGTGTGCTAAGAAAGGCTATAATAATCAGGTTATGAATAAAATGTTTGGCTGGAGTGACGGAAGCGATATGGCTGGCTGGTATATTAGTTTGGCTCAAAGTGATGTTGAAGAAGTTGTTTTAGAAAAAGAAGGTTTGGCTGACGAAATCAAAACTGATAAATCCATTAAAAAACTTGATTTAATTTTGTGTCCTAAGTGTGACCGGGAATGGAGTGCTGGAACAAAATTCTGTACTTGCGGTTTTGTGTTGGATGAATTGGAAGCCCAAAAAGCTGACGTTAAAAAAGACGAGAAAGCCTTGCAGTTAATGCAGGAAATGCTGAAAAGCATGAATTCCTTACAACAAAAAGGAGTTGACTTCAAACAATTCAGTGAATTCATGGAAAAATGGACAAAAAAGCAGGAGAATTAATTTTAGTTTTTTGTATATTCCGTAAAAGCCAGAATTTTATAAAGGGTAGTCTGGAGCGCATTCACATAATCCATTATTGCAATATGATGCTCTGCCTCCAAAAATACACACTAACATTGAACAGTCTGAGTTATTTTGGCAAGAATATTCTTTTTTTTGTTGCTGTTCTGCTTTCTGGGTTAAGTAATTTTTTATGTCTTGGAAGCTTTGTGAACCTGAATCATCAAATTCTTGTACTGAATATTCTTTTCCATTTAAGTTAATTGACAGAGTGTTTACAGAATTTTCATTACCTATTATGCTTTTGTATTCTTTTGGCATAGTAAAAAAGCCTTTTTGATAAAATTCATTTATTACGGCTTTCAATTCTTCTTCATTTAAAGTGCCCTCTTTTTCTATATAAGTTTTACTTTCATCCAATTCCTTATAACCAGAAAAAATCCTTCCATTGCCATTTATTTCAACAAAATAATAAATGTTTCCTGCACCTGAAACAAACTCATCATAAGTAACTTTCAAATCAGAAGGAACATTATCATCCCACTGAGGAACCTGAATTAAACTATAAAGATAAGCTAAAACCAAAACAACCATAACTAAAACAATTACAGACAAAACAACATTTTTCTTATTCGAAAAAAAATCATTTAAGTTCATCAATCAATATAACACGCTTTTTCATATTTAAACTTTTCTCGTTTGTTTTAATTGTTGCTGGAACTTTCTAAAAAAATTTATGTTCCTATTATGAATATTGTTCTGTTTGTTTCTTTTTGTGTTCCGCCTACTACAATGACTTTGTTTGTGTTGTCTGTTATTGGGTGTTCTTCGTGTTTTGGGTATTCGAATGTCATCCAGATTTCTTTATATCTTATTCCATTTATTTGATTTACTTTTATTGTGTCTCCGTTTTTTGCTTGAACTTCTAAAATCAAAAACTTGTTTGTGTTGTTTAAGTCAAAACCGTATTCTCCTGATATCACGCATTTTTTTGTTTTATTCATTTACACCCATCAAATACTTTTTTTTTGTTTTTATTTAAGGGTTTTCTAACTGCTTGTATGGGGTTTGAGTCAAAGAACTTTTTTATTAATTGAATTATGTTTTTATTGTAATGAAAGAGAAAGCGTTTGATGAAGTTTTGAGGCCGGATTTTAGTTTGGATTTTGATTTTAGTGAACTAAAATTTAATTCTTTTTTGTCTAAGGCTGGTTTGAGTTTGGATTCAGTTAAAGAGGAAGTCTTGTATGAGTTAGGTTTAGGTAAACTCTCGGATAACCGTTTTACTGTGAATAATGCTGGAATACTTTTTTTTGGTTTGCGTCCCAGACAGTTTGTTTCGCAGTCTTTTGTTTCTTGTGTTCGTTATCAAGGGAATTCAATGGCTTCAATTATTGATAGAAAGGATTTAGAGGGTGATTTAATTTTTTTGGTTGATGAATCAGAAGCTTTTGTTAAGCGGCATACTCGTTTGGCTTATAAGTTTGACGGCTTTAAGCGAATTGATGTTGAGGAGTATCCTTTTGATGCTGTTCGTGAGGCTGTAATTAATGCTGTTTGTCATAGGAATTATTTTTCTTTGAATAATGTTTTTGTGAATGTTTTTGATGACAGAATTGAAGTTATTTCGCCTGGTTGTATTCCAAATAATTTGACTTTAAAGGAAGTTTATGGTTTAAGCAATCCAAGAAACTACAAAATAGTTGAAGCTTTTAAGAAAATTCATTATATTGAACGTTTGGGTTCTGGGTTAAAAAGAATGCATGAATTAATGTTATTGCATGGCTTGCAGAAACCGGTTTTTGAAGCCAATAATGCTTTCTTTAAAGTTTCCTTTTTTGGCCCTAAAGAAAAAATTCTTGAACTTGTAAAGCCTTCTCGTGAATTGGATTTAAGGGAATTAGGTTTGAATTCAAGGCAAATTAAATCCTTGAATTTACTGCAAGAGAAAAGTTTTTTGACAAGAAAAGAGTATCAAATAAAATTTAATGCTTCTAAAGTTACTGCTTTCAGAGACTTAAATGAGTTAATAGAGAAAGGTTTTGTTAAGAGTGAAGGTCAAGGCCGGAACACTAAGTATTCTTTGAATCAATGAAACGTTGAACTTTGAAATGAAACGATAATGAAACGAAAAAAATTAATCAAAAAACTGTTTTTAACCTAAAATAAGCTTGATTTCGGCTTGATTCAAAAATCAAAGTCATTCAAGTCTACTTAATAGGGTAACAAGACAAGAAATCTGCTGATGACATCAAAAAACGCTTTAGAAGGCAAAGAATTTGCATAGAGTATACTTGTTTTGTTATTTTTTGTGTGTTTTTGTTGTTTTTTTTTATTCGTATTTGATTTTTAGTTCGTTGGCTGAGTTTAGTGTTGCTGTTATTTGGCAATATTTGTTTGTTGGCGATTCTGTTGGGCATTTGCATGTTTTGGTTTCTCCAATTTTGAGTTGCATTGTTTTGTCTTCTGTTTGTGGGTTGCAGTCGAATTCTATGCTGTCTGTGTCGTTGAGGTATTCGTATATTGATAGTTTCATTTCTTGGTTGTTTAGTGATTTTATTATTAGGTAGTATGGCGTCAATGTTTTTGCTGCTTGTAGTATGTTGTATGCTGTTCCTGTGTGTATTGGATTGCCTTTTATTAGTGTTTGGTTGGTGTTTGTGTCCCATTGGCTTACTTTATCGCAGTATGGTTTGTCGATGTAGAAGTCGTTTTGTGTTGTTTTGTCAATGGTTTTTTTTGGGATGTCTGCTGTTGGGTATCCTTCTGTTGTTGGAATGAATCTTCCTAAATAATTGTATTCTGTGTATTCTCCATACTCCATAATGCTGGTTTTTTTGCGTAGTATAAAATATATAGGTAGTGTGTCAAATTCTTTTATTTTGATGACTGGACTTTTGTAGAACTGCTCTATATTAAATATGTTTTTTTTGCTGACGATTGGCAGGTCTTCATCTGTTGTTTCATCTTTTATTTGGAATAGTATGTTTGCTGTGTTGTCTTTGTTTATTTTGTGTATTGCCCAAGTAATATGAATTTTTTTTTCTAGTAATGTAAGAAGTTGAGTTTCTACCTCACAACCGCCTGTTTGTCCTTCTTTGTAGCTTTCTAAGTGCCCCCATTCATTAGTGCATGGTAATTCAACAAAAGAATATTTGTCGTCATCTAGGCTCCATCTGTCTGTTATTACTGGAACAAATCCAATTACTATTTTAACTTCTCCTTTTGTGGAGTCTATGTCTGAGACTCCTGCCCAAATTGAAGAATACTCATTGCAGCTCCATTCTTTTATTAACCTGAAAACTTGTCCTTTTCCAATGTTGTTTATTATTGTTCCGCTGCCTGCATGGCGTTCTGCTTTGCTTGAATTTGTTAATTCAAGTATGCCTGCGTGGATTTCTTTAAGGTTATTCCAGACCATAACATTTATTGTTTTGCCTGGTAATTCTTTTGCATCGCAGTAACTGTCTTTTGCATTTTCGACTGTAGCTGGAATTTCCATTGCGTTGTCGCCTAAAAATGAAGGATCGCAATCAAATAAAACAAAGTCTTCTTCATTGCTTATGTCTTTGTCTACTTTGTATTCTGTGTGCATGTTCCAGTAACCTAATTTTATTTTAGATTCGTTTTCGTTTATTTTAGAGACAATAAGCCAATAAGGTGACCATTTGTTTCCTGTGCCTGATTTTAGCCTGTATGATGTGTTTTCAGTAACATTTAGTAAAATTGTGTTTCCGTTTTCTCCATAGTGTGATGCTGAGTCTCCTTTTTCGTATTTTACTTTGAATGAAACTGTTCTTCCGTTGTTGGTGATTGAATCAACTGTAACAGTTATTGTTCCATATAAATCAGAGGATTTGCATGTTTTTGTTGCTTTTCCTTCTAAAATTTCTTCTCTAGTGAAAACTAAGTCATCAGACCATATTTCTGTTTCATCACAATCAAATTTAATGAAATTGTTTGGTATTTCTTCTTTAAATTCAACTTTGTCTGTGTTTTTTATTTGTCCTATACTGAATCTTACTTCTTTGCTGTATAAGTCTGAAACTGCAATCCAGTAATCTGAGTAATCTGGTATATCTCCGCCTGGTCCTTCCCATATTTTTAGTCCATTGTATTTGCTTGCATATTCTACTGCCATTTCATTGTTTTCCCAATATAAGTCTTTGAAAAACGAGAAGTGATATTTTGTTTTTAGTGAATATTTTTTTGTTGTTGGATTGTAATCCATTACTGCAGTAATGGTGCTTCCATCTAATTGTGGCAGTAAGCAAGACCATGGAACTGTTGGGTCAAGTCTTAAGCTGCATATTTCTTGAAAATCTCTTAGAAAAAAGTTTTTAATTATATTTTCTTCAGAGTATTTGTCTGACATTTTGCCTATTCTGGCATGAACTGTGGGAATCCATTCATAAGAGGGATCTGGGTAAATAATGGCTCCGTTGTCTGGAGCTTTAGTGTTTCCAACTATTTTGTAAATCCAAATAAAGTAGTCTGAGTATTCTCCTGTGTTGTTTGGTATTCTGTAAGCATATTCTTCCTTGATGTCTGGCCATTCATATTCTAAGGAATATTTGTTCCAGAAGTCTGATGTTTGAGGGTCAATGTGGTTTCTTTCAAACATGCTTTCCCAGTCGTAATCGTCTATTTGTCCTACGTTAATTGTGTTTGGGGTGTTTCCTAGTCTGGCTTGCAGGGTGCTATCGTATAATGCTTTGTTTGCATTTATGAATAAACTGTCGAGGTTGGAGGTTGCTGGCGGTTCAGAGGAAACTGTTGAAGCAAGTAATATAATTAAACTTAGTATTAATATGTTTTTTTTCATGGGCAGGCCTCCTTTAATTCATTTATTGTTGTTTCGTTTTCTAGTTTTATTTTAGAAAATTCTGTTTCATCTACTATAAGGAAAGTTAAGTTCGCTTCTTCTATAAAATTTGAGTGGTTTTCGTTAAAGAAATTAATTGATTCATTCACTGAACTTATTTTTTCGTTTAATTTAATTGTATTTTCTCCCATTAGTGTAAGTTCGTTTTTGTATGTACAAATGTCTTCTCCTGTTACTTCTTCTAGGTTGTCTTTTGTATTTTTTAACTGCAAAGCTGTTTGGAGTTCTTCAACCATTAGTATGTTTGTTTTAGTGAAATCTTTTAATGCTTCAACATCCTCTGTTTTATCTAAATCATTCAAGGAATTCTGGAACTCAATCAAGTCATCGCTTAAAGCATCTAAATCGCTTGAAGAAAACTTTAATTCAGAGTCATTGCTTGTAAGGTAAGCGGAATTCACTTTGTTTTTTTCCCATAACAAATTAATTCCTTTTATTCCTTCACTAAAAGTTAACTCTTTTTTTTCTGACTCTTGACTAAAAAAAACAAGAAAAACAGTTACAAATATAATAATGATTATTCCGCCTAAAATTTTATTATCCACTTCAAAACCTCTTTTTAAGTTATAATTAGAATTTACTTTTCAATATATTTAAATCTAACGGTTCCACATGTCTTTTTAGCTATTTTTTTGGCTATAACTGGCATTAGAATAACGGAATTTCAAAGAAGATTAACTTTTTTCCCTTACCTATAGTTAACATAGCTTTATATAGTTTCAAATATGCTATTTCTTTTAGTGAACTTTTTGGGGGTTTGAAAATGAATAAGAAATTAAGTTGTATTTTGGTTTTGTTGGTTTTGTTGGTTTATTTTTTGTTTAAGGATTCTTTGTTTTCTGGTCAGAGTTTGGGTAAGAGGCTTTTGGGTTTGAGGGTTGTTAGTTATAGTAATTATTTGGTTCCTTGTAGTGTGGTTCAGTCTGTTAAGCGTAATGTGTATATTCTTTCGGTTATTTTTCCTCCGATTATTGTTGTGCTTTTTGTGTGGGGTTATTTGCAGTTTGGTAAGAATTGGAGAAGGGCTTTTGGTGAAACGGTTGTAGTTGATTTAAATGAGAAGGTTGGTTAATTGTTTTTTTGTGTTATTATGTAATTGATTGAATCATTTGAGTCAGCTACAACATTGACTGAATCATTGTTTGGGTTTTGTCCTGCATTATCATTAATTAAGGTTGTATCACTCCATGTTCCTGTTGAATACAGTATTTTTGTCCATGCTTTTATTCCGTTCCATTCTGTGAATAAAAAGAATATGTCTTTTAGTGAGTTGATTGTTAGTGTGATGCCTCCTTCTCCGTTTCTGAATGGTTCTTCAGCATCTTCGCTGTAGTATCCTGAACAGTAACCTGAATCTGAATTAATTTGTGTTGGTGTAGTCCAGTTTGTGCCGTTATTGGATGAAATAAAATAAGCGTCTCCTAAGTGGTAGCCTGAATTATAGCAGTAAGTTAGAATCAGATTTTCGTCTGGTATTTTCAAGTAAGTTTTTGTTGAATTTGAGGGATAAGGCAAATAGTTTTCTGTTAGTAGAATGTGTTGTGTTTTGTCTATTAATATGTATTCGGTTTTTGCTGTTTCTCCGTTTCCTTGGTTGTCTATTGAATAGTATTGGATTCCTGTGTTTCCGTCTGTTGTAATTAAAATGTTTGTATCGTATGATTTCCAGCTTCCATAATTGGTGTCTTTTGTTGGATCTGCATCTAGTCTGTAGTATGTTACATGGCATCCTGAACCTTCATTGACGTCTTCGCAGAATAAGTGTGTGTTTGCATCAATGTTTTGCCAGTTTTCATTAATGTCGCTTGTTGTTATTGGCGGTTCAAAGTCTGCGTTATAAGTTATTTGTAAGGCTGGTTGTGGGTAGCTTGAATCATATGTGAAGACTACTAAATTGTCTGTTCTGTCTATTGAGTCAACTGCTAATACAAAGCTTAGTGCGTCTCCTGAATTCCAGTCGTTTCTGTTAATTATTTCTTGGATTATTTGTGTTGCATTGAAGTCTGATGAAGCGTATTCGTGGTTTAACATAAATGTTCCTGAAACATTGAATGATAAATTTGCATCTGTTTGGTTTCTGTCTGATGGCTTAAAGCTTGAACTCCATGTTACAGGATTATCTTCGTTTACTCCGAAAATGTGCGCATAGCATGTGAAATCGCAGTTGTAAGATGTTTTTAGTGATAAGATTGCTTGGCTTATTTCTGTTCCTTGTTCTATTTGAATGTTTTGGAATCTTATTCCTCCTCCCCACATGACTGTACCCAAACTTATTGTAGTGTCTGTTTTATCTACTATTCCTAGGTTGCTTTCGTCTGCATCATCTGATGACTGGCTGACTTGCACGTTTATTGTTGAATTGAAGATTAATGGTTGGTTTAAGTTTGTGTTGAATGCTGTAGCAGGCACGATTTCTAGGTAATAATTTCCTTGTAGTTTTTTTAGTTTTGTCCAAATTTGTTTTCCAAAAACGTTTTCATCCTGATGATTCATATCCGGCTGGAAAGCATGACCTTCAGTTAAAGAATAAATCGGTGAACCATTCAACTTAAAATAAACGTTTCCTGTTGTTTCAAAATCATTAACGTTTTGTCCATCTGCTTCTATTGTAGTGTTCCTGTTTGAGTTAAATGAATAAATTAAACCAACAAAAGTTTTGTCTAAACTCCATGCTTCTGGTTTATGATTCCATAAGTATTGTTTTATTTGCGGACTTAAAGTTAAGACATCCCTAAATTTGCTATTCTCATAATACATAATGTAAGTTGAATTTTGTGGTAACTGCCAGATTAATTGATTATCTTGCATTGTTGGATTGCCAAAGTTTACATCTGAGATTACTGTGTGTTGTTTTGTTTCAGTATTATAAAAACCTAAACCTATTAGTTTTGCGTTTATTGTGTCGCCTTTGTATTGGAATTGGAATTCCCCTGAATTTTTTGCTTTGATTGTGTAATGGCCTGTGTTTACTTGATAATTCCATTCCTTGTTTTCTGAAACCTGAAAGTTTGAATTAATTTCAGTTAATTCATCTGAATCATTCAAATAGTATTTTGGTTCGTCGTAAAAAGAAATTGTACAATGGCTTCCTTGACAGGTTTGATCTGAATTAAAACTCAAAGGAGTTGTTACAGCATTAACTAAACCAATCATGAGCAGTAATCCCAGAATCAATATTGTTTTTTTCATGCGCCATTACCCCAATAAAAATAATTTACATCAAACAAAGAAAACATCAAATTAGAATCCAAAGTTGAATATTCCTCTCCTGAATACTGCCTGTAAGCATAAGACAATTTGTCATCCACTAAACCCTCATCTAACACAATCGGATTACTGCAATTTACATCTCTGCAGTGAGTTAACTCCATTTCCTGATTCCAGCCTCCATTATATCCAACTAAAAATACGTTGTAAGTATCAGCTAAAAAAGAAAACAAAACATACTTTTTCGTGTCATCTGTTGTTATTACCGGGTCAACTGAACTCAAAGAAGAAACCAATTCACTTGAACTCCAAGAACCATCAAAAAACCTGTAATAAACTCCATTATCAGAGTAAACCAAGTGATAATTGTTTCCGTCTGCCACTAAGTATGGATAATTTCCTGAACCAATATTTTGTGGTGAACTCCATTCCTGCGAAACAGGATTCCTCACAGAATAATTCAAGTCGCCATCATAAGAATAAACTATCATAACCTGATTGCTTTCATCTGCAGCTGAACTAAAATAATCTGCATTAGAAGTAAACTCAGGATTAAACTCCAAGCCATCAGTTGAATAATAACTCAACAAAGACGGAGTATAAGGAATCACTTCAAATGAATCTTGTCTTTGGTCAATCAAGTTATTTAAGGAATCGTATAGTGAGACTGTTAATGTATAGTTTCCTGTTTGTTTCCATTCGCTTATTTGTGCGGTTTCTTGTTGAGTTTTTCCAGCGTAAATTATTCCAATGTTTTTGTCTTCTGAAATGTTTTCTGAGCCAGAAATTTCTGTTGTATAATAATATCCTGCATAACTAATGTTTGGATTATAATTGGTTATATTAAAGTCTGCAATGTTTGTGTCGTCTGGATAGATTGTTGAATTAACATTTAAGTCGCTTAATTTAATGTG
>Ga0180009_10008063_pt1 | contig 10554 bp, 9 predicted proteins | sample OS_PC_MetaG_FD_123537 | JGI IMG/M metagenome (GOLD analysis project Ga0180009, IMG submission 123537) | Groundwater microbial communities from the Aspo Hard Rock Laboratory (HRL) deep subsurface site, Sweden - OS_PC_MetaG | ecosystem: Environmental > Aquatic > Deep subsurface > Groundwater... | reverse complement strand
GCGCCCGAAAATATTTCCATGAGTCTGCTTCAGCGTGAAATGACTCATACACATTCGCACTCCATGCCACCCATGACCACGTCGGGCTGCTGGACCAGTTTGGGGTTTGGAGGTCCCTTACTCGAGTACGAGCGGGGACACGTATTGCGATTCCTACAACGGCTACGGGCGTCCTGCGTATCAGCTCATGGACATGGATGGCGATGCGAAGCCGGACTTCCTCGTCACCCGAACGTGCTCGTCGCTGGCCGGCGCCGACCCCGACGTGGGCGAGCTCAAGTGGCTCGTGTACAACAACACCGGTACAGGCTTCGCGACTGCGCCCTCCGCCTGGCCTCTGCCCCAGGACTACGCAAACGGGTTCTGCAGCAGCCCGCAGGGCGACACCTATTGTGATTCCTACAATGGGTATGGTCGTCCCGCATACTCGACCTTCGATCTGAACGGCGACGCACGACCTGACTTCGTGGTGTCCAAGACGTGCAGCACCCTTGCCGGCGCCGATCCCGACGTTGGCAAGCTATATTGGCGTTTGTATGCCAACACAGGTACGGGGTTCGCCGCGTCGCCTGCGAATTGGAGCCTGCCCCAAGGGTACGCGAAGGGGTTCTACAACAAACCCGCGGGCGACACGTACTGCGACTCCTACAACGGGTACGGACGACCGGCCTACGCGACGGTGGACCTCGACGACGACCTTCGTCCCGACTTCGTGGTCCTCGACACGTGCTCATCGCTGCAAGGGAGCGATCCGGCGGTGGGGAGCGCATATTGGCTGCTGTACGAGAACAACGGTACAGGCTTCTCCGCCGTCGCCAAGCAGTGGTGCCTTCCGCAAGGCTATGCCAAGGGGTTCTACCACGCGCTGTCGGGTGACACGTACTGCGACTCTTACAACGGCTACGGGCGACCCGCTTACGCGACATTCTCTCTAACGGGTAGCGGCAGGGATGACTTCGTGGTGACCAAGACATGCTCCACGTTGCTGGGGAGCGACCCGGATGTCAGCGTGACGAAGTGGGTTGTCTACTGAAGTAGCGGACTCAACTCGCGTCATCGGACCGTGCCCAGACAGCAGAGCAGAGAAGCAACCACAGAAACCACAGAAACCACAGAGGGTCACAGAATGGGAATGGGGCCCGTGGCCGGTCCATCATTCGGGCCAACCCCTTCTGTGTCTTCTGCGCCTTCTGTGGTTCTCTGCCCTTTGCGTCCCCTGCCGTGCTCAAGGGTCGCACGTGTACAGGATGGATGCGACATTCTCGTCCGAGGTCATCGAGGCAGGGTCGTAGCCCTTGACGTCCGGCCCCATCAACACATGTTCCATCGATGCGACGTCTGATTGGGGTGGTCATTGCGCTGAACTTGACCGGTTGCTGCAATCCGGCGGAGCTCATCGAAAAACGCATGTCGGGTTCGTCATCGGCGCCGGTGAGCACAGGCTCTGCCGTCGCCACGTCATCGACGGCGGAGTCCGGCGAGATCCCGGCGCCCACCACGAAACAGCCCCTTCCTTTCGCGGCGGGGCAATGGACCCGCTACACGGTCACGAGACCGAACGAAGCGCCTTCCAAGCTCGAATACAAGGTAATCTCGACGCAGGGTGATGCCCACTGGTTCGAGGTGGAGGTAGGCAAGACGGGCAAGATCTCCGTGATTCAGTTTCTGCTCGTCGCGAAGGACCGTACCGAAGCCAAATCGTTCGAGCTGCGCGAGGCCAAGATCCGGCTGCCCAACGGTCAAGTTCAGGTGCTCAAGGGAATGCAGCTCAGGGCCACCCGCAAGCTTATCGATCAGTACCTGACCAGCTTGAGAATCCCGGCGTTCGGAACCGGTCCACAGGAGGACGCAAAGGTCCCCGCTGGCACATTCAAGCAGTGCTACGTAAACGAAGTCGGCGGGACCTTCTTCGGTATCAAGACGAACTCCAAGACATGGAACCACCCTGTCGTCCCCATCTCCACCATGGTTCGTTCGATCGAGCGAACCGATGGCGCCGAGATCGTGCTCGAGGCCTTCGGGCTGACCGGTGCAAAGAGCGCCTTGGGGTCGTGACCATGATCCAATAGATCGCGGTGGCGTGATCTCGTTGTTCCATTCTGGACGGTGCCATCGAAGTTCTGCCGCTTTCGTGGGGCACGGCGAATGGAACGGATCTGGCAGGCGTCCCTCGTGCCCGCACGAGCCGTCACCTTCTGAGCCCTGGACGCTCGGCGGACTTCCGAGGAAACCGAAATGCACCGTGAAGTCCAAGACCGAAGATCCCACCGCCGATACCGTGTGTCGCTCACCGCACGGATGTGGATGTCTCCCTCCGGTCGCGCGGTGCATCTGCCCGTCCACGATTGCGGGCGCGGCGGATTGTTCCTCGTCGCCGACGTTCTTCTCGACGTGGGCGAGCTGGTGGATCTGGACATCGTCGTTCCTGGCGACAACCAGCCGATCCGCGCATTGGCCCGCGTGGCCCACGCGAGCGTGGAGAGCGACCCGGTCGACGGGACTCCGCCGGGAATGGGTATTGCGTTCGAGCAATTGAGCACGGATGATCGGCTTCGCCTGACCCGTTTACTGGCAGCCTGACGGGGCGCCGAACGGCACGCCCCCAGCCACCGGCCAGCTGCGGGTCCGCCCATCCCGTGGGACTTTCCTCCCTCGATCTGTTCCAATGAGCGACTCAACGCAGTCGGAGGAAAGTTATGTTTCGAAGTATCTTCAGAGCGGAAAGGTTGGCGTTTTTTTTCCTTCTGGTGGCCACGCTGACGGTCACTGGAACGACCGTTTTCGCTCAAGAGATCGTCGACGGTGTGTTGGAGGTAAGGCGGTCGGAGCTTTCGGAAGACGACGCGCAACTCGCCCGGATTCGGCAGCTGGTGCCGAATCAGCGAAAGGCTCTTTCGAAGGATCTTTCCGCTCTGCATCAGCGCTACGAGGTGCTCCTCGCACGACAGCGGTTGATTGGGAACAACCCGCGCGAGCTCCGGGACTTGGCCCTGCTGCTGAACGCGCTCGAGCAGGAAATCAAGCAGAGAGCAGGCAAGGCAAGCGGCACCGCCGACAATCTCCAAGGCATCGCGGAACGCGCAGCCGAACTTCAGAAGAACGTTCAGGGCGCGTTGCTCGAAGCGTCCGACGCCGAGACCCGAAAGGCCCTCGCCAATCTGATCAACGTGGCCGCGAGGGTCGAACGGGAAGCCAAGGGACAGCGCGCCATTCTCGCTCCTTCGGTCCGCAAGGCGAACCAGCTCGGCAAGATGGTTGGGGATTCACGTACCGCCCTGGAAACCAAGCTTCCCTCCGCCTGGAGCGAGTACTTCCTCCAACCCGATCGATCGTACACGAGCATCGCTGGCCTTCGCTCCCTGTACGCGAGCACCACGAACTCAATCCGAGACATACGGTCCATGGCGCTTCCCGACGACGGAATGGATCGAGAGGACGTGGCTCCGTGGATCGGTAAAGCGGTTGGAACGAGCGTCCTTGCGTTTCTGCTGGGTTGGGCGTTGCTTCGCCGGGCCCGCAGCCGCTGGCCCGCGCATACGCCGACCTCCCTGCGCGCACCGTTGCTCTGGATCGCGCTCGGGTTGGGTGTGTTGGTGGCACTGATGCTGTCGCCGAGCGTCCACATGCCCCTCTTGTTGCTGGGTGGTCGCGTCTTGCTCCTTTGGGGCACGATGCAGGCGATCTGGAGATTCCGTCGGGCCGAGGAACCGAAGGTGTCGCGCAACCCTCTTGGCTTGTTATGGCTGGGATACGTAGTCGCCGAGCTGGTGAGCTTGGGTGGCGTCCCGAGCGGCTTCGTCAGCCTCGTCACGCCCCTCGTCTTGTTGCAACTGAGCTACTTGACGAGCCATCGCGGCAAAGCCCTCCGCCCTTGTCTCGAACGCCACCAGCTCATCGCATCGTCCTGGGCCTATGGCTTGCTCTCGATCCCCTCGATCCTGGGATGGGGAAATCTCATGACGCTTGCCGTGTCCCTGTGGTTCGTCGTGTGTCTCTTGCTGCAATCCGCGGTCGTGCTCCACCGAATGCTCGCGGCTTGGGGCCATCGATCGCCCAAGACCGGAACCCGAGCGATCCTCGGCGGGATCGCCTTGGGCATCGGATTTCCAATCATCTGGTTCGGAGCAGCCTCCGCGTGGATCCAGTGGCTCGCTCCAAGAATCGGCCGTCCCCACTTGTACTTCGAAGTTCTCTCTTACGACATCGGCATCGGCAAAGTGTCAGTCAGTCTTCTGCGGCTTGCCGCCATCGTCGTGGGCTTCTTCGTCTGCCGAGCCGCCTTGGCGGTTGCCAATGCCTTCATCCACAATGCCTACGAGACGAGAGACGACACCGGCCCCGGTGCCGCGGACGCCATCGGGACGGTCGTCCTGTATTCCGCGTGGTCCGCGTTCGCGGTGCTCACCCTCAGCGTGTTGGGCGTGAACCTCACCAGCCTCGCGGTCATCGCCGGCGGCCTGAGCGTGGGAATCGGCTTTGGCATGCAGAACATCGTCAACAACTTCGTAGGAGGAATGATTCTGCTCATCGGCCGCTCGGTGCAGCGCGGAGACGTCATCGACGTCGACGGCATTCACGGCGTCGTGCAACGGGTCACCATTCGCAACACGGTCGTGCAGTCCTATGACAACTCGACCCTTTTCGTACCAAACTCGCAGCTGGTGTCGGGGAAGCTGACGAACTGGACGCACCGGGATCGCCGCGTCCGGCGGGAGCTCATCGTAGGAGTCGCCTACGGTTCAGATACCGCGCTCGTTCAGCGCCTGCTTCTCGAGGCCGCCCACCACCACTACCGGATCGAGTGGGACCCCGAGCCCGCCGTGCTTTTCTGGGACTTCGGGGCGAGCTCGCTCGAGTTCCGAATGCGCGTGTGGGTCGACGACTACGAACACGCACTCATCGTTCTGTCCGACCTGCGAACCGAAGTCGACCGGCTGTTCCGCGAGCACGGTATCGAAATCGCATTCCCTCAGCAGGACATTCATGTGCGATCTGCGCCCGGACTCGAAGAAACCGTCAAACACCTCAAGGTCGCAGGCAAAGAACCGGTCAAAGCGGGCCCGGCCGCCCAACCCGTCTGAGGCGGCCACCCCCAGCGCGCCTCAACACCGCGCCAAAGGTGCAGCGTACGTTTCCACAATCGCATAGGCGCGTGCTCCGTCCTCGGACACCTGAACGGTCTCGACCTTGGCCCGGCCAGCGACCGATGCAAACTTCCGACCGTCGACCACGAAATCGAGGCCAGAGACGAGCGCGCCTTCGTAGGAACCGAACGTGCAACCGGCCTGCGCCAACGGCTGGGGCTCCGCAACTTCTGGAACAACTTCCACGCGCGCGTCGCCCGTCGCATCGGGCGGTGTGGCAGCGGTGAGCGCGGAAGGAGTTGGCGCCGGAGAGGCGGCCGGAGCGGGAGCTGGCGTCAACGGGCGCGCGGCGCACGCGCATGCCAGCGCGCTCAATGCAGGGGAAAGAAGCCTTAGGAATCGGGGCATGGGCGCATTGTGCGCCATTTCATCGTGGGATCGACGATTCGATCGTTCAGTCCACCAGATACTCAGGTGGCACATGCTCCGTCAGCCAAACACCATTCTCACTCTGATAGAACGCTATCCCGTCGCGGTGCATCGCGCCCGCCCGCACCTTGAGCAACACGGGACGGCCCCGCCTTTGACCGACCTTGATCGCGGTGTCCTCCGTCGCTGACATGTGCACATGGTGTCGCTGGCCTCGCACCAGCCCCTGCTTGCGAATCGACGGCAGGAATCGCTCCACGGTGCCGTGAAAAAGGATCTCCGGAGGCTCCACCGGCTCATAGCCCAACGCAACGGACACCGAGTGCCCCTGGTTGGCACGTATCCGCTCCCCGTCGTCGCTCAGTGCAAAGCGCTGCTTGTCGCTGTCCCGAACGAGCTGCTCGAGGTGCTTCCGATCGAGCTCGACGCCGCTCGCCGCGCATCCCGCGAGAAGATCGTCGACGGACACCCAACCGGCCTCATCGAGGACGAGTCCGGCGCGCTCGGGGTGGTGCCGAAGAACGAGGCTGAGAAACTTACTGATGCGCGTGGGATTCATGATGGCCAACCAGGCGTAGCCGAACGTACAGGCGCTGTCTCGCCCAGCATCACCTGGAGAAGATTCCGTGCCTGGTGAAACGCTGACCGCACGCCTGCCGCAAGCCTGGGCCAGCCTTTCAATGCGTCGCCAATCATGCCGGGGTGGCCATGGCCGGCACATGGTTCTACAGACACTCGGTCTTCCCGGAGGTGACCGCCATGCACCGTTGTCGCTCGATCCTACTCACCCTGTTCCTCACCGCCGCCACCTTCGGCTCGGTCCACGTTGCCCATGCCGAAACCTATCAGGTCGGCCCGGAACGCGCCCACAAGAGCCTGAACGACGTGCAAGACCTGCTCGGTCCAGGCGACATTGTCGAAGTCGATGGCGACGCGACCTATCCGGGCGACGTCTGGTTCGAAAACGACGGGCAAGCGGGTTCGCCGGTGATCATCCGCGGCGTACCGATCAATGGTCGCTTGCCGGTGTTGTCCGGTGGAGACGAGTGGACCGTGCTGTTTCAGGGCAATCACTATCTCTTCGATGGCTTCGAGGTCACAGGGGGACCGGCGTATTGCGTGGTGCACAAGGCCGACGACATCACGATCCGCAACGCGATCGTCCACGACTGTCCGAATCACGGGATCATGGGGACCGACGACGACTCCGGCTCGCTGACGATTGAGCACAGCGAAGTGTTCCGGTGCGGTTCCGGGTCGGACAAGCACCAGTTGTACATCGCCACCGACGAGTCGGTGCACCCCGGTTCGGTGTTCCGGCTGCAGTTCAGCTACGTGCATGACGGCAACGGTGGCAACAACGTCAAGACGCGCGCGGAGCGCAACGAGATCTACTTCAACTGGATTGAGGGAGCGGCCTACCACGGGCTGGACATGATCGGCCCCGACGGTGGGGACCCGAGTCTCGCGCGGGAGGACTCGGACGTGGTGGGCAATGTCATCGTGACCACTTCGGAGTGGCAGGTCGCGCGCTTCGGCGGGGATGGCTCGGGCGCGACGGCAGGTCGCTATCGCTTCGCCAACAACACGTTCGTGATGGGACCGGAAGGAAACGTGGCGCTGCGGATGCAAGATGCGGTGGAGAGCGTCGAGCTCTACAACAACGTGTTCTTCCAATCGGCCGGCGGTGAAGTGGAGGTGATTCGTCACAGCGATCCCGCAGGACCCGATCCGGTGATACGGGGGAGCAACAACTGGCTTCAGGACGGGTGGATCGAGATGCCCGCGGGATGCTCCGCGACGGTGACGGGCTCCTCGCCCGGATTCGCGGATCTTTCGGGGTTCGACTTGCGGCCTGGAAGCGGCGCGTCGCTCATCGACGCCGGCGTGTCCCCTTCCGCGTCCAACGACGGAAACGCGCTACCGAACCCCTTCCTCGGTCCGATGTTCGTACCGCCCTATCGGGCTTGGCTACCGGCGGGCGGCGAGGTCGTTCGTCCGGCGTCGGGCGCGATCGACATCGGTGCCTATGAGGAGGGATCGCCCGACGTTTCGTCGGGTGGGAGCGGAGGACTTGGAGGCGCAGGAGGGGGTTCGAGCGCAGGCTCGGGCGGTTCGAGTGCAGGCTCGGGTGGAACTACGGACGGCCCGACGACGGGCGGCTCAGCCGGACAAGGGGCCGGTGCGGAATCCCAAGCGACGGGCGACTACTGGAGCGATGACTCCGAAGGGTGCGCCTGTCGCACGCGGGGTCACCGGTCCTCGAATGCAGCGGCCGGCCTCATCGGCGTGCTGATGTTGTTCGGTTTGGCGGGGATGAGAAGAAGACGCGGACGCGCGGAGCAGCGGCCGGCCTAGTGTCACGTATCCAAAGTTCGTTCCGAGTCCCGCGGAGCACGTGTCAGCCAGCGTACGAGAGCAACCACAGAGGACACGGAAAACATAGAGGCACGTGGATCGATGCGCCTTCGATGAGCCGGGCAATCTGAGCCCGCGAAGGAACCACGGGCAGGCTCATCGGCATTGCGACGAACGAGATCGGCCTCGGGGCGATGCATCATCACGGCGAAGAAGAACGTGATGGCTCCGGCGTACACCCCGGGGCGAGATCGATCACAGTGGGACCTCGGCGGTCATACAAATACGTCGGGCGATTACCTATCTTTCAGACATAGGCATTTTACCAACTTCCACTTATTGGGCATCTGCCACCGCCCGACGCAATCACGTTGTCATGCGACCGTCGCGCCCGCAGGGCGGGAGCAGGTCCCGGTACGAAGTCAACCAAGACGGCGCATAGGGTTCGGCGCGGGACTGGGGATATTGGTACGCCAATTGCTCACCAAAGAAGACATGTTCACACCCCCCACCCGTTCGACGCTGCCCCCTTCAGGCGACAGCCAAGGACGAAGGAAAGCTCGCGAATCCGACCGCCAGCACTCCAGGGTCGGAGGGAAGTACGAGATTTTGCACGTGCTGGGCCACGGTGGGATGGGACACGTATTTAAGGCCCGGTGTGTCGAAAGCGATCGCTTGGTTGCGCTCAAACTGATGCGCTCCAACCAGGCGCGAGGCATGCGGGGCCGAGCCCGCTTTTTTCGGGAGGCGTCGTTGCTCCGACGTCTCCGGCACCCCAACACGATACGCATCCTTGACTGCAACGTGGATGAGCAAGGCAACGTGTACATCGCGATGGAGCTCGCGCAAGGAGCAAGCCTCGCCACGCTCATTCGCCAGGAGCGCCGGTTGAAGGAGATCGAGGCGCTCGACATCGCTTCGCAGATCTGTGCCAGCCTGCAAGAAGCCCACGACCAAGGCATCGTGCACAGAGACATCAAGCCTGCGAACGTCATCGTGGCTCGGCGCGGTGGAGAGTTGACCGTCAAAGTCGTGGACTTCGGCATCGGCAAGCTTGTCGATTCCCGCGACGAGATCACACGCCCCGGAGACTTCCTCGGTTCGCTTTCCCATTGCGCTCCGGAGCAACTGCTCGGGGACCCGGTGGATGCGCGCTCTGATGTGTACGCGATTGGCGTTCTACTTTACGAGATGCTCACGGGCGTTCGGCCGTTCGAATCGGGACCCGGCGTAGCGCCCCGCGTTGCCGTATCCCTTCGAACGCCGCCCCCGATGCAAAGAGCCGCACCGGATGCCAACGTGAGCGAAGCAGCCGAATCCACCGTGCGGAAGTGCCTCTCCCGAAGTCCCACGGGGCGATACGCCTCGGCATTGGAGCTCATGCAAGCGCTTGGTGAATGCAGAGACCAGTTGACGGAGTTCACCACACCTGTTGATGGGGGTTTCTCCGAGGCCAATTCCTGGTTCCATCGCATTTCATGCACAGTCACAGAGGCGTTTCGCAACGATGTGATGACCCTTGTCGAAGACAGCAAAAGCTATGCCGCCACGCTCGTGGACGTGCCGCTGCAACTCTCGACCACCCAGGAGGACGAGTGGGAAGTCGAACAGACCCGTTCTCGTTGGACGCTACTGCCACCTCCCCCAGGCAACATGAGGACGAGTCTGGCGACACGGGCGACCGTCGACGCGCCGTCCCCCTCTGCCTCAATGTCGGCGATAATAGGCGTGGCTGCCACACTCGCCTTGCTGGCGGTGCTCTTCTCCTGGCTGGTGGTTGGCTACTTTGGCTGGATGTAGGTCGGCTCGGGCGTTTCGAACCGCTTTCGTTACCGCTTCCAACGGACGCCACCGAAGACAGCCCATACGTCACGGCCCGCCCAGGCGAAGAAGAAAGTCACTCGACCAATTCGCTCTCGCCCGTGAACTCGGTGTCCCGATCCGTATCCGCCTCGCGGCCTTCGAGGATGGCTCCGTCCGCGGTGACCGCGATCACCAAACCCACGTCGGCAAACAGTGAAACGAACGGCACGTGCCAGTTCTCGTCCTCCCAAACGCACGTCCAGGCCGACCATCCCTCCGCGGTCTCCCGGTGCCAGATTCGCCCCGCCCCAGCGGCCCAACCCCGACCCGCCGGGTCGACCGCTACCGCCGAGACGTCCTGCCCTCCTTCGACCGTCTCCAACTCAATGCGAGATTCCTGCCACCACAGGATGGCGCCGTCGGCACCACACGCCACCCCCGTCTCGATAGATTCCCGACCCGCGCAAGCGACGAACGCGCGCACAGGAGGCGTTGGCAAGAACTTCATCTCGAACTCGAGCGGACTGTAGACCGCCACCAAGCCCGCATCGTCCGCACCGCGCCCCGCGATCAACCACTGCGCATCGCCAACCCGCGCCAACGATGCGATGGCAGTCACGCGTTCGAGGGGGATCGGACGCACCCAACGCCACGCCGACATGGCCCGCAGCAACGGCCTCCCATTGTCGGTGCAGTCGATGAGCACAGCGAGATCGCCCAGCTCGCCATCGAACGCTTCGAGACGGCGAACCTTCGATGACAAGTCGACCGCATCGAGCATCCCATCTGAGGAGAAGCTCGCGAGCGACGCTTTACCGTACCCCACCAGCCAACGACTCGGTCCGGTGCGGTGCACCAGACGAAGCTCGTCCGGAGGGAT
>Ga0180009_10008062_pt1 | contig 10557 bp, 9 predicted proteins | sample OS_PC_MetaG_FD_123537 | JGI IMG/M metagenome (GOLD analysis project Ga0180009, IMG submission 123537) | Groundwater microbial communities from the Aspo Hard Rock Laboratory (HRL) deep subsurface site, Sweden - OS_PC_MetaG | ecosystem: Environmental > Aquatic > Deep subsurface > Groundwater... | reverse complement strand
TGAGGTGGTGAAATGGATTACAGACCGTTTGCGTATCTCATAATCTTGCTTCCGTTTCTCGGCTTTGTTTTAGAGCTTTTCTTCGGTAAATATTCCTACAGGAAGGGAGGAATATTTGCAAATCTGACAATTGCGGGTGCGCTGCTTATCTCGCTGGGCTTACTGTACAACGTTTACTTCCAGGGCATGCCATTCTATGAGAAATCATGGGACTGGTTCTTCCCTGGCATCGTTTTCGGAATCGTTGTAGACCCTCTCTCGATCGTAATGGCGTGCATGGTCTCTTTCGTGGGTTTGTTCATACACATCTTCGCTCTGGGATACATGGGCGAGGACCCAAACAAATCGCTCTACTTCGCTGAGACTGCGCTGTTCACCGGAGGAATGCTCGGTTTGGTGCTCTCGAACAACTTTTTGCAGCTGTTTTTGTTCTGGGAGCTTGTCGGTCTGTGCTCTTACCTGCTAATCGGCTTCTGGTGGTACAAGCCTGAAGCAGCAGCTGCCGGCAAGAAAGCATGGATGTTCTGCGTTATCGGTGACTTCCTATTCCTTCTCGGAATAGTCATTCTCTATAAATGGATGTTCGCAGCTGCCAGCGAGCCCATAACTTTTTCCCAAATCTTTGCTGTACTCGAGTCAGGAGTTATACCTGCTGCAGCTCTGACAGCTGTGTCGGTTCTTATCCTTGCAGGTGTCTGCGGCAAATCAGCGCAGTTTCCGCTGCACGGCTGGATACCGGACGCAATGGAAGGTCCAACGACCGTTTCAGCTTTAATTCATGCAGCAACCATGGTTACTGCCGGAATTTATCTCGTTGCGAGAACATTTCCGATATTCATCGCCGCACCGCATGCGCTGTTCATAGTAGCGCTCGTGGGCGGATTCACTGCGATTTTGGCAGCGACTATGGGTCTGGTTGTCAATGACCTGAAGAGAGTGCTCGCTTACTCCACGATAAGCCAGCTCGGGTACATGCTCTGCATGCTGGGCGTGGGTGCAGCAGTTGGTGCACTTGCAATCGGATATTCTATATTCCATTTGATAAGCCATGCTTTTTTCAAAGCGCTGCTCTTCCTCTGCGCAGGCGCTATACTGCATGCGCTGTGGAATACCCGTGATATAAAGGAGATGGGTGGAATTTTCAAGCACATGAAAATCACAGGAGCTATGATGCTGGTTGGAGCTCTAGCGCTTGTAGGCTTTCCTTTAACAAGCGGATTTTACAGCAAGGATAAAATTGTTCTGTCTGCCTATGAGTACGGGAGTGTGACCAATTCCGCAATTGCCTACCTGCCGTGGCTCTTCTTGGTGTTTGGAGTTCTCCTAACCGCTACCTATACCTTCAGGGCATACTTCCTCGTTTTTACAGGCAAGCCCCGCAGTCATGCTGCAGAGCATCCCCACGAAGCTCCGCCTGTCATGCTGCTGCCTCTGGCAGTGCTGGCTGTTTGCTCTCTTGCATTTGGGGCTCTGACACAGAGCAGATTCTACGACTTTCTTTCAAAAACTTTTATAACAAAATACGCAACAGCAGCAGGCACAGCAGTTGGAGGTCTGAACTTCGAGAACCTTGCCAAGCTCGGGGAAAACGTGCTGCTGAAAGAAACTGCGCACGCACCTGCGGTAGTCCACTACCTCCCCCTGATTTTTGCGCTCCTCGGCATCGGAATAGCAGGCTGCATTTACTACAACAACCGCATAGACGTAGCGAAATACATCAAGAAAGAAAATCCGCTCTACAAGCTCATCTGGAATAAGTACTACCTGGACTACCTCTACAAGGACATAATCGCAGAAAAATTCATGTTCAAGCTCATGACTTTCTGGGACGTCTTCGATTTGTACGTCATCGATGGAATAGTCAACGGAATATCAAGGGTGACTACATGGTTTGGCGGCATTATCCGAAAGGTGCAGACCGGCGATGTTCAGAGCTATGCTGCCTCATTTATCTTGGGCACGGCAATATTGGCGATAATTCTAAGACTGTGGGGTGCGTAGAATGTACATATCACTGATACTCGCAATTCTCCTTGCTGGCTCGACAGCAGCGTTTTTAAGCAGAACGAGAGAGCAGGCGAGAATGGTGGCTGTGGTATCTTCCTGGGCTGCGCTCCTGATTTCGATATTGATGTTTATAAATTATGAACCTGCAAACGGTCTTAACAACTTCAGGGAATTTTATGAATGGATACCCCGCATAGGAATCAACTACCACGTTGGCGTAGATGGCGTTTCGCTGCCTATGGTACTGCTGACTGCCATAGTTTCTGCTCTCTGCGCTGTATATGCGTGGGGCGAGAAGCACAGAGCTAATCAGTTCTTTGCCTTGCTGCTGCTCATGGACTTCTCTCTTATCGGTGTTTTTGTTTCGCTGGACTTCTTTTTATTTTACATCTTCTGGGAACTCGTGCTCATTCCAATGTTCTTCTTAATCGGAATCTGGGGTGGTCCGAGGAAGGACTACTCTGCGATAAAGTTTTTAATTTACACGCATGTAGCGAGCGTTGTGATGCTTCTCGGAATTTTTGCGATTTACTACTTCCATGGAAAAACGACTGGAGTATATACTTTCGACATTGTAATGCTGCTCTCTGCATATCAAACCCTGCCTTTAACGAGTTTCTGGAGAGAATTCATCTTCGCTGCACTGCTCTTCGGCTTCCTTGTAAAGATGCCTGCTGTGCCCTTCCATACATGGTTGCCAGATGCCCACGTCGAAGCTCCTACAGTCGGCTCAATCTTGCTTGCAGGAGTGCTGCTGAAAATGGGCGGCTATGGTTTATTTAGATTTTTGATTCCGATGATACCGAATGCTTCGCATTTATTTATCTATGCTATTGCGCTCTTTGGGTTAATCAGCATACTCTATGCTCCAATCGCAGCGCTTGCGCAGCCAGATATTAAAAAATTAATTGCATTCTCGAGCATAGGGCACATGGGCTTCATTTCCTTAGGCGTGGCTGCATTCATGGCAGCCGGAGCAGAGGTGCCCAGAATTTTCGCAGCCTCTGGAGCAATGTTTCAGCTTTTTGCGCACGGAATTATAACTTCTGTTTTATTCGGCTCGGCAGGCATTATCGAGCACCACACTGGAACAAGGATAATCCAAGATTTAGGAGGACTTACCAAAAAAATGCCCAAATTTGCATTTTTAATGATAACAGGCTTCTTTGCTTCAATGGGGTTCCCGGGAATGATGGGCTTCGTTGCAGAATTCTCAATTCTTGCAGGTTCCTATCCTCAACTGCCCTATATCGTAATTGCTGCAATGCTGAGTATACCTTTCACAGCAGGCTATCACCTATGGGCTGTACAGAGAGCAATGTTCGGTCCTTACAATGAGCGCCTAGGCAACGTTACTGACTTAACATGGTATGAATTCACAGCCATGGCTGCGTGGGTTTTGCTCATACTCGCCCTTGGTCTTTACCCGATGCCCCTCTTCGAAGTGATGCATTCGACTGCAGCGCAGTTTATTACCATCCTGCCGTCAGGAGGTATAGTGCCATGAGCTACTTACTGCTTGCACCAGAGCTGATACTCATAGCAGTATCGATTTTAGTACTCCTCCTAGGACTTTTCATAAAAGAAAAGAAAGTTTTGGGATACGTAAGCATCGCAGCGCTACTTGTAGCGCTGCTGCTTGTGCTGGGCAGCTTTAACGTGAAGGAATCCTTTATTGGCTATCCTTTCTACAGCGCAATAGTCGTCGATTCCTTCGCTCAATTTTTCAATATAATATTCCTCACCGTTGCATTGTTGGTATGCATAGCATCTTTAGAGTACTATGGAAAGAATCCGAGCCAGGATGAGTACTACTTCTTAGTTTTAATTGCAACGGCTGGGATGATGTTCGTTGCAATAGCGAATGATTTAATCGTTCTCTTTATTGGATTTGAGTTGGCAAGTTTATCTACCTATGCGCTCGCAGGATTTGACAAGCACTCCAGGTTAGGTGCAGAAGGTGCGCTGAAGTACTTCGTATTTGGTGGCTTGTCTTCTGCTATTCTGCTTTTCGGAATTTCCCTAGCTTACGGAATCTCGGGCACGGTAAACATCCTTGAAATGAAAGAATTCCTCGCAGCCCATGCAGTGAGATTTGAATCTATTGCAACGCTTGCAATGCTGCTCATACTCGCAGGATTCGGGTTCAAAATGGCTCTCGTACCTTTCCACATGTGGGCACCGGATACTTACGAAGGTTCGCCCTCAGTAGTATCTGCGCTGCTCGCTGCAGGCTCTAAAAAAATGGGATTCATCGCAGCCTTCAGAGTTTTCCTTCTTGCGCTCATTGCGATTAAGCTGCAGTGGTATCTCGCCTTCGCAATTCTCGCAGTAATTACGATGACCCTAGGCAATGTAGTGGCAATCATGCAGAACAGCGTTAAAAGGATGCTTGCTTACTCCTCAATTGCGCACGCAGGCTACATCGCTATCGCCTTCGTTGTCATTGCTCACTCCCAGAATGCAGCTCAAATAGCGCTTGCCGGAGGAATCCTGCATGCGCTCTCTCATGCACTCGCGACAGCGAGCGCATTCATCGTCGTCGCCGCCGTGGGCTTGATTTATTCCAAGAGCGACGACATGGAAAACTACGACGGTCTTGGAAAAACTGCACCGACTACCGCCCTTCTCATGACCGTGATGCTGCTCTCTCTTGCAGGAATACCCCCGACCTTCGGTTTTTATACAAAATTCGTGCTCTTCCTTTCTGCAATTCAGGGCGGCTTGCTCTGGCTGGCGGTAATCGCTGTTCTCAATTCAGCGCTCTCTGTTTATTATTACGCAAGAGTGATAATGCGCATGTACTGGGGAAAGCCGAAAATAGAAAAAATCAAAGAGCCCTCTGCCTATGTTGCAGCCATGATAATAGCAGTCATAATTATCGTAATACTGGGCTTGTACCCGAACCCAATATCCGAGTGGGCATACAGCGCTGCCGAGGCGGTGTGGAGGTGAGAAATTGCTTAGAGAAGCCTTCTATCGAAAAATGATTGATGCATACGACATTCATGCTCAATTCGAAACGATATACGGAGATATAAATTTAGTAGTCGGCGTGCTTAAGAAAAGCTTGGAGTACGGAGAGAAGCTGAAAAAGATAGCAAAGAGCAGCGAGGATGTTGCGATGGCAAATGCAGTTATCCAGACTAACTCACTTCTGCTCGCAACTATCGAAGGAAAAAAGAGCATTGCTGAATTCAAAAAAGAAATTTTGGAGATTGAAAAGCGCTATCCTGAATATTTCCAGAAGGGCAGGAGGGACATAGGCACTTCAAAGGATAATGTTAATGCGATAATCCACAGAATCGAGTACATGATAAATCGCTACGATGTGAGGTACCCCAATTATGACAGGCACAGATGCAACGATGCATGAGGCTATAGAAGAATTTAAGAAGCACAGAACCGAGGAGAGCGCAGCCAAGCTCATAGTCTGCCTGCAGAACAACAAAGAAAACATCTACTGGGACGATGAGCTGCGCCGCCTGAGATGCGCAGCAGAAGAACACGACAAAAGCTGGGTATCTCTAATGGAAGAAGTCACAAAATCTTTGGGACTCAAGAACAGAGACGAGTACATAAAAATAAAGAAAAAATATAATCTTACGCAGTACTGATTTGTTGCCTGCAGCTGCGGAGCGCTCGCAAGATGAATAAATGTAAGGAATGTGGGAAGGAAGTAGGCGAATCAGCTCAAACATGCCCTAACTGTGGCGCCATATTGCGGGAGTCGCCATTGGCTTTCCTCCTCAAAATTTTCTTGCTTTTGGTCTTGCTTATTGCGTTTCTGTTTCTATTGACTGTACTCCTAAACCGCATCTCCTTATTGATATGAATGTAAATTGCTCTAAGCCCGCCATGGAGCAATAGGGCAACGGTTGCCTATCTGTTTGGTCTTTGCGCATGCTATCTCTAACTCGAAAAGCGCACCGAGACCGACGCAGGCAAGCGCCGCCGGGCAGACTCGAACTACCGACCACTCGGTTAACAGCCGAGCGCTCTACCTACTGAGCTACGGCGGCATAGCCCTTTCTTTAAAAGAAAGTGCTATCGTCCCAAAGAATAACTGTTGTAATTTATATTTTTTCCCGAGGGTTTTTTGCTTGGCAAAAAAGGCTCCTGAGCTACGGCGGCACTATCGCAAGATAGGACGCTCTTGCTTACGCAATAAGAAAGGTCTATCACCCCAAAGAAAATTTATAACGATTGCAATTTTTCCCCGAGGATTTTTGACGAAGTCAAAAATCTCATTCTGTTCCCTTCTTTAGATAATAATATACAGTCGTCAGAGGAATTTTCAGCTCGTCCGAGATTTCCTTTGCGGAGAAGCCCTTTTCCTCGAGGTCATAAACCCTGTTTATCTTCCAGTTTGGATGGGAGCGAGGTCTGCCCGGGGTAAGCAGCAGTGCCTCGAACTCAATTCCGATTCTATCCAGCGCAGACTTTATCTTCTTTGGCGTGCGCTCGTAGAGACTTGGAGGACAGGTTATTGTTTTCACATTCGGAGCAGCGGTTAAAATCGAGGCCAGAATATTTATCGTAGGTCTGATGCTGAAGTGCACCTTCCTTGTATTTCCGTTTAGTTTCTCGTTAATCTCCTCTATGAGCACGTCCTTCTGGCTTGAGCGCAATACAACAACCTCCTTCATGCGATTAAAATAATCTCGCAGCTTAAAAAACTTTTCCATGTACACGGACGTAGGCGGTCATGAATGCTGGCGTGTATGACCACCTACGTCAAATTATTTCCCCCTACGTCTGCCTACCTCACGAGCTCCAAAAACTGCTTGGCTTTCTCTGAAATTTTTATGCTCTTTATTTCTTCCAGACCTTCCAGCTTTTCCGGAGGTATAACATCGCCCCTGCCCAGCCTTATTATCACCTTGAGCACTTCCTCCAGCTCCGCTACTTCTGCGGAAACGACGCCTGCAGAAGTTTCAAGGCTTAGATTGGAAGAGAGATATAGCGCAATCCCTCCGACTGCCCTGCTCGAGGTGACCTTGAGATAATCCTGTAGAATATCCTCGAGTTCGAACTTTTTGAATACTATGTTATGGGCATTATCAATACTTATTACATTGCTGTTTATGAATCTCTTTATTGCAGAAAGTATGTGCTCTTCTTTTAATATCTCAAGAGCTTTTTCTAACTGGTCTCTTTCCGGAACTGGCTGCAAGCCCGGGAATATGCTTGCATACCTGCGCTCTCTATACGGCTTTATAAGCAAAAATCTGAATATGTCCCACGCAAAAAGTGCCCTTGGAATCTTTGTTAGGGTTTCCTTTCTAACCTGCCTCCGATAGCTTATGGCTTCATCGAGCTCAGGAATCAAACTTCCATGCTTGTCCATCAGCCCAGCTCTTTTCAGCTCCTCATCCAGCTCCTCCATCAGCTCCATCCTTTCCTCTGTTATTCTTGCATCCATCGAAAAGGTCGGAGGCAGCATGCCATACATTTTCAATTCTATTTTTTTCCTCAAGCGCTCGTACTCTCTCAATTTTTTAACGTCAACTCTCTGCTCCAGCAGGAAATCCAGGATTTCTTCCCCTTTCTCCTTTAAAATTTTTGTATAAGCAATAGCGAGAGCCTGCCTGTTGTAGCGGCCGCTGACGAGTATGCTGCGCTCGTGGTGATAGCGCATGTGCTCGATTATAATGCGGCCGTACTTCTGCTTCAGAATGCCTTCATAGTCGAGCTTCGAGCCTTTTTCTATCTCGACCTGCTCCCTCTTTGTAACCCACCTCCCATTCTCTATAACCTTAAATGCAGCAGTTGCAGACTTTATTCTGCCTTTTTTCTTTTCCCTCAGAATCTCGGTGAGCTCCCTGTAAGCCATTCTCTCAGTAGGGGTAAACTTGGATATCTCTACAATAAACTCCCCTCCAAAAGTTAGGTAGGGCAGGATTTCCATCCTGTAAATGCCGGACTCGTTTTCTCGTAATTTCGGTTCGGAATTGCACTTGGGGCAGATGAATGTACCTTTTTCTTCTATAATGTTGGTAGCTTCCGTTCCCTTAGTTACCCCGCCGCATCTGCAATCAAAGGACACGAACTCTTCTAAGTGACCCACAGCTATGTTATGCGAGGCTATTGCAGATTTAGCTCTCTCAAAGGTGCCTTTTTTGAAGGAAGCGTCTGTCCTGAAGAACATCTTGTGCCTTGCAACATCTCTCTGGTCCTCCACATCTTCCCTGCGGTAGCTCTGCTTTCCGAGAGGTGAGCCGTACCTGCTCATTCCCAAGGCAAAATAAGGCGAATCAAAACCCTTTTGCTCCATTTCATCCTTTAATTTTTTCAATTCCTTCAGATTATTTATTAATTTCAGATACAGCACTTCAAAGTATCTTTTCTCGGTCTTTAACCTATCTAAATCTATTTTTAACTCTAAGGATATTCCATCGAGGAACTCCACAACTCTGCTTAGCAAAGGCATTTCTACCATAGTTTCCCCTCAGCCCCAGATGAAAAGAGCAGGGATTAACTCTAACGACTACCATAATATATGTATTTTTTGCTTAAAAAGGTATCTGAAACAGAAATTACTTTATTCAATAATAATGAAAGAATAAGCATGCCTGCAACCCCAGAAGACCGCATGTTGCTCCTGCTTTCGATAAAAGAGAAAGGCAAGATAATCGACCTCAAGCACATCGCAGAGAAGATAATAAGGGAAGAGAAGAGCATTTCAGAAGCAGAGGTTAAAAAAACTCTCGATGAGCTGGCATCCAGCGGAATGATTTCAAAGAAACCGAATGGCTATGTTATAACTGAAAAAGGAATCGAGAGAATCAGGAATAGATTAAAGGAAATCGGAAGCGAGCTGAACCTGTCATATCGCTTGGTTTTAAAAGCAAGGGATTATTATCCTAAAGCAGCCGAAGCTCTGGTTCCATTTCTCGAGGGCAGGGCTACGAGCGTTGTGAAAATATTCAGCGATGAGAGCGACCCAATCAACAAAGTCAAGCCTCTCTTCGTTAGATATGCCAGATACAAGCCAAGGCCTGTTTTTATCCAGATAAACAGCGAGGAAGAGCTTCTGAGCTACGTCGACGCCCACGCAGTCGATTTCATACCATACATTCATAAGCTCGATGCTTCGCAGCCGGACTGGCTCGTCCTCGATTTGGACGCAGGGCAGGCTTTCAAGAACTATGAAAGGGGATTTGAGCTGCTGAAGATAGCAGCCGAAAAAGTAGCAGAAGTGCTGGAGGAGTGCGAAATAATCCCAAACATAAAATTTTCCGGCTCCAGAGGAGTGCAGATATGGTCGAAGCTGGACAACTCGAAGCTGCACTCCCTTCCGCAAGGAAGATGCCATACACGCCATCTTTCTGGCGAAATTGCCGACCTCTTTGCACTCTACCGCAGATTTGCAACAACTGTACAGAAAAAGGCTGAGAAAAAAATTCAGGAGCTGCCCAGCAAGATTTTAGAAGAGTTCTACAGCGTAGTTGCGAAATGCAAGCCTGTAACCACTTCAATTGTCGCAAAAAAAGAAGAGCGGGCAGACCAGATTTTAATTGACTGGAGCAGCATGAAAATCAACGGAGATGTCAGAGCGCCCTTCAGCATTCACTATAAAACCGGGCTCGTCTCCTGTCCAATAGAGAGAAAAAACCTGCTCGAGTTTCAAACAAGCGAGGCAGAGCCAGAGAAGGTTGCAGGAAACATTGAAAAACTAGCAAACGCCTTCAGGCTTGAAATATCTGACCCCTCTCTGCTTATGGAGGAATTAAAATGAGACTGCTAATCAAACTTAAAGCGCTCAAAGACTGCGCATACAATATTGCTTACTACCCAAAAATGCAGGGCTTTGTTTATTCCCTGCTGAAAGATACAGAATACGGCAGCCTGCACGACAAGAAAGCCTACAAATTCTTCTCTTTTTCAAACATCTTTCCTACAAGTGATTTCAAGAGCGGCGATGAAAGGCGGTTTATGATTTCTTCGCCAGACGAAAAACTCATCGAAACTTTCAAAAACAGATTAACGAAACTGGAGCAAGCAGCCATAGGCGAGATGCTCTTCAGAATAAAAGAAGTCGCTGCCCTGAATCCAAAAATCACAAAATCCTGCACCCTTAAAACCGGCACCCCGATTGTCATCAGAATACCAAAAGAGAACTATGCCAAGTACGGCATTTCTCCACCAAAAAACTACGACTACCTCTACTGGAGAAAAAACTACTCCTTCAACGCCTTCCTCCGCCAGCTCGAGGACAACCTCTTCAAGAAGTACAGCGAATTTTACGGGTTGCCCGCAGAACCATCTCAAATCTTCGAGCAGTTCAAATTCCTAAAACCCGTCTCTATTCCCATACCGATAGATGGAAAAAACGTCAGCATAATCGCCTCGCTCTGGGAGTTCATCTTCAGCTACGTTGACAAAGAGAAAAGAAAAATACTGCAGTTCGGCTTAGACTGCGGATTCGGCGAGTTGAACAGCCTCGGCTTCGGGTTCATGAATATTGCCAAACATTAGTCATTTCCAATATATTTTATATTGGTAAAATTATCTTAATGGTATAGCGATAAAAAATGGAAGAGACCG